>Ga0214919_10000166_pt1 | contig 110214 bp, 90 predicted proteins | sample LL1503_MetaG_FD_177994 | JGI IMG/M metagenome (GOLD analysis project Ga0214919, IMG submission 177994) | Freshwater microbial communities from Lake Lanier, Atlanta, Georgia, United States - LL-1503 | ecosystem: Environmental > Aquatic > Freshwater > Lake | place: USA: Georgia | collected...
GGTCATCGCCACCAGAATCGCATCAACATCAATTTGTGGGGTCAATTCGATTTTGTTTTTGCTCATGTAATATTCCGGATAGGAAGCGCGCAAAGCGGAAACAGTTATTTTCTTGTTCGCCAAGTGGGTCAAAAACAGCGCCACGCCCACCAAGCTATCGCGACCGTAATGGAGCTCCGGGTAAATAATTCCGCCGTTTCCCTCGCCACCAATGATGGCATTATTCTTTTTCATCAATTCCACCACATTCACCTCGCCAACAGCGCTGGCTTCGTAGTTTCCTTTATGATTGTTTGTCACATCACGCAAAGCACGGGATGAAGACATATTCGAAACCGTATTTCCTGGGGTTTTGCCCAATACATAATCGGCGCAAGCCACCAAAGTATATTCTTCGCCAAACATTTCACCGTCCTCACAAATGAAAGCCAAACGATCGACATCAGGATCGACAACGATTCCTAAATGCGCTTTTTCTTTGACCACTAATTCTGAAATGTCCGTTAAATGCTCTTTTAACGGTTCTGGATTGTGAGGGAAATGTCCGTTGGGTTCGCAGTATAATTTTACCACCTCAACACCCATTAATTCTAATAATTTTGGAATAATAATGCCTCCCGAAGAATTCACACCGTCAACCACCACCTTAAATTTAGCTGCTTTTACAGCTGCAACATCCACCAAAGAGAGATTCAACACTTCATCGATATGAATGTCCATATAAGCATCATTTTCAACGATTTCACCCAAACTGTCCACATCTGAAAAATCAAATGCTTCGGCCTCGGCAATTTGAAGGATTTTCTCCCCTTCGATCCCATTCAGGAATTCTCCTTTTTCGTTTAACAATTTCAAGGCATTCCATTGTTTTGGATTGTGGGAAGCCGTAAGGATAATTCCGCCATCGGCACTTTCCAAAGGAACAGCCACTTCAACCGTAGGCGTTGTTGACAACCCCAAATCAACGATGTCAATTCCTAAACCAACTAGAGTATTTACCACTAAATTATGAATCATCGGTCCTGAAATCCGGGCATCGCGACCTACCACTACTTTTAGCTTTTGGCTCTCGGCTCTTGGCTCTTGGCTATTTTTGTTTTTTAACCAAGTTCCATAGGCCGAAGCAAATTTGACGGCATCGACAGGAGTCAGATTGTCCCCTACTTTTCCGCCAATGGTTCCTCGAATTCCTGATATCGATTTTATTAAAGTCATTGGATTTTATATTTTTGAATTCAGATTTAAGATTTAAGATTGCAAATATAATAAACACAGTTTATAAAAGTCATTTAAAATCCATAGTTTAGGCGAATGAATTTCCTTGCCCACCTATACCTTTCCGGAGACGATGATTTGATAAAAATCGGCAATTTTATGGCCGATGGCATTCACGGACAACGCTTTGACATGTTTCCGACGAACATTCAAAAAGGGATTATTTTGCATCGCGCCATCGACACTTTCACCGATGCGCATCCTATATTTAGACAAAGTACCAAACGACTGCATGCCAATTACCACCATTATTCTGGTATCATCGTGGATATTTTTTACGACCACTTTTTGGCAAAAAACTGGAGCACGTATTCCGATGAAAAACTGGCCGTTTTTACGGAACGTTTTTACCAATCTTTGAAAGATAATTATGATTCGCTGACTGCCAAAACCCAAATGATGATGCCTTACATGATTGACCACAACTGGCTGTTGAGTTACCAAACTATTGAAGGAATCGAAATAATTTTAGGAAAAATGGATACTCGAATGAAACGAAACTCGAATATGCGGTTGGCTGTTGCAGAATTAAGAACGTACTATTCCGAATTTGAACAGGAATTCACGACTTTTTTTAAAGAACTGATCGTGCATTCAAATCATAAAATACAAACTTTATAAATCAACAGACTGCCTTATGCGTTTTATTGAATCCTTAGCAACTGCTTTTGTTGAAAATGGCAATCCTGAAAATGCCGTTGCAATGGCAAAATACATGCGCAATCATTTTACTTTTTTTGGAATAAAGACAGAGGAAAGAAGACGGATTTTCAAAACCATTTGGAAAGAACACGCAAATGAGGTTGACCAAAATGCGAGAGCAATTGCACTTCAACTTTACGCCAAACCACACCGGGAATTACAGTATTGCGCCATTGAAATACTGACGAAGCAACTCAAGGGAAACTACAAAAAGGAAGACATTCACCTTATTGAAAAACTGATAACCACCAACTCTTGGTGGGACAGTGTTGACACTATTGCCAAATTTATTTTAGGGGACTATTTACTGGAATACCCATTGGAAACCCCGAAGGTAATCGAGCGTTTTTCAAACGCTGACAATATGTGGCTCAACCGGAGCGCGATTCTTTTTCAACTGGGTTACAAAGCAAAAACCAATTTTGAACTACTGCAATCCGAATGTGAAAAGCATAAAAAATCCAATGCATTTTTTATTCAAAAAGCTATCGGTTGGGCCTTGCGAGAATATGCAAAAACAAATCCAGAAGCCGTAAAAAAGTTTGTAACAAACACGGATTTAAAACCCTTAAGCAAAAAAGAAGCATTGAAAAACATTCATTAAACTTCAAAAAATGGTACTTTAGCATTTCCATAAAAAACAAAATGTTCAAAAAATACATATACAAACTTGAAGATGCAATCGTTTGGTCGCAAAGCAAACTCACTAACAAACAGTTTATCTTCTTATCCAGTGTATTAGTTGGTATTTCAGCTGCATTTGCCGTGATTGTTTTAAAAACTTTTGCGCATTGGGTTTTCTTGTTTGCGACTTCCGTCAACGGGATTTTAAAGTTGAGTTTTATCAACAGTCTTTTGCCTATCATTGGTATTTTACTAACCGTTTTTGTGGTCAAAAGAGTTTTGGGTGGCACCATAGAAAAAGGAACTTCACAGATTTTATATGCTGTTGCCAAAAAAGCCAGCATTATCCCCAAAAAACAAATGTATGCCCAAATCGTAACGAGCTCACTCACGGTAGGTCTGGGTGGATCAGCAGGATTAGAGAGTCCTATCGTAATCACCGGAGCCGCCTTCGGTTCTAATTATGCCCAAAAATATCAATTACCCTACAAGGACCGAACGCTCCTGATAGGTTGTGGCGTGGCTGCCGGAATTGCGGCTGCATTTAATGCTCCCATTGCCGGGGTTTTGTTTGCCATTGAAGTACTGCTGGTGGATGTCAGTATTTCTGCCTTTACGCCAATTATGATTGCCGCGGCAACTGGAGCTTTGGTTTCTAAGATTGCTTTGGACGAAACCATATTATTGTCCTTCAAACAACAACAGACCTTCGATTACCATAATATTGCCTACTATGTCGCACTTGGATTGTTTACCGGACTTATTTCGGTTTACTATTCCCGGAATTTTCAAAGGGTGGAACATCTTTTTGCCCGACTTAAATTCGCTCCCTACAAAAAAGCCCTTTTTGGCGCTTCTATTTTGGCAATTATTATTTTTATTTTTCCAACGCTTTTTGGCGAAGGCTATGAAAGCATTAAAACTTTATCTGAAAATGATCCGGGACAATTACTCGAAAACACACTCTTTAGTGGTTTCAGAAACAATGGCTGGGTGCTTTTGATATTTATCGGATTAACGATGATGCTCAAAGTTTTCGCTACCGGAATCACTTTAGGAAGCGGGGGAAATGGAGGCAACTTTGCTCCTTCCCTATTTTTAGGATCCTATGTTGGCTTTTTCTATTCCAAATTATTAAATTTAACGGGGTTAACTAAATTACCTATCAGCAACTTTACCATGGTAGGAATGGCAGGGATTCTGAGCGGATTGTTTCACGCTCCGTTGACAGCTATTTTCCTTATTGCCGAAATAACAGGAGGTTATAACTTAATGATTCCACTTATGATCGTGGCCTCCATTAGTTTTGCCATTTCAAAACGCTTTGAAAAACACTCCTTAGACGTAAAAAGTTTAGCCAAAAAAGGACATGCTTTTACTAGTAACAAAGACACAAATATTCTTTCGACTTTAGAAACCAATACCATTATTCAAAACGATTACCTAACCGTTTCACCCGATGAAAACCTAGAAAAATTAGTCGATTTGATTTCACATTCCAATCAAGTGATCTTTGCCGTAGTAGACAAAGAGAAACAATTGCTTGGCGTAGTCCATTTTAACGATATCAGAGAAATTATTTTCAATCAATATCGCGTAAAATTCACTTTGGTAAAAGAAATAATGACAACGCCGGTTGACATTATTTACCCCACCGATAGTATGGAAATTGTCATGAACAAATTCGAAAATTCAAAAGTTGCTTTTTTAGCAGTGATTAAAACCGGTAAATATTACGGGTTTATATCCAAATCAATAGCGCTCGAAGCCTATCGAACCAAGCTAAAATCGATGACGATAGAATAGTTTATTACAACAATAGTCTCCTTTATAAAAATCTTTTGATTAGCTGATGAAACGATAAAAAAAGAAGATGTCGCGAAATGGCTTGTAAATTCTAAATATTATTTTTTATATTTGATAGCCAATTCCTGCTAATTTAAAATTGCAGTAGTCCACATATTTATCGTTTTTAAATAAAGACATTAACAATCAATCAAACGAAAGTGAAAGACAATTCGGTTTCAAAAACAGCCAAAAACGGGACAACGGACAACACGGAAAACGAAGATTTTCCTATTGTTGGTATCGGTACCTCTGCTGGCGGATTGGAAACATTGGAACAATTTTTTTCTAAAATGCCAGAAAAAACAGGAATGGCATTTGTCATTGTGCAGCATCTTGACGCAAACCATGTAAGCATGATGCCAGAGCTGTTGCAACGAATGACCACCATGAAGGTTTTTCAGATTACGGATTATCTAAAAGTGAAGCCAAATTGTGTTTACGTAATTCCCCCTAACAAAACGATATCCTTACTCAATGGGTTCCTTCATCTGTTTGCCCCTATAGAAACACAGGGTTTACGGTTACCTATTGATATTTTCTTTCGTTCCTTGGCCGAAGACAAGAAGGAAAAAAGTATTGGAGTGATTCTTTCAGGAATGGGATCTGATGGCAGCCTCGGAATTAAAGCCATCAAGGAAAAAAATGGAATTGTGCTAGTGCAAGATCCCGAAACGGCGAAATTTGATAGTATGCCGAGAAGCGCAATTAAAGCTGTAGTTGCTGACATCATAGCCCCTGTCGAGGAATTACCCGCTAAACTGATTGACTTACTCCAGTTTATGCCAGCAAAAAAAATAGATCTTGAAATAGACAGCACCAATAAAGGCAACCTAGATAAAATTATAATTCTGCTCCGCGAACAAACGGGACATGATTTTTCCTCGTATAAAAAAAACACCTTGTTTCGCCGTGTCGAAAGGCGTAAAGGCATACACAACATCCATAAAACCGAAAACTATGTTCGTTTTATACAGGAAAACCCAAAAGAAACCGAAATACTTTTTAAGGAATTGCTAATAGGCGTCACCTCCTTTTTCCGCGACACTGAAGTATGGGAAAAGTTAAAAGAAGTAGTCTTGCCCGAGATGCTCGAAAAATTGCCTGACGGTACTGTTTTAAGAGCTTGGGTAAGTGGATGCTCCACTGGAGAAGAAGCCTATTCATTGGCAATTATTTTCAAAGAGGCACTGGAGAAATCACAAAAAAAGCGAAATTTAAACTTGCAGATTTTTGCCACCGATCTCGATCTTGAAGCTATAGAAAAGGCGCGAAAAGGGGTTTTTCCCCAAAACATTACCGTTGATGTTTCACCGGAACGCCTCTCTCGTTTTTTCAGTAATGAAAATAAGAGCTTCCGTGTGAATCCCACTATTCGCGAAATGGTTGTCTTTGCGCCACATAATGTAATCAAAGATCCTCCATTTACCAAGTTGAACCTGCTTACTTGTCGCAACATGTTGATTTACATGGAGCCCGAATTACAAAATAAAATAATTAGCCTTTTTAATTACAGCTTAAATCCCGGTGGAATTATGGTACTGGGTTCGGCTGAAACACTTGGAACCAACAATGAAGGTTTTGAAGTGATTGACGACAAATTAAAAATTTTTAAACGCTCCTCTTTAGCAAAAACCAAAGTGCCACTGGATTTTCCCAGTGCTTTTTCAATAAATAATAAAATAAATCCTAAAATCTTGGCAACACCAATAAACGAAGAAAACATACAATCCCTTACAGACCAAATTTTACTAAATCATTTTACTCCCGCTAGTGTATTGGTAGGTGAAAAAGGGGATATTATTCATATTACGGGGCTCACCGGGAAATATCTTGAACCAATTGCAGGAAAGGCAAACTGGAATCTTTTTGCCATGTTGCGGGGTGATTTGCGCGTTGAACTACCCATTGCTTTTCAAAAAGCTTTAAAAAATTACCAGCCCGTGATATTGAGAAAAATTAAGATAGAAAACTATGGAAATGAACAATTCGTGGATGTTACCATTCAACAAATAGAAAAACCGAACACTTTAAAAGGAAAGGTAATGATTGTCTTTAATGATTTACCTGAAATTACTATAATAAAAACCGTAAATAGTAAACAAAATAAACCAAGTTTAACTAACCGAGAAAAAGAATTAGAAATTGAATTGCACCAGTGTGTTGAAACCCTAAAGACCCTTCGGGAGGAAATGCAGTCCTCAGACGAAGAACTAAAAACGACTAACGAGGAATTGCAATCTACAAATGAAGAATTGCAATCTACAAATGAGGAACTTACCACTTCCAAAGAAGAAATGCAGAGTTTAAATGAAGAACTACAAACGGTAAATATTGAACTGCAAAACAAGGTGGCCGATTATGTAGAGGCAAACAACGATATGAAAAACCTGCTCAACAGTACGGAAATTGCCACACTTTTTCTAGACAAGGAGTTGAATATTCGCCGATTTACCGACCCGATTACCAATATATATAAAGTGCGCAATACCGACATTGGCAGACCCATCACGGACTTGGTGACCGATCTTCAATATCCAGAAATAATAATTGATTCTAAACAGGTTATTAAAACCCTCAACTTTATAGAAAAATCAATTTCAACCAAGGACGGAAGATGGTTTGATGTGAAAATAATGCCTTATCGCACGCTAGATGACCACATCGAAGGGCTGGTTCTCACTTTTAATGATGTAACCAAATTCAAACAAGTGGAATTAGAACTTAAAGAAGCCAACGAAAAACTCCAGAAAAGCGATGAAACCCGTTATCGACACCTCTTTAAAACAGCAAAAGAAGGAATATTGGTGATTGATGCTGATACCGGAAAAGTGACCGATGTGAATCCTTACTTAGTGGAACTTTTAGGGAAATCCAAAAAACAATTTATCGAAAAAGAAATATGGAGTATTGGCGTATTTAAAAAACTGATTCCTTCTATCGATGCCTTTAAAAAAATGGTTCAGGAAGAATTCATTCATTATGATGACTTGGAAATTATCACAGCCAATAAGAAAACGATAGTTCTAGAGCTCATCGGAGACACCTACATTGCAGACGACAAAAAAACAATCCAATTTCTATTTCGCCACAGTGAAAATAAAGACTAAGAAATCAAAGAAATGCACTCCAATGAATAAAGCAAAAATACATACAGTTAATGCTCTTACATCATGAAAAACGGCAAAACCAAATTAGAAAAGGAATTACTTCTTCGTAAAAAAGCCGAAGAATTAATCCTCAAGAAGAAGATATTAACACCAGGCACCAAATTGTCTTACATAGAAACCCTGGAACTCATCCATGAACTTGATGTACACCAGATTGAGCTTGAAATGCAGAATGAGGAACTCCTTTTGGCAAAAAAACAAGCTGAAATTGAGACGGATAAATTCACCAATTTATACGACTTCGCTCCTACCGGCTATTTAACATTGTCCAAAGAAGGCGAGATTGTGGAGCTAAATTTTGTTGCAGCCCAAATTCTTGGTCAAGAACGGTCCCTTTTAATAAACAAACGGCTGGCTCTTTTCCTTGCAGGCGATTGCCGAGAAATCTTCAGTTCCTTCCTTGATAAAGTACTAGGTGGCCAGGGAAAAGAAATGTGTGAGGTGGTGATAAAAGGCAACATTCAGGACTATGTTGTCTGCCTTACTGGAGTTTCAGTGGAAAATGGGAAACAATCTTTTATCACCATATTTGACACCACTGAAAGCAAAAAGGCAGAAGAGGCATTGCGGCATGGTGAAGAAAAATACCGAACTCTTTTTGAAAGCAACCGAGACAGCATAACAATTGAAAAAATTGAAGAGGGTAACAAAACATCGAATTTCATTGAGGCAAATCATGCAGCAACCTCTATTTTAGGGTATACTAAAGAGGAACTTACCACCTTAAACATTAAAGACATTGATACAGCTACTGAAAAAGTTAGAAGCAATAGAATCGAAGCGCTTAATGCAACCGGTAAATTTGATTTTGAAACTATCATTAAAACCAAAAGTAAAAAAAATAGAAATGTTGAGGTTGAATCCGTAAAAATAAACTACCTAGGACAGCCTGCCGTCATGAAAATTATGCGGGACATTACAGAGCGAAAACAGCTCGAAGAAAGCACCAGGAAGATCTATGAAAACATGACCTCTATCATTGATGCCATTCCCGATTCACTCTTTGAAGCCGATTTAGAAGGTCATATTTATTATTACCACTCCCATCGTAAAAACTTGCTCAATGACTCCCATGATATTTTTACGGGAAAACTATTTCAGGAAGTGCTACCTGCAGATGCCGCTGATTCGATTTTAGCGGCATTAAACGATGCTAATGAAAAAGGTTGGTCATCGGGGCACCAATACGATTTAGAATTGCCTAAAGGCAAAAGAAGTTTTGAACTTTCTGTATCACCAATAGCTGACAGCGGTAAAAAAAACAAACATTTTATTATAATCACTCGAGATATTACCGAGCAAAAACAGGTTGAAAAAATCAAACAAGAATCCCTAACTCTAATTCAAAAAATAACCAGTCGAGTTCCGGGAATGGTATATCAATATAAACTACGCCCTGACGGAAGTTCATGCTTTCCTTATTCTAGCGAAGGAATTAAAGACATTTACGGTGTAAGTCCTGAGGAGGTAAGAGAAGATGCAACTACAATCATCGAAATGATTCACCCGGATGATCATAGTGATGTAATGACCTCCATTAACGAATCGGCACAAAATTTGTCACAATGGACAAAAGAATTTCGTATTAAATACAGTGAAGAATCCTATCGCCACATTCTAGGTAACGCAATACCAGAACTTGAACATGATGGTTCCGTACTTTGGTATGGCTATATGTATGACATCACAGAGCAAAAAGAAACATCGGTTGAACTGTTAAAACTCAATCGTGTACTTTTACTCAACAGCCATATCAATAATTTGATTATTCTCGCCCCTAATCAAAAAAATCTTTTTGAAGAAAGCTGTCGCATTGCGATCACATACGGGGGATACCTTATGAGTTGGATAGGCCTTGTAGACAAAACCGATAAAACCGTTTACTCCGCAGCTCGAAATGGATTTGAAGACGGTTATTTAAACCATTTAAAAAAAATATCAGTCTTAGATATTCCTGAAGGTAGGGGTCCCGCAGGAACGTCTATTAGAGAAGGAAAAACTACTATTTGCAATGACATTGCAAATGACATTAATATGAAACTATGGAGTAAAGAAGCACTTGATAGAGGATTTAAGTCCGCCATATCCATACCGATCAACGTACGTAGCGAAACCATCGGCTCCTTTACCATGTATTCTGATAAAGTTAATACTTTTTCGAATATTGAAGAGGTTATTTTACTCGAAAACATCACTCGAAACATCTCATTCTGCTTAGAAGGGATTTTAATTGAAGAGGAACGTAAAATTCATATTGAAAAAATTCAGCAACTTTCAAAAGCCGTGGAGCAAAGTCCCGTTTCTGTCTTCATTACAGATAATATGGGACAAATTGAATATGCAAATCAAAAATTCTTGGAAACAACCGGATATAACATGGAGGAGGTCGTTGGAAAAAACCAAAGAATAATGTTTTCCGAGCATACTTCGCCCGAAGAATACGAACAGTTGTGGAAAACTATTTTAGATGGAAAAGATTGGCGGGGTGAGTTTCAAAACAAGAAAAAAGATGGAAGTTTGTACTGGGAATCCGTGGCGATATCACCGATTCTTAATGAAAAAAGTGAAATAACTCATTTTATTGGCATTAAGGAAGACATCACAGAAAGCAAACGCTTGCAAAAAGAATCACTCAAAGCCAAAGAAAAAGCGGAGGAAAGTGACCGTTTGAAGTCTGCTTTTCTCGCGAATATGAGCCACGAAATTCGCACTCCTATGAACGGTATTCTAGGATTCACAGAACTTTTAAAAGAACCTAAATTATCCGGGGAAGTACAACAAGAATATATTGATATCATCGAAAAAAGCGGTGCACGTATGCTCAATATCATAAACGACATTATCAACATCTCAAAAGTGGAAGCGGGAGAAGTAGAAATTTCATTGTCGGAAACTAACGTAAACGAACAAATTGAATATTTACACACCTTCTTCTCCCCTGAAGTAAAACAAAAGGGCATACAAATCCGCTTCAATAACGCATTAAACTCAAAAGAGGCCTCCATAAAAACGGATTGCGAGAAAATGTATGCCATTCTGACCAACCTAGTAAAAAACGCCATAAAATTTACTAATGAAGGTTATGTAGAATTTGGTTACGTCAAAAAAGGAAACTTCTTAGAGTTTTATGTAAAAGATTCCGGTATGGGCATTTCAAAATACGAGCAAAAATTCATATTTGATAGGTTTAGACAAGCCAATGAGTCCCTGAGTCGAAATACGGCTGGTTCTGGATTGGGATTAGCCATTTCTAAAGCGTATATTGAATTGTTAGGTGGTGAAATTTGGGTTGAAAGCGAATTGGGAAAAGGAAGCACTTTCTATTTTACTATTCCCTATATAAAAGAACAAGATGTTCAAAAAACAATCAAAGTTGACATCCCAATCAATAAGATACATACTCCAATCAAAAAACTTAAAATATTAATTGTCGAAGATGATGAAATATCAAAATTATTGATGACTATTGCCGTAAAAAAATTCGCAAAAGAAATCTTAAAAGTAAGCACGGGATTTGATGCAATCGAAACCTGCCGAAATAATCCGGATATTGACTTAGTAATGATGGACATTAATATGCCTGAAATGGACGGTTATGAGGCCACAGGAAAAATTCGCAAGTTCAACAAAGATTTAATCATTATAGCACAAACCGCAAATGGACTATCCACAGACCGGGAAAATGCTATAAATGCTGGTTGCACCGATTATATTTCAAAACCTGTAAATATTATTACATTAACCGAGTTGATAGAAAAGTATTTTTAGGAGTACGGGAAAAACAATTCCTTTTGATAAATTAAGCTTTTAAAAAAGATTGAAAAGAATTAAAATCGAAAAAATATAACCGTAAAAAATTCCGATTTATCATGGCAAATATTCTGAAAACACCGGCATCTTTTCCTAACAAAAAATATTCTTCATTAGAGATTCTTCTATACGTCCTCTTAGTTTCCGTGTTGCTTTACCTTGGTAAAACACTTTTTATTCCATTAAGTTTTGCTATGCTTATTAGCTTTTTGCTGTATCCAATATGCAAATGGATGGAGCATAAAGGAACGAACAAGTCGGTTGCCATCGCCATTGCCATTTTTTGCGTTTTCGTTTTTTTTGGATTACTGATTTTTCTTCTTATCAATCAAGTGATGGAGTTTTCCAATGAATGGCAAACCCTAAAGTTAAAATTATTGGAAACAGCAAACCAGTTAAGTAGTTTTCTTACTGAGCGATTTAACATCAGTACGGAAAAACAAATGGCATTCCTCAAAAATTCAATCAGCAATTCAGGAATCCAGGCTTTTTCATTGCTCAAAATCACCCTATATTCCCTTTCGGAGTCTATTTTCTATCTTTTAATAATCCCTGTTTATTCCGTGCTCATACTCTATCATCGAAGGGCATTGGTGCATGTACTCTTTGCTATTTTTTCCTCGCATAAAAAAGAAACCATCCACGAAATCCTTGTCGAAACCATTCATGCCTATTATAATTTCATCAAGGGAATGTTTTTAGTGTATTTGATTGTTGGGATTTTAAACAGCATTGGACTCACTATCATTGGTATCCCTCACCCTTTTCTCTTTGGCTTTATTGCCTCCATTCTCACATTTATTCCCTACGTAGGAATCATTATCTCCTCACTTTTACCAATCACTGTATCGTGGATTACCTTCAATTCCATCTGGTATCCACTGGGTGTGATTTTAGTTTTTAGCATTGTCCAGATTATGGAGGCCTATATCATATTCCCTTTTGCCGTGGGGGGCCGTTTGAAAATAAATACACTCATTATTATTGTCATGATAATTGCTGGCGGCATAATATGGGGAGCCGCGGGAATGATAGTATTCATTCCGTTTATTAGTATTGTCAAACTAGTTGCCGATAGAACTGAGGGTTTAAAAACATTATCAATGCTACTGAGTAACGGCGACTCAAAGCATAAAAACTAATTCCAATTTTTCGGGTAAAAATCACAATCCCAGTCCGTATCCTTTTTATACCACAATTGTCCATGTGAAACCTGCAGGGGACAATCGAAATTGTTCGTATACAAAGCTCCAGTTCCTAATCCTTGAGGCATCAAATTATGTTGCAAAAAAGTCCATTGCGCGATGGCATTTAACCCAATATTAGACTCCAAAGCCGAGGTAATCCACCACCCAATTTGGTGTTTTTCAGCCAGCGAAATCCACTCCTTTGTGCCTCGAAAACCACCAATAAAACTCGGCTTTAAAATGAGGTATTGCGGCTTAATTTTTTGCAATAACACTTCTTTTTCTTGCAATGAAAACACTCCTATTAACTCTTCGTCCAAGGCAATGGGAATCGGAGTGGTTTTACACAAGTCTGCCATACTGTCAGTATTGTTTTTTTGAATAGGCTGTTCTATACTATGTATTTCAAATTCAGATAATTGTGTAATTTTATTTAAAGCTAAATACGAATCAAATGCGCCGTTAGCATCCACCCGAATCTCGACTTGCTCCGGAGTGAAATGTTGCCGAATAAAGCGCAATAATTCCAATTCCGCATCAAAATCTATAGCACCGATTTTGAGTTTGACGCATCGAAATCCATCGGCTAATTTTTCCTCAATTTGCTGCTTCATAAACGACTCCTCGCCCATCCAAACTAGTCCGTTTATCGGAATGCTTTTTTTACCATCAGTGAAGTCAGACGGAAACAATAAGAAAGGACTTTCACTTACCAAAGATTGAAACGCCATTTCGACCCCAAATTGTATTGAAGGAAACTCGATTAAAGCTTCCCAAAGTTGGTTTTCGCCCAGATGAATATTAGCGCAAGTCCATCGCAATTTTTCTTCGTAATCGGGTCTGTCGTCAATACTCAAACCTCTCAAGATGCCGCACTCGCCTATTCCTTCTTTGCCCTCCTTTTCGAGAACAATAAACCAGGTTTCTTTCTCGGTCATCACGCCACGAGAAGTTCCGGATGGACGTTTAAAATGAAGAATGTATTTGTGATAAGTTGCTTTCAAAATGAGTATTTAGGTTTTAGTTTTAGATGCTAGATAACTTTTTAATCTTCAAACAATCTCAAAACCCTTTCGAAATCAGCATTTGGCAATCCTACTTTTTCGAAGGTTTCGAAGTCTAGCTTCACTTTTTGAGTCCAACCCAAACCGTCGGTCACATTCTGGGATTGGTATTTTTTATAAATGGATTTGGCGGATTTGAAGTCTTTATTCAACAAATAAGCGTGAGCCAAATTCAACTGAATCAACAATTCCGAATTATCCAGCATCTCGCCTAGTTTAAGGAATTTAATCGCTTTTCCGTACTGTTTTGTTATAATATAAGCATATCCTAGCGCATTGTAATCTAAAACAGTGGCCTTTCCATCAACTACAATGCTTTGCAGTTTTGAAATAGCGTCGCCATATTTTCCCTGTTTAGCCAAATCCGAAGCATGGTTGCGTAAATCCGAATAAATTACATTAGAAGCTCCAGTTTCATTAAAACAAGCCTTTCCGAAATCCTTGAATACTTTTGATTTTTCGATGGAAAGTAGTTTTTGGAATTCCTGAAACCTGTACTCCTTTTGAACCTTGTCAAGCACACAGACACAAAACTCATCCGAATTAGGGATTTTTTTGGCCAAATCATCCGCTTTACATAGATTGATAATCAATTTTCGATTTTCCAAAGTCCATCCTCTACTCAATCTGTTATTGACCCAAAGCACCACTTCGAGAATTATTTTTTGGCTCATTATCCAATTCTTGCTTTCAAAACCGAACCACATAGCGTTCGAATTAGCGTACAAACAAGTCGATTTATCTAGCGAAAGCCTTTTAGCATCTTTACTGATTGCTTCTTGTTGGACAAAACAAGCTTTCTTTGCATTTCCACTTTCTTTGTATTCGGTAGCTACTATTTCATTTGAAAAAATGGCGTATTTGCATTTATCATCTCCTGAAATTTTCGACAAGAGGAAAACCGCCCCAGCCGAACCTTGACTGATTCCTGTTGGGTCAGGAATGGATTTTAACACCGAAACTAAACTATTTGCCAACTGTTGGTTTTCGTTCAGAATTGTTATTCTATAAACAACTTCGGTGGTTCCCACAGGAAAATCTTCGGTTTTAACGACGATTCTATCCCTTGCCGAAACAACGATTTCTTTTGTGGTTGCTCTTTCCTTGTCCCAATAACCGTCTTGTTGCGCAAAAATAAATTCGAACGAAAGACTGATTAACAGCAAAAGAAATATTTTTTTCCTATTCATTTTGTTAGCTAATAATTTAAATATTCAAATTAATAATTATTGACAAGCAAATCCGAAATGAAAAAAATCATGCACAACGCCAATAGTATTGAAAGCGCAAAAGTACTTAACGCCAATTTTTTTAATTCTGAATCTAACTCTTTTGGCTCTTGATTTTTACAAACGGTAATTAAATGTTTGGTTAAAGGGATATAGGCCAATAAAAACAGGTATTGATCAAAGTGAAATTCATCTATAATCGCAAAAATCAATACTAATACCATTGCCGAAACAATTAAAAAGTAATGGTATTTTTTGGCTTTAGCACCTCCAATTTTCACCACCATTGTATTTTTTTTTGACTTCCTGTCCGATATTTCATCTCGCATATTGTTAAGATTCAAAACTCCAACACTCAATAATCCAATGGCCGTGGCAGGCAAAAACAAGTCGAAACTTAATTGTTTTGAATATAAAAAATTTACACCCAATGTACTCACCAGTCCAAAAAACACAAACACGAATAAGTCGCCGTAACCCCGATATCCATAAGCTGTATTTCCAACTGTGTACCGAATCGCCGAAGCAACCGCTAAAATCCCCAACACCAAGTAAAACAGGGAATATCCAATATTGGTATCCCTAAAAGCATAATAAATTAATAGCATGGCTGAAATCAATGTCAAAGAAGCTGTCAAAACAATGGCGCGTTTCATAGCTTCTGGAGAAATCACACCACTTTGAATGGCACGTTTAGGCCCCACTCTATCCTCATTGTCAGTCCCTTTCATTCCGTCACCGTAATCGTTGGCAAAATTAGACAGTATTTGCAACCCAAGAGTCGTCAACAATGCCAATCCCAATATTCTCCAATTGAAAACCTCTGTTGGCGTAAGAATTTTATTTGTTGGATGAGCCAACGCGTACATACTTCCCACTATTATTCCCGAAACCGATAAGGGCAAGGTTCTTAATCGAGCGGCTTGAATCCAATGTTTCATTTTTTTTGTTTAAAGTTTAAGGTTTAAAAAATGTTTAACGTTTATGCTCAATAACTTTAAACATTAAACTTTAAACCATTTTTTATGGCAGCCATTTTTTATCGAAATTTGGTTTTCGTTTTTCAAGGAATGCATTTCTACCTTCTTTTGCTTCTTCGGTCATGTAAGCCAATCGAGTGGCTTCACCGGCAAAAACCTGCTGACCCACCATTCCGTCGTCGGTAAGATTCATGGCGAATTTTAGCATTTTGATGGATGTTGGCGATTTTTGTAAAATTTCCTGCGCCCATTCATAAGCGGTATCTTCTAACTCGGCATGCGGAATAATGGCGTTAACCATCCCCATATCCATAGCATCTTGCGCGGAATAATTACGACCCAAGAAGAAAATCTCACGCGCTTTTTTCTGCCCCACCATTTTAGCCAAATAAGCCGAGCCATAACCACCGTCAAAACTAGTCACATCGGCATCAGTTTGTTTGAAAATAGCGTGTTCCTTGCTTGCTAAAGTCAAATCGCAAACTACATGCAAACTATGCCCTCCACCAACAGCCCATCCTGGGACTACGGCAATGACTACTTTTGGCATGAATCGGATTAAACGTTGCACCTCAAGAATATTCAATCGATGTTGGCCGTCTTCTCCCACATAACCTTGGTGTCCCCGCGCGTTTTGATCCCCACCAGAGCAGAAGGAATAAATCCCATCTTTGCTGGAAGGCCCTTCTGCTGAAAGTAAAACCACCCCTATAGAGGTATCTTCTTGGGCGTCATAAAAAGCTTGGTATAATTCGGATGTGGTTTTAGGGCGAAAAGCATTGCGAACTTCCGGTCTGTTGAATGCTATTCTGGCAACGCCATTGCATTTTTTGTAGGTTATATCATCGTATTCCTTGACGGTTATCCAATCCATGGTATGCTGTTTAAAATTATTTTAGTGTAAAAATAAACCATTTTTTACATTTTTCGGAAGAAGCCAAAAGTATTATTTTTCATGGTCCAACTTTAATAAAAAAAGAGGAAAGTTTTTCGCCTTCCTCTTTTATATTCTTATCAAACAAACTGGAATTACTCTTTAACCAAATAAATCCCGTCTTCTTTTATTTCGATTAATTTCTCTTTATATAAAGCTCCGATGGCTTTCTTAAATGTTTTCTTGCTCATTTTCAAAACCGTTTTGATGTCTTCAGGATGTGAATTATCCGTTAATCGCAAGAAACCTCGGCTTGCACTAAGTTCATCAAGAATTTTATCCGCATTAGGCTCAATACTTTGATAACCTTGAATTTGTAAAGAAACATCAATTTTATTGTCGGGACGTATCGTTTTGATATAACCCCGCATTCTATCCCCCGTTCGAATCGAATCATCATAAACCTCATCTTTATACAACAATCCTTTGTGCTGTTCGTTGATGATGACATTAATACCAATTTCGGTGATATGAGAAACGATCAAATCTACTTCTTCTCCTTTTTCAACCGTTAAATTGTCATTTTTCAAAAACTGATTAGTTTTACTGGAGGCCACCAAACGTTTCGTTTTTTCGTCCATATAAAGATACACCAAGTAGCGTTTGCCTTTTTCCATAGGTCTCGCTTGCTCCTTGAACGGAACCAAAATATCTTTCTCCATTCCCCAATCCATGAAAGCCCCAATCTGGTTAATATAATTCACCCTCAAAAGCGCAAATTCATTTAATAAAACATAAGGTTCCAAAGTTGTGGCAACTGGGCGTTCTTCATGATCCAAATAAACAAAAACAATAATTTCCTCACCTATTTCAAATTCGTTTGGAACATATTTATTGGGCAAAAGAATATCATGAATACCTTCTGAATCCTCAGTTGGATTTCCTAAAAACAAACCCACTTTAGTGTCGCGTAAAATGGTTAGCGTATTGTATTTTCCTATTTCAATCATTTTATTGGAAGTCAACTATTTTGAGGGACAAAGATACAAATATGGGATATGAATTGTACATTAATAATAATTTTGTATTTAAATTATACTTTTTTTATATATTTGGATTTTTAACAGCTTATTTTTAAATTATTATGGATACAATAATGGATTATTTTTCGGTTGTTTTTATTTCTTTACTTATTATTCTATTAACGATTTTACTAGTATTCTTATTAACTAAAACGATTAAAACAATCTCTAAATCGAACAGAAAGAGAATGAGAAGAAAATTAAGACAACAGAGAAACGAAGCTATAAAAAGAAGTTTAAATTCATAATTCTTTTTACTGAACCAACTCCCTAAAATACTTCAATAAAATTTTATTATTTTCTCTTGTTGGAGTGAAAATTTCTAAAATGCTTGGTTTTTCATTTTGGGAGTACAAGGCATTTAAACTTTTTGATAGACTATTTTCATCACTGGCGATACTATACTCAAAACCATACATTTTTGCCAATTGTTCTGCTGTGAGGCAATGAGAAGTTTCAAAAAATTTGTTAAAAACTGGAGTTTCTTCATGTCCTGGCAAAATCCGAAAAATACCACCGCCTCCGTTATTAATCAAAACAATCTTAAAGTTTTTCGGAATGTATTCGTTCCACAAGGCATTGCTGTCGTACAAAAAACCAATGTCTCCCGCAATCAAAATGGTGGGTTTTTCATTGGCCACAGCCGCACCAATGGCTGTTGAAGTACTGCCGTCAATGCCACTTGTCCCTCTATTGCAAAAAACAGTAATCGAAGAATTAAGGTCAAACAATTGTGCATATCGAATGGCAGAACTGTTGCTTAAATGCAACATACAATCTTCCGGCAGGGAAGGAATTATTTTTTCAAAAGCCTTGAAATCCGAAAAAGGAATGGATTTTAAATAGTCCTGATGCTTTCTTTTTCGCAAAACGGCCACTTCTTCGTAGGTGGATCGGTAATCACTTTGAATGGGAACAGCGTGAGGCAAAAACTGGTTAAAAAATTGATTTGGATTGACTTTGAAATGCTGGGTCAAACAACCGTAAGTATCATAGGCTCTTAATCTATCAATGTGCCAATGATGCGTTGGCTGGTACTTTCGTAAGAATGCTTTTATCCTTTTGGAAACTACCATTCCGCCGAAGGTAATTAAGACGTCGGGCTGAAAATTCTTAAATTCTTCATTAGAAAAAGGCGTAATTATAGTGTCGATATTATTCAGAAATGAAGGATGATGCAGATTTGATGTGGTTTCGGTCATCACGACAACCGAATCATCTTTGGCTAAGGATTCAATAATATCAGTATCAATTTCATTCGGTTTATTTTCTCCAACTAGTATCAATTTCTTTTTTGAAGTGTTCCAAATAGCAGCATATTCTAAAATAGCATCTATTGATAATTTCTTCTGTCTTTTGGCGAAAGCCGAAATCTTCACATCAACCTCGAGTTTAGAAACCGTTTGATACAAAGGCTCTTCAAAGGGTGCGTTGATGTGAACCGGACCTTTTTGGGCGAAAGCAATGTTTATAGCCTTGTTGATTTTTATATCATTTTCGACCGAGGCCGTTTCGGTTAAATTAGCATTATACAGCGAATGATTTTTAAATACATTTTCCTGTCGGATGGTCTGCCCATCTCCAATATCAATTTTACTTTGTGGCCTATCGGCAGAGAGTACAATCAATGGAATTTGGCTGTAAAATGCTTCGGCAAAAGCAGGATAGTAATTTAGCAATGCCGAACCCGATGTGCAAACAACAGCAGTTGGTTTTTGGGTTTGCTGTGCGATTCCTAGTGCGAAAAAAGCAGCACATCGCTCATCGGCAATACTATAACAATTGAATTCAGGATTATTCACAAAACCTATGGTTAACGGTGCGTTTCGGGAACCTGGTGAAATCACTATGCTTTTTATTCCTTTAGCAAGACAAATCGCGATGATGCTTTGCGCTAATGGGATTTTTGGGTAAACCATTTTTAAAGTTGGAAGTTATAAGTTAGAGGTTTTAACCTAAAAGGCAAAGTTACAAACTTGGCGACCGAATTCATTCTTTTCGAACAAGTTTTTCATACTTTTGAAGAGAAATATTTAACAAAATGGCAATCAACATTAGACCCTACAAAACCGATGATACCCAAGCAATTTTAGATATTGTAAACCACAATATTTTACATTCAACTTCCTTATACGATTACAACATCAGAAGTTATGAGCAACAAAAAACCATTTTGGAAGAGAAAATTAACAAAAATTTTCCCGTGATTGTGGCCGAACTTGATGGAATAGTTGTTGGTTTCGGAATGTATAGCGAATTTCGGTTTAGGGAAGCGTATCAATTTACGGTGGAACATTCTGTTTATGTTAGTGAAGATTTTCAGAGCAAGGGCATTGGCAAACAACTACTTCAAGAATTGATTAATTTAGCCCGAAAACAAAAAATCCATACTATGATTGGCGTTATCGATTCTGAAAATCAAGGCAGTGTGGTATTTCACGAGAAATTTGGATTTAAAACCGTAGGTATCATTAAGGAGTCGGGCTATAAATTCGATCGCTGGCTGGATTCCGTTTTGATGCAACTCCTATTCTAAACACTTTACCCTAACTTGTTCCTAATTTATGGTACAACTCTTCTCAATTTTAATATATTTGTCATCAAATTTTATAAAGGAAACATTCGTCAGCTTCCATGAATAAAATCAAATAAAAAAAGGACTTACTTTAAAAAATGGCAACCAAGCAAACACTTTTATACAAAGGAATCAAATACATGGCCTGGGCTTTACCATTACTTTTTATTGGCCCTACAGTAATCTATAATGCCTTTATCAACAAGCAAAACGTCTGGCATTATTTGGTTTTAGCGGTAGGGATTATCATTTGTCTCACGGCAATGTTTTTGATGTTTTGGGGTTTGAAAACCATTATGAAAAGTTTATTTAACGATTAATGGAAAATCTGATTTATACCAATAAAACATTCGAAAAAGATCTCTTTATCAATACCAAAATCAACAACCGAGAATTTGAAGATTGTATTTTCAAGAATTGCGATTTCTCGGATAGTGATTTCTCGAACAACAGTTTTATGGATTGCGAGTTCATTGATTGTAATCTTTCGATGATACAATTCGCTGGAACAAGTTTGAAATCTGTGCATTTCATAAATTGTAAATTGCTGGGAATCCAATTCCACACTTGTAATGATTTCTTGTTTGGTGTAAGCTTACAAGATTGCGTTTTAGATTATTCCTCTTTTGCCAACAAAAAAATGCCGAAAACGAAGTTCAATTCTTGTTCGATGAAGGAGGTTTCCTTTATAGGAACAAACCTTACGAATTCGGTTTTTGAAAATTGTAATTTGGACAATGCCATCTTTAATGATACTCTATTAGCAGGAGTTGATTTCAGGACTGCGCACAATTACAAAATTGACCCTGAATTCAATCCAATGAAAAAAGCCAAATTTTCGACCCAAGGAATTGTGGGACTTTTAGACAAATATGATATTAAAATTGAGTAAATCTCTTCCTTTAACATTAAAAAAAATGATTGCGTCATATTTCGCAAAGACAAATAAAAATGAAAAAAACAATCGTTCTTCTACTACTACTAACACTATTGTCCTGTTATAATACAGAACACAATTGCAAGGATTTTAAAACCGGGAAATTCAAATTTGAATACAAAGTGGAAGGCGTAAAAAAAACAACTGTTTTTGAACGCAATGACAGTATTGAAATTGAAACTTTTGAAGGCAAAACAGATACGTCAAGGATTCGATGGGTAAATGATTGTGAATATGTTTTGCAAAAAATTCACCCAAAGAATAGGGCGGAAAAAAAAGCAATTACGATGAAAATTTTGACAACCACAAAGAATTCATATATCTTTGAATTTGGAATAGTAGGCAGCGATGCAAAACAACGCGGAACGGTAGAAAAGGTTTCAGAATAATTAAAAATTATAATTCACAACGAAAAAATGGAAGTATTTTTAAACCCAGATGCCTGGATTGCCTTATTAACATTAACCTTTCTAGAAATTGTATTGGGAATCGACAATATCATTTTCATATCGATTGTTACGGGGAAATTACCCGAAGAACATAGAAAAAAAGCCACAAAAATCGGAATGTTTTTAGCTATGTTTATGCGAATTGTATTGCTTTTTGGAATTACCATCTTGATAGCCATGAAAGAACCCTGGTTTACAATTGATTTCAGCTGGCTGAATGCTCAAATTTCAGGTCAAAGTGTAATTCTGTTTTTGGGCGGATTGTTCTTGATTTATAAAAGCACCAAAGAGATTCATGAAAAAGTAGACCTAAAAGGAGAAGAAGAAAAAGAATTAAAACAATCCGCCACAAAATCTTTTGGAAGTGTAATTCTTCAAATAATATTAATTGACTTGGTTTTTTCTTTTGACAGCATTCTAACTGCCGTGGGAATGACAAATGGCGTTGCTGGTGCCTTATACATTATGATCGCAGCGGTAATTATCTCAGTATTGATAATGATGCAATTCGCCGTTCCTGTGGGATCTTTTGTAAACAAACATCCTTCAATCCAAATTTTAGGATTGTCTTTTTTAATCTTGATTGGGTTTATGCTGGTCACCGAAAGCGCCCATTTATCGAATGCTTTAGTGTTTGGAAACCACGTTACACCAGTACCAAAAGGCTATTTGTATTTTGCGATTTCTTTTTCACTTTTGGTAGAAATTTTGAATATGAAAGTCGATAAGAAAAAAGAAATAAATTAATCGAAAAAAGGAATCCGATTACACAAATTCACACTAGCTAATTGGCGAAATTTATGGAATTTGCTTCTAAATTTGAATAAAATACCTCGAGATTTTTAAAACAAAGTGATTTGTCCGTCCCCATCGGATTGAATGTCCTCCTCTGAAATTTCATTATCAATTGCGACTTCTGATTCTTCGGGAATAACTTCTTCCGGTTCTTCGTAAGGCAATGGCTCGAGTAAATTAATCTGTTTCAACTTATCCGTGGTCAATTGATTTCCGAGTGCTTTCAATCCTTTAACAGCTATAAAATTTTCAATATCTACCGTTTGATTTTCTTTTTGTGTCCCTTTGACTTTCGTGAAAACCAATTCGGCCATTGGGCGATAATCGGTCGAGACGATTTCCAATTGTGATTTGGGATGTTCCGTGATAAAGGTTTCTTCTTTTCCTTCGGTCTCCACCAAGAAGCGTTTTACGTAATAGCGCTCTTTTTCACCATCATAATAAATAGCTGAAATTGGTTTCTTAGAATGCCATTTCTCCAAAACCACCATGTCTTCATCAAAATGCGTAGATAATTCCGGAGTGATGACTTTCAATTTCCCGGTTTGTGAAATCACCAATATCTTGTCATTTGGACGAAATTCGCCCAATAATTCTCCTCTGGCATCTACATTCAATTTTTGGACCGTATCGTCAAACCAAATTTTTCTCGGTTTCAAAGTTGAAATTCCTTTTTCCTTGATTTCGATTTTCTTGATTGGGTATTTGGTAACCAGATTCCCTTTGGAAGCGCGACCTTTTATGGCCATTTCAGCAAAATCCAAATCCCATTTCAGTTTTTTAATACTTCCAATCTGCCGCAATATAATCGTAATAACTTCGGCTTCGCCATTTGGATTACACGTAAAATAGAGAATTTGTGACCCTTTGGTTCCATTAGTCAAATCGTATAATTTATCGCGTGTAACTCCAGAAACATTAAAGCGTTTGATATAAGACGGACCCGATTTTCCATCACGGTAAATCACGTTGTAAATGGTTCGCTTGTCACTTTTGTCAAAAATGGCAACGTGAATGATGTCTTTTCCAACGAATTTCTTTTCATCTACCTTGCAAATCATCATATTTCCATCGCGGAGAAAAACAATCACATCATCAATATCGGAACAATCCGTAACATATTCGTCTTTCTTTAATCCAGTTCCAATGAAACCCTCTTCTCTATTCACGTAGAGTTTCGTGTTTCGTAAAGCCACTTTTGTAGCCTCGATATTGTCGAAACTGCGCAGTTCGGTTTGGCGCTCACGACCTTTTCCGTATTTCTCTTTTAACTTGGTGAAAAAGGCAATGGTAAAATCGATTAGGTGTTCCAAATCGTATTTCACATGTTCGATATCGCCTTCAAGGGCTTCGATCTTATCTTGTGCCTTATTGCTGTCGAATTTCGAAATACGCATAATTCGAATGTCGAGCAAACGAAGAATATCTTCTTCGGTAACGGCTCGTTTCAATTTCTTGGTAAATGGTTTTAATCCATCATCAACCGCTTTTATTACATCTTCACGGGTTGTTTTATCTTCAATATCGCGGTAGATTTTGTTTTCGATAAAAATGCGTTCCAAAGAAAGGAAATGCCACTGTTCTTCTAGTTCAGACAATTGAATTTCAAGTTCGCTCTTCAGCAATTGCACCGTTCTGGCTGTCGAAATTTTTAACATTTCGGAAACACCCACAAACAAGGGTTTATTGTCTTCAATCACGCAACCCAATGGGGCTATCGACGTTTCACAAGCCGTAAAAGCAAACAAGGCATCGATGGTTTTATCCGGAGAAACGCCCGGAAAAAGATGGATTAGTATCTCAACCTCAGCAGCGGTATTATCCTCAATTTTCTTGATTTTGATTTTGCCTTTTTCATTGGCTTTCAAAATACTGTCAATCAAAGTGGTCGTATTTGTCGAAAACGGAATTTGTGTAATCACCAAGGTATTTTTGTCCAATTGGGCAATTTTAGCCCGAACACGAACCCGTCCTCCTCGCATTCCATCATTATAATTGGATACATCCGCAATTCCTGCTGTCATAAAATCCGGAAAAAGTTGGAATGGTTTTCCTTTCAAGATTTTTATGGAAGCATCAATCAGTTCATTGAAATTGTGTGGCAACACCTTCGTGGAAAGTCCAACGGCAATCCCCTCGGCTCCTTGCGCCAATAGCAACGGGAATTTTACGGGCAAGTTATTTGGTTCGGCGCGACGTCCATCATAAGAAACGCCCCAGTCGGTAATTTTTGGAGAGTACAAGACTTCTAAAGCGAATTTCGACAAACGGGCTTCAATGTAACGGGAAGCCGCGGCGCTATCTCCCGTGAGGATATTTCCCCAGTTTCCCTGACAATCAATCAGTAATTCTTTCTGGCCTATTTGCACCATCGCATCGCCAATACTCTGGTCTCCGTGGGGATGGTATTGCATGGTGTGTCCAACGACATTCGCCACCTTGTTGTACCGACCGTCATCCAACTCCTTGAGCGAGTGCATAATTCTACGTTGAACGGGTTTGAAACCGTCCTCGATGGCAGGAACTGCGCGCTCCAAAATCACATAGGAAGCATAATCCAAAAACCAGTCTTTGTACATTCCTGTAACTTTGGTAATGGTATCCTCTGAATTTTCGTCGTTCTCGTAGAAATGATTTCCTCCCGAAGAAATTATATCTTCGAAACCTTCTTCATTTGTGGACTCGTTTGACTCTTCGTTAGTTTCGTCTTCGTTTGGGATGTTGTTATCTTCTTCTTCGTCTTTCATTTATTTTGATTCCGAAATTAATTTTATTAAATCTTCCTTGCTTGGAAGAACTGTTTTGTATTTACTGGCAAAAATTTGCTCGTTATTTTCTGGCAAGGTATATTCTACAACCAAATCACTTTTGTTTTGACAAAGCACAATTCCTATGGTTTTGTTCTCGTCTTCCAAACGCATTTGTCTGTCATAAAAGTTGACATACATTTGCATTTGACCCAAATCTCGATGTTTCAGTTCTCCAATTTTCAAATCTATCAAAACAAAAGATTTTAAAATTCGGTTATAAAAAACCAAATCAATTCGGAAATGTTTATCGTCAAAAGTTATTCTTTGTTGGCGCGCCACAAATGTGAAACCGTGACCCAATTCTAAAAGAAAATTTTCTAATTTATTGATGATTTCTTCTTCTAATTCCGATTCAGAATACTGATGCAATTCTGGCAATCCAAGAAATTCTAAAATATAAGGATCTTTAATTATGTCTTTGGGCTTCTCTATAATCTGTCCTTGTTCCGAAAGTTTCAAGACCCCTTCTTTGTCTCTGCTTAAAGCTAATCTTGTGTAGAGTGCCGAATCATATTGTCGTTTTAATTCCCGAACACTCCAATTGTATTTTTCGGATTCTATTTCGTAAAAACGTCTTTCCTTTTCATCTTCAATTCTCATTAAGAAAACATAATGTGTCCAAGTCAGTTTGAAAAACGAAATCAGTGACTGCGTTTTTGTAGTTTGAATTTCTTCTAATTTTACACTTTCAGAATTCGTCATCAGTGATGGCGAATTTGTAATTTGCAAAATCCGAGTCAGTGACTCGGATATTGAGTAAGCTAAATAAAACTTCCTCATATTTTCCAAATTATCAGTAGAAAAACCTTTACCAAACTCTTTTTTCAGCTCTTCAGAAAGTCCTTTTAAAATTTTTTTTCCGTATTCCGCTCGATCTTTTCCGCTTTGTTCTTCTTCAACAATCATTCTTCCAATTTCGAAATACGTAATCGTCATCGTTTGATTTACGGTACGTAAAACCTCTTGCCGAGCATTTTGCAATAGCTCAACTACCTGTTGGAATAAAATTTTATTTTGAAGATCTTTTGACAATTTTTTTAAACTTATTTCTAACTTGCTTCAATCGTATCTAATTCCACCTTCAAGTTATTGATTATAAATTCCTGTCTGTCTGGCGTGTTTTTTCCCATATAGAAAGACAACAATTGTTCTACCGATGTGTTTTTATCCATCATAATGGGATCCAATCGAATGGTTTCTCCAATAAAATTCTTGAATTCGTCTGGCGATATTTCTCCCAATCCCTTAAATCGAGTGATTTCCGGTTTTGGTTTTAATTTTTCAATGGCTGCTTTTCGTTCCTCCTCGGAATAGCAATAAATGGTTTCTTTCTTGTTTCTAACCCTGAAAAGTGGGGTTTGCAGAATATACAAATGTCCTTCCTTAATCAATTCCGGAAAAAATTGCAGAAAGAAGGTAATCAACAACAAGCGGATGTGCATTCCGTCAACATCGGCATCAGTGGCAATAACAATGTTGTTGTAACGCAATTTTTCCAGGCCATCTTCGATATCCAAAGCCGCCTGCAATAGATTAAACTCTTCATTTTCATAGACAATCTTCTTGCTCATTCCGTAACAGTTCAATGGCTTTCCGCGAAGGCTAAAAACCGCTTGCGTATTCACGTCACGCGATTTGGTAATCGATCCAGAAGCCGAATCTCCCTCGGTTATGAAAAGCGTGCTATCCAAGTTTTTCGGGTTTTTGGTATCGGGAAGATGAGCGCGGCAATCCCGTAGTTTTTTGTTATGCAAATTGGCTTTTTTGGCTCTATCAGTAGCCAATTTTCGGATTCCGGAAAGTTCTTTGCGTTCGCGTTCCGCTTGCAAAATTTTGCGCAACAAAGCATCGGCGCTTGCCGGGTTTTTGTGCAAATAACTGTCCAGTTTGTTTTTTACGAAATCATTGACAAAAGTACGAACCGAAGGCATTCCCGCTTCAGACCCCATGTCAGTCGAACCCAATTTGGTCTTGGTTTGGGATTCGAAAACGGGTTCCATAACTTTAATGCTTATGGCGGTCACAATGGATTTTCGGACATCCGAAGCTTCAAATGGCTTGTTGTAGTATTCCCGAATGGTTTTTACAATGGCTTCTCGATAGGCAGCCAAATGCGTCCCTCCCTGCGTAGTGTTTTGACCGTTGACAAAGGAATGGTATTCCTCGCTGTATTGGGTTTTGCTGTGTGTCAAGGCAATTTCGATATCATCACCTTTCAAGTGAATAATTGGATATTCAAGGTCATCGGCGTGGATGGTTTCATCCAACAAATCTTTCAATCCATTTTCGGAAAAATATTTTTCGCCGTTGAATAATATGGTCAAACCATTGTTAAGATAACAATAGTTTTTGAGCATTTTGATAATATATTCGTAACGGAATTTGTAATTTTTGAAAATTGCTTCATCCGGAATAAAACTAACCTTGGTTCCTTTTCGTTTGGTCGTTTCAATAATATCTTCTTCCAAAACCAAGTTTCCTGCCGAGAATTCGGCTGCTTTTTGCTTGTCGTCCCGAACGGATTCTACACGAAAATAATTAGACAAAGCATTCACCGCTTTCGTTCCAACACCATTCAAACCTACGGATTTCTTAAAAGCCAAGGAATCGTATTTTCCACCGGTATTCATTTTGGAAACCACGTCAATCACTTTTCCAAGGGGAATTCCTCGACCGTAATCTCGAACCGTAACGGTTTTGTCCTTGATGGTCACCTCGATGGTTTTTCCTGCACCCATAACGAACTCGTCAATACAGTTGTCGAGGACTTCTTTGAGAAGAATGTAAATACCATCGTCTGGTGAAGAACCATCACCGAGCTTTCCGATGTACATTCCGGGACGCATTCTGATGTGTTCTTTCCAGTCTAGTGACCGAATATTATCTTCGGTATATTGATTTTGATCGGACATTTTAAATTTTATCGAATTTAACTACGTTCTGCTTGGCTTTTTCTTTTCGCCCAGACCTCGAGTCTGCTAATGTAGTGTAAATTGATAAAATTTGAAAGCGGAAAAATTCAAAGTTATTAAGAATGATATTGACAGTGGAGAATTGAGTTTTTAAATTTTTATTTCTAAAAATTATTGACAATTTCTCTCAATTGTTTGTCTAATTCCTCATTGGAAATTCTTCCTTTTTCAACATCAAAATTATCATTGAAACTAGCTAAGGAAAAAGAGGCTTTTACTACTGCACCAAAACGGGGGAATGCGTTTTTAGCAATTTCAAGAACCGTTGCCCCACCCCTAACTCCAGGAGAAGTAGCCATAAGAAGCATAGGTTTTTCTTGGAATATTTTAGATGTAATTCTAGAACACCAGTCGAAAACATTTTTGAAAGCCACTGAATAATTTCCGTTGTTTTCTGCGAGTGAAACCACCAAAACATCAGCAGTGGCGATTTTGTCTAAAAAAGCTTTCGCCAAAGGATGTTGTCCTATTGACATTTCAATATCAACACCAAATATAGGCATCTGATAATCATTTAAGTCTAATACTTCGACCTCTGCATTTTCAAAAAGATGCGCAGCATAATTCGCCAATTTTTTATTGATGGAATTACGGCTATTGCTTCCGGCAAGTGCGATGATTTTCATAATCTATAGTTTTTATTAAGTGAATAAAAATTTAAAAGAATAAAAAAATCCAAAGTTATTTATGATAATATTTTCTCAATTTCAGGTTGAGCTCTTTAGGATTAAAAGGCTTTATGATATATTCATCAATACCAACAAGCATTGCTTTTTCGAGATAGCCATAAGATGCTGATGCAGTTAAGGCGATAATTGGTATCGTGAAATCCTTATTTCTTATTATAGTTGTTGCCTCATATCCATCCATTATTGGCATGGCCAAATCCATCAAAACAACATCATACTTCCCTTTTTTATATTTCTCAGTGGCAATTAATCCATTTAATGCAATGTCAACCGAAACATTCCAATGGGATAGTATTTTCTCTGCCACTCTCACATTAATTAGATTGTCTTCTACAAGAAGCACCCGCATTCCGTCTAAATTTTCTTCTTTATAATCGTGGTATAAAAGATTATTTTTTAAATCGGAACTATCTGAAAAATAGGGGGTTTTTAAAACAAAACTAAAGTTGGATCCCTTGCCGATTTCACTTTGCAAAACAATATCAGAATCCAGTAATTGAAGCAGCTTTTTTGAAATCACCAAACCCAATCCTGTTCCTCCAAATTGCCTGGTGGTACTTTTTTCTGCTTGTTCAAAATGATGAAAAATTTGTTCGAATTTTGCCTTTTCTATACCAATTCCGGTGTCAACAACTTGAATTTTAAACGTGGAGGTGTTGCCTTTTTTTTCTAATTGATCAATTTTGATTTGAACAGAACCGTTATTGGTGAATTTTATGCCATTTGAAACTAAATTAGTTATAATTTGTCCAATTCTCAGTGGATCGCTAATTACGTTTGAGGTGAAATTTTTGTCAATTATAACTTCAATTTTATTTGAATTTTCGTGAGCTTTAACTTCCAAGGATTTTGCGATTTGCAAAATTAATTCCTCTAAGTCGAATGGGATGTGCTCAATGTCAATTTTACCGGCTTCTATTTTATTAAAATCGAGAATGTCATTAATCAGAAGATATAAATTTTGGGAAGAATGCTTTAAAACCTCTATGTTTTCTTGGAAACTGGAAAAGGAATTTTCTTTTTCCATGATGTAAATCAGCCCAATAATAGCATTCAAAGGAGTTCGAATCTCATGACTCATAATGGATAGAAAATCCGACTTGGCATGATTGGCCTTTTCAGCATTAGATTTAGCATCAAATAATTGATTCTCAAATTCTTTTTTTAAGTCAATTTCGTTATGCAATATTTGTAGCAATTCAGTCAGATTATCATCCCCTAACCCTATGGCACTGTTATTATTACTTAACAATTTGATAGCTTGAATTAATTCAGACTGTATCTTCTTATTTTTCTCTAATTGGTCTTTAATTTCGGCATTAATTTTATAAAATTCTGAGTCATTTAATCGAATGGATTGCTCGAACAATTCAGAATCCTTTTCATAATTTTCATAGGATTGACTTACAGCCTGAATAAATTTTTGAATCGATGGATTATCATTAATAATATCATCAGATAAAAATTTATTGATTTGTCTATTTAAATTTCTATTTAAATTATTGTTAGGCATAAATAGAAATAGATTTAGTCTTCGCTAATAGTCAAAATGGCTATCGTTTGGTTGTGCAATTCACAAAATTTATAATCTTTAATAGGTGAAATTTCACCATAAGAATAAAATCCGCAAAGAAGTGTGTTTCCAGAAACTTCCTTAACCGCTTCAAACTCTTCTTCCACTCTATTTCCCAAAACAATCTTTCTACCAACACAACTTACAATAAGAGCTAATTGTGGATCCTTAGGATGGCTCGAAAAAGCCTCGGAAGCTGCACTATATGAAGCATCGATAAGTTTATCAAAATTGCCTTTCATTAATCTCACAAAAGAACCTTGAGGAATATTTCCCGCGAAGGTCATTGATTTAGTTTTTTCGTCTATTGACAAAATTGTCCTTACAACTGTAGAAGAATCTTTACTTTCTTTCATCGAAAGAGGGAAATACAAAGCAGAACTCGGCAAATCATCAGCATATTTACCCAAGTATTCTTTATAAATATCTAAGGCATACCGATCTCCTATTTTATACAACACATTCTTTTCTGAAAGTGTCACTTCCCTTTCGGGACCATAATCACTCCAACCACCTTCACAACCCGAACTAAAATTTATTGCATCCCCGTAAAACCCAATAACTACAACTTTTCCTTCTTCAGCATCTTGATTGAGACCTACAATAGTTTTTAGAAATGCAACCCTATCTCCTGCTAGACCACCAAAAATAGGAAGTGAATAATTTGTTTGTTTTCCTAATTCGCTAACTAATTCAGTTCCGTTAACGTAACTGCCTTCAGATATAACCACTAATGATTTTAAGTCTTTATTCAAGAGTTCGTTTTTTACAACAAGACCCAATTCTTCAATATTTTTATTTTTTAAAAGGTCTATTTCTGCAATTTTTATTGTTGATTTTTCAAATTCTATTGCAGTGGAAACAATCTTGTTTTCAACTAAATTAAAATTAGAGATTTGTCCTGAAGTAGAACAAATAACGATTTGTGCTTCAGAATATAATTCTTTTAATTTTTTGTAAGGCAGGGAGGATTCCAGTAACTCTCTCTCTCCAAAAGCTAAAACCAGATTTGCTTTTGCTGCAGAAAAATCAGGTGATGAAAAAATAATTTCATTGTCACTTTGATCATCAATTAAAATTTGTTGTAGTTTCATTATTAGTAGGTTTTTTAGGGGCGGTTAAATTAACTAAAATAATTTAACAAAACAAAAAAAATCTGCAAATTTCTTTGCAGATTTGATATATTATTTTTTTTGAACATTCCTATCTTAATATTCGTTTACACATTAAATCTAAAATGCATCACGTCGCCATCTTTAACGACATATTCTCTACCTTCCACCTTGAATTTCCCTGCTTCTTTACATTTGGCTTCCGAACCATAGTGAACGAAATCATCATACCCAATCACTTCAGCACGAATAAATCCTTTTTCGAAATCAGTATGAATAACACCCGCGGCTTGTGGCGCTGTAGCTCCAATATTGATGGTCCAAGCCCGAACTTCTTTCACGCCTGCGGTAAAATAAGTTTGTTGTTTCAATAATTTGTAGGCCGCGCGAATCAAAACCGAAGCACCTGGTTCATGCAATCCCATATCTTCGAGGAAAATCTGACGCTCTTCATAACTTTCTAATTCGGTAATATCGGCTTCAGCACCCACAGAAAGTATAATAACTTCAGCGTCTTCATCTTTAACCAATTCACGTACTTGATCTACATATTTATTTCCATTAACAGCTGAATTCTCGTCTACATTGCAAACATACAAAACCGGCTTTGCCGTTATCAATTGAAAACCTTCCATCAATTCTTCCTCTTCATACCCTTTTGGAATAACAGTTCTAGCTGATTTTGCCTGAAGTAAGGTTTCTCTAATTCTATTCAAAAGACCTTCTTCAAGTTGTGCTTCCTTGTTGCCTGTTTTGGCGGCACGTTTCACTTTTTCGAGACGCTTTTCAACAGTTTCTAAATCTTTCAATTGCAACTCGATATCAATGGTTTCTTTATCCCGAATAGGGTTTACATTTCCATCAACGTGCACAATATTATCATTGTCAAAACAACGCAACACGTGAATAATCGCATTACATTCCCTTATATTTCCTAGAAATTGATTCCCTAAACCTTCTCCTTTGCTAGCTCCTTTTACCAATCCTGCAATATCGACAATATCAACTGTTGCCATTTGAACACGTTCTGGTTTTACTAACTCCTCCAGCTTTGCAATTCTCGAATCAGGCACATTTACCACTCCTATATTAGGTTCGATAGTGCAAAATGGAAAGTTGGCACTTTGCGCTTTTGCATTGGATAAACAATTGAATAATGTTGATTTTCCAACATTCGGTAACCCTACAATTCCTGCTTTCATTATGGTCTATTTTTTAAAGAGTGCAAAGATAGGATTTATATCTTTTAATAAAAATTGAAAAAATGATTGAGATTAATCAGTTCCAATTTCTACAGCTATTTTACACTCATTATAAATTCGACTTTTATAAAATTAAAGCGTAAATCCTCGATTTATGTAGCAATTGTATAGTTCTTGTATAGTTTATTTACCTCTTTGTATAAATGATAAAAGATATAACAAGGGTAAATTTGCAAAAAAACTAAATTAAATTATGAAAAAAATTTCTACATTAACTTTTTTAATAATCTATTCATTTGGATTTGCTCAAAATCTACCTTTAGATTTCGATTCTACATCCACACCCTACCCATTTACTGATTTTGATGGAGGTGTTACCAGAAAAATTACAAATCCTCAAATATCAGGAATTAACACAAGCGCTACAGTTATGCAACTAGTTAAAGGCCCGGGTGCTACTTGGGCTGGAAGTAAAATTACCATGGCATCACCTATAGATTTTACAACCGAAAGAGTTTTTAAAGTAAAAGTATTATCTCCAGTTGCTGGTAAAAAATTATTATTAAAGTTTGAAGGAGCTGGTCAATTTTTTCAAAAATTATCTTCACCCATAACGACCGCAAATGTTTGGGAAGAATTGACTTTTGACTTTTCCTCGGATGGTGTAAACAATTTAAACAATCAAATTGTTTTTATGTTTGACTTCGGCACCGAAGGAGACGGCGGACCAAATTCAACTTATTTGTTTGATGATATAACACAAACAACGGGAACTAGTCCTATTTTACAATTACCGTTATTACCTTTAGATTTTGAATCTACTACTCTTTCCTATCCATTTGTAGGTTTTGGTGGTTCAGAAACAAACCTAACCGCTAACCCACATCAGTCAGGTATTAATACTAGCGCTACTGTTGCGCAAACGATTAAAAGTGAAACAAATGGTGGTAGTGTTATTCAAATGGCGGGGCCAATAGATTTTTCAAAAAGCAAAATAGTCAAAATGAAGGTTTGGTCTCCGGTTGCAGGAAGAAAACTTTTATTGAAATTTGAAGGAAGCCCAATCGATTTTGATTATGGAGCTTTCGAAACAGAAGTAACCATTACTAAAGCCAATGAATGGGAGGAATTAACTTTTGACTACAATTCACCTAGCTTGTTTCCTCCTGTAAATAATAATGATAATAAAATTGTATTTTTCTTTGACTTTGGCACTCTAGGAGATGGAGGCCCAAATTCAACTTATTATTTCGACGATATCGCTTTTTCAGATTCTTTGTCAACCCCATCATTTGCGATTTCAGAAGTTAAAATGTATCCAAACCCAGTATCAAACCAATTGTCTATCGAGGCTGGTAGAGAAATTCAAAAAGTATCAGTTTACAACCTCTTAGGACAGGAAGTTTTAACCAAAAGACCAAAAAGCGTTAAAACTACATTACAAACCAATGGGTTTCAAAAAGGAGTTCACATAGTTAAAACGACTATTGATGATAGAGAAACAACTTCAAAATTCATTAAAGAATAACCCTATTTTATTGATATTTTGAAGTATTCATAATTTAAATGAATAGCGATATGGTAACTATTTAGATTATAAATCTGAAATATGTTCTTGTTTATCCTTATCAAAAAAACTAGGTCTCTAAAACATTTTGATCCCAATAAAAAAGTGCCAACATAATTTTCTATTATGTTGGCACTTTTTTATAATTTAAAACCAAAAAAAATATTTTCAGTCAGTGGTAGAAAAATTATTCGTTGTGCAAGAACGCTTGTCTGTTCAACAAGGTTTCTTCGCTTTCCACATGATTTTCGTCTGGAATACAGCAGTCAACTGGACAAACGGCAGCGCATTGTGGCTCGTCATGAAATCCTTTACATTCGGTACACTTCCCAGGCACTATATAATATATATCATCTGAAATTGGCGTTTGTGCAGCATCGGCATCCACTTCTTCGCCAGAAGGCAAGATTACTTTTCCTTTAATTTTGGTACCATCCTTATATCTCCAGTCATCGGCACCTTCATATATTGCCGTATTTGGACATTCTGGCTCACAAGCTCCACAATTGATACATTCGTCTGTTATTATAATTGCCATGTTTTTTTTTAGTTTAGAAGTTTAGAAGTTTAGAAGTTTATGAGTTTATGAGTTTAGAAAAATCAATTAACTTTCCACTTTTGGCCAATGCCTATTTACTAATTCCTTATTTTTGCACAAAATTACAATCAAAACTCTTCATAAACAAATTACTGATGTCACAAAACGATAAAAAAAAATGTTTTATTGAATTAGGAAAGTTTTTAAATCAGTTTTCCCAAGGTAAAAATATCAAAAACATTTCTGTTTTGTACAATGATTTGTTTTTTGATGATTTTGTTAATTTAATCCAGCTTTCTCAATCCCATAACGGCTGGTATACTCCTGAAAATGTCTATTTTTCGATTCAATCTTGGGCAAAAGCCTTAACAGAAGATAATTTTAATCAATGGCTTAGCACCTATAATCTTGAAGTCAACCAACCAAAAAACGTAGGACTCATTCTAGCCGGAAACATTCCGCTGGTAGGTTTTCACGATTTTTTATCAGTACTAATTTCAGGCAACAATGTCTTAGTAAAAACATCCTCCAACGATCAGTTTCTGTTACCTTTTTTGGCAAAATATATCATTGCGATTGAGCCTCAATTTGAAAACAAAATCACTTTCGTTGAAGGGAAATTGGAGAATTTCGATGCTGTTATTGCAACGGGAAGCAACAATACTGCCCGCTATTTTGATTATTATTTCAAAGACAAACCTAGCATCATTCGGAAAAATAGAAATTCAATTGCAGTTTTGAATGGACAAGAAAGCACAGCACAATTAAGCGCTTTGGGCGAGGATGTTTTTAGGTATTTTGGTTTGGGATGTCGCAATGTCTCCAAACTTTTTGTACCGAAAGGCTATTCCTTTACTGCTTTTTTTGAAGCCATTTTCGAATACCAAGACGTGATTCACTATGAGAAATATGCCAACAATTATGATTACAACAAGGCCGTTTTCTTGATGAGTAATTTTAAATTATTGGATAATGGCTTTTTGACCTTAAAAGAAGATGCAAGTCACGCCTCCCCTATTTCGAGTGTTTTTTATGAATTCTATGAAAATTTAGAAGATTTACAAATCCGACTCCAGTCAGAAAGCGACCAAATTCAGTGCATTGTGAGTAACAATCTCATTGAAAACAGTGTTGGATTTGGTCAAACCCAGAAACCAAATTTATGGGATTATGCCGACAATGTAGATACTATTGCGTTTTTGTTAACAACAAAGTAAAAAAATCTTTAATTATTTCGAATTATATAACGCTTATTCAACTCCTATTCCCGAAATTTGCATTTTTAAATTTTGGACACAATCAATACTATGAAAAAACACAACTACAGCGCAGGACCTTGTATTTTACCACAAGAAGTTTTTGAAAAATCAGCACAAGCCATATTAAATTTTAATAATTCTGGCTTATCTATTTTGGAAATATCGCACAGAAGCAAGGATTTTGTTGCTGTTATGGATGAAGCAAGATCTTTGGCGATCGAATTATTAGGATTGGAAGGCAAAGGGTATCAAGCTCTTTTCCTTGCTGGTGGAGCAAGTTTAGAATTTATTATGGCACCTTACAACCTGATGAAAGAAGGTGGAAAAGCGGCTTATCTTGACTCTGGAACATGGGCAAGTGCAGCGATAAAAGAAGCCAAAAATTTTGGAGAAACGGTTATTGTTGCTTCCTCTAAAGACGATAATTACAACCACATTCCTAAAGAATATAATGTTCCTAAAGATGCTGATTATTTTCACTGTACGAGCAACAACACTATTTTCGGAACACAAATGAAGGAATTTCCAAACTTGGATATGCCAATTGTTTGCGATATGAGTTCGGATATTTTTTCAAGAGTGTTGGATTTTTCAAAATTTGACATCATTTATGCCGGAGCCCAAAAAAATATGGGTCCTGCAGGAACGACTTTAGTAGTTATAAAAGAAGAAATTCTTGGTAAAAACGGACGAGTTATTCCAAGCATGTTGGATTACACCAAACATATCAAAGCAGAAAGCATGTACAACACTCCTCCTGTTTTTCCTGTTTATGCCTCTATGTTGACCCTACAATGGCTAAAAAACCTTGGTGGAATTGCTGCAATAGAAAAAATCAACAATGCCAAAGCAGCTTTGCTTTATGCAGAAATTGACAGAAATCCTTTATTCAAAGGAGCTTCGGTAGTTGAGGACCGTTCAAATATGAACGCTACTTTCTTATTAAATGATCCATTGCATGCAGATACTTTTAACGCCATGCTGAAAGAAGCTGGAATAATAGGATTGCCTGGTCACAGATCTGTTGGTGGTTATAGAGCATCAATGTACAATGCGATGCCTATAGAAAGCGTACAGGTTTTAGTTGATGTAATGATAGCATTAGAAAAATCAATTTAAATAATTCAATCTTTAAATTAAAATAAATGAAAGTATTAGCCAATGACGGAATTTCAGAAAGTGGAATTCTAGCTTTAGAAAAAGGTGGGTTTGAAGTAATAACTACAAAAGTAGCACAAGAGCAAGTAGCTAATTTTGTTAATGAAAATAACGTAAGCGTAGTACTAGTAAGAAGTGCAACTAAAGTTCGCAAAGATATTATTGATGCTTGTCCCGGACTGAAAATAATTGGCCGGGGTGGTGTTGGAATGGATAATATTGATGTGGATTATGCCAAAAGCAAAGGGATTCACGTAATCAATACGCCTGCTTCTTCATCAGAATCTGTTGCAGAATTAGTTTTCGCTCATCTACTTTCTGGTGTTCGTTTCTTGCATGATTCTAATAGAAACATGCCACTTGAAGGGGATTCAAACTTCAATGGTTTGAAAAAAGCGTATGCTGAAGGTGTGGAACTAAGAGGAAAAACTCTTGGTGTTGTAGGAATTGGCCGTATTGGCCAAGCTACTGCAAAAATGGCTTTGGGATTAGGCATGAAAGTGATTGCTGCCGATAGTTTCATTCCACAAGTGGATGTAAAAGTTGAATTTTTCGACGGACAATCTATTACAACTACAATCGTTTCACAATCATTGGAATCATTATTCAAAGAAGCCGACTTCATTACTTTACACGTTCCTGCTCAAGACGGTTACATCGTTGATGAAGCTGCATTAGCAATCATGAAAGATGGTGTTGGAATCGTAAACTGCGCTCGTGGCGGAGTTGTTGATGAAATTGCCCTAATTAAAGCGTTGGATTCTGGAAAAGTATCATTTGCAGGATTAGACGTTTTTGAAAGCGAACCAAAACCTGAAATCACTATTTTGATGCATCCAAAAATTTCGTTGACACCACATATTGGTGCTGCAACAGGAGAAGCACAAGACAGAATCGGAACCGAATTAGCTTCTCAAATAATAAGTTTGTTAGGTTAATATTTCTGGAATAAATAAATTTTAGGCTGTCTCCAAAAGACAGCCTTTTTTTTATGTCAAAAAACTACTAATCAATGGCTTGTTTTTTGTAAATTTACTTCTATTGGTTTTGTTATGAAAAATAGTATTTACATTGTGACATTTCTTTTATGCCTAATTATGGGTTGCAACGCTACGAAGTCGGCTAAAACGACTGCTCTTAATCCATTGACCGCCCAAAAAGATACGATACGAATTTCCAATGACTCCCTTAAATATGAAGTAATTATTATTGATCCGGGTTTTAGTACTTGGCTTAATTCGACTGCATTACCCAGAAATTACCATTCCCAATCGTATTTAGAAAGTAAAAACCGAATTTATGTGAGCGAGTGGAACCTTCGTGTTTTGCAGCCTATACGATACAATCCCAACTTATATGAAATGACTATCGATTATGACCCCAATGTTAACTATGGCTTTGAGGTAAATTACTTGATTTACAATTATATGATTTATTTTCAAAACACCTACAAACAAAAACTGGATGGTTATGTTCCAATAAGATAATATTTTATATTTGTAATCATTTCAAATGAAGATGGATCCATTTAAAAAACGTTGGGGAATAACTTCCAATTATCAACTTACCATTATATTTATCGTTTTTGCCCTTACCGGATCGGCTTCGGCATGGCTGTCAAAACCCTTTTGTTTTTGGTTAGGAATTGTAAAAGAAGATTTAGATTTTTGGTTTACGCCCGTTCGGCTACTCTTGATTTTCCCATTATACCAAGTGCTTTTAGTTTTGATAGGATTCCTTTTTGGGCAATACAAGTTCTTTTGGGCTTTCGAAAAGAAGATGTTAAAACGAATGGGATTTGGGTTTCTGTTTAAAGACTGATATTTTAACTTTAAGTTTGTCCATTTTCTAAATCCTCCATTTTAACTTAATTTTCCAAAGCAAATCCATAGAATCTAATGTCCTAAGATATTTACAGAAATCTTCTAAAATCTTTGTTTCTTTGTGAAAACTTTTCCAAAGATGATTCAAGCAAAAAACATACATAAATATTACGATCAACTTCATGTTCTCAAAGGCGTTGATTTACATATCCAAAAAGGCGAAATCGTATCTATCGTTGGGGCTTCAGGTGCAGGAAAAACAACGCTTTTGCAAATCCTTGGAACGTTAGACAAACCTAGCCACCCTATTACAGAGGGAAGTAAAAACGAAGGAAATGAAATAGAATTGCGCATCAACGGCCAAGACATCCTTACGATGAATGACAAAACCTTGTCGAAATTTAGAAACTTGAACTTGGGCTTTATCTTCCAATTTCACCAATTGTTACCGGAATTCACCGCTTTGGAAAACGTTTGCATTCCCGCTTTTATCGCCAATAAATCCAGACACGAAACCGAGACCGAAGCTAAAAGATTATTAGATTACCTCGGACTTTCACACCGTATCAACCACAAGCCCAACGAACTTTCTGGCGGAGAACAACAGCGTGTAGCGGTAGCAAGGGCTTTAATCAACAAACCAGCCATTATTTTTGCCGATGAACCATCGGGGAATCTAGACACCCATTCTGCCGAAAACCTACACCAATTGTTTTTTAAACTCAGGGACGAATTGGGACAAACTTTTGTCATTGTAACGCATAACGAAGAACTCGCTAATATGGCGGACAGAAAATTGGTCATGGTGGATGGGTTGATTAGTAATTAAAATGACAAACTCAGAACTCAAAACTTTCCTTGACGAAAAAGTCATTCAATACAATACGCCTGATTTTATCGAAAGTGACCCCGTACAAATTCCGCATTTATTTTCACAAAAAGAAGACATTGAAATTGCTGGATTTTTAGCTTCAAGTATTGCTTGGGGCAACCGCAAAATGATCATCAAAAATTCCCACAAGATGATGGAATTACTAGGGAATTCTCCTTATGACTTTGTTATGAGCCACAATGATTATCAACTTGAAAAATTGGAAGGGTTTGTTCATAGAACCTTTAATTCAGATGATTTTAAACATTTTATCAAAGCCTTAAAACACATTTACATCAATAAGGGAGGATTAGAGAATATTTTTATTCAAAATCAAACGGAAACTTCCCTTCAACCAGCAATTCATGCTCTACATGAAATTTTCTTTGAAATACCACATTTAACTAGAACAAGAAAACATGTTGCAGACCCAAATAAAGGGTCGGTTTCTAAGAGAATTAACATATAGATACGGGTAATTAGAGTGGTTAGTTAAAATTTATAATATCCTCTTCTTTTAATTCAATAACTGAGTGTTTAGAAGAGTTCGATTCCAAACCTATAAAACTTTTACTCCATGGATTTTGTCTTTCAATCTCTTCGTGTGAAATACCATTTTGTTTTAATTCGTTAATGAAATCTTCATCTATTTTTATATTTTTTCTTTCTAACAGTGCTATAGCTAATTCTCTATCCTCTTCTATTTGCAAATGTGTATATGCCTGTTCTCTATATTTAGATACCCAAATCCATTTTACTGAGAACCAATTTGTAATAAAAGTTGAAATTTCTTCAAAACCACGATATTTAATGTTGATAATAAAAGTACCCATTTTACCATCTTCCTTAACCTGTCCTATTTTAACCCAATCAACAAGTGAATGAATTAGTCTTTTTACATCTTTAAACTCAATAGTGTTTACATAGTCACCAATTACTTTCTTTACATTTTCTTTAGAACTATAATTCTTCGTAAAAACAACCTTGTCTTCTAAGTCATCAATTAAAGTTTTTTGTGTTTCAAATGATTTTTTTGAAGATTTATATACTTTTTGAATATTATCATCTTCTGCAAAATCTGGATTTGTCAACAATAATACTTGATGCTTATAATCTCTTTCAAGAGATAATAATTTCTTTTTTTGTTCTGTAAGCTCGGATAATAAAACGGAATAATTATTTTCTTTTTCGGGTAGTTCTAAAAGATGTTTTTCTAATTCTTTTGATTCAAAAAGATGCTTAATTAGAAACGTTTCTAGTTTGTAAATATTGATTGATCTTGATTCAGTACAAAGATTATTTGGGTAGATTTTACCCTTGCATTTATATGAATTATCTCCAGATGCAATCCTTTTTTTTCCGACCATTTGTCTACCGCAATGCGAACAAAACATTATGCCATTCAACAAATAGTTGTATTGCACTTTTTTACCTACTTTCTTCTTGTTCTCTTTTAGATTTGCTATAACTCTTTCCCAAAAATCTTCTGAAACTATTTCTGGAACATTATAGTACTCTTCCCCAAGTTTTTTCTTTCCTTTATTTATTGGATTTTTTAAAATATCGTGGACAACATTTCCTCTCCACTTTATGTTACTCTTATTGTGAAGATATACTTCTTTAGTATATGGGTCAATTCGTTTTATATCTCCTTCAAATTTATTAAACCTAGTAGGTATTTTCTTTTCATTAAGCAAATTAGCAATACTGTATGTTCCAATACCACTCAATGACCATTCGTACATCATTCTAACGTATTTTGCTTCTTCTTCATCAATCAATATATGGTTTTTGTTGTCATATTTATAACCGTATGATAATTGACCTCTAAACCTACCATCATCTGCTCTTTTTTTAATTGATAGTTTTACTCTTTGAGATGTTAAACTAGCATATAATGCATTACTAGCACTATGCACACTTGCGATAAATCTATTGGATGGATTATCTAAATCAAAAAATACTCCATTGGGATAATACTTGCAATCACTACTAAGCATGACCGCAACAAATATTTCCCAGATTAAAGAATTTCTCTCTATTCTATCTTGATTTAAAACGTAGACACCATGATACTTCTTTGATTTTAGTTCTTTTAGCATGTTAGCGAAGCCAGGTCTATTAGTGTCGTCCTTAGTACCGCTTATACCTTCATCAACAAAAAAAACAGGTTGCAATCCAAGACTTGATGCTAATTTAGCACCTTCTTCTTTTTGTGTAGGTATTGAAGTATCCTTATCTTCACCCTTTTTACCACTAATTCTGCAATATATAGCTAGCATAGATTTTTCTTGCAAATATATTTATTAAATATTTTAAACGGTTAATTAGAGTGGTTGAAATTCACAACCTTTATTTTTGGTACAGCACCTAAATGACTTTTTAAAATGTTCGACATAATATCTAAAGTTTTTTGTTCATTCTCAAATGGAACTAGCAATCCATCGTGCATTGTGTAGGGAATTATGCCTTTATTAACTAACTCTTTGCATATTTCATCGATGAAGGTTTTGCTTTCAATAAGTTGTAATTCGATAGAAAATTGTTCGTAATTGACTTCTTTTATTTTTTCAATCAACGAATATATTTCTGGAAATGCAGTCTTAAACACATTCTTTTCTTTCAAATAATGGTCGTTTTCAGAATAAGCAATTTGCATCCATATTTCTTTACATTCATCTCTGGATAAACTATACAATCTTTGAAGGCATTCATACCACTGTCCAGATAAAGTAATTTCGGAATACCATCCTATTTCTTTTTTTAATTCATCAGAAGCAGTATCTAAATACGATTTTAAAATAATATTAAACAGTACAGGCTGAGAATTTGACAGGTCTAAATAAGACATGTTTTCATAACCTATAATGAACTCTCTTAGGTCTGACGCCATGTTGGTTAAGTTGGTGTCTAATCGCCTATTAGTATCGTTTCTTTTGAACCGAAGCGACTTGTTGAGGCTTCCATTGTAAATGCCATTAATAGATGCTATTCGAGAAGAATATCGTTTGTAAGCAGAAGTCTTTTGCTGCTCCGTTTTGGATTCCTCAAATTCCATATTATATCTATTGATAGAGTGATTCAATGCACCATCATAATCAATTTTAAGGTCCTTTTTATAAAGGCTTCCCATTTTCTTTATGTGCGTTGGTGCATTGTTAATAAAAATAGCATCATCTTCATAATCACGAGTAAGGAACTTACGATTGGTCTTTGTTATTAGTACTTTAATTCGATACCATTTATTGTAAATCCTATTTTTTTGATTGTCTTCAATACCAATGGTAGTATGGGTTTCAAGGTTTATTTCTATATTGTCTCTTACACAATAGGTATCTATTATCTCTTTTATTTCTTCTGATTTAATATCATTTTCTTTCAACAACCTAGCATTAAAATCTACATAAGCATTTATTGTATGTAAATAATAACTTATTGCTTTCCCTTCATAATATTTGTCACCCCAAACAATTCTATTCATAACTAACCAATGCAAATAATCTTTATAATTATTACCATATTTAACCTTTAAGTATTTTGAAGCCATTGGATTAAAATGAAAAGGATAATCTTCGTGTTTACGTTTCTGATGAGATTTAGATAATATATCGTTGACAAATGCAAATCCGACTATGATTTCAGATTCTTTATTATCTGATAATGGTGCAGCAAGTGCTGATAGAAATAGTAAATCAACTATTTCTTTAGGCAGAAGGAAACTTCTAAATTTTTTGTATTTAGTACTCATAAGATTGAATTCTTGCTTTGTTATAATAATCTTGCATTTTTTTAAACTGGGGCAAGAACCAGATGTAGCTAACATCTGGAACCCAGCATCGGGGATAACCTCCAATAATTCCAAGTATAATCATAGAAGCTCAAAAAGTCAAGGGTTTTGAGTAACTATTTTTTTTTAACACACAAATGTGTAAGTTCTACTTAGTTTTAATAGGTGTGCTGGCTGCCTACTAATACCCCCTGGATTTAAATGAAGATCGCCCTCCCTTATGGGTTTAATATCTGGGTCATAGCCCTATTTATGAAATGCTTCAAAAAATTTCCTGGATATATTTTGACCTATTTTTTTAGGTTTATTAATGCTATTTACGAATAAAACAAGCCTATCTAAACGTTCCTAAACGGAGATTGTTGATTCAGTATTTGTTCTAGTAGTTTAGATAAAAAAAATACATTTAAAAACTTTTATATCAACGTATTAAAACTCTATATCAAAGTTTTACTTTAAAAATTAAAATTTCTTCAAACTCGTAATTATTAAAAACAAAAAATGAACATAAATAGTCCATTTTTTGTTTTTTTTTTAATAATCTATAAGCTAGATTTAGTATAATATTTATATGAACTTGTATAGTTATAAACTGGATACTTCAATGAAAAATCTGGAATATATTTTTGCATTTCGTCTCCCATTTGATTAACGAAAGTATATTCAATCTCATCTCGCCATTTTTGAGACACAGATAACCATTCATAATATTGTTCAATTTTTTTTAAATCTACTTGATCAATAGGTTTTAAAAATGGTTTAGATTCAAAAAAATGAGGGAAATTATTCTTTTCTCTTACATACATTTCTAATTGAAGCCTATATTTTCCTTCATAATTTACACAGTTAGCAAATACATCATATGATTGAAGATTTGCAACAATACCTAATTCATTTACAAATACTAACATTAAATCTCTTATGTTATTTCTGATTTCATCGTATTCAGTTTGGAAATAAAAGAATTGTGAGGGACTGCGATAGTTTTTCAAATAAACCTTATTTTTAACTGATAAATCTACATCGCTTGCTTTAGGAAAATCTTTTTGAAATTCAAAATTTAGTTCAATGCAAGCTTTTTGAAACTCTTCAGGAAACTCAGTAATGTTTTTACCAAATTCATTAATTAAGAAGTCAAAGTCAGATTCTAGTAAAATTTTTTCTAGCATGTTATGGTCCAAAATGCAATCTTTTATTTCGTCTGGAAAGTTATTATTCGCAATAATAACATTTAATAATAATGGGGCATATTTACTTTGTAATCCCACATAAGTACGAGTTTTTAATTCTACCAATTTGCTCGTATCCAAATTGATTCTGTTTTTAAAATTTTTCATTTTAAATTATTTATAATTTATTATTATTTACAAGTATTCCAAATACTTGCAACCACATTAAAATTGACATCATATAGATATTATCAATTTAAAAATGGATTTTTTGGACAATGTAAATTGTCGGAAATAGGAACTAATGTTCCAACGATAAAAATTATTTTTTGCTGAACCTATTCTTTTAAAAAAAAACAGAATAGTTAAAAAGTTATCTCAAAATAGCAAATTTGCTACCCCCAGAGGTTCGAGGTATAATTAACAATGGAGCTGCGATTTATGCAGTTTAACCCAAAAATTAATTACTTATGCTAAGATACGAAATAAATATGAATTAACCAACATTTTACTAATAGAAACTTTAAAAAAACATCTGATTTTATTAAGAATTCTATTGGGAAAAACACCAATAAACTGGATTTCAAAATTAACAATGTTGATTTGAATAAATATTAATTTTAGTAACAACAATCTATTTTTTTAAAATAATTTCCAAAATAAGAAAAACCGTATACTAGATTAAAACCTAAAGTTTGCCTTTTTACCTTTTGAATATTAATGACTAAAAAATATACTTTTTATTATATCACAAAACTATTTTGATAGGTTATCAATGTTTCTTTTTTCTTAAAAATAGTTTTGCAGTTAGTATAGGTTATATTTTGCAAAAGCAATTGACTATTGAGTTCTATTACTTCAAACTGTAAATTTTCTAAATCGAATTTTTCTATTTTGAATTCATAACTACCAATGAATCCAATCTCTTTTTGCTCAATATAAATACCTGGTTGGTTACTATTAATTAACATCGCTATTTTAGTGTTATATAACGGAATTAAGTATTGGTCTTGGTTTAATTCATCAAGTTTTAGTTTAAGTATTTTTTTTCCGTCCAACCAAATTTCTATTTGATTTTTCGAAGTATTCATTAATCCATTGAAATTTTCACAAGGTAGCTTGTCTAATGATGGAATAGAATTTAGTTTTAGATGATAGTAAAAAAAAGGATCTAGTACTGCAAGATGCAATGGTTGTTTTAACCGAGCAGCAATTAACTCATAATAGTCTTGCTCCATTGGGTTTAGAACGACTCTCTTGAGAGTGAACAACTCTCCAAAGACATTGATTCGTAGTTTTTTCATCGAATGTTTACTGCTTATTTTTCTTCAACAATAATGCTTTGATGTTCAGTGATGTTTTGTTTTTTTGTTCTAATTGTAATGCAAAATTAATATCCTTTAGACCCAAATTATACTCTCCAACTACGAAATAGATACTCGCTCTTTCTTGGTAAGCGGCAAGAAATTTGGGTTGTAATTTTATGGCTTTACAGTAATCTTCTATAGCTTTATTGGGTTTTAATAAGTAAGTATAACAAATTCCTCTATTGTAATAAGTATCGGCATAACTAGAATCCAATGCTACTGCATCATTAAAATAACCAATCGCTTGATTATACTGCAAGTTTTTTTCTGCCACAAAAGCTTTTTGGAGCAAATCATCTGGTGTTTGATGTTTGCAACTGATGAGAAGGATAAAAAATAATAGGTATGGTTTCATGTTAATTTTGGTTAAATTAAATCATTTTGATATTTGAAATAACCCATTTCATTTATTAAATTATCTAATGTTTCCAAAAAAATAAGATCAATTTCACTATTTTCTTCAATTTCTTTTCTATTCCATAAACCAGATTCCATAACTTTATTATTACCACAACACAACCCTAACCAATTTTTGGAAGGAGCATCAATAGGAGTTTTGCGATAATTTGATAATAATTTAATAGAATTCCTTTCTATGTATGCCCTAAGATTATCTTTTGATGAATCTCCTTCAACTTTTAATACAACAAAAGGCATATTTAGAATATAATTAGAAACCTCTTTTTCTAATTCCTTTTCTTGAATAAGAATTGTTTTGTTACTCTTTTTATTTCTATTACCCCATTCATTATATTCACCTGAATACTTTTTATTTATAATACTAAACCCAATCAGTTCTCTTTGGACTGACATTCTGTGCCTTCCACATCCATGATTTGGACCAGAATGTTGTTTTAGTCTTTTATAGAGTGTTGCTTTAGATTTTGCTTGAACAGCATGCGTTCCAATGCGAACAACTCTTTTTTGATTTGAATTTGTTCTATTTTCACCTACTTCAAAGAAAAAATAAACTCCTTTTTCAGGCAAATCACCGTTTTTAACATCTTTTAAATATCTAACAGGTAATTGTTCAATCAATTCATAAAAATCGTCAATTTGTTCTTGTCTACTCATAATGTTTAATTATTCAATTACTTCACAAAATTCTCTAAATCTTCCTAGCAGAAAAGCTAACTCATTAGATCTTTCCAAAATTGTTTTTTTTGTGTTATTATCTTTATCAAATTCTGGTGATAGTCTCGTCTCAATTGATATAATAACCTCATCAAAAACCTTATTTCCATATTCTACTTTATAAAAGTCTCTTACTATTTTTTGGGAATCATGTAAAGGTTGAGCCAAAATATAGGAGGCAGCCCAATCTCTAAATTTAACTTTGATTGTTTCAGTTGTATCCTTTTCATTATAACACCAAACTCCAATTACATTTTTGAAATACTGTTCAAGATTCAAATTTTTCACATCAATTGAATTAAATTTTTTCAACTCCCCAGTTTCTTCATCTTCAATAGCATCTATATTACTTTTAATTTTATCAACTCTAAAATTGACAATTCTATTTTCTTTTTTAATGTTTTGACCTATTAAATAGAAAAGATTTTCATGCAGTTTTATTTGAAGTGGAATAATTTCACACATAAAACTTGCAGATAACTTGTCATTTAAATTATGAACAGTTGTATACATAAACTCGATGCAATTTCCATTTTTAATATGTTCTAATATTTTAATAATATTTTCGTGTACTTTTTCGGAATTATGGATTATAGGTTTAGTTACTACTACGGCAGCGGAACTTTTAATTTCTTCTTCAGTTAAATCAAATATGTCATTTAGTTCATTAAGAATTTTTCCAACAGCTGGAAGACTTTCGTATGGTTTTAATAAACCTTTCAAAAAAGGAACTGTTAAGCGTTCATTTTCGTCAAGTAAACTGAATTTTGGATTAGGAGTATCTTCTTCAAATTTATATTTATCTAATGACAATGAGTAAATTACACTAAATGTTTGTTCTTTCTTGTCTTTGCCTATATAATCAAAATCACCTTCTCTTATTTTTCTTATATCCTCACTAAAAATTCTAGTACTATATTGTTTTAAATTATTTTCTCTCAATTTATCATTAACATCACTCATAATTTTTTTAAGTGATGCACCTTTTTCAAGTACATTACAAATTAATTGGATTCTAAATTGTTCTGGTGTTATGTATTTGTTTTTCATATTGCAAATATATAAAACACCCATGCAAAAAAATGCAGAGGCTATGATAAATACATCTACGCAAAAAAATGCAGAGACGGTGTTTATTTTTGCATCAAAATTTAAAAACACAATAGCAATGGTCAATATTCAATCCAAGATTCTCATCTACGAATCTGAGTTAAATTTTCTCGCCCAATGCATTTTAGACTATCCCGAAACCGAAACAGGTTGCGACCTTTTTGGCTTCTGGTCGCACTCTGGGCATGCAATAATCCAATACATAATTGGCCCAGGGAAACATGCCAAGCGAAGTATTACGTCTTTTCATCAAGATGAAGATTATCTGAAGTATGTAGGAGACGAACTTCGAACTAAACATGGTTTACAGCATTTGGGGAATTTTCATTCGCACCACATATTTAAATTGAAAAAGCCCTCTCAACATGATTCTGTTACTGTTGTGAAAGCAATGAATTTGTATCATCTAGATCGTTTTATTTTGATGATTGGCAACATAGTAAACGACAATAGTACTACTATTAACGCTTATCAATACACTAGAGGAAAAGAACAACTTTATGACCATTCTGGATTTGTAGTACTTCCTGGTGAGTCACCAATTAGAACCATTTTTGATGCCACTTGCAGTTCGTATTTATATAAACCTGTGTCCGATTGTGCTATTATAGTTAATTTGCAACTCACTACATTGGAAGAACAAGTCTATTCAAAACCTGACTATCCATTAAACTACTGGTTGCGAAGCAAAAAAAACCGTGAAATTTTAAATGGAATTATTTACAACTTAAATCAACTATATGCCTCAGTAAAACCAATTCAAGATGATAGAACTGGTTTAGTTTATTTATTTTTTGGAAATATAGAAGGAAAGGTTATTAAAGTAACTTTCCCTGAGGAGTTTCCAACAATTGCTCCCATAGTCGCCAGTTTCGATTTTGATTGGTTTAAATATGTACCCTTTGCAACTTCATCATGGCCTTCTGATGGCTGTTTAGTTTTAAATACCGTAAACTATATAATTGAATTAGTCGCTAAAGCAAACGAACTCAAAGAGACATATTATGAATGAGTCACGTTTACTTTTTGAAACAGCCATCTTAAAACGGAATTTTGCGAATAGATTTCTTTTTACCAAAGAAGGTAGAAAAGATGTTTTATTGGTGGGATTAAAATCGCAATCGGGAAATGTGTATCAGATTAAGATTGAGCTCTCAGAAATTTATCCCATTGAAATGCCAACTGTTTTTATCGTTTATCCTAAGGGATTGAAAAACTTTAATGGAAAACGATTGCCTGCTTTCAATCATGAAATGCACACTTTAGCCACTGATGGGAACAAAGTGCAAGTCTGTCACTTTTTGCCTGGCAATTGGAATCCTATGCAAAGTCTTTACAAAGTGATTTTAAAGGTAAAAATTTGGTTAGAGGCCTATGAATTTTATCTTAAAACATCAAAACCTATATCGGATTATCTAAAAAACTAAAATTCCATGACAGGACTATTAATATTAATCATTTATTACATTTTTATGAACAAAGAAACACTTATTCCAGCAACTAATAACGAGGTTGTACAATCGTTAGATAAATTAAATAATAGTAATCGTAAGCATTCCAATCAGTTGGTCTTTGATGCGTCTACAGGTGAATTCGTTATTATGAAACCCAGTGATACCTTGCCTGCAGATGCAACTACAATCAACTCTATCGCTCAGGATGGATTTGCAAATAAATCTTAGTAATGAAGCCTAAAGTATTTCTATATGAGGAACAATTACTGGAAGTATTAGCTTCCAATGTAGAACAAACCACTGGAGTGGCCTATGAATGGAAAGGAGAAAGTGTGTATCATGTATATACCAAACCACCACAAGTTGCTCCATCTGGTTACCCTACTGTGGCTTATATTAGGGTTTTTAATGATTTAATTGCTTTTCGTCAGAGCAAAGAATTGTTTTATACTATTCTCCAAGAGCTACTCCCAAAAGATGGGGCACATAAACTTATGATTTGTCTATACCAAGGTCCAGAAAAATTAGAACATAAATCTTATTTATTTGAAATAGATACCGTTGTAGATTGTGAGATTCATTTTATCCCTCAAAAGTGTGATTTATACTCTCGAAGTAAGGGGTTGTTAGAAATTGGTGCTTTAGAAGAAAGCAAGACACTCATTATTGGGCTAGGTAGTTTTGGTAGTAATATAGCAGTAGAGTTAGCTAAGTCAGGTGTGGGTCATTTTACCTTGGTCGATTTTGATTTCCTGGAACTCCAAAATTTATCCAGACATCAATGTGGGATTAACGATTTAGGAAGATTTAAAACAAAAGCGGTTAGGGATTTAATACTTCAAAAAAATCCATATGCTAAAGTCGAAACTCATGAAATATCGGTAATCAAGAATTTTCAATTGCTACACACCTTAATGGCAAAATCTGATTTGGTAATTTGCACTACAGACAATAATACCAGTCGTTTTGCGATAAATCAAGCTGCGATAAAACTACAGAAGACTGTAATTTATGGTAGAGCTATAACTAGAGCTGAAGGAGGTGATGTATTTATTTTAAAACCCAACATCAAAACGTGTTATGCCTGTTTAATAAACGATGATGGCACCAATAAATACAGTCAAGAAGAGGAAATCTCTACAGCAAAACAATTAGAGGAGTTGCTGCCTGCATATGTAACTCCATCAGAAAAAGAGACCTTAATTCAAGTAGGACTTTCTTCTGATATTATACCAATTTGTACTATGATGGTTAAATTGTCACTTTTAGAATTAAACCTATGTATTCCAACAGCTATGCCTAACTTGGCAAATGAGTTCACCTATAACTATTATTTCTGGTCAAATAGAAGAGATATGTATTATACTAATTATAGCCCTTTTAATGACTCTAAGGGGAATCCAACAATATTAAAGTGGTATGGGGCACTCATACCAGCAAATGAAAACTGTACTTGTTGTAATTAATAATATAAAAAATAAAAATTTTGAAAAACTTATATCAAAACGAATTAATTAGCAGCTTATGTGCTGTATACGAACATAAGGGTGAGTATATCCTAGAGGACTTTGAAGTACAAATGAAAATAAAAGAGGATTTAGACAGAATCCGATTTTTTTTTGATGTAGATGTTAATACAGCTGCTGTAATGGCGGTGCTTTTATGCGAACAAATCGCTGGAAACAAGTTTAATGTAAACAAAGTGATGAAATATTTAGGTTACAAAACCATTAATATTTTAGAGGTTAAAGCCAAACTAAATGAACTGAAAAAGAAAGCTTGGTTAATACCTACCAAAAATAACTATGATATTGAGAGCATTGATGATTATAATTTTTCAAAAGAAGTCTTAAATTCGATTTTATTGCAAGATAAAAACGTATTGGATATTATCGTCCCAGATGACATAACACTGGCAATGTTTAGTATTATGAAGTTTCTAAAGAATATTCTAATCGATCCTGATAATGAATACATGGTAGAAACAGTCTTGGAATATGTGGAGCATTTTAGATGTTTTCCTCTTATTGATTCAATTTTTAAAAATAAGCAAATCAACAATTCTGAAAAAGCAGTATTGTTCTACATCATGTCGTTTTCAACTGCAGGAATAGATGAATTTGACTTAAATTATGATTTAGAAAAGTTTTGTGCTGACCCTTCATTTCCATATTTGTTTATAAACAGGGTAAGTTCTGAAAAAAGTATTCTTTTTAAAGAAGGTTATTTAGAATTTAACGAACCTTTTTTTGCTGATTATTCAAGAGTATCCATAGGGGAACGTTTGAAAAATGAACTTGAGATTAAGTACTCTGTGGCAAAAAAAGCTTTTGCTCCAAAATTGTTACAAATTATTCTGCCAGAAAATATTTCATCAAAAAAGCTATTCTTTAATGAAGAAAATCAGCAACAAATAGATGAGGTATTTCAACTTACATCAGATACTTATGATAATGTAATAGCTCGATTTGAAGAACATGGTCTGGAGCCAGGATTGACTTTATTGTTTCATGGAGCAGCTGGAACTGGTAAAACAGAGTTGGTTAAGCAATTGGCTAAACAAAACAATAGAGTTGTTTTAATGGTTGATATAAGTCAGATACATTCTATGCACATAGGTCAATCGGAGCGTAACATCAAAAATCTATTTTCTGAATATAAAAGTGCTTTACAGTACTATGAACGCACTCCAATACTTTTATTTAATGATGCGGATACTATTATAAGTAATAAAGGTGTTGTTGAAAAACAGATTGATTTGAGCCATAATTCCGTGCTAAATTTGGTACTTCAAGAACTGGAGAACTTTGAGGGAATCCTTATTGCAACCACAAATTCGATTAGCAACATGGATAGTGCATTTGATAGAAGAATTCTATACAAACTATGTTTTGAAAAGCCAGATAATGCTACAAGATTTTCTATTTTAAAACAAAATTTTAAAGATTTAAATGATGGTGTGTTATTAAAGGTAGCAAATGAATATTCTCTAACAGGTGCTCAAATTGAAAATATTAAAAGAAGATGTCTAACAGAGCAATTATTATTTGGAACTGAAACTTCCAATCTTAAAAAATTTATTTTTTATATAGAACAAGAATTAAATTTTAGAAATGACATGACAGAGAAACTAGGTTTTTCTTAAATCTCAGAATAACAAAATGATTGACAAAATGAGATTTGGATAATCTAGCGACCCGCCTAAATGAATTTACATTTAGTTTATATATTTGTAAGGAGTAACCTGAAAATCCTATAGAGTAAGGAAAATAATTAAAAACAAAAAAAATGAAAAAAGTACTATTATTAGCAATGATTCTATTCTCAATAGGAAGTATTAAAGCACAAACAGCAGATTATTTCATTTCTAATGGAAATCTGATGTTAAAAAAAGGAGGTACAACTACCACTTTTGAAAATGGATATTCATCCAATCCAATTATTGATTTTGCCGAAGGCGAATTGAATGGTAAATACTATTTAATATTTTGGAGATTAAAGGGAGATGTCAAACTTTGTACTATCAGAGAAGATGGAAAATGGAGTGATCAAACTGATTTTAGTTGTGGATGTGGAAAAAATGTTGATAAGATTAAATTTGTTGATAAACAATCATTAATTATTACTTGCACTAATGGTAATAGGTTCAAGAAAACAATGAGTCAATATGGTGGAAGCTCAGAGACTGGAATTTAGGTTAAGTAAGTATACAAGTGAGTAGGAATACTTCTCACTTGTATTTGAAAAGAGAATAGAATGTATAATTTTACAACTAAATAAAAAAAAATGGAAATAAATGAATACAATACTAGTTTAAATAATATTTCTAATAGGATTGCTGTTTTGGGTAACTATGCACTTTATAGTACTTTAGAAGCGGATTGGTCAGACTACTTTGAACATATATTTATACCCAATCGCAACCCTGAATTACAAATAAGAATTATTACTTGTGAATCAGGACCAGAAAATATAGATAATTATATGTTTTCTAGAGATTTTCTTAATAACATTATTGTTGCCAATACAGATAAGTATTTACAACAAATTTATACAGGAGTTTTCTCTCACGTAAATAACAACGCATTACCAACAAGAAGAAATGCATTAATTGAATTAGCTCAACAGAATGTATTAATTTTAGATATTCTTCCTACACACGGAATAAAGTTGAAACCTAAAGAAAGAAGAAGGATTGCCGAAAATGTAACCTTAGGTATTTATCAAATGGAAAAGATTTTAGATTTGGAATTTATTCCAAACATTCCTCTAAACTATGTTTTTGCTGTTCCACCCAGTTTATATTTACACAATAATTTACAAAACCTACTCCCAAATAATTTTATCGAAAGAGGAAATTTAAACATTGGTCAAGGGCATGCCCCAAGTCGAAATGCATTAGAAAATCTTATAAATTTGGGTTTGTTTTAAATCAAATATATTTATGAATGTTAATAATTTACAATTCGTTTTTAGAAATCTACCTCAAATAATTATTGATGATTTAGGGGTTGAACAATTTAATATTTTATGGTATCCATTTAGTGGAATTGATATGGCACCACTTAATATTTTTGACCCTAATAATAGAAGATCGATTATTAATGAACATAATACACGAGTATTTTTTTACACTGATAATTCTTATTGTGTATTTAATAATGGTAAGTTTTCATATAAAAATAATGAAATATTAGACAATACATTTATTAGAAGTAATTATCAAGATGCTGCACCATCTAAATTAATCACAAATAGTTACTTGGTTAAATTAAAAAATATTTCAGAGTCAAATGTTAGGTTAAATATTTTTCAAAACGAACAAGAATTAAATTTATATTGCTTTTTTATTCCATTACAAAATTTCGATTTTGAATTATTTCTTATTGAAAAAAGAATTAATATTAATATTGTTTGCAATGCAGGAGGATATGGAATTGATAGCGATGGAGCAATTGCTCTGAAAAACTTAAATGTTAAATACACTCTTGGAAAATTTTTTTCTAACAGTAATGAAATTACAGATGAAATAATCGAGAGATATAAAAAAAATAATATTCATATTGAGGATTATCAATTTGAACAAGTTAGAGTAATTTCTTGGGGACTTATTGATAATAGAAATTCTACCCTTAAGAGAATAATATAAGATATGATTTCAAAAAACACTTTCTAAATCCGATTTTCAGTTAGAATATGATTGCCCTAAAAAACTAATCTATAAAAAGCAGGGTGATACTACTACCAATGACACGAATGTATATATGGAGACGTTGGCTCAAGCAGGCTATGTAATAGGAACTATGGCGACTTTGTTTATAATATCTTTATCAGCCAGATATTCTTTTGGGAGTGTTTTTAATAATTCGAGTTTCTCCTTTAGTTTTTCTATATAATTTGCTTTTTCTGACATTTTAATTGTTTACATAAAATCAAAATCTGGAAGTGTACCATGACTTTTAAATTTGACTTTGTTTTCTTTATTTAGAAAGTCATCATAAATAATTCTTTTTAAATCGCTATAATTGCTGTCAAGCTCTAAGTTTATAAGTTTTTCTACAACAATTACTTGCACCTCATCTTTAAATATAATTGTTGTAAAATTATTACTATCTAGTGTTTTATACGATTTAGAAATTTCAAGCAAAAGATCTAATAATTCAAAATGTTCATAGCTTTCCTTTCTACAAATAGAAATACAATTGATTACAGATGGTATTTCAAATGCATCATACTCTGAATATCTATTATATTCACCTTTTTTGTGAAAAGACATTAAAAAGTTAAATGATTTTTTTAACTCTTTAGAACGCTTTTCACAAATCCAATAGGATAATAAGGCAGTCAAGCATTCGTGCAAATGATCTTTTTTATTAAGTGGATTGTTTTTCCAGGTATTCTTTTTTGGGGTATCCACTAAAATCCATTTAGAAATTTCATTTAACACTGCACAATAGAATAGATTCATCTTAGCTTCTTCAAATGAAAAACCATAATCTATTTCCATTCCCTCCTGAATAAAATGTAACAGCTTTCTATTGTCAATTTTCTCAAAAGAGCCATCTTGTCCTTTGATATTATGATTATAATATCTATCATGTTTTTCAAATTTTTTAGCTGTTTCCTCTAAAACTTTTTCATAGATGATAATTATTGGAGTTTCATCTATATATTTATAATCACTTAATAAAGCAGCTTCATTATTATTTGGATCAATCATTTTTATATTAGGATAAAGTCCTTGCAATCCATTTTTATCAATTGGAAGCTGAATAATCTCATCAGACAAATATATTTCAGGTAAATTTTTAGGAAATTGCCATCCTTGATTTTTAAATTTTTCCAATAATGAATTAATTAATTCATCAACTAAAGGATATTCTGTTTTATTTACAATTTTCATATCATTTGTTTTTATTAATAAACTATCAATTTTTGAAAAATCAAGATTTGTGTTTTTTGGATTATTCTTTTTTAAATTTTTCCATTCAGTTTTCCCATCATGAGTCACATCACTTGAGGTATATATTGTATATAATTGTTCAAGATAATATTTAGTTTGAGCTTCCACAACTTCTCTTTGTGCTTGAGAAGATTCAGGTAATATACAATAACTAAAATAGAAATTATCCCGAACACATTCCTTTGTTAAATTATAAGTATTAACTATTTTTTTAGAAGTTGGAGTCTCTAAAAGAGTTAAATGATTGTAAAAATATTTGTGATTAAAATCTTTCCAACAAGAAGTTTTAACATCTGAATTTAAACAAAAATTAAGGTAACTACTACATTGAAAATAAACTAAAAATTCTTCTATTCTGTCATTACAATACATTTTATGTTTTTTCTTTGCCCCTCCTTTTGTAATAGAAGAATTAAAAATCCATAAATCATTATATGCTTTTAATGCTTCGTATAAATCTTTGTAATTTGTCAGAATATTGCTTAAATCAAAAATTTCTTTAGTATCATTTGATTGTTTTGTACTTCTATTAATGTAATGTTCATTTAGCCTAACTTTTAAATAAGAAGCTTCTCCAACATACAAAGGAAAAAAGGTCTCAATTCCATTCAATAATAATTTAACTCCCAAAATATAAACTCCTGGTTCATTAGGAATCAAATTTAAGTCTTCAGATTTAGTTGGATCAAATCCATCTTTCCATCTTTTATCCCCATTGCTGTCAAGAGCAGTTTCAGGAGATTCAAATTGAACATTCATACTTTATTATTTTTTTTAAATTAGTTAATATTACACTTTATCATAATTATGCTCCATTCCACAACGGCATGGAAATTTTTTTAAATTCTGTTGTATTTTGTTTTTAAATTCTAATACATTCTCGGTATTAATTTCCAAATCCCAAGAAACAAAATCACTTTCGGTGAGATAGTAAATTACTTTTATAAACGGAACATTGTTTCTTTTTGTTCTCATAAAAACCAATTGCGAATCTACAAAATACAATTTCTTTTTAGTCTTTTTATGCTCAATACCCGAAATCCAATCAAATATGCGTTCTAAATCTTCAATTAAAAAACATTCAAGTGGTTTTGAAAACGCTCCTTCTTTATTGTTAATGCTTATTTCAGCATCCAGCCAATCGCTATTAAATAGTTTAATTTCAATTTCACTTAATTCTAAATGATACTTTTCAATTCGTAATTCGAAAGTTTCTCCTAAATGATTTTTCAACTTCATACTTTTATTTTTTGACAATAAATTCTATTATTTGCAATACAAATCCAAATAAGACTAAAAACAAAGCAATTAAAAATGCAAATGGTGGAATCTTCGCTAGTTTTAAAACAAACGGTGAATAGGCATCTCTTAACTCAATACTTGCGTTCATTCGTTTTAAAAAAGTTAAGCTCATAAAATTTATAAAACAGACTAACGTAATCCAAAAACCTATAGTTGCAAGTGTCATTTAATATTGTTTTTTGATTTCATAGAAACCTAAAGGCGAATAATACCTCGATATCTTTAGATCACTTTTTTCAAATAATTGCACTTAAGCAACAAAATGCAAATGAATATCAACTATGAAATCGGGTTGATTGGTTTGGTTATAATCAATTAGTAACTTACTCATCATTCTTTTTGGGCTTCTAATTCTTTTCTCATTTTTCTTAAGGTTTCAACAGTACATTTTTCGGTTTTCGCCTCTACATCTGAATTTAAAAATTCAGTGATAAAAAGAATAAAAAAGATACTAATAATTGTATTTATAAGTAATCGTACTTCATTTTCTGTTTTACTAAAGTAGCATAAATTAATTAGCATCATGAAAAAAAACATAAATCCTCTGTAAAAGTTTCTTGAAAATAAAAAACTTAAAACTTTTGATAATCTAATATTTATCAATAATTCTTTATCATTGGCATTTTTGAACTGTTCTTGAATAGCTCTTGTTTCTTTTGAGTCATATAGGGTAAATAAGGTTGTTTTTGTCATAGTAATTTTTGTTAAAAAGGAATACGATTCGAGTTTTAAAATAGTTATTAAAGACTATAAATTTTAATTAAATCCAAAAGTAAATTTTTAAAATCCACTTGTCAAATATATGACAGTGCAAATAAGTGCAAATAACACATTTATTTAATGTTTATTACTAATTTAGCTTTTTTTTATAAAATGGCTAGAATCAAGAACAAACCAAAAGAGGTACACTTAGAGCTCTTACGAAAAGAGTTATCCAAAAAACAGACTCATAACATTTTGACAAGTTCCGATTGTCAAAATCTTAGCGATAACATGAACAAAATTGTTAGTTCGGATACGCTAAGACGCCTTTTTAATGTCATCAAAAACAACAATACAATCTCACTTTTATCACTAAATCGTTGTGCTGTTTATTGCGGTTTTAGCGACTGGGGTAGTTTTATTGACTATTATAATAAAATTAGGGTTAATGATAACAAAATAACACTTTTAAAATACCTACAAGGTAAATTAGAGAACCAAACAATTTTAAAAAAAATTGAAGATTTAGAGGTCACAAAAGAAGTTTATGACCTGTTTATTCAAATAATATTGGTGAAGGTCATTCAGGAAGACAAAGATTTTTTTATAAAGATTTTTGATTCCGAAACTCTTTTTGTTGATATAGAAAAAAATAGGTATGAGATTTATTATATAATTCACTTATTATCTACCCTATGCCAAAGTCATAAATGGCTACAAGAAATAGCAATAGCTCATTACTTTAATTTAGATAGTGATAGTCGTTTTGGTTTTGAAAGTGATTTTTTTATAGAATGGTTAGTAACCCCTCAATTTGAATTTTACAGAACTTTACTTCACAACTACCATAATGTTAAAAAAAACAATCGAAATGCAAATGCCTTCTATCATCTTACACTTGCATATTATTATGCCGATATTGAGGATTGGGATAATCATAAATTCCATTTTAGTGAAATTAATGATATAGACTTTGATGATATAAACCATAATATTTTATCAATGAAACTAAAAGGAATTAAATTAATTCATGCACTAAAATTTAATCCTAATGAACTTGAAAAACTGTGTAATGAAATAAACAAAATCAATTTTAGTTTTTTATATCAAGACAGAAGCGATAGAATAACAGCTTTGGTATTTTTGTGTGTTTCTCTTCATAAATGCCAACAATATCAAATAATTATAAATATTGTTGCTCAGCACTTTAGTAAGCATGAATTAATATTTACACAATGGGGAGAGCAAAATTGGAATCATGTAAAAATTATACATGCTGATAGTTTGCTTAAAACAAATAAAGTTGAAAAAGCAAAAGAAATTTTTAAAACTATATCAGATGATCGATTTGATTTGAATTTTTCTCCGTTTACTGATAAAATTTATGAGGAATTAAAACTCAATATTTAATTTATTTTTTAAATGCAAAAACTTAAAATAAATCTTTTTGGAGAGTTATGGACTTTAAAGAAAGTGTTCTTAAACCCTATGGAGAATGAGTATTTTGAAAATATTGCTTCAAGATTAAAACTTCCTTTATATCAAGCATTGCTAGATCCTTTTTTTTACTTTCATTTAAAACTAAATACTATTCCATCATTAGACAAGCTGTCTGGTGAAATGATAATCGGGTTAATGAATACTACCAAGAATCAAATAGAAATTTGGTTAGATGGAAAAAAAATACTCAAACTAAAACTTGATGAATTAAACCAAGACCAATACTTAATTCCGTTATACAATACTAAAATAGCGATGGTCAACAACAGTAACATTCAGGGTATATATATTGAACAAAAAGAGATTGGTTTTATTGGTAGTTACGAATTTAAAACCGAAAAATTTGACATCGCAGACTTACAATTTAATTTAATTGAGTTGAATAATCAATTGCTTTTACAAAACGTAACTTATCATAACTGTAATAGCGTTTTTAAGAAGAAAGAAACTTTAATAACTTATCAAAATAGTTTTATAATTGAAAATAATTAATTCCGAATTTAATTTTATTGAAATTTTGTTGTGAGTTTTTATTTAATTATATTTTTTGTGTTATTAGATTTATTTTTTTTATTGAATTTAATTTAAGGTGAATAAATTTATAGCCAAAAATCTGTTGCTAATTTTTCCCATGGAATATCTCGGACACCATTTAAAATAATCTCTTGAATTGTCATATCATCATTTTCCTCCGAAAAAAACATAACTACTAAATCTGCTCCATCTGCTTCTGTATCCTTAACTGGTCTAGAAGATGACAACCATACCGAGTTTATAATTGGCTTTAGTGGGCCTTCATCGGCATACATATCTTTTTTTCTCATAATACATTTTCTTTCCCCCCATTCTTTTGGATAGTTCAGGTGATTAATAAGGTTCTGATTAGTTGATTTCGATGGTGAATAAATAATAACGCCAGCCAAAGTCGGGGTGCAATGATAAGCTTCTACGAATACTTCTGTTCCCTCATTTAATTTTATCTTCATATTACTGTTTTAATATAAATATCAGGATTCTTGAAATACATCAATTTTATATAAAAAGTCCGTTATCCCAGGAAAAACGGGCTTTTACTTGCTTATGTCAAAAATCCCTGGAATCTTTGCAAAGTGAAAACAAATATGTAGTTTTTGTATAAAAACTGTATGAAAATAAAGTGGTATAGTTCAGTACACTTTTTAATCAATAAAAGTGCTTAAGATAAAAACCAATTTGTAATGAGTATAAAGTGTACTTTATATTAATACAGTTTAAAGAAAAGAACCAACGTAAAATTTAATAAAATACATATATAATATGACAACTTTCAAAAAAGCAAGATACGTTAGGAATTCTGCTGCCACAGGTGGAGGCAACCCAGCCAGACAACTTGCAAAATTACATCCAGATGAAGAATTGTTTATTGATGTTATCAGCGGAACTATTCCATTCAAAGAACGTCCAAAAAGCCAACTTTTGATAGAAGCCATTGAAGCTAAAAAAATAAATTATTTATCTATAATGTCGATAGATAGGCTCGGAAGGTCATGCTATGATACGCAATCAACCCTTAATTGGTTAACTGAAAAAGGGGTTACGGTTCGTGTAGAGAACCTTGGCAATCTTGAAAGCTTGATTGACGGAAAACCAAACCCAATATTCAAGATGATTTGTGATGTACTTGCCAATGTGGCGAATATCGAGTTGGAAGGTATCAAAGAAAGGCAAAAACAAGGGCTTGAAATCTATAAGGCTAAAAATGCCTTATTAAGAGCTCAAGGTATTACCCAAAAACGTAATAAACCTAAAGTTAGTGACATAGAGGTATTAAAAAAATATGAAAAGGTTGCTAAGGAGCTAAAAAGCGGTAAAATTAGTTTAAGGAAGATTGCAATCCTAGGGAATACAAGCCTTTCAAGTGTGCAGAAGGTAAAGTCAATATTGATTAGAAATAAAATGATTGAAGCATGATAAAAATTGAACTAGTGGCAATCCACAGATAATGTTTATTCATGATTTTTAAATTAAGTATGAACTAATATATTAAAAACCCTCAAATATACCTAAGCCAAATAGTGCAAAATCATATTTCACAGGATCATTCGGGTCTAGTTCCCTTAATGATTTATCTAGTTCTTCAAGAGCTTTTAAGTCATTGTTTTTACGTTCTAGTAGACCTAATTTTCTAGCGACATTTCCAGAATGAACATCTAACGGACATGAGAGTTTAGCTGGGCTTAAATTCCATATACCAAAATCTACACCCTTATCATCTTTACGGCATAACCACCTAAGATTCATATTAATTCTTTTTGCAACACTACCTTTCATTGGGTCAGCAACATGTTTTCTTGTTCGCTGAGGATGTTCAATTTCAAAGAAAATTTTATTTAGTGCATGTATTGCTGGTTGCAATGAATATTCTGTTTGGTGCTTGATAAAAATTGATTCTAGCCCACCATGATTAGTATATATATGTTTTAATGCTTTTATAAAGTATTTAAAATCTTCACCATTAAAAGTACGATGTACAAATACTTCAAGTTGTTCAAGATGATGTTCTTGGTGTGACATCACAAAATCATACGGTGAATCTCCTAATAAATCCATCATTCGGTGACCATTCTTTGTAATCATTTTACGATTACCCCAAGCGATAGAAGATGCCAAAAAGCTAGCTATTTCAATATCTTCTTTTAATGAGTAACGATGTGGCACACTGATTGGGTCTGGTTCAATGAAATTTGTAGTATTGAACTCTTTTACCTTAGCATCTAAAAACTCTTTAAGTTCTAACTTAGTTAAACCCATATAGTATTGTTGAATTTTATCTTACAAAGATAGTGTTTATTATGCGTTATATTTTTACAACACTAATTACCCGTATCTACATGTGTCTTAGGTGGTTTGTAAGAAATGATAATGCTGGAGTTGATTTAGGAATTTGGAAAGGCATTTCACCTTCAAAGTTATCTTGTCCACTCGATGTGCATTCGGGTAATGTGGCTCGTAAACTAGGCTTGCTCACCAGAAAGCAAAACGACGGTAAAGCCTTAACAGAACTCGATTCAAAACTCCGGGAACTCGACCCGAATGATCCCGTGAAATATGATTTTGCTTTATTTGGGCTGGGGGTTTTTGAGGGTTTTTGACTCCTAAAACCATCGTAAATCATTCCTAGAGAGCAAAAAAATTGAATCAATAAAGGCCTAATTAATGATTTGCTGATTCCAAAAAGCATAAAAAAGTCTTTACTCCTATTTATATATTATTATCATAATTATTATATATTTGAAATAAAATTTTCAACGTGACTCTCCTCTATGTAACCAACCATATTCGGGGGCTTTGTATAGATAGTATAACTAACAAAAGTAAGTTATACTTAATTTATTAGGGAGAAACTAAAAACATAAATAAATTAAAGATTACCATGAAAAAAATAAGTTTTATCATTGTTTTGTTAGCCGTTTCGTTTGTATCCTTCGGGCAAAGTAATTACGCAAAGGTTTCTTCTTACGGCGATTATCAAGAAAAATGGGCATTAGTTGAAAAAAATGGGCTTTTAGGATTTATAGACTTAGACAGTAAAGAAATTGTAAAGCCTCAGTATAAAAAAATTTCACAATTTGGAGAATTTCAGGAAAAATGGGCTTTAGTTGAAAAAAATGGGCTTTTAGGATTTATAGACCTAGACGGTAAAGAAATTGTAAAGCCTCAGTATAAAAAAATTTCACAATTTGGAGAATTTCAGGAAAAATGGGCTTTAGTTGAAAAAAATGGGGTTTTGGGATTTATAGACACAGATGGCAAAGAAGTTGTTATGCCCCAGTATGAAAAAATAGCGCAATTCGGAGATTATCAGGAAAATTGGGCATTGGTTGAAATAGGCAGCTGTTTAGGATTTATAAACCACGAAGGAGCAGAAATTGTAAAACCTCTTTATGATAAAATAGCACCATTTGGAGACTATCAGGAAAATTGGGCTTTAGTTGAAATAGGCGGACTTTTAGGATTTATAAACCATGAAGGAAAAGAGATTGTAAAGCCAAAGTATGAAAAGATAGCAGCATTTGGGGATTATCAAGATAAATGGGCCTTAGTTGAAATAGATGGACTTTTAGGATTTATAAACCATGAAGAAAAAGAGATTGTAAAGCCAAAGTATGAAAAGATAGCAGCATTTGGGGATTATCAAGATAAATGGGCATTAGTTGAAATTGGTGGACTTTTAGGATTTATAAACCATGAAGGAAAAGAGATTGTAAATCCAAAGTATGAAAAGATAGCACCATTTGGGGACTATCAAGATAAATGGGCATTAGTTGAAATAGGGGGAGTTACAGGATTTATAGACCTGGACGGAAATGAGATCGTAAAGCCTCAGTATAAAAAGATAGGGTCATTTGGAGACTATAAAGAAAATTGGGCATTAGTTGAAACAGGCGGATTATTGGGTTTTATAAACCAAGAAGGAAAAGAAATCGTAAAGCTTAAGTATGAAAAGATAGCACAATTTGGAGACTATAAAGAAAATTGGGCGTTGGTTGAAATAGGAGGTTTATTGGGATTCATAGACCAAGCGGGAAAAGAGATTATAGTACCTCAGTACAAAAAAATAGCCCCATTTGGAGACTATCAAGAAAGTTGGGCTTTAGTTGAAATGGGCGGACTTTTGGGTTTTATAAACCAAGAAGGAAAAGAGATTATAAAGCCTAGGTATGAAAAAATAGGTGCTTTTGGAGAATATCATGAAAATTGGGCTTTAGTTGAAATAAATGGACTATTAGGATTTATAGATAATGAAGGCAACGAAATTGTAAAGCCTAAATATGAAAAGGTAATCAATAATGAAAATCTTGAAGGAATAATAAAAGGGAAAAGTGAAATAATTATAGCCAACTAAGCCAAGTATTTAGTTTATATGGTTTCAACATAAAATTTATTTTTTTTTCTAAATATATTTGCGATAATAAACTTGCATTTAGTTGTTGAATATACCCAGCTAAGCCAAAATACAAATCCCTACTATCTTAAATTGGAATAACGTACATTTGCAGAAATTTACGTTTTATGACCACCTTCGAACAATTCAACCTTCCCAAATCAGTACAAAAAGCAATCGATGATTTGGGATTCGTAACCCCCACTCCCATCCAGGAAAGAACCTTTTCGGTGATAATGTCCGGGCGTGATATGATGGGAATTGCACAAACAGGAACGGGTAAAACATTTGCTTATTTATTACCTTTATTAAAATTATACAAATTTACTCCTGGTCATACTCCCAAAATAGTTATTCTGGTTCCAACCAGAGAATTAGTGGTGCAGGTGGTTGAAGAAGTCGAAAAACTGACCAAATACATGTCTGTTCGTACCATTGGTATTTTTGGTGGTGTGAACATCAATACCCAAAAAACAACTGTTTATCATGGTTGTGACATCCTAGTGGGAACACCTGGACGAATCATGGACTTAACATTAGACAATGTGATTCGTTTTGAAGAAATGCAAAAATTGGTCATCGATGAGTTTGACGAAATGCTCAATTTAGGTTTTCGCACCCAATTGACCGCTATTTTGGCCATGATGCCAAAAAAACGTCAAAATATATTATTTTCCGCGACTATGACGGATGAAGTGGATGCTATTTTGAACGATTATTTTGATTATCCAGAAGAAGTTACACTTTCGGCATCTGGAACACCTTTAGAAAACATAACCCAAATTGCGTATAAAGTACCCAATTTCAATACCAAAATCAATTTACTAAAACACTTGTTACAGACCAATTCAGCCATGAGTCGGGTTTTGGTTTTTGTGAATAACAAGAAAATTTCAGATATGGTTCACGAACGTATCGAAGAAGATTTCGAGGGACAATTTGGTGTAATCCATTCTAATAAATCCCAAAATTATCGTTTGAGCACCATGGCTTCCTTCCAAGAAGGAAATCTTCGAGGTTTGATCACCACCGATATTATGGCGAGAGGTTTGGATATTTCCAATATCACGCACGTCATTAATTTCGAAATGCCCGAACTTCCTGAGTTATACATGCACCGTATTGGAAGAACGGGTCGTGCAGATGCGACAGGAACAGCCATCAGCATGATTGCGCCTCGTGAAGAAGAATCAAAAGTGGCCATTGAAATATTAATGGATATGGAATTGCCTGTCGAAACGTTTCCGGAAGCCGTTGAAATATCCTTGAAACTAATCGAACCTGAAAAGGACAGACAGCCGATTAAGTTTTTGATAAAAAAACAAAAACTAGAGGGTGATGGCGCATTTCAAGAGAAAAGCAAAAAAAATAAAAAAGTCAATTTAGGCGGACCAGGTGTAACCAAGAAAAAAACACACGGTTCTGTCAATAGAAATATGCTTAAAACTCAAGCCAAAAAACGCAAGAACAAGAAATAGTGTTTAGTATTCCGTTTTATAGATTGCTAAAAACCGAACATGAATACTTGAAGTTAAATCTTTGAAAAAACCAAACAAACAGGTGAACACAAGGGAATTCTTTTTCCGGTATCTGTAAGACCTCCCGTAGACATATCCCTCTTGAAAATCACCACCTCATTTGAATGTTGATGCCCCACCAAAAGATAATTTCCTGTTGGGTCTATCGCAAAATTTCGAGGACCTTTTCCTAAAGTACTAGTATGCCCCATTAACTCTAATCTTCCTTTTTTCAATAACTTAAATATAGAAATATCATTAGCCGTTCCTCGATTTGTGGCATACAGAAATTTTCCGTCTGGTGAAATATGAATGTCAGCTGAAGCAATATCGCCTTTGAAATCTTTTGACAAAATTGACGTTTCAAACACTTTTTTCAGAGTTCCGTTGGTATAACTAAAAGAGGTCAAACCTCCGTCTAATTCCTGCAATAAATAGACGTACTTTCCGTCTTTACTAAAGGTAAAATGCCTTGGTCCGCTTCCGGGTTTGACGGCAATACTATCTTTAAGCACTAGGGTCTCATTGTTAGAACTTGGATTATATTGATACACATAAATCCCATCCGTCCCTAGATCACTGGCTAAAACATATTTCTTATCTGGAGAAAAACAAAGCATGTGTACATGGGGGCTCAGTTGTCTTTTGGGATTGACCCCTTTTCCAAAATGTTGAACCACTTGCTTGGCTTCAGTGATACTTCCATCAGCATTTTTACCAAAAACTGAAATGCTGCCACTAGCATAATTGGCTGTTAAAACATTTTTATCGTCATTAATAATATAACAGGGTCTTGCGCCTTTTGAATCCTGTTGGTTCCGCAAAATTAATTGTCCACTTAATGAATCAAATGCAAACGAACTAACAGTACTTGACTCATCATTTTGATTTACAGCGTACACCTTTTTATTGTCGTTTGAAAGTGTTAAATAACTAGGGTTGAGTACTTTTTCAGACGTGCTTTTTAGAGTGACATTCCCCGTATTCGAGTCAAAATCATAAACATAAATTCCTTTGCTCTCACAAGGGGTAGTGTAAGTTCCCACAACCAGATTGAACTTATTTTGTTGGGCTTGCACAAGGCTGAAAGCAAAAATCGAAATAAGAATGATGTATATTTTTTTCATGGTTTAAAAGTATCGAAAATTGTAAATAAATATTTTTTTAGGATTTGCTATCCAATTCAATCATCAGCAAACAAAAATACAGCAATATCAACTTACAATTATCCACAAATTTGTATTTTTGACGAAATCAATACCAATAATGCAATTCAAACACCCGGAAATTCTCTATTTTCTCTTTTTGCTGGTCATACCAATTCTGGTTCATTTGTTCCAATTGCGCCGTTTCAAAAAAGAATATTTCACGAATGTGCGTTTCTTGAAGGAACTTTCCATACAAACCCGAAAGAGCTCTAGAATCAAAAAATGGTTGCTTTTAGCCACGCGCTTACTATTGTTATCTTTCATAATTATTGCTTTTGCACAGCCTTTTTTTAAGGCGAAGGACACCAAAAACAATACTAACGAAATGTATATTGTCTTGGACAATTCCTTTTCGATGCAGGCCAAAGGTCAAAAGGGGGAACTTCTGAAAAGAGCCATACAGGAATTGTTAGAAAACACACCCGAAAACCAAACGTTTTCCTTGATTACCAATTCCCAAACGTTTTGGAATACCGACATCAAATCCATTCGAGCAGAATTACAAAATCTAAAATATAGTGCTTTGCCATTTCAACTCGAAAGCGCGATGGCAAAAATAAAATCCCGAAAATCAGTTTTCAACAAGGATATTGTTGTTATTACTGACGCCGTTGGCATAGAACCCAAACAACTGAAAAGCATTGACAATGATTTCAATACTTATTTCATTGTTCCAGAAGCGGAACAAAAAAACAACGCTTCGATTGACAGCGTTTTTATTCACCAAACTTTGGATGATTTCTATGAAATTGGCTTAAAATTATCGTCTTTTGGCGAAAACGACAAAGAACTTCCAGTCGCCTTATACAATCAAAACAAACTGATTGCAAAAACACTGACTAAATTGGAAACCAAAGACAAAACAATCTATTTTACCATTCCAAAAAAAGATTTTCACGGTTATGCTTCCATTATTGACAAAGGATTGGAATATGACAACACTTTGTTTTTCAGTGTTTCGAAACCCAAAAAAATCAATATTATCAGCATTGGTCAGCCTGAAAAAAGCAACTTCTTATCCAGAATTTATACCAATAACGAATTCAATTTCAACAATTTTGCGATTGGAACTTTGGACTACAATTCACTCGAGAAGCAAGATGCCATCGTGCTGAACGAACTAGATGAAATTCCACAAGCCTTGCAAACCACCTTGAAATCATTTGTTGAAAAGGGAGGAAATCTTATACTTATTCCTTCGTCGAAGACTTCACTAGGTAATATAAATTCGTTTATAGGCAATTTTGGAAACATCCAATTCAAAGCTCTTGAAAACAAAGAAAAGTTGGTCGCTAAAATCAACTTCAATCATCCTTTGTTTAGTGGTGTTTTCGAGAATAAAATTAACAATTTCCAATATCCCAAAACAAAAACTTCCTATGGAATAGCCAGCTCGAATCCTGCGGCTTTGTATTATGAAGACCAAACTCCATTTTTGACTTCCATCAGCAATCCAACTTCGTCGGTTTATGTTTTCACTGCGTCAATTAATCTGGAGAATTCCAATTTTCAACAATCGCCATTAATTGTTCCCACTTTTTATAAAATGGGAATAAACAATCTGAACAATGGCATTACCACCAGAACTATAGGAAAAAACAATCCGTTTTTGGTTGACGTGACATTATCAAAAGACGAAATTTTGAAAGTCAAAAACGATTTAGAAACCTTTATTCCAGTGCAACAAATTATGAATGACAAAGTAAAATTGACATTCAACGATTTTCCGGTCCAAGCTGGTAATTTCGGCATTTACAACCAAAAAGAACACTTGCAAGACATCAGTTTCAATTACAATAGAACTGAAAGTAATTTGGCTCTTACCAACGAAAATACACTTTCCGAATATAAAATAATCGATTCCATCTCGACAGTTTTCAATACCTTGCATATCGACAGAACCGACAATCAAATTTGGAAATGGTTTGTTATATTTGCATTGCTTTTTCTGGTAACAGAAATGGCAATTATACGATTCGTAAAATAAAACGAAATTCAAATAATTCAATATTATTATGAACACAATTATCCGAGACGCCAAAATTATAGATTCCGAAAGTCCTTTTCACAACCAAACCGTTGATATTTTGATTGTTGATGGTAGCATCAAAAAAATAGGAACTTCGCTTCCCAATACAGAAAATACTACCGAAGTTAAACTTGACAATTTACACGTGTCTCAAGGTTGGTTCGACAGCAGTGTTTCGCTTGGAGAACCCGGTTTTGAAGAGCGGGAAACCATTGCAAACGGTTTAGATGTTGCTGCACGAAGTGGCTTCACGGCGATTGCATTGCAACCCAACTCCTACCCGATTATCGACAATCAATCGCAAATTAATTTTGTAAAAAGCAAGGCATATGGTCATGCCACCCAACTTTTCCCAATTGGCGCCTTGACAAAAGGAAGCGACGGCAAGGATATGACCGAGTTATTCGACATGAAAAATGCGGGTGCAGTGGCTTTTGGAGATTACAACAAGAGTTTAGATAATGCCAATTTGCTAAAAATAGCCTTGCAATATGTGCAGGATTTTGATGGATTAGTCATTGCTTTCGCCGAAGATTCCAACATAAAAGGAAGCGGCGTTGCCAATGAAGGTATCGTTTCCACTAGATTGGGTTTGAAAGGAATCCCGTATCTTGCCGAAGAATTACAAATCGCCAGAAACTTGTTTTTACTGGAATATACGGGTGGAAAACTCCATATTCCAACTATTTCGACTGCAAAATCAGTCCAATTAATAAAAGACGCAAAAGCAAAAGGCTTGAACGTAACTTGTAGTGTAGCCGTGCATCATTTGGTTCTAACCGATTCAACCCTGGAAGGGTTTGACACTCGATACAAAGTTTCACCTCCGCTTAGGACGGAAATCGAAAGAAAAGCATTGCTAGCTGGAATTCTGGATAATACGATTGATATGATTACCTCTGACCACAATCCAATTGACATTGAGCATAAAAAAATGGAATTTGATTTGGCCAAGAACGGAACAATCGGTTTGGAAAGTACCTTTGGAGCTTTACTAACCGTACTGCCTTTAGAAAAAGTAATCGAAAAACTGACTGCTGGAAAAGCAACTTTTGGAATAGAATCACAAACCATCGCTGAAGGAAGTAAAGCGAACATCACCTTATTCAATCCGAATGGAAAAAGCAAGTTCGTCAAAGAAAACATCTTGTCAAAATCGAAAAATTCGGCTTTTCTTGGAATCGAAATAAAAGGAAAAGCATACGGAATTTACAATCAAGGAAAATTAGTTTTGAATTAAAAATCTATGAACCACGACATCGAAAAAGGAAAAACAGCCGCCATAACGAGCTATATTTTAATCATTGGGGTTTTCATTGCCATGTCTATGAACAGTGGCGAGGAAAAAAATCCATTTGCCTCCTTCCATATTCGACAAGCGCTGGGTTTGTCTCTCATATTTATATCATTGGGATTGATAATCAGTAATTTTGACAGCCTAATGATATCCATTTCCATGTGGATTTTCCTTTCTGTTTTATGGACTTATGGCATTTTTAGCGCAATCAATGGCGAAACAAAACCAATTCCTCTATTAGGAAATTATTTCCAAAAATGGTTGGCAAACATTTCTTAAAAATCCAAGTTCCAATACTATATGTTACTTTTATCCTTGTCAAGGTTTAGACTTTGAAAAAGATTCTTAGGACAAAAACTTTAAAACAATGAATTTATCATTAGAATATCTGGTAAGAGAGCCTAAAATAAAGCTCCACAAAAATCCACTTTTACTATTAATTCACGGATACGGCAGCAATGAACAAGATTTATTTTCTTTTGCCGCGGAACTCCCTGATGAGTATTATATTGTTTCGGTTCGCGCCCCTTACAATTTGCAATACGGAAGTTATGCTTGGTATGCCATTAACTTTGATGCCGACCAAAACAAATTTTCTGACAATGATCAGGCACGAATTTCTAGGGATTTAATAGCAAAATTCATTGACGAATTAATTGATAAATATCCCATTGACGCCACAAACGTGACTCTAATTGGTTTTAGTCAAGGTACAATTTTGAGTTATGCCGTAGCACTTTCACACCCTGAAAAAGTACAAAGAGTGGTGGCGATGAGTGGTTATATCAATCCCGAAATTCTAGAAGACAATTATTTGAAAAATTCGTTTTCAAATCTGAAAGTATTCGCTTCACATGGTACTGCAGACCAAGTAATTCCAGTGGAATGGGGACGAAAAGCAAAACCCTTCTTGGAAAATTTGGGAATAAAAACAACCTATAAAGAATACCCTATCGGACATGGTGTTTCCCCTCAAAATTTTTATGATTTCAAAAATTGGCTACTTTAAAGAAGTAGGCAGTAAACAGTTTTTAGTGGTCAGTTGAGCACTGATAACTAAAAAACTGAATACCTGTCTGCCGACAGGCATGCTAAACACTACTATTTCTGGTATAACAAAGACTGAATGGTCTCGAATGAAACCGTTTCATCTTCATTGACAAAATACTTCAACAACACTTCTCCCCAATATTCTCCGTCACTATAATCGGCGATAATCCATCGGTGATTCAATATTCTTACTTTATTGATGATGAATTTATTGGCTCCTATTTGATCTTGACCCACATAAGGGTTTCCTTTGGGATTAGTATTCAAATCCAATAATTTCTCAGTTACCAAAGGAATCAACTTCTCGACTTGAATTGTTTTCGTTGCGTTGTCAGGATTAAAATAATTTTGGGCATTTTCGTTTTTTGCCAAAGAAAAATAATTGGCATCAGCCAATTTATTTGTGATAGAATTTAAGCTGTCTTTCAGTTTTTTGTTTTGATTGGTAAATTTATTTTGTTCAAAAGTGAGTTCTTTACTGTAATACATATAAGTATAAACCGTAAAAAGAGCAGAAAGAATAAAAAGATAAAGCAATAATGATTTTTTCATTTTATGTTAATTTTAAAGGGTAATTTCTAAGTTATCATAAGCCAAATAAACGTTTTTTGGAAGTTTTTGTTGTACTTCTTCATGAAAACCCAAAATATGACTAATATGGGTAAGATAGGCTTTTTCAGGTTGAATTAAAGTTATAAAATCCAAAGCTTCCTGTAAATTGAAATGCTTTGCATGCGACTCTTCCCTTAGAGCATTTATTACCAAAACCTTTACATTTTTTAATTTTTTAATTTCGATTTCATCTATAGTTTTCACATCTGTTAAATAGGCAAAATCATCAATTCGGTAACCAAAAACCTGAAGATCACCGTGCATCACATTAACAGGGATTGCTGTTTTATTGCCAATAGGAAAAGGTTGATTATTGACTACTTCAATCGGTTTTACGGAAGGTGCTCCCGGATATTTGTTCTTGGTTTCAAAAACATAGTCAAACCTTTTTTTTAGATTTTCGATTACCCGTTGATGGGCATATATTGGTATTTCTCCTTGTCTAAAATTAAATGGGCGAATGTCATCCAAGCCTGCGGTATGATCCGAATGCTCATGGGTATATAAAATCCCGTCTACTTTTTGGCAATTTGAAGCCAGCATTTGTTGCCTGAAATCAGGTCCGCAATCTATTACAAAAGAATATTTTTCCCAGGAAATCCAAACAGAAACGCGAAGTCTTTTGTCCCTGATATCTGTACTTTGGCAAACAGAATGATGGCTACCTATAATAGGTATTCCTTGTGATGTACCGGTTCCTAAAAAATATATATTCATCTAGCATCGTTTTTGCTAATTATTTTACAAAAATAGGTTTAATTCTCTTTCATTAGAAACCTAATTAATTAACTTTGTAACATATCAGCCCTATTAATATAAAAATGGAAACAGAAATAAAACTGAAAGGTGACAAAGTCATCGAACAAATTCCTTCCATAAAAGACAAAGCGCTTCGTATCAATCTGAACGAAAATATTTATGGGACTTTTGCAGAAATTGGAGCTGGACAAGAAACTGTTAGACATTTCTTCAGAGCTGGCGGCTCTTCAGGGACGATTGCAAAAGCCACTTCAGCTTATGATAAAGATTTCAGCGATGTCATTTATGGAGTCGAAAGTGATGGCCGCTATGTGACCGAAAGCAGACTTAAAAAGATGCTTTCACACGAAGTGGAACTAATAGAAAAAAGGCTAAGCAGAATAAAACACCCCGAAAAAATGTTTTTTAGCTACGCCAATACAGTGGCTACCATTGACTTTGCCAAACAATTCAAAGGACACGGATGGGTTGGTATTCGGTATCAAATTGACCCTACAGAAGGTTACAACGATATCATTCTTCATATCCGTTTTAAAGAAACAGACGTTCGATTACAGCAAGAAACTTTAGGAATATTAGGCGTTAACCTAATTTATGGTGCCTATTATAAATACAACGAACCCAAACGATTATTGCGATATTTATACGATCACTTGGATAAAGACCAACTAGAAATAGACACTATCAACTTTTCCGGACCTCGTTTTGCTGATGTGGACAATCGTTTAATGAGTTTGCAATTGGTAAAAAACGGAATGACAGACGCCGTTATTTTCGATCCCCAAGGCAATAATATACTTCCCGCAGCCTTATTATACAAAAAAAACATTCTTGCTTTAAGGGGTAGTTTTCGTCCCGTTACCAAAGTAAACATGGACATGTACAAGGAGTCTTTAAAAATGTTCCTGGAGGAGAACAAAGTTGATGCAGAAAACACCTTGGTTCTCTTTGAAATTACACTGTCAAACTTACGTTCCGATGGAGAAATAGATGAAAGAGATTTTATGGATCGAGCGGAATTACTTTGTTCACTGGGGCAAACAGTAATGATTTCGAATTTTCAGGAATATTATAGAGTGGTTGAATATTTTGCAAAATATACTAAAGCCAGAATGGGATTGGCGATGGGTGTAAACAATTTGGTCGATATCTTTGACGAAAAATACTACCGCCATTTGAGTGGTGGAATTCTGGAGGCTTTCGGTAAATTATTTTACCGCGATATGAAAGTATTCCTATATCCAATGCTGGATGAAAACGGGGTAATTGTTACCTCAGAGACTTTAAAAGTGCATCCAAGAATGAAAGAACTATATAAATTCTTCAAGTTCAATGGAAAAGTAGTCGACATTACAAACTACAATCCGAAAAACTTGGAAGTTTTCTCCCGAGAAGTATTAAAAATGATCAGTGAAAATAAACCGGGTTGGGAATCAATGTTACCAACCGGTGTTGCTGAAATCATCAAAGAACAGGAACTTTTCGGTTACAATCCAAGTAGATTTTTAGAAAAAAGCAATTAGTTCAAATTATAAAATTAGTATTACATATAGAAGGCCAAGAGAGCAATGTTGTTTTCTTGGCCTTTATTCTTTATTCTGAACTTGAGAATTTATTTTAAAATTTGCGCAGCATGCTCTTTGGTTTTTACATCAGAGATTACTTCGTCTATTATGCCATTTTCATCGATTACAAATGTGGTTCTGTGAATCCCGTCATATTCTTTCCTCATGAACTTTTTTGGCCCCCATATCCCAAATGCCTGAATAACCGATTTGTCCTCGTCCGCTAATAACGGAAACGGGAAATCATATTTTTCCTTGAACTTCGCTTGAGCCTTTGCAGCATCAGCACTTACCCCTAAAAGTTCATAATTATTGGCTTGAAAACGCTCGAAATTATCCCTTAAATCACAGGCTTCGGCTGTGCATCCTGGTGTATTTGCTTTTGGATAAAAGAAAACCACTAATTTCTTTCCTTTATAATCGGCTAATTTATGAGATTTTCCATCTTGATCTAATCCTGAAAAACTAGGTGCGAGATCCCCTTTTTTTAATGTTGTCATAATTTGAGTTTATAAGTTTAGGAGTTTATAAGTTTAGTTGTTAAATTGTACCCAAAAATAAACTAAAATGACCAAATCAGAACGTGTAACGTTTGTTATAAATACGTTAAAAGAATTGTATCCGGAAATTCCAATTCCTTTAAATCACAAGGACCCCTATACCCTGTTGATTGCCGTATTACTTTCGGCACAATGTACAGATGTTCGTGTCAACCAAATTACCCCCCTACTTTTTGCCAAAGCAGACAATCCGTATGACATGATAAAAATGTCGGTTGAGGAGATCAGGGAAATCATTCGTCCTTGTGGCTTATCGCCAATGAAATCTAAAGGAATTCACGGTTTGTCACATATCTTAATTAACAAACATGGAGGCAAAGTTCCCCAAAGTTTTGAAAGCCTAGAAGAACTTCCAGCTGTGGGACATAAAACTGCTAGTGTGGTGATGTCACAGGCTTTTGGAGTACCTGCTTTTCCTGTTGATACGCACATTCATCGGTTGATGTACCGATGGAATTTGTCCAATGGAAAAAATGTTGTCCAGACTGAAAAAGATGCCAAGAGAATTTTTCCGGAAGAGACTTGGAACGATTTACACCTCCAAATGATTTGGTATGGTCGGAAATATTCGCCTGCACGAGGTTGGGATTTAGAGAAAGATCTTATTACTAAAACCGTTGGCAAAAAAAGTGTTTTATCAGCATACCATAAAAAAACGTCCCGATAATCTCGGGACGTTTTTCCTAATTAGCTATAATTTCGAAACTCATTTTATTACCTTTTATGATGCTTAACGCTTTAGAGTAATTCAACAAAAAAGAAACGACTTCTTTTTTAGGTTTCATTGTAGGGATAACTAATGTTTTTTTTGAGTAGATTTTTGCCATATTGTAATAAAATTTATGTTTTTTTATTACAACGTAGAATTTTTTGTTATAGTATTAATTCGTTAAAATAATTTGATGTTTGTCGATTACTTTTCTCATGTTCATCAGGGCATATCGCATTCTACCTAAGGCAGTGTTGATGCTTACCCCTGTTATTTCTGATATTTCCTTAAAACTCATGTCTTGATACATTCGCATAACCAAAACTTCTTTTTGATCGGCAGGAAGTTCCTCGATTAGTTTTCGTAGGTCAGAATCAACCTGTTCTCGAATAATTTTATTTTCTATCGTTGGCGAATCATCAGACATAATCGAAAAAATAGAAAACTCCTCCGTTTCCCTGAACATAGGCATTTTTTTGTTTTTTCGAAAATGGTCAATAATCAGATTATGGGCAATTCGCATCACCCAAGGCAAGAATTTACCTTCCTCGTTATAGGATTTAGATTTTAAAGTTTTAATAACTTTAATGAAAGTGTCTTGAAAAATATCATTCGAAATATCTCTATCCGAGATTTTTGAATATATAAAACCGAAAATTTTCGATTGATGTCTATTGATTAATATTGTCAAAGCGTTTTCATCGCCTTCAATATAATTGTGTACCAATAAAGAATCAGGAAGTTGAACATTAGCCATAGTAATACCTTTTAGTTTTTTAATAAAAATTTGGAGCGATTTCTCTAAAAAGTAGTTCTATAAAATAGGCTAATGGATTTATGTTTATAATTAATTTCCAAATTTAACTATATTTTATCCAAACAACCAAATAAAATAGAATAAAATTAGCATTAATCATAGATAATCCCAGGAAAACCGTTGTTTTTACAACAACAAAACCTCTATAATAAATACAAAATCATACCTTTTAATGGTCTTCTAAAATTTAAAAAAATCAATTCAATCCCTAAAAATTTGTGATTTGTTCAATACCAATTCTCATTTCAAAATTGATTACTTTTGTGGAAATTCAGTTTTTGTATGCCAATTGACCTTTCTACACTCGATCCAAAGAAGAACATCATCATCAAGGGAGCGCAAGTTCACAACTTAAAAAATGTGGATGTAGCGATTCCAAGAAATAAATTAGTGGTAATTACCGGACTTTCAGGTTCGGGGAAATCAAGCCTGGCTTTCGACACTTTGTATGCCGAAGGACAACGCCGTTATGTGGAAAGTTTATCATCCTATGCGCGTCAATTCCTTGGAAGACTAGACAAACCAAAAGTGGAATACATCAAAGGAATTGCGCCAGCAATAGCTATCGAGCAAAAAGTAAATACGACCAATGCACGATCCACCGTGGGAACTTCGACCGAAATTTACGATTACATTAAACTATTGTTTGCCCGAGTTGGCAGAACTTTTTCGCCAATTTCAGGACAAGAAGTCAAAAAAAATACAGTTTCGGATGTTATTGCCGACGTAAAAAAAATTGGAATCGACAGCAAATGGTTGCTCCTCGCGCCAATTCATTTGGAACACGGGAGAGCTTTAGAAGATAAGTTGAAAGCCCTGCTCAATCAAGGATTCTCCAGAATATTAGTCAATAACGAAACCATTCGTTTAGATGAAATTGACGAACATACATTGGACAACAAAGATATTCTTCTCATCATAGACAGAATCGTAGTCAAAGACGAAGAGGAATTTTACAATCGCCTTGCCGATGCCGTGCAAACTGCTTTTTATGAAGGAAAAGGAATTTGCCATTTACAGGAATTAAACACGCAGAAACGTTTTTCGTACAGCAATAATTTCGAACTGGACGGTATTACTTTCTTGGAACCAAACGTTCATTTGTTTAGTTTCAACAATCCTTATGGGGCATGTCCCGTTTGCGAAGGCTACGGAAATATCATCGGAATCGACGAGGAATTGGTAATTCCCAATACTTCTCTGTCGGTTTTTGAAAATGCCATTTATCCTTGGCGTGGCGAAAGTATGGGTTGGTTTCGGGACGAATTGGTGAATAACGCTTACAAGTTTGATTTCCCAATTCACAAACCGTTTTTTGAACTTTCGGAAGTGCAAAAAGAGTTGGTTTGGACAGGAAACAGCTATTTTCAAGGTTTGAATGCGTTCTTTAAGGAATTGGAAGACAAGAATTACAAAATCCAAAATCGGGTGATGCTTTCTCGTTATCGTGGCAAAACCAAATGCCATTCCTGCAAAGGAAAACGCTTACGCATTGAAGCTTCTTACGTGAAAATCAATTCGAAAACCGTATCGGATTTGGTTGATTTACCTATCAAACATTTGGTTACTTTTTTCCAAAATATCGATTTGGATGTGTACGAAAAACAAATTGCCAAACGATTATTATTGGAAATCAATAACCGCTTGTCGTTTTTGACCGAAGTGGGATTGGATTATTTGACTTTAAACAGAAACTCGGCGACACTTTCCGGTGGTGAATCGCAACGTATTAATTTGGCAACTTCACTAGGAAGCAGTTTGGTGGGTTCGATGTATATTCTGGACGAGCCGAGCATTGGTTTACACCCAAAAGACACGGAACGATTAATCAAAGTATTGCAATCTTTACGAGATCTAGGCAATACCGTTATCGTGGTGGAACATGACGAGGATATTATGAAAGCTGCCGACATGATTATCGATATTGGTCCCGAAGCAGGAACTTTTGGTGGCGAATTGGTAGCTCAGGGAACTTTCGACGAAATCTTGAAATCGACATCCTTGACCGCAAAATACCTCAACGGAGAACTGGAAATAAAAACACCTCGAATCCGCAGAAAATGGAACAATTACATTGAAATTCTAGGAGCAAGAGAGAACAATTTACAAAACATAGATGTCAAATTCCCCTTGGAATGTTTGACGGTAATCACTGGTGTTTCTGGAAGCGGAAAAAGCACCTTGGTCAAGAAAATTCTATTTCCAGCAATGCAGAAAAAGCTGGATGGCATTGGTGAAAAAGCGGGACAATTTTCTGAAATGCGTGGCTATTACCACAAGATTCAACACATCGAATACGTGGATCAAAACCCGATTGGTCGAAGTTCTCGTTCGAATCCTGTAACCTATATCAAAGCGTATGACGATATTCGGGAATTGTTTGCCAAAGAAAAACTATCTAAAATTAGAGGGTATCAAGCCAAACATTTTTCGTTTAACGTAGATGGAGGTCGTTGCGAAACCTGCAAAGGTGAAGGCACCATCAATGTCGAAATGGTTTTTATGGCCGATGTGCAATTGCATTGCGAAACCTGCAATAGCAAGCGATTCAAGAAAGAAGTTTTGGAAGTCGCTTTCGACAGCAAGAACATTCACGACATTTTGACAATGACCATCGATGATGCGATTGCTTTTTTTGCGGCCAACAAACAAACCAAAATCACACAGAAACTACAACCCCTACAAGACGTTGGTTTGGGCTATGTACAATTGGGACAATCCTCCTCTACTCTTTCCGGTGGCGAGGCGCAACGGATTAAACTGGCTTCGTTCTTAGTCAAAGGGGCTACCAAAGAAAAAGCACTTTTTGTATTTGACGAACCTACAACGGGATTGCATTTTCACGACATCAAGAAACTCTTGGCTTCTTTTGAGGCTTTAATCGATAAAGGGCATTCAATTTTGGTCATTGAACACAATCTCGACCTCATAAAATGTGCCGACTGGATTATTGATTTAGGTCCCGAAGGGGGCGAAAATGGCGGGCAATTACTCGCCGAAGGTACTCCCGAGGAAATCATAAAAAACAAAAAATCGGTTACAGGGAAGTATTTGAAAGAGAAATTGTAACAGCAAAACCAGACTTAATTATACTTCCGACAATTCGGAGTTGACAAATAATTTATGCTAGAAAACGATAACAATATTGAAGTCTTGGGTACGCGAGTACACAATCTGAAAAACATAGACGTCCGAATTCCTCGGGAGAAACTAGTTGTAATTACGGGACTTTCGGGTTCGGGAAAATCATCCTTGGCTTTCGACACCATTTATGCCGAAGGACAACGCCGTTACGTGGAAACTTTTTCGGCTTACGCCCGACAATTTCTGGGTGGATTGGAACGTCCCGATGTAGATAAAATTGATGGACTTTCGCCCGTTATTGCCATCGAACAGAAAACCACCTCCAAGAGCCCGCGCTCCACCGTTGGAACGATTACAGAGATTTATGATTTCCTTCGTTTGCTTTATGCACGTGCCGCCGATGCTTATAGTTACAATACGGGCGAGAAAATGGTTTCCTATGACGATGAGCAAATCAAGGAGTTAATTACCCAAGATTTTGCTGGAAAACGCATTAATATTCTGGCACCCATTATTCGGGCCAGAAAAGGACATTATGCCGAATTATTCCAGCAAATTGCTAAACAAGGCTTTTTGAAAGTTCGCATTAACGGCGACATCAAAGACATCACCACGGGAATGAAACTCGACCGTTACAAAACGCACGACATCGAAATCGTGATCGATAGAATGGTTATCGAAGTTACGCCTGACAATGAAAAACGCCTGACCGAAAGCATCAAAACGGCGATGTACCACGGTGAAAATGTGTTGATGATTTTAGAACAAGACACTAACGAAATACGTTTTTTTAGTCGGAATTTAATGTGTCCGACAACCGGAATTTCCTATCAAAATCCGGAACCGAATTTATTTTCTTTCAACTCCCCAAAAGGGGCTTGCGACCATTGTAAAGGTTTGGGAACGGTAAACGAGATTAACCTCAAGAAGATAATTCCCAATCCAAAATTATCGATAAACAAAGGTGGTTTTGCGCCTTTGGGCGAATACAAAAGCAGTTGGATGTTCAAACAATTAGAAATCATTGGCGAAAAATACGGTTTCAAATTGACCGATCCCATCTCTACCATTTCCGAAGAAGCGATGGAAATGATCTTGAATGGTGGCAAGGAAAAATTCTCGGTCGAATCGAAAGTTTTGGGTGTGACCAAAGAATACAAAATTGAGTTTGAAGGGATTTCGCATTTCATCAAAAACCAACACGACGAAAGTGGTTCTACAACAATACGCCGTTGGGCAAAGGAATTTATGGACGAAGTAAATTGTCCAGTTTGTGAAGGTTCCAGATTAAAAAAAGAAGCCTTATTTTTCAAAATCAACGAGAAGAATATTGTCGAATTATGCGATATGGATATTTCGGATGTAACGACATGGTTTCTGGATTTGAACAATCATTTATCCGATAAACAAAAGACAATCGCAACGGAAGTCATCAAGGAAATTAAGGATCGATTGGCCTTTTTGATGAACGTGGGCTTGGATTATTTGGCTTTAAGCCGAAGTTCCAAATCGCTTTCCGGTGGCGAAGCACAACGCATTCGATTGGCAACCCAAATTGGTTCGCAGTTGGTGGGCGTTTTGTATATTCTGGATGAACCGAGTATTGGTTTGCACCAAAGAGACAATGACAAATTGATTCATTCCTTGGAACAATTGCGCGATATTGGTAACTCGGTTATTGTGGTCGAACACGATAAAGATATGATTCTGCGCGCCGATTACGTGATTGATATTGGTCCGAAAGCGGGAAAACACGGTGGAGAAATCATCAGCAAGGGGACACCTACTGAAATTTTGAAAGATCACACTTTGACGGCTTCATACTTGAATGGAGAAATGGAAATTGAGGTTCCAAAAAAACGTCGGGAAGGCAATGGAAATTTCCTAAAACTGACTGGAGCGACAGGTAACAACCTTAAAAATGTATCGATAGAATTGCCTTTAGGTAAAATGATTTGCGTGACGGGAGTTTCAGGAAGCGGAAAATCGACCTTGATAAATGAAACCCTCTACCCTATTTTGAACGCTTTTTATTTTAATGGAGTCAAAAAACCAAAACCGTACAAAAAAATTGAAGGTTTGGAACATATCGACAAAGTAATTGATATTGACCAAAGTCCAATTGGACGAACACCACGCTCGAATCCGGCGACCTATACCGAAGTTTTTACCGAAATCAGAAACCTGTTTACGATGACTTCCGAGAGTATGATTCGGGGTTACAAAGCCGGACGTTTTAGTTTTAATGTAAAAGGCGGGCGTTGTGAAACCTGCGAAGGCTCTGGTGTGAGAACGATAGAAATGAATTTCTTGCCGGATGTTTATGTGGAATGTGAAACCTGTCAAGGAAAGCGTTTTAATAGAGAAACGTTGGAAATTCGGTACAAAGGAAAATCCATTTCGGATGTGTTGAATATGACGGTAGATGAAGCCGTTCCTTTCTTCGAAATGATTCCGAAAATTTATCGAAAAGTAAAAACCATTCAGGATGTTGGTTTGGGTTATATTACATTGGGGCAACAAAGCACGACACTTTCCGGTGGCGAAGCGCAACGTATTAAACTGGCAGGAGAATTATCGAAAAAAGATACGGGAAATACGTTTTATATTCTAGACGAACCCACAACTGGCTTACATTTTGAAGATATTCGGGTCTTGATGGAAGTGATTAATAAACTGGTGGATAAAGGCAACACCATTTTGATTATTGAACACAATATGGATGTTATAAAACTAGCGGATTACATCATAGACATTGGTCCGGAAGGCGGAAAAGGGGGTGGAGAAGTCGTTGCCAAAGGAACTCCCGAAGAAGTTGCCAAAAATAAGAAAAGTTATACGGCGCAATTTTTGAAAAAAGAGTTATCTTAGATCAAAATACACAAAATGAAATTACAAGATTTTGACAATGACGAAGAAAAAGTAATTCAGGATAAATTTAAAAGAAAGACCTGGAACGAGATTCGGACGAACGACAGTTGGGCAATTTTCAAGATCATGTCCGAGTTTGTAAACGGCTATGAAAATATGGCACGGATTGGCCCTTGTGTTTCTATATTTGGTTCCGCACGAACAAAACCAGAAGACAAATATTATTTATTGGCCGAAAAAATTGCTTATAAAATAAGTAAAGCGGGATATGGTGTCATAACTGGCGGAGGTGGAGGAATTATGGAAGCGAGCAATAAAGGGGCGCAACTTGGCGGAGGAACTTCTGTGGGGCTGAATATCGCATTGCCTTTTGAACAGCATTTCAACCCTTATATTGATGGCGATAAAAATCTGAATTTCGATTATTTCTTTGTCAGAAAAGTAATGTTTGTCAAGTATTCGCAAGGATTTGTGGTCATGCCAGGGGGTTTTGGAACAATGGACGAAATGTTTGAGGCATTGACCTTAATCCAAACAAAAAAAATTGGAAAATTTCCAATCATATTGGTTGGGACTGCTTTTTGGTCGGGATTAATCGATTGGATACGAACCGTATTAGTAGAAAAAGAACAAACGGTACATTTAGAAGATTTAGATTTATACAAAATTGTGGATACCGAAGATGAAGTGGTTGATGTCTTAGATAAATTCTACAAAAAATACGACCTAACCCCTAATTTTTAAGCTATTTTTCACTATATTAATTTAGTACGTTTAGACTAATAATCCATTCCCAAACTATTGAAATCATTTCAGAAAAATATCGTTTACCTACTTGTTTTATTTGCTTCATTGAAACAATATAGCCAAAACAATTCCCATCTTGTGGTAGAAGTAAATACAACAAAAAAAACGCTGGTAGTCCAACATGAAATTGTTTTTTTTAATCAGTCACAAGACACTTTAACTTCTTTAGTTTTGAATGATTGGAACAATGCCTATTCCTCAAAAACGACCCCTCTAGCGAAAAGATTTTCTGACGAATTTTACAGAGGCTTTCATCTGGCCAAAGAGGAAGAACGCGGAAGCACCACTATTTTAGGAATAACGGACAGCGATAAATTACCTTTTGTCTGGAAAAGAACCGAAAAGAATCCTGATTTGATAGTCGTTGATTTTAAGAGGAAATTAGCCCCTAATGAAAAAATCACTTTACAACTATCCTATATCGTAAAGGTTCCAAGCAATAAATTTACGAAGTATGGTTATGGTGATAATGACCGAATGAACCTAAAAAACTGGTTTCTTACTCCTTCTCGCTATGAAAATCATGCCTTTGTTACCTATAACAACAACAATTTGGATGATATTGCCAATGGGGCTTGCGATTTTGATATTGAACTGAAGATTCCTAAAAACCTTGAGGTTATCTCTGATTTAAATACCATCAAAAAATCTCAAACAGAAAATTATTGTATTCATGAATTGTCCGGAAAAAACAGAACCGATTTCAGCCTTTTCTTGGAGTCTAAATCCAGTTTTTACAGTTACAAAAACGGTTCAATCGAAGTTGTTACCAATATAAAAGACAGCAAACTGGATGACATTCAAAAAGCAATTATAGTGGATCGGGTCGTGAGTTTTGCCAACGATTTTATAGGCAAATATCCCCATGAAAAAATAACTGTTTCAGAAGCCGACTATGAACGAAATCCTTTTTATGGCTTAAACCAATTGCCTTCGTTCATCAGACCATTTTCGGATGAATTTATTTTTGAAATTAAATTCCTAAAAACGTATTTGAACAATTATATCAAAAGCAGTTTGAAACTAGATCACCGAAAAGACAATTGGATATATGATGGAATCCAAATATATACGATGATGAAATATATGGAAGAAAACCACCCGGAAAGCAAGATGTTGGGCAGGATTTCCAATATTCGTTTATTGAAAAGTTATAACATAACCCATTTGGGATTTAACGAGCAATACAGTTATTTTTATATGCTAATGGCCCGGAAAAACCTAGATCAACCTCTTGGCAATCCTAAAAATACTTTAATAAAATTTAATGAACAAATAGCCAGTAAATACCGTGCTGGAATAAGTTTAAAATTTTTATCGGACTATCTTGGTGACAATTCGGTAAACAAAAGCATCAGTGAATTCTATAAACAAAACATAGAAACGCAAGCCAGTAGAACTGATTTTGAGAATGTATTAAAATCCAATACAAACAAAGATATCAGTTGGTTTTTCAATACTATTATTAACTCGCGTGATTTAATAGATTACAAGTTTTCAAAAGTATCCAAAACAAAAGACAGCATTTATTTTTCATTAAAAAATAGAACTGGTACCAATGTACCGATTGCTGCCTATGGATTTAAAAAAGGAAATATGGTCTTCAAAAAATGGTTAGACACCAAAAATCCCGATAGTATTTTTACATTTGAAAGAAAAGGCGCCGATAAAATTGTATTGAACTATGACAATGAAGTTCCTGAATATAATTTACGGAATAACTGGAAGAAATTAGAAGGCTTTTTTCCGAACAACAGACCCTTGAAGTTTGTTTTTATGAAAGATTTGGAAGATCCGTATTACAATCAAATCCTTTATGTTCCTATTTTGGGTTATAATTTTTATGATGGTTTTTCTCCTGGAATGAGACTTCATAATAATACTATTTTAGACAAACCATTTGTATTCGATATAAATCCTGCCTACTCTACAAAATCAAGTTCGCTATCTGGCTCTGCTTCATTTTCAGTTAATCAAAATTTCAGAAACAGCAATTTATATAACATTCGATATTCGGCGAATACATCCTATTTTCATTATGCACCTGACGCTACCTACTTGAAATTAAACCCCATGATACAAATACATATTCGGCAAGAAAACTTTAGGGATAATCGAAAACAAATAATCGTTCTTAGAAATGTAATAGTTAACCGAGAAAAAAGCAACATTGTCCTTGACAATACAGATGAAAACTATTCCGTTTTTAATTTAAAATATTACAACACGAGAAAAGAAGCCGTAAACGATGTTAATTTTGTGTCTGATATACAAGTTGCCAATAAATTCGGTAAAGTTTCCACAGGAATAGAATACAGAAAACTTCTTAAAAACAACCGTGAAATTAATTTACGATTGTATTTGGGAAGTTTCTTATACCAGAAAACCACTTCCGATTTTTTTAGTTTTGCATTAGACCGTCCTACCGATTATCTTTTTGATTACAACTATTTCGGAAGATCTGAAAGCTCGGGTTTATTCAGCCAACAATTTATTTTATCCGAAGGTGGTTTCAAATCAAAACTAGAAAAACCCTATGCGAACCAATGGATAACAGCTTTTAATGCCAGCTGTTCTATTTGGAATTGGGTTGACGTTTATGGTGATTTAGGGCTCCTAAAAAACAAATCTCAACACGAAAAATTTGTCTATGATAGCGGAATTCGATTGAACTTGGTTTCCGATTATTTTGAATTATTTTTTCCTGTATATTCAAATAATGGATGGGAGATTTCACAGAAAAAATATCCGGAAAAAATACGTTTTATAATCACTTTTAATCCGAATACTTTACTTAAACTTTTCACTAGAAAATGGTTTTAATTGCTTTGAATAGTCGTTTTATTAAATCAACATTCCATATTAGAAAATATCAATAAATATAAAACAAAAAATACGTTGTTTATTGAAAATTGATTGAGGAAAATTAAATTGTATTTTCTTTAATGAATTATGAAAACTATAAGTTTTTAATTAAATTTGTTTCCTAAGTTATACTTTTCAAATATGATAAAAGAAAAAAACAATACTGCACTGACATTTGAAGATTTCAAAACTGAAGTATTGAATGACTACAAAATAGCCATAAAAAGCAGAGAATGTAGTCTTCTGGGACGTAAAGAAGTATTAACTGGAAAAGCAAAATTTGGAATTTTTGGTGACGGGAAAGAAGTGCCACAACTAGCGATGGCAAAATTTTTCAAAAACGGTGATTTTCGTTCTGGATATTATCGCGATCAAACTTTTATGATGGCTATTGGTCAATTAACGATACAGCAATTTTTTGCTGGATTATATGGTCATACTGATATCGCACACGAACCTATGTCAGCAGGAAGACAAATGGGTGGGCATTTTGTAACACATAGCTTGAATGATGATGGCACTTGGAAAAATTTGACCAAACAAAAAAATTCCAGTGCTGACATTTCTCCAACAGCTGCACAAATGCCGCGATTGCTAGGGCTTGCACAAGCCTCTAAAATATACCGCGAAGTGCCTGGAATTAACAATAAATCTAATTTTTCGATTAACGGAAATGAAATTGCATGGGGAACAATAGGAAATGCAAGTACGACTGAAGGCGTTTTTTTTGAAACGATAAATGCTGCCGGAGTCTTACAAGTGCCCTTAATTTTGAGCGTTTGGGACGATGAATACGGAATTTCAGTACACGCGAAACACCAAACCACAAAAGAAAGCATCTCCGAAATTTTAAAAGGATACCAACGAGAAGAGGAGACCAATGGTTTCGAAATCTTTAAAGTTAAAGGTTGGGATTATGCCGATTTAATAGCCACCTATGAAAGAGCGGCAGATATAGCTCGTGAAAAACACATTCCAGTATTAATTCATGTGGAAGAATTGACCCAACCACAAGGGCACTCTAGTTCTGGTTCACACGAGCGGTACAAAAACTCGGCAAGACTGGCTTGGGAAAAAGATTTTGACTGTTTGCGCCAAATGAAATTATGGATGATAGCCATTAATATCGCTTCACCGGAAGAAATTGAGGCCATTGACATACAAACACGAAAGGAAGTTCTGGAAGGCAAAAAGGCAGCTTGGGATGCTTTCATTGAGCCCATTATCGAAGAACAAAAGGAATTTGTCTCCTTATTGCAAAAAATAGCAACTTTAAGTAAAAACAAAGAGGCAATCTTAAAATATGCTGCCGATTTAGGCAGTATAAAAACACCGCTGAAGAAAGAAATTCTGGTTACCGCGCGAAAAATTTTACGTTTGGTCATTCATGAAAGTGGCAAAGCGGAATTATCAAATTGGATAACTTCCTATACCAATAAAACAGAACAAAAATTCGGCAGTCATTTATTTTCCGAATCCTATTCGAATGTGTTTTCTGTAAAAGAAGTTTCGCCAGTTTATCCAACAAATGCAATAGAAGACACTGATGGACGAATGATTCTGAGAGATAATTTTGATGCCATTTTTACAAAATATCCAGAGGCATTAATTTTTGGTGAGGATGCGGGGAACATTGGAGATGTCAATCAAGGATTAGAAGGATTGCAAGAAAAATATGGCGAACTCCGTGTTGCCGATGTTGGAATTAGAGAAACAACTATTATTGGTCAAGGAATAGGAATGGCATTACGAGGCTTACGCCCCATTGCGGAAATTCAATACTTGGATTATCTGTTGTATGCTATTCAAATTTTGAGCGATGATTTGGCAACCCTACAATACAGAACCGTTGGAAAACAAAAAGCGCCGCTAATTATACGAACTCGCGGTCACCGACTAGAAGGCATTTGGCATTCTGGCTCTCCTATGGGGATGATTATAAATGCCTTAAGAGGCATACACATATTGGTGCCTAGAAATATGACCAAAGCGGCTGGTTTTTACAATACTTTGATGGAAAGTGATGAACCTGCTTTGGTGATAGAATGTCTCAACGGTTATCGATTGAAAGAAAAAATGCCCTTAAATTTTGGAGAATTCAAAACACCAATTGGCGTAGTGGAAATCCTAAAAGAAGGAACCGATATTACTCTAGTTTCTTATGGATCTACCTTGCGATTAGTAGAACAAGCCGCGAAAGAATTATTGGGAAGTGGCATCAATTGCGAGATAATTGACATCCAATCCTTACTCCCTTTTGATATAAACCATGATATTGCCAAAAGCATTACCAAAACCAACCGTCTTTTAGTGATAGATGAGGATGTTCCGGGTGGGGCTTCGGCTTTTATTTTACAACAAATTGTAGAAAATCAAAATGGCTACAATTATCTAGACAGTAAACCGCAAACCTTAACCGCAAAAGCGCATCGTCCTGCTTATGGTTCTGATGGAGATTACTTTTCAAAACCTTCTATAGAAGATATATTCGAAAAAGTATATGCTATGATGAATGAAGTGAATCCATCAAAATACCCTAATTTATATTAAACTTCCTTATTTTATAAATTTAAATTTACTGTAAATTTTATCCATTACTTGATTTATTTCGATAGAAATTACGAATTTATAGTTTAAATAAAAATAAGCTATTGTCATTAAAACAGATTTAAATAGTATAGAAATTATAGGATAAAAAGGAAAATCCCAAAAATAAAAAGCTAAAAACAAAACAAACGTAAGTGCTAAAGAATACAATGTTTGCTTGGTAAACGGATACAAATCCAAACGCTTCACCACAAAAAGTAATTTGGCTAAACTATACAAAGTAATAGACAACAATGTGGCGAATGCTGAACCAATAATACCATAAATAGGAATAAAAATCATATTTAAGGCAATGGTTAAAAGCACTAAAAGCACTCCTAAAAACAATACTGCCCGATAATATTTAGTATTGAAAATGATAGCATTATTATTTCCTAAAATCAAATCAAAATATTTTGACAATCCAATCATAAAAACTACCAAAATACCACCAGCATATTCATCGGGCACTAATTCATATAATTTGTTAATATTTACAAATATACCCAACATCACAAATCCACCCACAACTTGTAGATTAATGGATGTTTTTTTGTATAATATATTCATTTCATCATGTTTGTTTTCGTGCATCAATTTAGCCGTTATAGGATAAACAATTTGATGCATTGCTCTACTTGGCACAGATATAACCAAGGCTATGTATGTCGCTACAGAATAATAAGCAATGTTTTCTATATTCATATATTGGTTCAAGATCATTTTATCGCCATCCAAAAGTAAATTGGCCACACTTCCTGATAAAATAATATAAAAAGTATAAACCAGAACGTCCTTTACGTTATCTGGAATAGTAAATTGGAAAACAGGTTTTTGAATATGAAAAGCGTAAAACATAGTAACCAACAATGCTAAAAAATAAACAAAAGCTGTCGCATAAACAAACCCCTCTACTGTAATCCAATTGTAATAAACAGATACTATTAAGAAAAATGAAAACAAACGCAAACCAACTTCTTTTATAAAATTTCCAAAAACAGAGTGCATATGAACGCGTAACCAAGCATAAAAAATCTCAAAATAAGCCATGCACAAACCAATAAAGGGAATAAGCCAAATGTAATTTTTTACAATTATATTTTTTTTAGATAAAAAAAATACAATCTCATCAAAATAATAAAAACCAATGAGAAAAATGGGTGTAATTACAGCTAATGGGAACAATACAGTAAAGGATAAAAACCGAGATCTTTCTTCATTTGTCTCATATTGAGAATAGAATTTTACTAAGGTATTCTGCATACCTATGGCAAATAAGGGCATAATTACATTGGCACTTGAGAGAATATAATTAGCTAAAGCATAATAAGTCGCCCCAAGAAAAACAGGATAAAAATAAATGGTGTTTATACCACCAATACCAAAGCCAATGTAAGTTATTATCGTATTCTTTAAAGACTGATTTAAGACTATTCCCATTATTTAATTGAGGATTTTAGATTGAGGATTTAGGATTAGCAATCAATTCAACCAAGTTTGCTGTCAAACTTTTTCTGGAATACTGCTGTAAACCAATCCCATTCGATTGCAGCTTTCCTTCCAAAAATTGATTATAAAAGCCCAAAAGTACACTTTTAAGTTTCATTTTCTCGGAATAATCAAAGAATACCCCGGTATTGGTATTGGTGATGATTTCAGCAAAATCAGAATCATGGGGTCCAATCGCGACAATAGGCCTTCCAGAAACCATGTATTCGAACAATTTTCCTGGAATAATACTTTTGGTATCTTCAGAATTGATTTCGATAAGCAGCAACACTTGCGATTTTCTTTGATGTGCGATTGCCTCGGAATGCGAAACATAGCCCAAATTATTCAAATACGGATTCAATCCAAATTGGGCAATGGTTTCCAATACTTCCTGACTTACTGCTCCAATCAATTTTATTTCCAAATGCGAACCAAAATCAGGAATTTCACTAATTAATTCCACCAAGCTTTCCCATAATAGTTGCGGATTTCTATCCGAAAGAAAAGAACCGATGTGAGCCAAAGAAAATTTGGTTTCCAATGCTTGTTTCACGACATTTTCCGTGTCATAGCCATTGGTTATTACTTCGATTGGCTTGTTGGTAATGGCCTGAAATTCTGTTTTTGTAGTATTGCTGGTCACGATAATCGTATCGGCAGCATTCAAAACTTGGCGTTCCAGTTTTTTATGTTTTTTTGCGGCATAATTCGACAATCGCAACGATTTGTGATAGCCAATAGTTGTCCAAGGATCACGAAAATCGGCAAGCCATTTTACGTTCAATTTACGTTTTAATTTCAGTCCAATAAGGTGCAAACTGTGTGGCGGTCCAGAAGTGACAATGGTGTCAATATTATTTTCCAAAATGTATTTTTCTAAAAACTCCACTGATGGTTTTACCCAGAAAACCCGTGCATCGGGAATAAAGAGATTCCCTCGAATCCAAAGCAACATTTTGTCTAAAAAAGATTGTTTTTTCTGGTTTGGAATAATTCCAGAACTGATTTTTTTGGTTTTATTCTTCGAAAAAAAGGAAGCCAATTGATAGGGTTCGAAGATTTTATGTTTGAGAACAATTGCCTTGTCTGAAACTTCATTCACCAAGTTCTCGTCAACAATGGGATACGTTGGATTTTCAGGAACATAAACAATGGGTTGAATACCAAAATCCGGCAAATATTTCACAAATTTCAACCAACGCTGAACACCCGGCCCGCCGGCTGGTGGCCAATAATAGGTTATGATAAGCAGTTTTTCTGGTTTCAAGTTGAAGGTTTAGTGATATTGAATTATAAATCTCTATTTAATTTTTCAAGTTCCTCAATATCTAACAAATCTTTTGGACGATTTGCAGCTTTTTTGGCAATGATTAAATTTTCATAATCTATAAAATAAACTGGAATATCACTAATTTCTACAATGTATGCTTTTTCTAAAAGTTGTTCAAACGTTTTATTTTCTAAACCTTTTACGGAAGTCATAATATCCAATCGCAAATTAAAATTCAAGGCAATATCTGTCCAACCAGGAATAAATTGCATTGTACTCATATTTTTAAAATGCCCTATTCCCGACTGTTTTAGAGCTAATTTTAAATTTTCTCTGTTTTCGATGGAATCTTCAATAAAAATATCTACGTCACCCGTATTTCGTCCATAACCATAGATATTTACAGCAAACCCGCCTATAGTCAAATATTTAACTTTATATAAAGAAAAGTATTTCCAAATTTCTACTATTTGACTATTCATTGAATTATTTTGATGTTTTTTTGGCAGTTTTCAAAAGATAAGAAATTTCAATAATAGCCATCAATTTTTCAAAACGTTGTTGTGGCGACATCTTTCTAATCTCTTCTATATATCTGGCTTCCATTATAGAAGGATGAGCGTGATTTAATACAGTTGCTTTCATATTTTAAAAAATAATAAGTCAAATTTACAAAATTAACTTTATCTATTTTCAACTCTTTTTTTGTCCTCAAAATATATCCCGCCTATCAATAACAACAACATTACTATGCAACTAATCAGCGTAATCGTGCTTCCCGTTTGTATTACTTGAGGCTCAAACTTGAATTCTATGGTGTGATTCCCCTCTGGAATTTGGAGTCCTCTTAATGCATAATCTACTCTAAAAATTTCAGTCTCTTTTCCGTCTATAGTAGCTTTCCAACCATTTTCATAATACATTTCTGAGAAGACTGCCAATCCATCATTGTTGTTGTTTGCTCTATATTTGATGTGATTGGGTTTATAGGAAGCTAGACTTACAGAAGCTAGGCTGTCTGTGGCGAAGGCTTTATTTTCAACATCAAATTCCTTTTTGTTTACAACCGCCGTGTTTTTAGTATCCAGTTTATCCAAAGCTTTCATTTCTTCATCTGCCGTTTGCACCAATTTCAAATTCTTTACAAACCAAGCATTCCCATTGGCGTTCGGGTTTTGAGTCGGAATAGAATTGCCAGTTGAATCCGTTTGAATAACATATTTCACATTCAACATATTAAGGATTTCCATATTGTTTTTGGCGATTTGGTAATCAAACAACTGTTGCATTCTTCGTGGCTTCACGGCGCTATACCCCCCAATCGATTTATGGAAATAAGAGGCTCTAGCACTAGATAAGTTGCCCGAAACTTCAAAAACTCTATGATGAGTGGTGTCTTGCAAAATCTGTGCATCCGCAGGTGTTTCCTGAAAAGGAACTTCAACTTCTCTTTTGCTTACAAAATCTTTACCTGAAACATATTTTTTATCCACAAAAAACAAATCGAAAATCATCAATAATCCCACTAAAATAATCGCTGTATTTTGAGTGAATTTTTGTTTTATGAACATCCATAAAACAATCGCCACTATTAAAATAAAGAAACCCGAACGCAATAAATCGGCAGAGTAGAGTGTCATTCTATCGGATTTGAGGGCGTCTACAAATGCAGGACCGTAACTTTCCCTGAAATAACTATCGTTTGCTCCCGCAAAACTAAAACTGCCTTTAAGTAAAAACAAGGCAACAATAACTCCAAAACCTACCGCGGCAGATTGCCACAAGGCTTTGAACTGAGCTTCTTTTTCCAATTTAAAAAAGGATTGCAAACCCATAATAGCCAGAACTGGAAAGCACAATTCCAAGATAACCTGAATTGAAGAAACGGCCCTGAACTTGTTGTACATGGGAACAGTGTCAATAAAAAAATCCGTCAACATAGAGAAGTTTTTTCCCCAAGACAGCATCAATGCAACTATGGCTCCGGAAAGAAACACGTACTTGATTTTTCGCTTATCGGCGAATAAAGCCATAATCCCTAGGTAGAAAACCACAATCCCGATATAAGCGGGTGCGGCAACAATAGGCTGATCTCCCCAATACGTTGGCATTGCCGAAACAAAATCGGCAGCCTGTGCTTCGGGAACTCCTTGCCCCATAATAAATTCATACATCTTGCTGTCTTTTCCCAGTGCTTCACTATTCGAACCACCAAAAAGTCTAGGCGCAATTAAATTGAAACTTTCGGCTATCCCATAACTGTATTCCGTAATGTAATCATGAGTCAAGGCACTGTTGCCAACGCTTTTTGTACCATCGGCATTAAAAGTCAATTCGCTTTTTCCGCGTGTGCTAAAATCGGCATATTCGGCGGTGGCCAATAAGTTCGTGGCATTGGCGCCAATGGCAAAAATCCCAGCTATTGCTAAAACTCCAAATGAAGTCAATAGCGATTTATATTCCTTTCCTTTTATTGCCTGATAAACGAAATAACCCGAAAGAACCAACAAGAAAATCAACAAATAATAGGTCATTTGAAAGTGGTTCGCATTGATTTCCAAGGCTACGGCAAACATCGTAAGCAAGCCTCCCCAAGTATATTTCTTTTGGCAAACCAATATAAAACCGGCAATAACCAGCGGCATATACCCAATAGCATGGGCTTTGGCATTATGACCAACACCCAGAATAATGATCAAATACGTAGAAAATCCGAAGGCCAGCGCCCCGAAAAAAGCTTTGAGAGGATCTATTTTTAAAACTAAAAGCAAGCCATAAAAACCGAGGAAATACAAAAACAAATAGTCCGCAGGACGCGGCAAAAAACGGATAGCATCATCCATCATACCAATGTAATCATGAGGATATTTGGCCCCTAATTGATACGTTGGCATTCCGCCAAAGGCTGAATTGGTCCAATACGGTTCCAAGTGTTCCGAAGCTCTAAAGTCATTTTGCTCCTTTGCCATTCCTGTATATTGCACAATATCCGATTGGAAGATTTGCTTTCCTTGCAAAACGGGGTAGAAATAAATAAGGGAAACGAGTATAAAACCAATTAAAACTAGGGCATGTGGGTATAACTTTTGAAGTTGCTTCATTTTATAATTGGGATTTTGGATTTCCAAATTTAGGATTTAATTGGAATTATAGCTATTTGAATTGGTGTTAAATAAGACTCCGTGTTTTTTACTTTGGAAATGTCCTACTGAATAAAGTGAATTGTTTGGACGGGTTAGAGGTTATTATTCTAATTCTTCATAATCCACGTAATCCCCCACTTTTTTAGTTTCACGGGGTTTTTTAGCATTAGGAGCATTATAAATAACCTCCTCATCATTTGGTGTTTTTTTCCAAGAATTATCTTGGGAGTGTTGTTGCTGTTTTTGGAAGTTCTCCCCCGCTTTTTCGACTACTTTTTTAACCAACAATGGCAAAAACAATCTCGCCAAAAATTTAAAAATATAATAGAAAGCAAGAAAGTAAAATAATGCTTTCATAAAACCATTAAAAGAAGCCGTTTGCATAAACAAATAATTTTTCGCAAAATTAACAATTCCAACGTTCAAAATTAAAATATCATTCTTAAATAAATAATAAAATATAGTACATTTGAAAAGCGTTTTTACTTTTTTAAGCAAACAAAAATAATATGTTCCAGATCAAAACCTTAGTTGCCGCAGCTTTTTTTAGTATTCCAACTATTCATTATAGCCAATATACAGACCAAATTAATTCGAATAGACCTGGCGAAACAATGTCTGCTTTTGCCGTTGGCAAGTCCGTGATACAGTTGGAATCGGGATTGTACGGCATTCAGGAAAAACATAGCATTAGAAATTGGGATGCCAATGGATACGGACTGGATTTGACCCTAAGATGGGGGCTGTTTCTTGAAAAACTGGAGTTGATAGCCGACCTACAATACCAATATGAAACATTTAATCCAACCATCATTTATCCAGATCGATCAGCATTGAAACAAACGGTACTTGGCGCTAAATACCTGATTTATGACCCATTCAAAAATTACGAAAAAAAAATAAATGTATATAGTTGGAAAGCCAACCGTTCTTTTAATTGGCATCAAGTAATTCCTGCGGTTTCTGTATTTGCTGGAGCAAACCTTACATTCGCGAACAATCCCTATTATTTTTCTGAAAAAGGGGCTATTTCTCCAAAAGTTATGTTGATCACACAAAATCATTTGGGCGATGGAAGTTGGGTTTTTATAACCAATATTATTGGGGATTATATTGGAACTGATTTTCCTAGCTATAATTATGTTCTTACTTTAACAAAGGGATTCAATGACCATTGGTCTGGTTTTATAGAAAATCAAGGGATAAAAAGCGATTTTTATAGCGATGCGATTGTTCGTGGTGGGGCTGCTTATTTACTGACTAATGACATGCAAATTGATGCTTCCATAAGCGGCAGTTTAAAAACAACCCCTTCTCTGTTATATGGAGGCATTGGATTTTCCTGGCGTTTTGATGATAATTATAGGGAGGTTCGAATGGATATTGACTCTGGAGATTCGGAGAAAAAAGCCAAGAAAAGAGCCAAGAAAACCAAAAAAGGGTAAACTTACAAGCCTCAGAAACAATGATTACCATAAAAGAAGTCCTCACCAAAAAGGAATTGACAGCATATATAAAATTCCCTTTTTCCTTATACAAAGGGAATGCATATTGGGTTCCGCCCATTATTGCCGACGAACTGGAATCCTTTGACAAAACCAAAAACCCGGCTTTCGAAAATGCCGAAGCCTACTTTTATTTGGCCTACAAAAACAATCAAATTGTCGGAAGAATAGCCGCAATCATCAATTGGAGCGAAGTCAACGACCAACAAAAAAAGAAAGTTCGTTTTGGATGGTTCGACGTTATTGACGACATTGAAGTCACCAAAGCCCTGTTGGAAAAAGTATATGAACTGGGTCGGAAAAACAATTTAGAACATGTTGAAGGTCCGATGGGATTCTCCAATCTGGACAAAGTGGGCGTGCTTACGGAAGGTTTCGAAGAAATTGGCACGATGATTACCTGGTACAATCATCCTTATTATGCGAGTCATTTTGAGCGTTTGGGATATGTGACCGAGAAGGAATACCTCGAGAATAAATTCCCCTTCGAAAATGTAAAACTGGAATACTTTGACAAGGCACAGGAATTAATCAAAAGACGTTACCAACTCAAATCCCTCAATTTCAAGAAGACCAAGGACGTCATGCCTTATGTGGACAAAATGTTCGATTTGTTTAACGCTTCCTATGCCAACTTATCCTCTTTTGTGGCGATTTCAGACATTCAAAAAGAATATTTCAAGAAAAAGTACATCAGCTTTATCAATCCCGAATACATCAAATTTGTGGAAGACAAAGACCAAAATTTGGTGGCTTTTGCCATTGTAATGCCTAGTTTCTCTAAAGCGTTACAAAAAGCAAATGGAAAATTATTCCCTTTTGGATTCCTGCATTTATTAAACGCTCGAAACCATAGCAAAGACGTGACATTTTATCTCATTGGAGTACATCCAGACTATCAAAACAAAGGAGTTCATGCCATTATTTTCAAAGAATACCATACCACCTTTACCGAAAAAGGCATCCAAAATTGCATCCGAACACCCGAATTGGCAGACAACCACGCCATTCATTTGCTTTGGAAAAACTTCGACCCAAAAATCATTTGCCGTCGAAAAACGTTTAGAAAAAATCTAAAATAAAAGAGTAAACAGTGGTCAGTTTTTTAGTGGTCAGTTGAAAAAGATAGTGGTATAAAATTTCTTATAGTCTTCAAAAAAAATCCACTCGCAAAACGAATGGATTTATTCTAACTGAATACTAAAAACTGAACACTGAATACTATAACTTAAGCGTCCAAATCAACCTTAGTTTTACTGGCAATTTCTTTATAGGTTCCGTTTTCCAGTTTCTCACGTATGGCTTCAAAAGCGGTAAGAGTTTCCTCCACATCCGACAAAGTATGAGAAGTTGTTGGTATCATCCGCAGTAAAATTATTCCTCTAGGAATTACCGGATAAATTACAATCGACAAGAAAATTCCATAATTCTCTCTCAAATCGTTTACCATAACCATCGCTTCCGGAACACTTCCTTCTAGGTAAACCGGCGTAATACAGGTATTCGTATCGCCAATATCAAAGCCCCTAGATTTCAATCCATTTTGTAAGGCGTTTACATTTACCCAAAGTTTATCTTTAATTTCGGATGAATTGCGCAATAATTCCAATCGTTTCAAAGAACCGATGGTTTGAATCATAGGCAACGCTTTGGCAAACATTTGCGAACGTAAATTGTATTTTAAGTAATCGATAATCGCTTTATCGGCCGCAACGAAAGCACCAATATTCGCCATCGATTTTGCAAAAGTAGAAAAGTAAACATCAATATCCTGTTGAACCCCTTGCTCCTCACCTGCTCCAGCACCAGTTTTCCCAAGTGTTCCAAAACCGTGGGCATCGTCAACTAACAATCTAAAATTGTATTTCTTTTTCATCGCTACAATTTCTTTCAACTTCCCTTGTTGCCCTCGCATCCCAAAAACACCTTCGGTAATGAATAAAATCCCACCTCCTTGTTCAGTAGCTAATTTTGTGGCACGTTGCAGGTTTTTCTCCATACTTTCCACATCATTATGGCGGTAGGTAAAACGCTTTCCGCTATGCAAACGAACCCCGTCAATGATACAAGCATGCGCATCGACATCATAAACAATCACATCGTTTCTAGTCACCAAAGCATCAATGGTTGACATGATTCCTTGGTAGCCAAAATTCAATAAATAGGCCGATTCTTTCATTACAAAGGCCGCCAATTCTTCCTCTAATTGTTCGTGGTATTTCGTATGGCCACTCATCATACGCGCACCCATGGGGTACGCCGCCCCATATTGTATGGCAGCATCAGCATCAGCTTTACGCACTTCGGGATGATTTGCTAAGCCCAAGTAATCATTCAAACTCCAGTTCAGAATATATTTTCCCTGAAATTGCATTCTCGGTCCCAATTCCCCTTCTAATTTCGGAAAAACAAAATAACCTTCCGCTTGTGAGGCCCATTTTCCTAATGGTCCTTTATTGTTTTGAATTCTTTCGAATAAATCTTTTACCATAATACGAATTACTATTACTTATTTTAATAGGGAGCAAAAATAATTATTTCTAGCTAGAATAAAGGACGAAAGTCAATATATTTTCTTATGCTAAACAAACCCAGAACGATTCGAGGACCTAATAATAAAATAATCTAACAATCAATTAATTTAAAAAATCTGACACACTCTGGATTGAAATTACACATCAAAATATTTGATGAGAGGTTTATTTCAATATACAATAATCAAAAAGCCACTTCATTTCTGAAGTGGCTTTCCTTAATCTAAAAATAATTCTTATTACAACTTATTGCTTAATCACTCGTAGTGTTTTCACGTTTGCTCCTTGGTTTACAATTACATTGTACACCCCTTTAGCATAGTTAGACCCTATTTTAGAATCAGAATTCATTTGACGTTGTTCGATTGAACGACCCAACATGTCATACACCTGTACTCCAAATGATTTTCCGTTACCAGATTTAACTCTGAATCCTTCCGTAGATGGATTTGGATAAGCCACCGCACTGAATTTGTCAGCAACAACTGCTTCATCTGACGCTATTCTAGCACCACAAGTTGTCGTTTGAGCTATATCTAGTGTTTTGGCAGCACTTGAACCTGTACCATTTGAAGCTACAACACTTAGTAAAAGCTTTGGTGTTGACACTCCGAATACATCAATCACAATAGAATTAGTTCCATTGCCACTAATTATTCTGTTAGTACCTCCAGCAACTGTCCAAGCATAATCAAGACCTGCTACATTGGGAACTTGTACTGTAATAGTACCAGTAGCACAAGTAGGGTTGAATTTTGGAGTACCTCCTACTGATAAAGTAATCGCTCCTGGTGTTGCAGGTGCCGCACTTGTTACCGTCAAAAGTTTAGTTAGAGATGTTCCAGCTCCGTTTACTGCATAAACATTAAATGGAATGGATACAACTCCTTGATCTACATTTTTTAAAGTAACCTTCAAAATGTTACTAGTAGTAGTTACCGTTGTAATACCATCTAAAACTTGAGTGGAATCTACTGTTGAATTAACCACAACTCCAGCTGGAAGAACCCATTTAAACGAAGTTTGTTCTGTTCCTTGAGCTATGATAGCAGTCGCTCTCAATGTTAATTCTGTTTCTTTATTAATGTAAGAATCTACTTTTTTAACAGCAGTTTCAGTAGAAATAGCATCATCAGTAATAATCAAAGCTTTAGGAGCTGCTGGTACTACTCTTGCTAATTTTAGCGTTTTGGCTGTTGAATTAGCCGCTCCGTTTACAGCGTATACACTTAGTAACAAGTCACCAGTTGTTTTTACATCACTACCAGAGAATCTTATGTTTATTGTGCTTCCACTAGTTTCAATTGCATTTGTAACAACCGTAGTTGGTACAGTCGCTACAACTGTGGTAACACTTACTGTTGTAAGGGTGTGAGGTGAAACAGCCTCAACTCCTGCAGGAAGAACCCATGCATACGAAGTCGCTTCAACTCCTTGTGTTAAAACTGGAGTCGCGGTCAATGTAAAATCGGTTGTAGTTCCCATATAAGGTCCTACTTTGGTGATCGCAGTAAGTGTGTTAAGTCCTACTAAACCAGTAGTTCCTGCAGCTCCAGCAATACGTGGTGTTGTATCTGGGCTGGTAAGCACTATTTTAGTAGGGGCCTTTGGTAATTCTCTGCCTAAAGTTAATGTTCTAACAACAGATTCCTGACAACCACCCACGGAGTAAACGCTTATTGGCAATGCACCAATTGCTGGTTGAACACCTAAAAAGTTAACCGTGATTACTTTTTCTGAACTAGTAGCAATGCCAGAAGATGATATAGTTGCTTCTTGGGTTACTGTAGCGCTATTTTGAGTAATATTTACCCCGTAAGGTAAAACCCATCTGTAGTGATGTGCCGTATTGCTAGCATCAGTAGCTGTCAAGACAAACTCTTTAGAAGTTCTCATATAAGGACCTACTTTCGTGATAGCAGCAAGGCCACTCAATGAAGGATCTGTACTAGTAAGCACTAGTTTAGATGGGGCCGTTGGGATTTTAGTCACTAAAGCAAAGGTTTTTTCTGTTGCCGAAACGCATCCTGCAGCATTCTTTACTCTAACTCCTACATTCCCGATAGTACCACCCACAGTTTGGCTTACGTCTAAAAGATTTACCGTTAGGACATTGCCAGTAGTCGAACCTATAATGTTAACTTTACTACCAGTAGCAGTAGGAACAGTCCATACATATGAAGTACCTTCGGTTGTAACCGCTGGCGTGGTTAAAGTAAATTGAGTATTATAACCTACATATTTACATAAAGCAGCATCTGAAGGCACTATAGTTCCTGCAGTAGCCGGTAAGGCAGCGTCAGTAATAGCAACCGCATCTGAAGTATTTGTTGGACAACTAGAACCAGTCACTTTTACTCTATATAGCGTTCCAGTTTTTGGCATAGCAGTAGCTGATTTTGTAATCACTAATGCAGCACTTGTAGCACCCGCATAATTAGCTCCATCAGCAACTGTTGCCCATATAGCGGCGGCAGTAGCGGTAGCAGCTTTGGTTTGCACCTCCCATTGGTAGGTAGCAGCCGGATTAGCTGAAACTACTGAAAGCGTAGCTTGACCTCCCACTGCAAAACAAATTGTTTGTCCAGTTGGTTGAGATGTTATACCATTAACAGTTACTGAAACTGGTGTTCTTAAACTTTCACATGCTGTTATTGCCGAAGTTTGGGAAACATAATAGTTTCCGGAAACTAGTGCAACATTTGAAGCTAAAGCACTTCCGCCTGTTTCTGCTGTGTACCATTTAGGGGCTGTTCCTGAAGTTACTAAGCCGGCGACTGTTTCTGAACTGCAGAAAGTTTGAGATACAGCTGCTGGAGCTGAAGTTACATTCACAGTAACCCCAACTGAAGTTCTTAAACTCTCTATCCCATCAATAGTTTGAGATACATAATAGGTTCCTGTAGCCAAAGCCAAATCGGAAGCTAAAGCACTTCCTCCTGTTTCCGCAGCATACCATTTTGGAGCTGTAGCACTTGTAGAGCCACTTAGACTTGCAACTGTAGCCCCAGCGCACAAAGTAGTTAACTCAGCAGCTGGTGCGCCAACGAATTCTCCAATAGCGAAATCACCGAAACCTGAAACACCTACTGCAGTTGCAGTAGTAGTTGAAGTTCCTGTAATCGTTAAATATGACCACGTAGCACCGTTGTATAAACGAGCTCCATAATTAGCTGGTATGGCATCTAAATCATTGTCTCCAGAGGCATACACAAAATTTACGTTATACGTTCCGAAATTAGCCAATGCATTATTGGTTAAGGTCCAAGTTCTGTTTACACTTTTGGTGGCAATTATACTTGAGGTAGCAATAGCTGCATGATCTCCTGAAGCAGTTGAAGCGGTAAGGCTTCCTGCTGCCGAAGTGTTTCCTGAAAAAGTCACCGCTAAAGGCGTATAAGTAGTGGCATCTCCTATGGCGTAGGTATAAGAAGGGCTAACTCCTGAAGCAGTAGCTTTTTTCAAGTTTCCTATTACCCATCCTGTTCCTGAACCCGCTCCAGTAATACTTCCTGAAGCTCCTATAGTCAGGGCATTACTTGAAGTGGTAATATTACCCGAAACAAAAGAAAGGGTTCCGTCCACCGTTAGGTCACCAGATAAGGTAACTGCAGTAGCAGGCGCAGTTTGATTGATGGTCAATGTACCTGCAACAGTAGTAGGTCCACTAACCGTTTTTGGTGTTGTTGCGCTAAGTGTTAGGTTTTTATAATCCGTTCTCGCTGTTACCGTTTGAGCAGCCGTTGCTGTACGAACATATTCTACAGTACTATTGGCTCCCAAAGTAAGATTTTCAGCTCCAACAAATTGGAAGTCACCAAAAGCATCCCCTGGAGTACCCACTGAACTAGAAACAAATCCTGTTAGTTTAGGTATTTTTACCGTTCCGTTTATAGTAACCGAACCTCCTGAGGGAATCGTAATATAAGAAGAGGTATTCGTTGGCGCTACAAGTGTTGAAGAAGCATCAACAGTTATATTAGTAACAATAGGATTGGCTAAAAAAGTGACTGTTGAAACGGAGCTAACATTTAAATTGGTCATAGTAGGTGTACCGCTAAAAGTAACATTTGCACCATTAATATTATTAATAGTTCCAAAACTTTTGGTAGTAGCCGAAGATACTGTTACCCCATCATAAGTAATCTCTAAATTGGTGTCAAATATGTTTCCAAAAGACACGGCCGTAGTTCCTTTATAAACCACTGCTTGATGTCCTGATAAAGGAGCAACAACATCAACATTTCCAGAACCAGCAGGACCAATTGAAGCTCCTGAATTTATGGTTAGCGTAACAGCCGGCTGAGTCGCGTTTCCTATACGTACTTTAGATCCCGTTCCTGTTACCGTCCAAGTGCCATCAAGAGTTACCGAATTTCTAATTTCGAATACTTGTGAATCAGATGTAAAATCTGTTGGAGCATTCCCAGATCCATTCGTATTGGTACCCCAATTAGCAACTTCAGTCAATGCACCTGTTCCTTTGTAATAATAGTTGGTTGCCACTGCCTGAACTGCAGCAGACTGACTTCCAATTGAATAATTAAAGGCCTTGTCAAAAGTATAGACTTTATAATAATAATCCGTACCAGGACTTAAGCTACTATCTGTAAAAGCGTTACTAGTTCCTATATAGCGCACTGCACCAGTACCTATTGCATTATTAAATTTATAAATTCCATTTACATTGGGGTCAACTGAAGGGGATGGCACACTAGTGGCATAGCGTACCACTAGGTATCCGCCGCCGTCAACGCCTTCACTAGCAGCAGACCAGCTCACATCAGCTCCTCCTGTAACACCCGAAACAGCAACTGCACCTGGAACCGATGGAGGTGTAGTGTCAGGAGATGAGGCCTTATAAATAATGAAATCATCTATATCGGCAGCAAAAATTCCATTTTGAACCGCATCAATAGTTAATCCTGCCACTCCATTGGTTCCGGCAACAGTTGAATTTGTAGTAATGGCAACGGCTACTTTAGTCCAATCGGCTTGAGGACCCGTTATCCCAGCAGCCACAGTTTGTTTTGTACCTGCTGCTGTTGTTGAATTATTATCCACATACAAATCAACTGTACTGGCTTCAATAGCTGCTGCAGCAGCAGCTGTTTTATAATAAAATTGGATTTGATAAGTAGTCGAGGGTGCAAATGCCCCTGCTATTTGTGGGGAATACAAATTTTTTGCCGTACCACTTCCATTAGCGCCAAAAGAAAGATATTTGGGTCCGCTTCGTCCATTGGTAGCTGTAATAGCTCTTGAAATTGTCGCAGTAGTATTCGTACTCCATGCAGAAGCAGAAAGAACTGCGTTACCTGCGCTTCCTCCGGCAAGTGTTCCTGATTGTGCCTCAAACCCCCCATCAAGGCTAGTATAGTTTACGTCATTAGTACTCGTTTGAGACAAAAGACTTAAGGCGTTATTAGCCATAAGTTGTGGATCATGTCCAACACCCGCCACTTCTTGTCTTTGCCAATTATAAGTATAATTTAGGGTGTTCGAAATAGTTTGAGCCTTATTAAAAAAATAACGTCCTCTATCCAATCTATTCAACCCTTGTTGATTATCCACAGTCGTGTTGTGTCTTAATCCACTTGAATTAGGGTCGGTATCATTTAAACCTAAATGTACTATTAGCCTTTTAGTAAATGGAATGGCCAAACTAGTATTGGACAATGTACTGTTATTAATGCCATAAGGGAAGTTAACCGAAATGTCGGGTACCGTATACCATCCCGAATTGGAGCAAACCGATAGATCTAATTTGCTATTGGGCATGAATAAATTAAACCGCTGTAAAAATTGAGCTCCTCCAGAATGGCCCCAAGCTTTAAAAGTAAGCTGAGTTCCTAAAACTTCTGTTTTTATAGCTTCAAATAAGGGATCTATAATTGAAAACGTCCATTCATCTGTAGGGTTTAATGTTCCTGAACTTGGACTATCTCCATTGTCATATACATTCCCCATTTGATAGCCGTCGGCTCCAGGATAATCCGTTTCCTTAAATTCAGGAGCGAAGACCATAAATCCGTTGGTATTAGCCATAGAAGTCCAATAATCCCTATAATTACTTGCGTCCCGATCATCACCATGAAAAGAAAACAATATAGGCATCGTGGTAACATCACCAGCCGGAATACGATAATATACAGTAACTGGTTTAGAGCTCAGCGGCCCTGTAGGAGTATATACAAAGGAACCTGTTGAATTGGCTTGTAAAAATTTTGTTTTAAAACTGCTTTGTGAGGAATATACGGTTCCAGTACCATCAGTAGCATAAACTTTATAATAATAAAGGGTTCCAGGTGATAGGCCACTAATACTAGATGTAAAAATAGCACCACCACCTCCTGCTGTTTTAGTACCTGCTCCATTTGCAAAACCTGAAGTAGTGCTAAACTCTATTCCATAGGCGCTAACTGCAGAACAGCCTATTGTATACGTTCCAGAAACACTTGCAATCAAAGTACCAACTGTATTAGAGGCACCAGTGGCTACAGCGACTGCCGTATTAATTGCTGTGGCAGTTGTTGGAACTCCTATGCTAGAACCTACTCCGCCCCCTCCTACTGAAATTGACCCGAAAGTCTGAACACTTGTAGGAGAAAATTTGACATAGATTAGTTTAGAATAAGCTCCTCCTGATTGTACTAATGACAATGAACTGCTATAAGTAGTTCCATCTGCTGAAAAAGTAAATCCTGTTGTAGGCCCCACTGTTACATTAGCCGTCGTTAAGTTTACTCCTGTTATGGAAAATGTATTGGCCGTAGAGGTGGTGTTGATACATCTTGTTTCAAAACTAGCCAACTCAGAAGCTGACAATATTGAAGTTGATGATACCGTTCCTGAACAAGTAGCCGAATTAGTTGTTGCACCACTGACAAAAGAAACACCCGCGCTTCCATAAGAACCTACTCCTGTTGAAGCGGCAATACGTAAATATAAGGTTGAAGAACTTATTCCTGCCGTACCAATAGTAGTACTACTATAATAATCCGTTCCGTTAGATGAAACTTCAAAACCTGCTGGAGCCGTCACGGTAATAACATCTGTTAAATTAGTCCCTGCAACCGTAATAGATTGCGGAGCTGATGCAGAACCCAAAGAGGCCGCGAAAGATGAAAAACTCCCTGTTAATGTTATGGATGAAACATAGGTTATAAGCACTTTACCGTCCGCACCTACTCCTCCGAATAAAGAAGTCGTTGATGTTGAAGTTGTTGATGCTCCACTACCGCCCCCACCAGGAGCTGTTCCTGCTAAACCTACTACATTTCCAGTAACTGAGGCGCCACCGGCACCTCCATTAGCACCGGCACCACCGGCACCACTATTAACATAACTAGTTACACTACTACCATTTGTTCCAAGGGTTATCTCGCCCCCAGCATTGGTATTTGGATTTACCAGTGCTACTGCCGAAATGCCACCACCACCGTTGGAAGAAGTTATTGTAACTGTTGGAACACTTGTAAAACTAGTCCCCATATTAGTCATTGATGCTGCCGAAAAGGCTCCAGTTGCTGTTGAAATTGCTGCTGTAGCACCGCTACCTCCCCCGCCGGCAATACTAACCGTTGTAGTACCAGAAGTCCAAGTACCCGTTGAAGTACCAGAAGTTGTAATACCGTACATTCCGCCCAAAACACCTCCCAGACCCAATAGATTTGCTGTAGTACCACCAGATCCACCAGTACCGCCACTAGCAACTATAGAAGTAACTGCACCTCCTGAAAAACCTGAAAAACCTCCAGATCCGCCAAAGGAATTTCCTTGACCCTTACCAATCTGTGCCCCACCGGCACCTACTGTAATGGTATAGGTTACGCCAGGCACTACATTTACGATGGTGTTTTTAACATACGATCCGCCGCCACCGCCGCCGCCAGCCCTAGAGTTGGAATTTGTAACACTTCCTCCGCAGCCGCCACCGCCCCAGCTTTCAACTTGGATTTTATAAACGCCCGCAGGACACTCCCAGGAAAAAGTACCCACTGTAGTATAAGGCAATGTGGTGGTCTGTCCCCATCCCATAGAGACGAAACAAAACAGCACCAATAATATTGTGTAAAATTTAGTTTTCATATATATTCAATTAAAGTTAATAGACAACAAACATAAATAATTCTGACTTTTAAACTAAAAAAAACTTTGTAAATAATGTATTCTGCAGTAAGTAATAGTTTTTTTGATATAAGTGAAAAAAACATTAAGAATTATTATGAAGTGATAATTTATTTAGATTTTCCCTTCGCTTTTTACTGATAGGGATTTTATAGTTGTGTATTAAGATCAAATCTGTTTTTCATGATTTGCCATTTGATGCGAAAATTGACCTGTTACCCTTTTCAACTCGATAGATATAAAGACTTTGAAAATAGGTTTTTGGATCCTTTATTTAATACTTATAATCCCAATTAAAACGATATAAAAGTTTGATTCTATAGTATACCTCTTGGGCAATCCAGATCTATAAAAATGGCTCCCCATTGTATTCGAACTGAAAATAATACTATTTAATAGGTCTAAATGGTATTAAGATTAGTATTTATCTGCAAATTATCAGGCAAAACAGAGGTTTTTTTATATAAGAGAGGCTGTCCTCTCGGACAGCCTCTTTTACAAAAAACAATTATTATAACTTATTGTTTAATCACACGAACTGATTTAGTGTTAGCACCTTGGCTTACAATAACATTGTAAACTCCTGCAGCTAATCTTGAACCAACTTGAGTTGAATTAGCGTTTTCAACCAAACGACCTTGCATATCATATACTTTTGCATTGATAGCTCCTTTTGCAGAAGTTTCAATAGTAAATGTAGATGAAGATGGGTTTGGATACGCTTTTACACTGAATCCATTAGCAGCTGCTTCTGATGCAAGTCTTGAACTTGTACAAGCAATTCTTTTCACAGCAAGTGATTTTATAGCACTAGTTCCTGTTCCGTTAGTTGCAGAACAAGTTACAGCTGAGCTTAAATTCACTGCGACAGTAGTAGCTGAATAATCAACAACAATTACATTTCCTGTACCCCCAGTATAAGTTGCACCAGCAGGAACAGTCCAGTTGTAAGTAGCCCCTGGGATTAAAGTAGCGGTATAGGTTTTAGTACTACAAGAACCAAATTGAGTAGCTGTTCCATTTCCACCACTTCCAACTATGGCAGGTGTAGCTGGCGCAGCAGCTGTTAGTGTTAATGTTCTGGCTATTGAATTACCAGCTCCGTTAACTGAATATACACTCAATGGAAGTGATACTACTCCTAATTCAACACCATCTAAATTAATTGTGATAGTGCTTGTAGTAGTGGTAATATAATCAGTAATTGTCCAAGGTGTTGGAACTGTTGCTATAACCGTTGAACCAGTCAAAGGAGTCACTCCATCTGCATGTGGCGAAGTACAATTTACTCCAGCAGGAAGAACCCAAGCATATGAAGTTGCTGTTCCTCCTTGAGTCGTAAATGGAGTAGCAGTCAATGTCAATGGAGTTAGTTTATCTGTATACGGCCCTACTTTAGTTACTGCTGTTGTTGTTGAGATAGCATCATCAGTTAATACTAACTTAGTTGGAGCTGTTGGTAAAGCTCTTGCTAATGTCAATGTTCTAGCTGTAGATGATCCACAACCACCTACTGATTGAACTACTATTGGCAATGAACCAATTCCTGGTTCAACACCTGAGAAATCAACGGTAATTATTCTTCCATTACCTCCGGATCTTTGAGTAGCACCGTTTAATGTCCAAGCATAGCTAGCTGCTGTAGGAGCCTCTGGAGCTGTCAAAGTAAATACAGTTTCAGTTCCCATATAAGGACCTACTTTAGTGATTTTGGCTAGAGTGTTAAGTCCTACTGTAGTATAAGTTACAGGGACAGTTGCAGGAACTACTGCTGCTCCTTTAAAATGAGGTGTACTGTCAGCACTTGTCATAACTAATGACGTTGGAGCTGTAGGTAGTGCGGTAGTCAAAGCAAGCGCTTTTGGTAAAGACACACAACCGTTAGCATCTTGTATTTGAACTAATACTGAACCAATTAATCCTGGTGTAGTGCTTGCATTTTTAAAACTGATATAAGCTTCAGCACCATCATTTGTTATATCCCCTGCTGTGATGTTGGCGATTGTAGTAGTCCAGATATATGAACTAGCACCTGTTGCAGTAGCAGAAAATAATACTGGAGTATCTGAATCAATGTATTTACAAATGTTTTTAGCATCTAATGATGTTAAAGCCGAAGGCGTCGCTGGTAAATTGTTTACAGTAGTCGTAACTTGAGCTCTTGGACTAATAGGACCTGTAGCACCTAATTTTTGTGCTACCCAGTACGTTTTTGTAGTCGTAGTGATCAATGGTGTAGCTGTTAAAGCAGTAGTAGTAGTGGCAGAAGAATACCAAACTAAATCATAACCTGGCAGTGCTACAGCTGTTGGAGCAACACCAACGGTTACCTTACATCTACTTGAGTTAGTAACAGTAGGAGCACCAAGAGTAGTATTAATAGTTAAATTCAACAACTCTGTAACACAATTGGTAGTAGTACCTGTTTTGATACCACTAGTGGTATAAGTTTCTCCGGTAACAGACCAAGTATAACTGTTCAATGAATTGACAGTAGTTGTGTTATTTGAACTTGGTGTAATGGTCAAATTCAATGTAGCGGTGTTACAACCTACTATATGAGTAATTCCACTTTGAGCCGTAGTATACGATGCTCCATTCGCTGGCCAAACATACGTATCTCCAGCACAAATTGATGTGGTTACACTTCCGGTTGTAGTAGCAGGTGTAATGGTCAAATTCAATGTAGCGGTGTTACATCCTACGATATGAGTAATTCCA
>Ga0214919_10000167_pt1 | contig 110163 bp, 103 predicted proteins | sample LL1503_MetaG_FD_177994 | JGI IMG/M metagenome (GOLD analysis project Ga0214919, IMG submission 177994) | Freshwater microbial communities from Lake Lanier, Atlanta, Georgia, United States - LL-1503 | ecosystem: Environmental > Aquatic > Freshwater > Lake | place: USA: Georgia | collected...
AACCTACAAATATTTAAATCCAACCGAACTAAAAAACAAACTAAAACAATTAGTTCCAGAATATAAAATATCATATAAAATATAAAATGAAAGTTTGGCCCCAATTTTCAGAAGAAATGATTGATTCTGTTAAGACAATCCTCGAATCCGGAAAAGTGAATCAGTGGACAAATCCGATTGTTAAAGAGTTCGAAGAAAAATTTGCAACATATTTTAAGACAAAATATGCGGTCGCCGTTTTTAATGGAACCGCCGCCCTTGAATTATGTCTCAAAGCGCTCAAATTGAAAGAAGGTGATGAAATAATTGTAACCGCGCGAACATTTTTGGCCTCTGCGACCTGCGCTCTTTGGTATGGAATAAAACCAGTTTTTGTCGATGTTGATGAAAACAGTCAAAATATTACTCTTGAAACAATAAAGAAAGGAATAACTGAAAAAACAAAAGCAGTTATTTTAGTCCATTTAGCCGGATGGCCGTGCGATTTAGAGGAAATATGCGCTTATTGTAAAGAGAATAACATATATGTTATTGAAGATTGTGCGCAATCACACGGAGCAAAATACAACGGCAAATATGCTGGAACATGGGGTGATATAAATGCGTGGTCATTCTGTCAAGATAAAATAATAACTACTGGTGGGGAAGGCGGTATGATAACGACGGATGATGAAGAATTATATAAATTTGCTTGGTCATTAAAAGACCACGGAAAAGGATATGACACCGTCTTTAATAAAACGCATCCATCCGGTTTTAGATGGCTCCACGAAAACGTCGGAACAAATTGGCGAATGCTTCCTATTCAGGCATCGCTTGGGTATTTAGCTCTGGATGAATTAGATAATTGGGTAAATCATCGCAGAAGAATTGCGAAAATGTATAATGAAACTCTAAGCAATATTGATGGTGTTCGATTAACTATACCAAGCAAACACATATATCATTCCTATTATAAGTATTATTTTTTCATAGACCCAGCCAAATTTTCAAAATCAAGGGATGAACTATTAGAGTTAATAAATAAAGAAGATGTTTTCGCGCAGATTGGTTCTTGCGGTGAAATTTACAAAGAAAAAGCCCTCGAAAAATATGCGCCCGAAACTGATTTACCAGTCGCAAAACAATTATTTGAAACCGCAATCTTACTTAAATGCGACCCGTGCGTAAGTTATGAATACGCAGTTGAGTCCATTAATAAAATAAAAAATGTATTATTAAATAATAAACAATGAATATAATAATAATTGGTGCGGGTGGGCATTCCAAAGTTATAATCGATATAATTCGCGAATTAGGTAATTACAATATTGTTGGAATATATGATGATAATAAAACTGGCTATTTTTCTGGAATAAAAATAATTGGAAAAATCGCGGAAATTGACAATAAAAAAAACGAGTATTTTATTATTGGAATTGGAAATGATAAAATAAGAAAAAAGATAGCAGAAGAATATCATCAATTAAAATGGGCGACTTTAATTCATCCAAAGACAATAATCGCAAAAACAGCAATAATTAAAGAAGGTTCTGTCGTATGCGCCGGAGCCATAATACAAACAGAAGTCGAAGTCGGAAAACATTGTATAATAAACACAAATTGTAGCATTGACCATGAATCAACAATCGGCGATTATTGTAGTATATGTCCAAGTTCAACCATTTGTGGGCAAGTTAAAGTGGGGGAATCTTCATTTATTGGGGCAAATTCAACAATAATACAAATAATTGAAATTGGGAAAGAATGTATAATTGGAGCTGGAAGTGTGGTAATACGGAATATTCCAAATAATTCAAAGGCGGTCGGTAATCCAGCAAAAACAATCTAGGAATTTACTTCAAAATTATCTAGATTCCATCCAACAGCATTTGAAAATGTTTTCATATTTCTTTTATCATTTCTTAAAGTGCTTTCTTCAACATTACAAATAACTATATTTGGATACATTAAATAACAATAATTATAATATTTATTAATAATATAATTTAAAGGACCACTATCAAATGGAGCATTAAATTTATTACATTCATTAATTAATTCATCATATATCTTACTATTAATACAAATTGCAAAACCACCGCACAAATTTTTTCCACATTTATATATATTCTTGTTTATTTTTTTAGAAGATGAATCTAATTGATTAACTCCTGCTCCAAGTAAAATTATTAACCAATCACTTGGAACTTGACGAATATTTTCTGTAAATTCTTTATTAAAATTATTATGTAATATAATATCATCTTCAAAAAATAATATTTGATTTTCATTATTATTTTTCGCGGTAATTAGTATATTTCTTACTGATGTTAAATTTCCCCATACTCCTGCGGAACCAATTTTCTTTCTATTTAATTGTTTTTCAGTATTATCAAATGGTATTAAACTATATTTTTTCCAATTAGTAATATATGGTTCTGTATAACCATCAATTGCTTCAAAAAATGTATAATTATTTATATTATGTTTTTCCATTATTCTAATTATTGTTTCTCTTTTTTTATCTTGTCTTTTAAGATTTAAAATATATATTTTTGAAAAATAATAATTAATATTATTATAATAATAATTTTCATTAAAATATATTGGGTCAATTGTTAAAAACTTTTTTACTTTATCTGATAGTTCATAATCAATGGTTCCAATTGTTTTCATTTCATTATCAATCAAATTACAAATATCATCAAAATCATTATAATTTAATGAACTTGGGGTTGAACCATTATGAATTGATTTAATTCCCATACATCCTAATTCTTGAACAGTTGCAGCTAACCCATCAAACTTAGTTAATCTCAATCCAATAAAACATTTTTTATATACTTCAATTAATTCATCAATATTATATATAACTTTTATATTTAATTCATTATAAACATCCGTCATATTATGTTTAATTGATAAATCATATTGCGCTGGATGCGTATAAAGTAAAAAATTAATATTTTTATATTTTTCCATTATTTTTGAATATAATTCTCTTCCATATGTTTCTCCAATATGATTCGTATAAATATATATTGAATTACCTTTAACGCATGGTTCAAATTTATTTAATTCAATACCCATAAATGGTAAATAAATATATGGTATATTTAATTCTTTTAATGTACTACTTATAAATGAAGATATTGAAATAAATCTTACATTTGGCATATTTATCAATATATTAATTTTATCAATTATAGAATTATAGTTATTTTTATCATTTATATTTGCATCACCGCCAGTATAAATAACAATTGATAAATTACTTTTATTTAATATTACTTTAAATTCATCATCATATCTCATACCATAAAAAAATGATGGATTATTACTTAAATTATACTCATTTAAATTATTATAATTATTTAATATTGGATTTTTAAAACCTTTACTTAAAAATGATGCTATATTAATGTATTGAATAACACTATTTTTATTATATAAATTTATATCAAACCGATTGTATTTTTCAATATAATGAAAAATAATATCATTATTTAAATTTAAATTTAATTTATAATTTGGTTTTATTAAAGTAAAATAAAAATAATAATTTTCATCATAATAAATGCGATTATACTCACGAATAAAATTATTTTCTATATTTATATTAATTACATTATTTGATTTTAGATAATATTCTCCACATTTTCGTAAATTAATAACAATACATTTTGAACATTTACAAACTGGTTGAATATATTCTTCATTATTTTGAATACTAATAATTTTATAATCATACGATGTTTTATCTATATTCTTTAACTTTTTATTTAAAATATTATTATATTCATGCTCTGATACAGTATTATTTGTTATTGAATTACAAATATTATTTAAATTATTGGAATTATCATCATATTTATAATTTTTTATTTTATTATTAGATTTCATTGATAAATAAATTAGTAAATCTTTATTATTTAAATAGTATGTTATTATTGATTTTATTAATTCATCCGAATAATTATCATTTACTTCAACAAACGCATTTTCAATAATTGTTCTTCCATGATCATTAATATTTCCAATAACAATTGATCCAGAACTAATTAGTTCTAAATATTTACGCACAAAATAATCAGAAATTGAACAACAAGAAATTGATAACCATGATTGATTAATTAATATAGATAATTCATCTTCAACAATTGATTTATTTTTTGTATAATCGTGTTTTATTTCCATAATATTTAAATTCATCGATTCACATATTTTTAATAATCTTTCTCGTAATGGATAAATTTTATTATTTATGTTTCCATAAATTAGAATATCATATATTTTTTTATTATTTCTATTATAAAATATTTTATCATTATAACAATGACTTAATAAATATGATTTATTTATACAATGATTCAGTGATTTATTTAATAAAATATTTTCATAACATTCATATATTGATATTGTATATTTTATATCATATTTTACTAAAAAATTCTTCAAATTCTTTTTATAATCATTCTCATTTAATTTTATTATATTATTTGATACATTACAATTACTTATATAATCGCATGAAAAATCATGTAAATCATGAAATAACATAATTTTATTTTTAATTATACTAAGTTTATCAAGTAATAATTCTAAATCAGGAAGGTTATTTAAAGATTTTATAAACATTAATGGATCTAAAATTACGCATTTATAATCATTCAGATTAATAGTATCAATATATTTTATTCCAATAATATGAAAATAATTACATAAACTAGTTCGAGTATAATTAAATAATGATGATGCGTGATATAATTCAGAAAAATCATAATTATGAATATATAAATAATCTACTTTTTTTTGTTTATCAAAAAAATTTTCATTAAAACAATTAGATTCGATTGTTAAAAATTTTTTTACTTTATTTGATAACTCAGAATCAATTGTTTCACTTTTTTCATATTCATCATTTATTTTATTAATAATATCATCGATAGCTTTATTATGTTCAACAATATCATTAATAGATTCTCTATCTAATATTTTTCTATAATTAATAGTGCTAGGTGTATCTAAATTACTTATTGTTTTAATACCCATACATCCTAATTCTTGAACTGACGCAGATAAACCATCATGTATTGTAAAACGAAATCCTATAAAACATTCAGAATAAATATTTTGTATATTATTCTTATCTGTATAAACAATATCAGGTATTTCTAAATTTTTGAACATTCCATTTTTAGCAACTGGATTTGCAGCAAAAATAAATGAATAATCATTTTTTAATCGTTTATATATTTCAGTATAAAGTTTTCTACCATATACTTCAGTACCATCTCCAACATATACATAAATAGATTTACCTTTTTTAACTGGCGTAAATTTATTTAAATCAATAGGCATAAATGGGACAACTTTATATATTATTCCTAATTTATCTAATTTATTTGATATAGAATTTGATATAGCAATATGATATACATCTTTTACATTTAAAATACGTTTTAAATTCGATAATACTTTATTTCTTACAACAATATTTTTATGATCAATATTTATATCTCCTCCTGTCCATATAATTATTTTATAACTAGTTATTGATTCTAATAATTTAACATCATTTTCAGAAAAAATTCCATAAAATATACATGGCTTATTTTTATCTGAAAATTTTTCAAAATTTATACAAATATTATTTAATTTAGTAAAGTCTTCTCCAAATGTTTTAGATAAATGCTCAGCAACATATAATTGTAAATTATAATTTTCAATATATAAAGATTTATTATTGATAACTGCTTCTTCAATCTCATAAATATTAATTTTATCAACTACAATTGTTGGTAATTTCTTAATTAAACGTTCCATAATAATTTCATTATTTCCTTCATATTTAATAACTAATGGATATTTTTCATCAGATGAAATCTCAAAATTGTAAAAAAGACTCAAATCAATATTTTTATCAACTTGAATATATTTTTTTTCAATAAATTTTGGTTTAGCTCCATTTTCATATAAATACCTTCTTATTTTTATATTATCGGAATATATTGGAATACCACTCTGAATTACTTTTTTAACAATATCTAAACAATTAAAAAATTTTAAACTATTATTATAAATAACAATTTTATTTTTTATTTTATTAAATATTTCAATATCTTTCTTTGTAAAAAGATTAATACATATTGTTTTTAAAGAATAATCAATATTATTTTTAATATTAAATAAAGAACTAGTATAATATTGATTATAATCTTTTTTCATATATATAATTAATAAAAAAAAATACACTTTACACCACTTTATACATATTTATATATCTAATAATATCATCTACACTCTTCCATTTTAATCCATAATCACTCAAATTATGAACTACTGGTATATTCATAGCCTTCATTTCTTGAACCATATTCGCATTTCCATCGTGTTCTGTTAGTCGCAATCCAATAAAACATTCCCCATATATTTTTGGCATCTCTTCATATGGTAAATTTAATTCATTGCTATATATAAACTTAAAATTATGAAGTTTTTTTACAACTTTTGTATATATTTTTTCTCCATATATATATTCATTACCTTCTGTAAATCCATTATAAATAAAAATTGATTTTCCTTTAATTGAAACTGGCTTAAATAATTTGTTATCAACTAAATCCAAGTCAAAAAATATACTTTCTATATTTTTAAAATGAAGTCTCTCTTGAATATCTTTTGAAATCGCAATATGGTATAAATCTGGTATTTTATTTATAACTTCAAAATTATTAACTCTATCTCTATAATTCCAATTACAATCAGTCCCACCCCATATCAAAAATTTATATCCTTGATGTTTTCTTAATATTTTAATATCTTTTCCAGAATACATTCCAAAAAATAGACAAATACCATCCTGATATTTTTTTTTACAATATTTCTCTCGTAATCTTTTAGAAAAATGTTCAAGTGCATCAGAAACATATAAATTATCTGTTATTCCCTTTATAAACACATCAACGTCTTCAACATATAGCAACCGATTACTGAAAATAGCTTCGCCAATCTCCCAAATGTCAATTTTATCAACAATAATTGTTGGTAAATTATTTTTCAAACGTTCAATAATTAATCCGATATTTCCATTCATTCTAATAACCATCGGAACATTTTCATCAGATGAAATCTTAAATCGTTTAAACAATCCAAGTTCAAGATTTTTATCAATATTAATGTATTTTTTAGTAATAAAATCGACATTCCCTCCATTTTCAAATATATACCTCAGAATTCGAATATTATCGGAATAAATTGGAATACCTGTCCCGATAACATTATTAACAACATCTAAATATTTAAAAAATAAACTATCCGCATTATATATAACTTGTTTCACCCCTATTTTATTAAACACTTCCAAATCTTCATCCGTCATAACATTAACAAACGTTGTTTCTAACCCATAATCAATCTCATTTTTAATATTGAATAATGAACTTGTATAATTCTGCTTATACTTTTTCATAATTACTATAATATAATATTATTGAAAAACGAAACTATGAAGCGATTGCGTATAAGGATTCGCTCTGAAAGCATCCAAAATCTCCGGATTTATCCTATTCGCCAACGGCTCATTCGGTAAAGTGTCCTTATAGTGTGTTTCTCCAAACTGATTCTTCTGTGGCATACTATTATAAACTTTCGTGCTACTGACCCCCCGATCCTCAATCCGAGCATTATCAAGGTCCCCTGTCCTCGTAGTCTTCATATTAATATCATCTTTTGAATAGCTCCTCTTTGGTCCAGAGTGCGCCGGTTTTCTTCCAACCGCAACCTGTTCTCTTATTGTCTTAACCGACATATTATAACTATCGTCATATGATGTTTGCGCCTTAACAGTAGCCGGACCCGCATTTCCTTTAACCTCCGCCGTATGAAACTGACGCGCCGTATTTTTCGCCCGAACATTCGCATTCTTGTATCCACCACGACTCTCTCCTTTCGCATCACCGACATAATGGACGCTAGTCGTAATCCGATTCGTATCTTTCGCTTTCATCTTAATATTCTTATAACCACCACCCGCCGTCTGATTCTGAATATTTCCAATATTGTCGCGAACCATAGTCTCGTGCTTAATCGTGTATTTCGGTTTATCATTGGGGTCATACACCAGCGCCTTATTTGGGCCAGTATTCTGGAAATAGCCAATATGACTATTATCAATGTTCTGCTCCTTGATTGTTGTCCGCAAAACATCATTCGGGTCATATGTAGTCGCCTTATTCGGTCCCGTATTCTGGAAATAGCCCTGATGGTTATTATCAATGTTCTGCTCTTTAATAGTGGTCCGAAATACATCATTCGGGTCATAAACAGTTCCCTTATTCGGGCCCGTGTTCTGAAAATATCCGACATGCGAATTATCGATGTTCTGTTCCTTGATAGTCGTTCGCAATACATCATTCGGGTCATAAACCGTCGCCTTATTCGGGCCCGTATTTTGGAAATAGCCCTGATGACTATTATCCACATTCTGTTCCTTGATTGTCTCGCGCGGGACATCATTCGGGTCATATACCTTCGCCTTCGTCGGCCCCGTGTTCTGGAAATTACCGGCCCACCTATTGTTCCCAACCACATTATTCTTTCGAGTATGCTTCATATTCGGGTTCTCCGGCGCACGACTGTTCTTGTTCGGGGCCGACAAGTTCGTAACCTGCATCTTCGGCCCAGAAATAGCCCTCATATTCGGACGCGTCTTGAAACTCCCGCGCCCATAATCATTCGGAATTGCGTTATTAGGCCCCGAAATCCCCCACTGACCCTGCGCATTCTGATTACGTGGTCCGGACCCCCCATGATTCACACGCGACGAGTTCCGGAATTTGGGCTTCAATTGCTGTTGGCTACCAATGGCCGCTGGTCCAGCCGACCCAATCCGCGTTTTGAGCTCAGTTGTCTTCCTATTTGTGAATTTAACATCAATTGCTGGGCGTTGCGTGGGTCCCGTCGTTGAACCCACTGTCGTAAATAGGCGGTCCGGCGAATTGACATAAAATGTATCCGGCTGATTCTTGGCAACAATCCCCACTTTTCCGGGCTTTGACACTCCACTTCCTGGAATAACCACACCCTCATATGACACTTTCGGCTTCGTCTTGACACGCAGCTCATCCACAGTCTTTGGTTGAATAAAGTCGAGCGTGTTCGCCTGTTGGAAACCACCGCTACCCTCCGCAGTAAAACCCTGATTCAAACCCGGACCGACCCGAATCGGTTCAACAGGCGACTGATTATTCCTTATATTCCCGACGACATACCTGTCTAAATTATAACCATCTAAATTCTGCATGCCATACACATTCGCCAAATTCGCAACCGGCTGGAATAAATCATCCCTCTTTAATTCCATTTTAGACTGATAAGTTGAGTCATTACCCGTAAAAGTCTCTAATAAAGTCTGATTCGCAGTGTCCTCCACATTCTGCTTGGCGGTCCCACCAAAAAAAGGGGTCATATTATTATGGAAAAAACTCTGTCGGTCTACTGGATTTCCAGTAAGAGATATACCATCCCAACCACCGGCCCCAGCGTAATCCTTGAAGAGTGTCGGAATCTGCATGTCATTCAAAGGACGCTCAATCTCATTTTTATAAATCTTCTTACCAAGCCCCCCCTCAATCATCTCCACCTTCTGTTTCAATCCATTCGCCCCAATGAATTCAACAGGTAAAGTATTGTCGGTTCCATCAATCTTGTTGAATATTGGAACCGGAGGACCCGCAATCATATAATTCGTCTTTAATGAGTTCTTACTTTTCGCAAATACTTCATTCGCCCGACTCTGTTGCTCATCCCAAACTTCTTGTGTCCGTTTGTTTTCATAAATATTCACACCAGACGGCTTATAATTTTTAGATACTTTCGATAAATAACCAACTTTCGTCTGTCTCGGGTTATTATTTTTACTTAGCAATAATCCAAGACCAGCAACGGCACCCACTAAAATAAATTCCATTATAATCTATTTTATTCAGAGAAAAATAATAAATGATATCAATCGTAAAAATTACTTAATAACATCAAGAAAATTCAATGGAAGTGGCTCAATCAATGTCTCATAATAACGCTCAATCTTCTTCAAATTTGACGCATCATCATATGTCACTAAATTAATAGCGCACCCCTTTCTACCAAAGCGCCCACTTCGCCCAATGCGATGTAAATAGGGCTCCACCTTAAACGGTATATCGTAATTAATAACGAGCGAAATCTGTTGGATGTCGATTCCCCGCGATAAAATGTCGGTTGTAATCAAAATGCGCGTCTTTCCGAGCTTAAAATTCATCAAAATATCATTCCTTTCATACTGATTGTATCCTCCGTGAATCATAGCAATCATAAAATTCTTCTTTTCGAGAAGCTCCTTCAAGTATATCGCCTTCTGCTTCGAATTTACGAAGATGATTCCCTGACTAACACTTATCGTATCATAAATATCACTGAGAACGTCGAACTTTTGCTCTTCATTACTCACTGACACATAAAACTGGCGAATTCCTTCCAACGTCAGATTCTCCGATTTCACCAAAATTTGGACCGGATTCTTCATAAATTCGTGTGTCAGTTCCAGAATTTCTGGCGGCATCGTCGCACTAAATAGCGCAATCTGGGCCGTCTCTGGCAAATAAGAGAAAATATGTTGGACCTGTTCCTTGAAACCCTTTGAGAGCATCTCGTCGGCCTCATCCAAAATAATGAGCTTCAAATGCGAGAGGTCCAACTTCTTGCGACGAAGACTGTCCCATACGCGACCCGTGGTTCCAACCACAATTTGCGCCTTATAGTCGGGGTCAGGGATGTCATCTCGCTCCATGAACCGTGAATTATCAGGGGCACCTCCATCACCACTTCCTTTATCGAATCCTTTTCCAATTAATAAAGTCGTTTTAATACCAGTATATTGGCCCAACATCTTAATAATTTTCCAAGTCTGGATTGATAAATCCTTAACTGGACTCAAAATCATTACTTGGGGAGCGTGAAGTTTTTCATTACAGACGTGTAATGAACTAATGGAAAAAGTTCCTGTTTTTCCGGTTCCTGATTGCGCCTGAGCAATCATATCATTACCTTGGATAATGGGCAAGATAGCTTTGGATTGAATAACGCTAGGTTTATCCCATCCGTAGGCGTAAATACCTTTTAGAAGGGGCTCCGATAGCTTCAAGTCCTCAAATTTTCGGATTTCTGTCAATCCGGTAGTTTCTTCTATATCTAAATGTTCAGACATAATATATAGATTATATATCTAGAATCTTTTAAGCTGTTTTACGAAAAATAAAATATTCCTCTATTACATAATGGCTCCTATACCTGCGAAATCAACGAAAATAACGGATTTCTGGAATATATACGGGAGCGCCACTCCTGAACCGAAAAAAGAGGTTAAAACAATCACGATATCTACTGTTAAAACGCAACACCCTCCCCCCCAAATACAAAAAATGAACGCACATATAGATGTATATACAGATGGAAGTTGTATTCACAACGGAAAACCGAACGCCAAGGCCGGAATCGGGGTCTACTTCGGAGAAAACGACCCCCGTAATGTTTCGAAGCGGGTCGTCGGTAAGCAGTCTAATAATACGGGCGAACTTACCGCAATTATTACTGCGCTTACAATATTAAAATCGGAAATTCAATCAAATACAAAAGTCGTCGTTCATACGGATTCCGAATACGCGATTAAATGTATGACCACATACGGGCGCAAATTGGAGAAGAAGGGATTCCTCGAACCGGCCCCGAACATCGAGTTAATAAAGCAGGGCTTATCCTTATTGCGATCGAACGTCTCCTTTCATCACGTCTTCTCACACACCGGTAAGCAGGACGCGCATTCGCTAGGAAATGAACGCGCAGATGCGTTAGCATCCCAAGCGATAGGAATGGAACCGGCCACCAAGCAACCCAAGTTCTGTTTGCGCGTTTCCTATCAGGCGCGCGAGAAAGCAAAGGAGATGGGCGCAAAATGGGACAAAAAGCGGATGTGTTGGTATGTTTCGAATGAGAATCATCCCGCCGTTAAAGTATTTGGAATTTTACAGTAGATGGGTAGATGGTCCGACATAAAAGGGACGTTATTGATATTGTATTTTTCTGGATTAGAGAGGGTTTTGTATTCAACAGCCGGTCCAAAAGTAGTAAAAATATTATCGTATTTTTTTTCATATTTGTCGAACCGATTCTCTCTACAACATGTATAATGTGTAGGCGAATTGTAAAATGTTCGGACGAGTTCGAGCTGGTTCAAATAATCGAGGTCCGGCACATGATTGAAGTCGCCACTTAATATTATATTATAGCTCGGGTCCCAATATTGAGGAATTTTACGGAGGTTCATAAAGATGGCCTTTAAAACATTTTTGAAATTGCTATGGGGGAAATGAATGGTAATATAGATGATTTTTTCGCGAAATACCGCAATCAGGAATGGGCGGGGGTCCCGCGTTTTCGTCAAATTCCCTCCTATTTTTTTAATAAGATGGTATTTTTTATTATAGAATATAGCGACCGTATTATTACCGATATCCATATATACGATTTTATAATTGTTTATGAATCCACTTGGGAAGCCGATTCGCATTATTTGTTTTATGCGAACCTCTTGAAATGACATAAAATCGTAATCAGGGTATATTTCATTGGGCTCTTTTCCTATATCCATGATAATATCCCGAATGTTCCGAACACATACATTTTCAGATTTATATATACATCGCCGGAATTGTCCTTTGCAGTCAAAAACCCTCCAAAACAGATTATATGAGAGTATTTTCATATAATTTATAATAAAAAAATGATGGTAAAAATGTAATATATTTTAGGTATTCGCCTCTCAAAAAATGACATTCAACCGAGAATTTCTAAGAGAATTACAAAAAAAACTGGAAGGTTCAAACTCGTATCTGATGACTGAACAAAGTGTTATGTTTTTGTTAAAATCAAAACGACTATGCGAGGATGACAAAAAGATTATCTTTTCCTCATTGATCAATGATATTTCAACGAATAAAGACAACGACAAAGACCCGTTATCATTAACTATATTCTGGAACACAAACATTTGTGAACCAAATCTTCAATTTAAATTCTGATTTTGATTGTAAAATCAACTATTATAAATTTATAAAATTTGAATTGATTGCTCATTTCTCCATTTATTCAGATGGTGTTTGTGGTAGAATACGCCAAATATTTGGAACAACGAGAAAATATTCATACGCAAAGAACATTCTTCTATCTGAAACCGATGAACTATCCATATATCAAAGCATCTTGTGAAAGTTATCATAAATCTCAGAGAATAATTCAAAATCGTCATGTAATTACAATCAATTTTTATCCACAAACGTCGTATTGATACATAGCCTTCGTGAAAGCGGAACATGTCTTAGTGGTCTCATTACAGGGCATCGGCGCCGGAGCAGGAAGAGGCGCCCGCGAAATGACGTCCAAGCTCGGGATACAAGGCCGGTGATTATCACGGAAAACGAGCCGCGTACTCACCTGATAATCGCCCGGAAAGAAAATCTTCTCCTGTGGATTGAAACAGAGCGTCTCGAACCGATTAATTCCAGTTCCTTTGAGTGTGCTCGGTGGGTTGCTCAAACGCGTGTCCTGTGTGTTAAAACCACAAGAATCGAAGTCAGTAAGGTTTCCGTCCCCGCAACGCTGTCCCGCCTTGGGAAAATCCTTCAATGTCTGATTTGACCGCCCATCAAATCCCTCGACGACCATTCCCGCCCGACTGGACCCCTTCGGCCCCTCCGGATAAATCGACTCCTTCCGATAAACCCCCGCATCCGGATAATTGGTCGCTTGTTGCGTCTGTAATGCGACCCCCGCCCCAGCAGGTTGTCCCTGATTCGTAGCTAAACAGTTCTTCGCGTTGGGCCGATATTTTTTCGTCGGGCAGTTGGAATAGACCCGATTCAAGTTGAATAAATCACTCTCTACATCAATAGGCCCAGCATAAAAGCGCCATGGAACCGTTTTGTCCATTGAAACGCCCATCTTATTTGGAATGATTCTGGGGTCGCTCGGGAGGCAGTTTTTACAAATGAGTGGGGTCTCAATACCATAAGTACTCGCATCTACACTCTCCTGTAATCTCTTTTTACCCTCACAAAAATCATACATCGGTCTATTAAAACTCATTATATATTATAAAATAGAATAATTTTATAATATAAAAATATATAAAATCGATTATCAATATCAATTTATTTCTTCAAATTACAGCCGTTCTGTTGGAAAGCGGGGGCCTTCGGAATGGGGCCGTATCTGACCATCTGGCAAGACGGCTGATTCACGAGGGGATACTGCTTCGACACATCGCAGGGAAGACCATCACAGTTCCCATTTGGCATCTTACAAGAGGGATTGAATTTCTTGGCAGGGCACAAGCTATTCGCCCGAGTCTGTCCCCGCAAATCACTCTCCAAATCTACTAAATTTCCACTAAAAATACTTACCCCATTTCCGCCAACCTGACCCAACTCAATACGGCACTTGGCGCAATTCTCATATTTTCCCTGAAACATGCTATAAGCGAATGGACCAACGCTCTCGTTAAGCGTCTTCTCATAAGCGCAAGTATCATACATTAACCGATTTGAACTCATTTATAATATATTAGAATAAAATAATTATTCTCTTAATTATCTCTGAATTCCACACATCTTGAAATAATCCACATTCTGGATGTAAGCACGGCTACTCTCTCCTCCTCGAATCCAATACTCCGGAATAATGTGGTCCGTATTCTGAATATTCTTTGCTAAACACGGGACCATTGGAATAAAACGGTCAATGGAAACCCCCGACAGAGCGTCTGTCGCCTTCTTAACCCTCGTCTCAGTCCCGCTAACTAACTGACTATACACTTCCGGCTGGACAATGTGGGTCTCTCCCGCCCCCATATAAGGAACATTATATGGCCTCGTCGCCAATTGCTGAGGCATTTTATCATTTGTTAGGGCCGACTTTAATAAACCACTCTCGGTATCCACATGACTCCCAAATCCGTCCCGATTCTTCGTGGCGGACATCCCCACGTTATCTAAACTCTTCATAAACTTCTGGCGCGAATTATCATTGTAAAAATTCATCGTGCTATAAGAAGCGAACTTCTTATCCATACCATCCTTGTATGAAATCATTCCATCTTCCTCATTACGACGAGTCCCAGTATTAAATGATGAGCCAGACCCTCCTACCATAGAATCATTATCTGTTAAAGGAGAACCAATCAAGCTACTACTATTCATTTAATTTTAGTAAGATAATAAATTTAATTCTCAACTTAAATTATTATGAATAAAAAAATAACATTCGAAGACATATCATCTAAATTAAGAGAGTATCAAATGGAAATCATATTTATAATTGTTCTAATCATTTTCGCCTCTCTTGCGAGAACCATATTCAATTTTATATTAGATTACAGAGTAGTCCTCATTATTATCGCAATACTCTGGTATTTAGGATATATGAGTCGAATCCAGCAAGTATTCAAAGAAAAAATCTCCAAAATAAACTACTTCAAGGCCGGAGGAGTCTAAATAGCATCCAGATATTCTTTCTTCAATTTCTGCGCCGTCTTTATCATAGAGTCCATAATATCAATCATAATGGCCTCATATTTAGAGCGGGGGACTCCTTCGCCTAAACTCACTCGAACAAACAGTTTCTTATCCAAAATATGAGGGATATTGTATCCAATGTATTTAATCTCCTTATTTTTGAGGCCCGTCGTCTGTATCCAGTTTCCAAGAGTGTCATCACTATTTTCAAAAATGAAGTCGTATCCCTCCATATTAGTGGGGCTCGTCTTCATCGATACAATTTCGCTCTTCTCAATTTCTTTAATTTCGACCTGCTTCGATTTTATCAAAGCGACCGCATAATCACATGACATCGGAAACAACTTCTCAATCGCGATCTGACCATCATTTTCCAACTCATAGTTGTATATAGATGGGTTTCCGTCGTCCTTCTTCAAATAGGTCTTCTCCTTCTCCAAAACGGCGACATCCGGATTGACAGAATCGGCCCTTTGAGCATATCCCTTAATATCCGGCTCGAAATAATGGACGCACTTGGAAACCGGCGAAAACATTGACCCATTATCTTTATGTGTCCCCCGCATTACGCGAATATTACATCCAATTTTGTCTCCCTGCTTCAATTTTAGGAGGAGAATCTTCGGAACCGTTATCATTTTGGAAACATCGAGTGGCTTCCTGTCATCTCCGTAGTAGAACCGAAAATCATCGGAATATACTGACCTTATTTCTCCGACGTCCTTGCTATCATTGGAAACGTCTAGCTCCGCAACAACGGAATCCAAATTGAAGTCTCCGGATTTCTCCAATTTTTCGAACTCGGAAACATTTAGAGGAAGAAGGCTAAATCGCATCGACAGAAAATCCTCATTATAGATGGTTTTATTTGTCTGAAAAACGATTGAATTTCTCGAAAATGCGAATGTAGAAAGATTCGCGATTGTAATCCGGCGCAGGGCATTAATGACGCAGACATCGTAATCACCTTTAATTTGAAATTTCAGTGAGTAGTTGTTCTTACTTTTGACAATTTTAGTAATCATTTTTATTAATATAATATAACGAATAATTTTAAATCATTTTTTGTAATTAGTTTAAGTTTAAAAAAAATTTACATTTATTTAAGTATGAATAGTCCAGATACATATCTATTATTTTATAGCAACTATTGCGCCAACTGTAAAGAGTTTATTCAACAACTATACAAGTCTCCCTTCTTTGACAAATTCAAGAGGATTGTGATTGATAATAATCCGAATATTCCGAAGGAGATTACAGCCGTCCCTTGTATAATTGTCCCCAAGATACCGAAGCCACTCTCCGGAACCGAAGCATTTAGGTGGCTTAGGGGAATGAACCAGATTTTCCTACAAGAGAAGGAGAAGGCGGTTTCTAATCAACCGGCTCCGGAAGCTCCTAAAATAGAGGGACAGACAGGAGACCCAACGAACCTAAATTACGCAATGGGGAGCGTATCAGCTTATTCCGGAACAATGGGCGGTTTTTCTGATAACTTCTCTTTCATTGGAAACGAGAATCCAATGGAGCATAGTTTTGTGTTCTTGGGTAAAGGGAACGACCAAATTAATACTCCACAAGAGAATGGGGAAGATGGGCGCGAAAAGTCCGATAGTGGGAGTAAAAAGGCGGACATTGATAAAGAATATGAGCGGATGATGGCGATGAGGAGCAACGACATGCCCAAACCAATCATGCGCCAGTAGTAAAAACTGATGGTAAATTCAATATAAATAATTCGATATTTATACTGCTACAAAAATGACTAGTAGAGAAAGAAAAGAAGCAGCAGCACAACAATATCTGATAGAACTTTGTAAATTTGTGAAAAAAGAAAAAGAAGAAGTGATAAAAAATTCCGAGTTGATTTTATCCCTTCGGTCTGTTCTGGTAGAACTTTCCAATGAACAGGCTAGCATTCAATCAGGTATTGATTCAAGTATAAAATCACAGTTAGAACAACTGGAAGTAATAATGAGAAAATTTGCGATAGAATTTAAAGAAAATCCTTCTACTGAAAAACCACATCCATTTCAAATTGATGAATCTTTTATGGTTCTTCTTTCTGATTCAAACCTGAGATTGGAAGAAATTTCTGAACAAATGAAGGTTATTGATGTCTTGATTCAGAAAGTCTCATTCAATTTGCCATATAGTTCATTTTCTGAACATGAAAAACAAATCATTAACATTCTGTCTGCCAAGTCTTTTTTCAGAAGTCAAGATGTTGCGAGTGTTCAGAAAATGATAGACTTCTGTTTGAATATGCGATATTGTCTCGAACTTTTGAGAACTTACTCGAATGAGTTTCTATCTATGATGATGCATAAAATCAGGATACATAAGAGGAATCCAGAAGATTTTACAGTTGATCCCAAAAGGTTCGAATTAGAACACCAAAAATTGGAAGAACTTTTACAAAAACTTTCAGAACTCAAAGAAGAGATTGAAGAAAAAAATTTTCCTTTTTCAACAAAATCCTTGTCTGAATATATTTTTATAGAATCTGACGATTTTTCTTCATATATTATTGAATGTACACAACAGTTGGAAAATAGAATTAAAGAAATGAACAGAACATTTTGCAATATAAAAACAATATCTGTTAAATTTGTTGAAACCCAGATTAATTATCGCAAAGCTTTTGTAAGTCATGATAATTCTAGTAATTCTGACAATTGCTCAGATGGCGAAAATGACTACGATGAACCAGCCGGAGATCCCAGAAAAGAACTGGAAAATTTTTTCAACCAAATCAAACATATATGAGTCTGAAACTCAATTTTTTAAATCACAATGATTCAAAATTATAAAAATTGAATAGTAAACTCAATCAAAATATTATTGAATTTATACAATTTAAAAAAGCAGTGAGACGTATTTACCAGTAAATAAGGATATTCTCGCACGTTTTTGTTATTTTTCGATATGTCAACCTGTATATAATATACATTGGCGTTGATTATTTATAAAAACTGATGGTAAATATGATGAATATAATTGCGTATTTATCTTTTGACAATGATGAGATTTAACGTATTAGAAAGAAACCCTGAAAGATTTGTTCTCGAATATATACAAAAAAACCTTCTAGGAAAATGTTCCAACCATGAAAATGAAAAAATTCTTTCTGAATTGGTTCTAAAGCTTCAACAATCAAAGCTACCAGAACTTTCAGAAATAGAAAAAAGAATTATCAACATTCTATTTCTCAAGATTTTTTCGGAAAATGAAGAGTGTTTAGTGGTATTTGAGAAATTGATTGAAAGTCTCAACAACATGGGAAAATGTCTCGAACTTTTAGCAGCTTACGCAGCCAAAGTAAATAAAAGGTTTATTTATGAAATAATGAAGACACAATTTAAAAACCTCGCATCGGAATACTTTTATTATTGTTCGGATACAGATAGTTATACAAATCCTTTTGTGAATGATTCTATTTTACAAGATGGTCTTCAATCCCTTCTTCAACACCTCAAAGAAAAACTTTATGAGGAATCAACACCTTTTATTCATGAAATTGAATCTATGAATCGTATGATTGAAAACGTTCAACAAAGCATTCAAACGCTAAAATCCTCGAATACTGAACAATTACTTGAAATTATTTTTTCTCATCCTGATAAATTGTTTCCCGACTTCAAATCAATTATTCGAGAACTATTTACGAGATGGTCGAGAATTCAATATAAACTTTTTGATTTTGTTGATTCGGAACTTATGTCTCTGAAAATTATTATTAATGATGATGAGGAAAAACGTTTTGAACAACAATACGGACGAACAGATAATCAGGATGTTTGGAGAAAATTCTTGGAATCTAACCCGTCAGAAGATGACTTCGTTCAAGATGACACGGATCAACATGATGAGAAACCCAGCCTCTCAACCAAACTTGAGTTTGCTCTGGAACTTGTACTGAGAAATATCCATCAATAGGATATTAACCTATTCATTTTATAAAAACTGATGGTAAATTCAATCAAAATTTATTATATTTACAATCATAATGTTTTTTCTTGTATTACTACCTACAATAAATCGTTTGAAAAATATCATGCGACGTCTAAGAAAAAGACGTTCAGAAAAAGTCTTTGAGAATGAACGTGTTAAAAAAGCAGTCAGTGATGTTTTGAAAGTCATCAGAGAACTTGGCTTTTTGGCAAAGGTAAAGATTATATCTGAAACGGAAAAGAATGATATTTTCAAATATCTGAAAGAATTATCGGACGGACTCGTCTGGAAATTTGAAAATGACTTCGCACGTGAATGTGTTCCACATCAGTTGACTGAGGGCGACTTGTTCTATTTGAATCAATGTACAGATTCGACGCTTGAAGAAATGAAAGGCCCGCTTTGAATCACTTGATTCAAATAATTATAAAGTTGAGAATAATTCTCAAATATCGTTTATCTATTGATTTCATATATCACAAAAATGATATATAAACTGAACAGATTAAAAACTCTTCAAGTTTTTAATCTCTTGGGTTCATATTTCACAAAAGTGATATATGAACTGAACAGATTAAAAACTTGAATAGTTTTTAATCTCTTGGGTTCATATTTCAATAAATTGAAATATGAACTGAACAGATAAACTAACGTTAATCTATTGGGTTCATATATCACAAAAGTGATATATGAACTGAACAGATTAAAAACTTGAAGAGTTTTTAATCTCTTGGGTTCATATATCACAAAAGTGATATATGAACTGAACGTATCGCAGTGTCAAAGAAACCTCCGATGTCAGATGAATCCGCCACATACGTAAAGATTCTTTCCGTATTGAATAGGAAAACCGGCTCTTTCACTATTCTAACACGGTATCCTACCGGAACTCGAATCGACCCCGCGTAAAAAACCTCGCTCACATTCGTATTCCCAAATGGAAGCGTCCTCATCTCTCCATCAAAATTCGCCATTGAAAAAATGACCACATTTTGGATATTTCCAGCGGTTCTTTTCTCATAAACCATTGTGATTGCTCGGTCGTTGAAGAAATACAATATCAGATTTGGGACATTTCCTCTCAACACAAGATGAGAATCTCGGTCCCGCAACACAACCTGATAATCTTGTGGAATCCGCAATGAACTCAATTTTCCAATGGTCCAGTTATAGACAGTTGGATTCATGAGGATAAAATGCGTTCCCCTGTAATCAACATCGTCATAAAAGACCGCATATTGAGTAGGAATACTTCCAACCTTTTGAACTCGCACAGTTGCTGTCGCTTTTCCCAAAATTGAGATAGAGTTCACACTCGCTGTGTAAATATCGCGTAGGATTGAACCATCGTAAAGAAACACTTTGTGTTCCGGTTCAATCGCAATAGAGCCAATTTGCTCAATCGAAATCTCATAGGATTCTCCAAGTTCAATCCCAGTTGCGAGTCCATTGAAATCCCAGTGGGAATATATGATTGCGACATGTTGCGCTTTTTTTTCAAAGATTTCTTGAATTTCCAAGGAAACCATTCTATCGTTGAATTTTCCTAAATTCTTCTGGGATGATGTCAAGACAACAAAGTCATTTCCACTCGCATACATAATGACTTGATAGCCGTTTGGTATGATAATAGAACTGACCGATTTTGCTGGGAGGCTAATCTGACTTGCGTTATATTTTCCAATCACAGGCAAATCCACGAAAAGCCCTTTGTGATTCATATCATAGAAAATGCGCGTTCCATTCAAACAGGCAACTCTTTGCTCAATGTGAATTTGAGCATTCGCTGGAATCGACATACTGGGAGTGAATTCATCGTGAATCCATCCAATATGAGCCCCGTCCTTTGTAGAAACACGGAGAGCAAAATTGTCTCCAAGAGTGATAGTTTTGCTTTTTAGCATTCCATTCTCTTGTGATGACTTATCCAAGTCTTTCTTAAAGTTATTTGCTCTGGAATTTGCGGATGAACAACTGCAACAACTGTTGCATCGTTTAGCATCTATCATTGATAGTATCAATATAAAGATTACAATTTGTAATTTTGAAGCCATTGTTTTAAATATACTAAAATATCAATTATCTTTTACAATCAATTTTTATCAAATAAAAACTGATTGTAAATTCAATCAAAAATAGTAATATTTACATCTTAAAATGATATTTTTAAACATTCAAGACGAGCAATTTGTGCTTTTTCGATTACAATCTCTGATTCGAAAACTGAATAAAAAGAAGAAAGGCTTGAAACATCTTTCAGAACAAAAAAAGAAAATAATCGAACAGATTGCTTTCTACGAAGGAATCCATCAAAATCTCCAACAATGTCAGGAAGATGTTGATGAGAAAACGGAGTTTTACATAACGATTCTCTTAGAAATCCGTGGTCGTTATCGATCATTGAAAAAAATCTCTGAACTTCGTTTCACAGAATATGAGAAACTTCACGCTGACCTACAAAGATTGCTTTGTAGAGTCATTGAACTCGATCCAACCCTTTATGATCATTTCTGGGAAATGAATTCAAGTCATATACGGATTTGTCCATTTTCAACAAGTGTTGACGAAGAATTGAGTTTTGATTCTGGTGATACAGTGGATCTAGCTAAAGATCTATATCGAATCTGGATTCAAAATCTTGTCAATTCATTCGAGCTCCTCCGTGATTATGAAAGTTGGAGATCGGAAAACTTTCGCAATAACAAATGGATACACTGTTGTCCGACTTCTTGTACTTGTTATATTGAAAATGTTGAAGAGAGAATGTATCGAATCATATGTCGCAACGTTTTTTTCAATCATTATCAACATCAACATAGTCAACCATCACGGGAATACTGGTTCAATAAAGCCTTCTCAAGTTTCTCGTGATAACTGCTGAATAAAACAGGCAGTTTTATAATTCCTGCGTCTCCATCTTCTCTGCGACGTATCTCTCCGCAAGAATAATCAAAACCTTGAAGAAATCGAACAGCGTCTTCTTCGTCAAATCATCCATATCTTGCTCCCACAGTTCTTTAAGTTTAAGAACCTTCACCAGATGTGAATCATTCTTCACGTGTTCATCATAAGACTTGCTAACAAAGAACTGTTCATCATTAGCCATAAGTTGGGCCTTGAATGGATAAATAAAGCGCAATGTCCCTTCAACCGACTTCCGTGGGTTCGTTTTACGAAGAAGACTAAACTTCTCCTTCGTGATTACGAGCTCTTTCCCAAAATATGGGTGGTCCTGATAGCGAAGAATAAGGTCATCAATCAGTTGCTCGACCGTGTTATTAAAACGTGTTAATGTGCTCATTTTTTCGGACATTTTATAATATAACATAATTATTCCGTTTTCTTTAAGCCATTTTCCATTTTATTGCGACTGCGTTGTAAAAACAATCTAAAAACCTTTATATGGTTAATAATATAACATCTGTGGAGAATTTGAACAAATAAATAATATCGTTAACTATGTTCTCAACAATATTGTTAAAATATGCGAATATTCTCATTTTATACTATATTATAATTCTATTTTCTTTAATCCATTTTCCATTTTATTGCGACTGCGTTGTAAAAACAATTTAAAAACCTTTATAGAATTAATAATATGAGTTCCGTCGAGAATTTGAACAAAATATTTCTTGAATTTTGCGATGACTTGGTCCTTGTGAATTCCTCAAAGAAGGAGTCGATTGAGAATGCGAAAAAGAAAATCGTTGAAAATGCCAGCACCAAATATTATTTAGAGTATTTTTTCCGCCACGACCTACCCTATTCAACTGCGATTACATCCTGTAATAGCGACCAGTTAAGTGATATGAATTTGCTCCACGGCGTCAAATTTGCGGACATCTACGCGAATTGTCCATCCCTCTCATCAAAACACGCCCTCTGGCGCTATTTACACACATTCTATTTGCTTGTCCAGAGCTACACTAAGCTCGACAAGATAATTGAAAAATACGAGACACACGAAAACATTGCGAAAATTAAGGAGGCCCTCGCTAATCACGACGACAATTTGAAGAACATAATGGCGTCCAGCGCAAAATTTGCGGAGGACATATTGAAGGAACAAGCCACTAAGCAAGAGGCGGAGTCCGGAGCCACAGGCGCATCCCCACTCCCGAACATGTTCGAAGGAATGGATGAAGGAAAGTTCGAGGAGAAGTTTATGAATTCTAGCATCGGTAATTTAGCGAAGGAAATCAGTCAGGATTTAGATTTGAGTGATTTACAGAATTTAGAGTCACCCGATGATTTAATGAAAGCGTTTATGAATGGGGGAAGTGGAGGTTTAGGGAGCATTATTCAAAAAGTTAGTAGCAAATTACAGACGAAGTTGGCGAGTGGTGATTTGAATGAGGAGGCCCTTATGAAAGATGCAACGCAAATGATGGGAATGTTAAATCCGGCACTACAATCGATGGGGTTGGGTGGAATGGGCGGTGGTAAAGGTGGAAAAGGTATGGAGGGGATGGGGAATTTGTTTTCAATGATGGGAGGTCTCATGGGCGGAGGTGGAGGTAAAAAGAAAAAACATAGTAAGAAAAAATGAGTTGAAAATAATCTATAATCAAAAAAAATTTTTGATTACTAAATAAAATTATAAAATAATTTTTATTTATAATAAAGTAATATGAACATCGAAAAAGTATCAGATAATTTTTGGTATAATCAACCGTCTATATTATGGGACCCTAATAGGTTCATTGAGTTTTTCCCAAATCCGACCCTGTCTCTTTCTGAAAAGTTGAACGCTTTAGTTCGTTTATCTTTCTATGTTAGTTTATTGTTGATGATATTTTTTGGGAACTATTTGTATATTTATATATTTATTGTCGTTTTAGTATTCACATTCTTGATATATAAAAATTACAAGCCAAAACAATTGGAAGAGCTCCAAGATTATAAAAGTCTTTTGAATTCTCAACAAGACAATAGCGTCCATTTAGCAAATGTTCAAAAAGCGATTCTTGAAAATACTGGCGAATTTCGAACAACTTTGGGAGATTATCAAGTAGTTCAAGGGGAATGTTCCAAACCATCAATAAATAATCCGTTCATGAACATTAATCAGATAACGGATAATAAACAGAAACCGGAAGCATGTAAGTATTATGATAAACCGGAAGTCGCATCAAGTGTAGAGAAGGATTTTGGGTATAATCTCTATCGGGATGTGAGTGATTTATATAACAAGAGGAATTCACAGCGCCAGTATTATACTATGCCGAGCACGACAATTCCAAATGAGCAAACCTCTTTTGCGAAGTGGTTGTATTTGACTCCTCCTACTTGTAAAGAAGATAGTATCCGTTGCGTTCCTCAGAGTGGCGTTCCTCCTCCTACTGGAAATGGTGGTTTAGAATATTTGACGGACATCTGAAAATAAAACAGAAATATAAACAAAACAAAATAAAAATATTTATAATATTATATGTCAAATAATTTTAACAAGGGTCTTTATGAAACTATTTATGAACATTTAGATATACATCCAGATGTTAAGAATTTGAACATTGAAAGTGGAGAATCGAAGCGTGGGGATAAGTATAAGAAATTCCGCCTGAAAAACAATCACGCGAATAATTTCGAAATTGCATTGAACATTTGGGAAAATACTTTTAAAAATTGCGGTGTCGTTCAAGTTAATGGGGTTTCCAATGGGAATAACTTTCAAATCTTTTATGAGATTGTAATGAATGATGGAAATCCGGAGTATCGCTTAGTTGATTTCGCGCGTATGAAGAAATGCGATTACATATTCGCGCAACAGCATAAGGTTCCTAATCAAACACCGGAAAATCTGGAAGAGCGCAAACAAATTTACGCGAAGACGAAAAAGATGATTCACGAGTTCAATGTTCTATTAGAGACGATATTTTAGAAAACATTAAAATAATAATCGGACTTTTCTTGAAAAATAACTTTTTTTATGTAAAAAAGTTATTTGATTTATCTAATTTATTATTTTTTATCATAAAAAAGTCGCGTTTTGATACCCAAGTGGTCGCTCGCTTCAAGAGAATCACTGTTAGCATTAACGATGAGAGTATTATCAAATTCAAATTCTTTTCCATAATAAACGATGTAATCTATCCGCGCGTCAGGTGGATTCGTAATTGGAAATGGTGGCGCAAAGGAGTCCTTCCCATCTGGAAAGAGTTCCATTAGTTTTTCATAATATTTGTAAGTAGGTTCATTGATTGAGTCTATATTCAAATCTCCGCAAATTACAATATTATCAAATACATTATGTTTTATTAGTGTATCTTTTATTTGTTGTAATTGTTCCATCCGAATCAATGAATATTCATCAATATAATTCATACAATGAAGATGCGTATTTATTATTGTGAGCCTTTTATAGACTGGATGGTCAATCCGGAAAATAATTGCGCCTTTTGTTGTGAAGCGCTCATCTTCTTCGTGTTGCGGATACGCGATTTCATCTATGATTTCGATGGGATAGTGTCCAGCTATGAAAAGACCGGAGTTTTGCATGTTAGTAGTCGATGTAGATTGAGCAAAATGAGAATATCCGATGTTTTGAAGGCGCGTTTTAATGTAATTATCTTTAGAGAAGATTTTCATTGTAAAAAGGCTCATTATAAAAACTTCTTGAAATAATATGATGGTTGCATTATATAATGCGATTTTATTTATAATTAGGTCAAGTCGTTCTTCATAATTAGAAATTCCTAAAAAAGGACATTGAATATTATACGTAATTATTTCCATTTAGTTTATATTGTTGGATTTTTTTAAGTTTAGAAAATAATAATTATATTTGCGTAAAATAATAATAATATATATATTATATATTATGTCGTGTGGTGGAATTAAGAGCGGTAATTGCGGTTGCGAGTGCTTCTATTCGTGTGTTCCAAATTGCGGGAATTGTTGCTATCCATGCGGTCCAACGGGACCCCGTGGTCAAAAAGGAGCCCAAGGATGCGCAGGGGCACGTGGTTCAACTGGGCCGGTGGGTCCATCTGGAAAAACTGGGTCAACAGGGCCTGTGGGTCAAACTGGCCCATCTGGAAGAACTGGACAAGTTGGCCCAACTGGCCCAACTCCGAATATTCAATCTTTTTCAACTTCGAATCTTGCTATATCAAGTAATGCGATTACAATTACAAAATCCTACCATCATTTAACTCCAAATGGAGCAACATTAAATACAATTAGTGGAGGTAGTGATGGAAGTTTACTATTATTAGATTCTCTGATTACGACTAATACGATTACAGTTAATAGTGGAGTCGGAAATATTTACTTAAATGGTGGAGTCGCATTTACTTTAACAAACAATAATAGATTATTTTTGGTCAATAGAGGAGGTTCAAATTGGTATGAAGTCAGTCGGTCAGTTATTCCATAATAAATCAAAAATAATATATTATAATATATATGTTAAACGTTCCAGAATATATTACATCCGTGTATCAACCATTTAGTGCATTTAACTCCGTATCTGGCTCTTCTGGAAATTTAGATAAAATCGCAGTTATAACAGAGAATTTCAGAGGGGGGAGAGGAAAGCCTTGGAATCCTCAATGTAGAGACAAGAATAATATTCCGTATGAGAAATCTGTGAATGGTGTTGTAAAATATACAGGTTCCGTTGTGAAAGATACTGATACCGGATTTTACTATAATACTCAACCAGATTTCAATCAAAACGCAGTATTATCGCTATCACAAAAAATGGCAGACCATATTTTTCAGAATCCATATCAAAAAAAAATTGATATAAAAATCCCATAAAATCTACACTTAACAAAAATGTCTATTCAAGCAATTATTTCATTTTTTGAATCGAATGGGTTCGCGCATATTCAAGCAGAATTGTGCGAATTTAAAAGAAAAAAAGATGCAACCGACTATCACAAAGTCAAGCAATTCCTTTTGAAATTGATTCGCCGCCCCGCTTTTATTCTCCCGCGCGACTATCAGCATATAAAATCCGATGATGTTTATATGCTTCCATCCGCCATCATCAATGACAAACTCCAACAATACATGAACATTGCGCTCAATTATGCGAATGCGTGGGTTGATTATTGTATGATTTTGTTCAGCTCCGATGACGCATCCGGAATTGCGCAATATTATGACGCCTTTATGTCATATTCTGCTTACGTTGAGGGAAATTTTGAGGCGTCATCCTCAAAATAATCGCAATTTTTGATTCGCATAAATTATAAAAAGTTTTTTTCTTCTAATAAATCAATGATTGAAAAATATTCTGATATAGCGGTAGGATACGGTTTCGCATTTATAATTATAATCCTCTTATTAACAGCAATTTTTTCATATCGCTACAATAGCGAGGTCGAAATGGAGTATTTTTCGAATTATGTTGCGCTGGATGATATGCTAAAAAATTGATGGTCAACTAATATATTATTTATATGATTAAAAAATGGTCGATATTAAAGCAATAATTGACGAGCTTCCAAAAAATCCATCAGAAGCACTTATTCAATTCAACACAATTCTTGGGAATAATATATTTCGCCAATTGTTCCCAATAGATAAAAAACAGAAAGACCCTGTATATGGTATTCATATAAGATCACTTGATGATGGTAAAGGAAAAAGCTACTCTCAGCCGACATTTCCAAAGGCTGATTATATATCACATATGACGTCGGTTGGAAAATCAAGAGAACCGATACCACTCCCAAATTACAGCCCCCTTTTCAAATTATGGGAAAAAGAATGGATGCGTTTTACACATGAAGACATTCTGTCCGCAATTGAAAATAAGGACACAAAAGACCATTACGGAGCCAATTTCTTAGTATTACGGAGTCTCATTGATTTAGAGCCAAAACTACTCGATTTCATGGTTGATTGCTATAACCGGCTCTTAGAATACGAAATCTGTCCCGAATGGAGCAATTGTGGCCTCGTCCCCGCACATAAAGGAGGTGATACATCAATCCCCAATAATTTTCGACCACTAACAGTTCTCCCATTAGTTGTCCGAATATGGGATAGCGTCATCAGCAAAAAGCTTGGCGAACTGTTGAAAAAATATGGAGTCATTGATACTCTCGTTCAGCGGGGCGTGTTAAGTGGGGTTGGTGGTCTTACTCAGAATTTGCTTGATGTGAATCGCGCGATGTGTTCAATGAGCGACGATGAGACATGCTTCTTCATTGATATAACGAACGCGTATGGTTCCGTTAATTATGGGTTGCTCTGTCATATTTTGCGAGAATACAACTTCTCCCCCGCTCTGACGGAATACATCAAAACCTATTATATGAACGCATATGCCTCATACGATGGACAGATTTTCCGATGGGAGAACGGGCTCTACCAAGGGTCCGGACTATCGAACATCCTATTCTTGATATACATGGACTACGCGTTAAAAAATGTGATGAAAGATTTGAAGATGATGCATATTATCGATTTTGGTTTCGATTTACAGAAGAAAACTCGCGCATTCGTCGATGACTTGGTTATGTTTCTTCCTAAGGCCTCTTATGGTCCAGCAATAGAATTTATACAGATGCATTTCAGCAGGTTCTACGGCCTCAAAATAAATGATAAGAAGACCTATTTTATCATGAACGATGAGAAGATTCGTGAGTTGGTCATTGGAGACATCCTTTTCAAGCGCGTTGATATCAACTTTCAGTATTTAGGGCAACCTCTGATGTGTTTTCAGGATTTTTTGGCCAATTACCGAGAAACAATCCGATCATATTTGGAGGAAATTGAGACTTTCGATATTGATCGAAAATACAAGCTCTATTTGTATTACCGGCGCGTTTTTCCGAGAATCAACCGGATACTCAAATGTTATTACGCCATTCATGGAAGAACCACCGGTTTGGATGAAATAATGAAAGTCATTGGGTATTTCATTTACAGATGGACCGGCGCATTCCCATCCGCCTATTTAGCAAAACACATTCAGTATATCGCAAGTGCGAAATTACCTGAATCAGAATTAGTTGATTTTCCAGCACTTTTTGGGATGGAAAATCCAATGGATGATGATGATTTTTGTGAAAAAATGACTAAATGTTCTGATGATCCGGACCCGTATTTACGAGCGTGTCAGTAAGACATAATTTTCTATATCATAAGTAATGATACTTATAATTATTATTCTCATTATATTTTTGGCGGTTATTTTACCGTCGTCGCGAGAATGTTTTGAGGGATGTCGCGATTTTGACGGGCGACTATACATTGGGACCGTCCCCGCATGTATGAATAAAGAACAGAGTCAATGTTATTCTTTTTATGATTCCTATGGGGACCTTCATGCGCCGTGCGGAATTGGATACGCAACAAAGGAAAATTGCGATGGTTGTAGTCAGCATTGTCAGTATTGTATTGATAAGAATCGCAGAGGGAGCTGTATTTCGCGCGAAATATTCGACTGTAAGTTGTGTCCATATAGCGACATATGCTTAGAAAACCCGTTCAATTTGAATATGAAAAAAGGTGTCTAATTTATAATTTTTCAAATTGTGGAATTTGAAAATTTTTATATTCTATACAGAATTCAATAACGATACTTAATATAGTCTTCTAGAGTGTTATCAAATTGTTTCATGAAACTATCCCAAGTTTGAGGACTATAAGAATAACCATCTATTTCTTCAAATTCATGATTTCTTCCACAGCCGGGAGAAGATCCATGACAGTGGGGACAGTTTTTTGAACAAGATACAGGGACGAATCTTTTTCCTGAACCACATCCACCGCCAGATTTTTGTATGACATATTTTAATTCCATACTCCGCCAGTTTTTATGAATACGTCTTAATAATTTGTAATCGCTATCATCGCGATCATCGCGAACGTCTCTTCTTATGTCCCAATCGTTAACAGAAGCACCCCCCATTCGTCCAACAATATATCCCGCATGCGCTTGTGGGTTATCATCAGGATGTACATAAACACCAAAATTTCTTCTTTCAAAATAACTCATTTTTAATTTATAAGTGTAAAAAATAATATAATATTTTTAATCAATTTTTTAGTGGTCCGTTCTACAAGCAGGACACCTTCTTTTTCCGCATTGCGAAAACCAGCGTTGAAGGCATCCACGATGGAATGCGTGGTCGCATCTCCCATTTCGGACAGCTACGCACTTGTCCAATTCTTCATCTCCTCCACAAATAGGACAGGCCTCTTCTATTCCGACGAGTGATTTCGTAATAAATAGGTCTTCCGCTTCTGGAAAGTGAAACCAGTGTGAATATGTCATCTGAATATTTCGAATGAAACTTGCGCTTTCCTCGCTTGTTATCCATCCATTTTTTCTAATACTGACTTGCTTTCCAAAAACAACTCCGATATAGTAAAATTTATTCGGATTCATTTCAGAATATGTAGTTGAAATATTCCATATTTTAACGACCCGATTTCCAATTACAGAAACGTGAAAGTTATTCCATTCTCTCTCACTGTTATAGAATTGGTCGAGTCCCCACGCATGATAAAAATGATGACTCGAACATCCATTATCAAACGATTTAAAATTGAGTCCTTTGAATTCATCTAAATTGCGCATAGTTAGTTCGGGATACTGACGCAATAACCTGAGTTTCAGCAAAATGAGGTTCCTGTTATTGCTGTTCTGCAACAATCTTGTGTTTATTGATTGTAATAATCTTGGAATTTTACTGTTCATTGTTGGTATTCGATAAAAATTTCTATTATAAAATATCAATTTTTTATTTATAAAATATTTATAATTATTCACCAAATAGATTGGACGAATTATCCTGATCAAATAGATTGGACGAATTATCCTGATCAAATAGATTGGACGAATTATCCTGATCAAATAGATTGGACGAATTATCCTGATCAAATGGATCGAACGAATTATCCTGATCAAATGGATCGAACGAATTATCCTGATCAAATAGATTGGACGAATTATCCTGATCAAATAGATTGGACGAATTATCCTGATCAAATGGATCGAACGAATATTTTTCTGGCGATACAGATGAATTATTCTGCACCTGTAAATCAGAAGAAATTTCTCTATTTACAGAATTAGAATTATTGACAAATTCATCAAATTCAGGAAAAACATCATTAACATCAACATCAGGTTGTTGTTGTTTTGAATTTTGCGAACGGATTCTACGTTCTTTTTTGCAAAAAGGACAATAAACCTTTAGATAAGATCCAGTCAGTGTTTCATGTTTTTTGCATGTTTGACCCTTACAAAACTTACAACCTCGTATATCCTGATTATGCTCACAAATACCGGTACCACCACATTCTTTGCAGAATCTTCTATCCCGCCCATGATGGCAGATCCGACTACCTTTACAAAGTTTGCAGTAGTCTCTTTGAATTCCATGATTGCAAATCCCAGTACCTTTACAAGTCCTGCAATAGTCTCTTTGAAGTCCATGTGAGCAAATTCCACTACCCTTACAATCCTTGCAGTAATATCGTCTACGTCCATGCTCACAAATGCAGATACCACCACACTCTCGACAAAACGATTTTTGACGGCCATGCTTACAAATACCGGTACCACCACACTCTCGACAACGCGATTTTCGACGGCCATGTTGGCAAATGCCGGCACCACACTCTCGACAAAACGATTTTTGACGGCCATGCTCGCAAATGGCACTACCACCACACTCTCGACAAACGCGCTTTTCACGGCCATGCTCACAAATACCGGCACCACACTCTCGACAAACGCGCTTTTCACGGCCATGCTCGCAAATGGCACTACCACCACACTCTTTACAAATGCGCTTTTGACGGCCATGCTCACAAATGGCACTACCACCACATTCCTTACAGAAACGTTTTATATTTCCATGTAAACAGCGGTTTTTTCCACCACAAGGAACACAATTACGCCTTTCGCGCCCATGCTCACATAATCCCTTTCCACCACAGTCCTTACAAAAATATCCGTTTATACCATGAGGACATTCATTTTTTTTTTTACGCAATGACTCTGGCATCTTATAAATATATAAAAACTCAACTCATTTTTACCATCAATTTTATTTTTGAATAAACTCAATAAGTTTTTATCTCATAGTATAATATGGAATATCTTATAGAAGGTGTGCGTAATATATATCATAAATACTGTAAGCGATTTGTTGAAGCAAACAAACAAATAATGGATGATGTTAAATACAACAATTACCCAACACTGAAACCACTATTCGATTTAAAGCCAGACAATTTTAAGGAGCTGATGATTAATATAAATGCGATGGATTGCGCTTATTTGAATGAATCCCTACTGGCCTCCAAATTTGACTTGAATATCCAGATGTTATTGCTACGTTATTATTGCGAGTCCCATGACAAAAACGTAAGTTTAGTGGTTCTGAAAAACAAGACCGTCGATAAAAGCGAGGATATCTATCACAAAATCGAGATGAAAATAAGTAAAAAGCAGTTAGAGTTCATCGAATTACAGATAAACTTTATGCGCATGCCCTTCGATAACTTCTGTTCATTCCTGTATGAAAATCAGGAGAAATTCCGAAAAGCGGACCTCCGCCAGTTCAAGGAAACACCCAAAACCATCAAATTGAACATATACGTTCTCAAAAATGCGAAGAAAGTTTATAAAGGCGCAGTTTTTCAGTCAACTCATTTTTATGAATTGGTCGAAGGCGCTAAGATATTTTTACACGCGCCGAACTATGACATTTTCGAAAAACAACTGTCTTATGCGTATGGGATTGATTATGAGAATACGGTCCGCGTGTTCTTTCGTGTGCGATTTTTGAAGTTTTATTTATACGCAAATTATTCACTTTACGATATGGAGTATTATATTGTAAGTGGGAGTTATTTATTGTTTTGCTTGGGGATGCGCGTGTCGAAAGATACGGATATTTATTGTTTAGAGGGACCGAACAATAGATTGATTGATAAAAGGGAGATGAAATGTAATTATGATATTAAACATATAAAAAATAGATTATTTATAAATATTAATGAAATGTCAGATTATGATTTATGGAATCGGATAATATTATATCCAGAAGATAATTATTTTGTATTTGGACTGAAAACAAATAGTATAAATATTGAAGTATATAAACGCCTCGGTAGATTTCATTACCAAAAATCGAAGAAATCATTGTCTGATTTACTAATTATAAAGTATTTTTTGAATGAAAAATTGGATGATATTGATTTAAAAAAGGTCAATAAATTTGAGAATCTATTGTTTTATAGATATGATAAATTTGATACAAAAAAAATAATTGATTATTTTATTGAAAAAGACGCTTCTTAGAGATTATTCTTTTTTATTTTCAAAAATATTTTTGAAAATAATTAATTTTATTTTATTTATTATTTTTTAGATAATCTTTTGCGAACTTCTTCTATATAATCCTCAATTGATGATATATTTAATGTATTATTTGATTGAATTTTTTCAATAATATTATCTATTTTTTGTCTATAAGCTATTTTTGATTTTGATGTAGCATTTTTTGGAAGTTTTTGTATTAATTTAATAACAACTTCTTCCACAATATCACTATTTTTTTTAAAACTTGGTGTTGATATATTATTATTATTAACCTTTTCCGGTGATCCAAATACACGAATATACTCAATTGCTAATGGTGTCTGAATTTTTCTGATTATTTCTTTTATATCAGTCGATTTATTTGTTTTAAATAATTTTTTCGCTTCTCTTTCATATAAAATTAATTTATGTCTAAGATCTACTTTTGTATATGAGTTTGATGATAATGAATTTTCATAATCTTTCAATTTTTTTAGAATTGTTGGTATGTTATTGACTTTTTCTTGGTTTATATTATTGGGAACTGTATTATTGGGAACTGTCTTTTTAGAAACTGTATTTTTAGAAACTGTATTTTTAGCAACAACTTTTCTTGAATTATTTATTAATGTTGGTTTAGGATAAGAAAACGATTCAACAAATATAAATAATAATTCCAAAATATTATTTTTACGATTATTATAACTTTCTAATATTTTTATTTTAGTTCTAATTACTTTCATAATTACAGGAATTATTATTTCTTTCTTTAAAAAGTCATCCTTTTTATTAGATTCATGTAATTCTCTAATTAATAAATCAACATAATCTTTCTTATACATTCCTACAAATAATTTATTTATTTTATCAAAAAAAGACCTAATTATATCATCTAAATTCGGGAGGTTTGCTAATTTTGAAAATGATATTTTATACATTTTAATTAATTCATTGAATAATTTATTCAGTCTATCTTTTGAATTTTTAGTTGAATAATTCGATAAAGTATTTTCATTCTCACTCGTAACAATTGTTTGAAATAATTTTTTAATCTTTTCCATAATTACGTTTTTATTATTTACATTTGATTTACTTGATTTACCTTCTGTTAATAATATTCTATGATAATTCATATATTTTCTCGCTAATGGGCTATTAACAATACTTAAAAAAGAACGTAATTCATTAGCTGATTTTGTTTTAAATAATTCTTTTGCTTTTGTTTCATATGCTAATAATTTCTGATTATTATTTGCTGCGGTTCCTTTTAATCCTTTTTCAAATTCTTTCAAACTGGTTTTAATTGTGTTTAAACGCATTTGTTCTTGTTGTCTTTTATTTATTTCAGATAAAACTCCTTCAACATTAACATTTGATTTTTTAATTTGTTTTTTCTTGTTTTTAATATTCTGAAATATTTTAAATTGTTCTTGTTTAGAAAATGAAATTACATATATATATAAAAATTCTAAAATACTATCTTTAATATCTTTTACTTTATTTAATTTAGTTAATTTATTTAAAAAACTTTTAATAACCAATTCAATTATATGTATAAATTGTTTATGTATTATTTCAAAATAATTATTCATATTCATAACTAGATTTTTAATTAATCCAACTGAAAATAATAGATTTTCATTTAATTTATTAAAATTATTTTTACTAAAACTTAAATTAGATTTTAATTTATCAAAAAAAGATTTAAGTTTTTCTTTAATTGTTTCTTCATCATGAAGTAAAAAGTCCATTGTTATTTCATATTTATCGTTCATTTTTCTAATTAATTCATCTAATAAAGATGGTGTTAAATTCTCCAAAGAATTATTATTTTCTTGTATTACTACAGAAATTTCATCTTTAATTTTTATTTTAAATTCTTTTACATTTTCTTTACCAAACTTTCTAACATTAACTCTATTTGGAGCAAATCTTACAGTTCCTGTATTATTTTTTTCAATATTAAATTCATATAAATCCTTATTATTATTTTTCATTAGTATAACGATTGTTCCCAATGCTGTTTGAACAAATTTTAATATAGGATAATTTGGATTCTCTTGTGTTAAAGATTTTAATATTATTTGAATAACATTATTTAAATTATGAAAAAAGTTATAATAAGTTAATTCATTTAATTTCTCTTTACTATTAATAAACTCTATATCATAATTAATATATCTGATGAATAATTGAATATTATGACAGAATTGTTCATATCTCTCATTATCTTTCTTATCAATCGCATTAGTTAAACTTGAAAAAAATCGTTTGACTTTATCATTATTCAATAATAAAATAAATTTATCATTTGGATTCTTTTTTTGATCAAAATTATCATCAAATAGAGCATTAAATGGAGTAAATAAAGAATAACAAAAATTTAAATTAGTTATTTGTTTTTTTAAAAACTCTTTCAGTTTATGTTTTAATGATAAATATTCCATCAATGAAGGACTTAAATTTTCAACAATAATATCTAATAAATTCTTATTTTTTAAACTTAATGATTTACTTGATAAAACAACAGATGTCGATGGTTTACCAGTTTTGAAACCCATATTTAGTTTAACGTTCTCAGTATTTACTTCTCCATTAGAATATATTTCAGATAAGTATAGGTATGCTTTACCTATTTCTTGAAATACAGCCGTGGCTTGATTTTCTTGATTTTTATTCATATTAGAACTATTCTGTTTCACCTTATTTGGATGTTTTTCAAGGGCTAATCTTTTATATGATTTTTTTATTTCTTTAATTTTCTCATTTTTATCTAATTCAGAGAACTCCTGAATATCAATATCTAAAATTTTAAGACATTCCGACACTTTATCATTATTAATATAAACATTATGAGTTTTTTCATTATTAGAACACAATTCTTTATATATTTCAATATATTTTTCAATATTCTCTAATATTTTTTCAAATAATGATTTAATAATACTTTCTTTTTCTCTACTAACAGTTGATGTTAATATATTTTTTATAATATCTAATAATCTATAAAGATTTTTTAAGCTATCAAAAATACTACAATTATCTTCTTTTTTTTTCTTATCAATATTTATATTTGATTTTAATGATAACAAAATTGTTCTTAATTGATTAAAACTTTGATTATTTTTTTCATATATTGTTTGTAATGTAGTTAATGATGTTTGATTACATCCCAATCTGAAATGTTCAGGTTCTATTATTTTATTAGATAAATCAATATTTACCATCTTTTCAAAAGTTTCATTAATTAATCTTTTTTTATCTTCATCAGTTGCTTTTTTTTTAGATTTACTTTTTGTAGGTTGAGAGTTCTTCTGACTTGATTCTTCAGAAATATATGTAGGTTTTTTAACGCTACCAAGTCCTAGTTTTGGTAGGGTTCGTTCATGTCCTTCCATAAATTTGTTTGCTAATGCTTCATGCTTTGTAGGAGGTTGATTTCTTGTTCTATTGTTATATGGTAAAATTGGTTGTGATTTCTTTGAATAAAATGGATATTCTCTTAATTTCGCAAATAATTTAAAATATCCTTCCTCTTCTATATTCTCTTTTTCCTTAAATAAGTTTGATAATTGAATTATATAATCAATCGCGATTTTTTTTTCTTGTGAATTTGTAATTTTTTGTGTAATAATTTGAATAATATTTGAATTATTTGATTTTGTATAATAATGAAGAATAACACATGCAATTATCTTTAAATAAACATTTAAATCTATAATTATATTTCCTATACTTGAATATATAGAATAAGATAAAATCAATTTAATAAACATATCATACATGTCTTTATTTGATTTATACATTAATTTTACATCACTATAATCAGTTAATATTTCATTAAATTTAATAAGAAATCCTTCAAATATTTTATATTTTATATATATTTTTTTAAAATTATTTAAATCATAATTTAATTTCTTACGAAATGTTTCTAGAAGTTTCATATTAGGTATCACAAGATGGGCCTTAATATAATTATATAAGTTATCGAGTTCAGGATAAAAGTCTTCATTACTTAAACAATTATTTATAAAATCCAATATATAATAATTATCTTCTCCATCTCTAATAACATTTTGTTTGTCTTCATTTAATTTATTAACTTCATCATCATATTCTTCAATAATTTCAGCTTCTGTTTTATTACGCGATGTTTTAATATTATAAATCGCAGTTGTAAATTCACTTTGCGGAACAACATTTTCTTCTTCTTCCAAGTTTTCTTCTTCTTCGTTCCCGCTATTTTTTTTTGTTTCTATAAATGTTCTCGCGCCATCAATATAATTATTATTTAGAAATAAAGCAACATAAATAAGTTCATCAGAAAAACTAGGATTAAATTCTTCACGTAATTTCTTAAAATTTTCATTAAATTCAGCAATATATTTCATAAAAATAGTATGAGCAATTTTAACTGCTAAAATAATATTTTCATATTCATTTTCGTTTGTTTGTTCGTTTAGAAAAATTTCAGCTAAATTAATTTCATAATTACTTTCTTTTATTTGATTGAATCTTTCTAAAACATTCTTTAATTTTTCTAATTTAAATAAATCCGAATCTGATTTAAAATCATAATTTCTTTTAAAAATAAAAGCAACACTATTTGTCCATAAATCTCTAAAATAACTTTCAATATTATCAATTAATTGTTTATAACTTTTATATAATATGTGAATATTTTTTTTTGTTTTTAAATTATTAAATTCAGAATTATTTTGTTCTTGAAATAATTGTTTCAAATCAGCAAGAATATAATCACTCAATGAAAGTTTAATATAATCCAAATCAAGTGAATCAAAATTTATTTGTAAATCAACTTGTTTTTGAAATTTTTTTTCTGCTTTTCTTCTTTCTTCATGTTCTATTTTTCTTCTTTCTTCATTTCTTTCTTTTCTTTTTTTTCTTTCTTCATGTTCTACTTTTCTCATTTCTTCATTTCTTTTTTTTCTTGCTTCATATTCTCTTTGTTGTTTAAGAAACTCTTTATTTAAATATTCAAGAAAATATATTTTTTCTTTTTCTTTATCTGATTCTTTTTTTAATTTCTCTAATTTTTTTTTAAACTCTTCAAATTCGTTTTGTTTATGTAATTTCTTTACTAAAAATCGAATTGCTTTATTAATATCATTATCCTTACTATTTCTCGAATCTACTTCTCTTATTATTCTTGAAATATATTCGGGAATTTTAAAATCCATTATTAATAATTACATACATTTTATTTTTTATGTAAAGCGCAAATATTAACCGGAGGAAAATTCTTGTAATTCTTTTTAACCACGAGCTCCCATCCTTCCTTCATTTTTCCATCCAACAACATTTTTACATATGAATGCTTCACGTGTGGAACCTTGTTTTCTAAATAGACAATATTTTCTTTTCCTAAAATGAAATATTTTGAAAAAATTGTGTCGATTTCTTTAAGGGAAAACTCCTTATGTGGGAGGCTACTCACAATATTATCATACTGCTTATCATCCATCTTTTTATAAATAAAATTCTCGTTTATATAATTACAGCGCTCCCCATATTTCTCCTGCGCGATATCCAGTAAATACTTGTTCGAATCGATAACATCAATCTTCGCGGTCGCATCCATCTTTTTAATAAGAACATCCAAAACCCCACAATTACCGACTCCAATTAACAATGTCGTCCCATCCTTCCGAATATGGTTCGTTATCCCAATGCTTATTTTTTTATTCAGGGGCCACAGATACTTCTCGTTCTCCATTTTGCGAACGATTTTGAATAAATATGAGTATTTGCGATAGAGTATATAACTGAAAAATCCGAATGTTGTTAAAAATATAACCGCTATAATTATTGATATAGTTATTAAAAAAATATAAATTGATTTCATTTATTAAATTGGAATAAAAGAAATCGATAAATCAAACGTAAAACTTTTTAGAAATCTCATCCGCATAATTCCAAATATAAAAATATCATAAGATTATAGATATGAATTTTCCAGTGGATACACGTTTGGAAACCAAATTAACTGATAACCGCCAGTTTAGCACATATTCATATCAACAACCAATCCAACAATCTCTACAAAACCCGAGCATGTTCGACCGAAACTATTTCCAGATGAACCATCAGACCACAAACTTGGATACCATCCGCCAGCACAATCCAACAGACCGCCTCTTCGAAACGTCCCAAATATATCGCAATTTTGGCGCATCAGATACCCCCACCCAACAACAACCGTCCAACTTTCAAAAAACGCGTGAATCCAAGTCAGGAGATGAAGAATCCAGTCGCGTGTTTATAGATATTCCTCACCGCAATTATCAGAATGATGTTTCCCAACGGATAAGTGGATTCTCAATTGTTCCAAAGGATACGCGCTATGAGAATGAGGCTAAGTCAAGAACGAATGACGCTTCTAACATGAGAACAAATCGTTCTTTTGGAACTCCGAGTAATAATTTATAAAAAAATCTATTAATAATTTAGATAATGAAAAATAATCAATTATTTAGAAAGCCCCCAACTCTTGATTTATTTAGCCGGTTCGCAAAAATATTCGGGCTTACTGATATTAATGACTGCCGTAAATTTACAAGAGATAATTTAACTAATTATAAAACGCTCGAACGTTTTAGCGATTTTTACAATGAATTAGAAGAATATTATATTCCTTGTAAAATAGATAAATACTTAAAGAATATGAATGAGAAGAAAATGATTACTGTATTAAGACAGATTGCTAAATTATACGATTATAATGTAATAAGCAATGAGAAATACATAAATTCTAAAAAGGTTCTCCAATATTCATTGGAGAAAAATAGTGGGGTTTTTGAATATATTAATAAAAATCTGAAAATAATTGAATTCGATTAATTCCATGAAGTTTTCCAACCGGCGTATGATGGTTGAATAGCTTGAATATATGTCCCATCTCCATTACTACTATTAATGCGATATCCGAATCCTTTATATTGAATCCGCGAAATAATCCAAGAATTATATAAATTATAGTAATATAACTGGCGGTCCCTTGGGAAAAATGTTTCAATAAATTTTTTTGATAGTCCGGTTTCCAGTCCAAGAAGTAATTTTCTGGATGTTCCATAAAGGAATGACATCAGAGTATATGTATAATTAATAATTTGGAAAAAGTTTGTATCAGTATTTGTTCTAACATATGGTTCATTATATGCGATTTTTAATACAGTATCATAATTTATAGTGGTTGTATTTTTATTAAATATTTGAAAATAATTAACGGATAGTGTGTAAATATTATATTGGTCAAGCGGGTTTAATAAAAATTGGTTTATGTATATCAATGATAAATCGCATATAGACCCGATGGATATAATATCATTCTGATAAAAGTTTAAAGTAAATGGAGTTAAACTAGCCCATGGAACAAGTAAATTATTACATGTCAATTTTCCATTATTATAAAATAAATATGTTTTTTCTATATTTAAGCAAAATGAAATAAATTGATTTCTAATTGTATCTTTATATTTTATTTCAAGTGGATTTGTAATTAATTTACTTGGAACAAACACATTGAATATTTCTTCTAAATTCAGTAATTCTAAATTTGCGGCACTATTAATTTGTTGTCTTAAACAACATCCATATTGAGTTTTTGAATTAATTGCTACATTGTAATCGATAAATTTATAATATGGGTCGACAAATCGCAAATAATAAGGGACATATTTCCTATAATTTACATATTGCGCGATATTATAATCAATCGATATCGCAGTTCCTACTTGTATTATATTACAACATGGTTCTGTAATAATATCTTCCCCCCCTTGAATAATATTTTTATCTTCTTTTTTAAATTTAAATGGTATTCCTTCTTTATTTAATAATGTCGGTTCATCATCTAACATACTTTATCCAATATAATATTCTCCGGACAATACGTTAATCCCTGTGAAATTAGTGTCTGATGTAAATAGCCACGCAAATTCATGCGAACAACATGTAGCACCGCAAACACAAACTTACTCCTTTCTTCGGCCCCGCTTGAAAACATCAAATAATTCAGGTTAGACATATTGCGCGGGTCCACTAAACTGACACCCCCTACATTCGCCCATCCAACACTATAACAACACACATTCAAGCCCCGATTCACATTTATCTGAACCCGATACGTCTGATTACAGAAACTCCGGAGTATATCAACCAGAGGTTGATTCACGGGGTCATCTAGTATAACTACAATTTCTTCATCTGTTTTCCCAGCCAAAATAGTCGGTAGTAGGTCATCCGCTAAATCTACGGTCGATTGATTCCAATATCTAGATGGTAAGCTCATTTTATATATATAATATAATCATAGTTTATTTTATGGAATCTCAATATATAAAAATCATTCGATTTTTATATCTTTATTATGGGTTCTTAATGACATAATTCATGTTATACCATAAAAGTATCAACTTCTGGCCCGGAATTCCCGCCGCATAACGATTCTCCGGTAAGAACCAATTCGGAGTTACCATGTTATAACAATAATAGCGCCCATTCCCCCTAAATTCCTTCGCCATTTCAAGCGCCGCGTAAAGGCTTCCATAAAACTCGCGCCCCTTCCTCGCAATAATGAAGCTCTTATCGACTTCATCTACGTAAATAATATGTCCATTCACGTTAAAGGGGACAGAAAAATCATATGTGTATGGGTTCGGAACAATATATGAGATAAAAGTCAGGTCAATCAGGTCATTCTGGTCATACATCTTCGAATAGAGACCAGCCTGTTGAGGAACATAGCGATAGCAGTATGTCTGACCCTGCATCTTCAACTGTTGGGCCCAGTCGGTCGCCTGATATAAGTTCGTAAGATATGGCTCATCTACAAAGGCCCTCATTATAAATTTATCCATTGGAGTCAGCGTATTCAAGTCTAAATCGAAATAAGTGAGACTATTATAAGACATATTATAACATACATTTATTTCTCGGCCGGATCGCTACATTTACTCAAAAAACACTTGCTCCCCTGATTTGTGTAATTATTTGAGAATGAGTCGCTCGTCGTAAAGGTCAGTTCGCGAAATTCACGGGCGCTGTATTTAAGGGGGACCAACATACATCCCGCTAAATCATAAGGGAAGTTCGCCAGATAACAGAAGTCCCGCGCCTGTTCTAAATACCAGAAGCAATTATTCGAGGCCCGATACAGGCCCTGAATTTGCTCTCCCATAGCATAAATGAGCAAAACTTGGATATCTAAATCATCCAATAACATAATCTCATATTGCTTGGTATATGAGTTGAAATATTCAAGCTGACGATTGGTAATCAAATCAAGGGCGAAAGCCCTGTCTTTCGCCATCTTCTGACTCGTCGTCCAAAAGAGGTAGAGCGTCTGGGCGTAATAGACACGACTCGCGGGGCCACAGCCGTCCTTGTCGCAATATGAGCACTTATTACAGGGGTCCGGTAAATTCCGGAGGATATTGACATAACGATAGCAATAGAATTTGCCCTGCGCCTTCTGTTCTTGCCCCGCTAAATAAAAGGCGTCCGTTAATTTTTGGATTTGCTTTTGATTACAGAGGAGAAATTTAACAAATGTATTCGTTTTTTCTTGTTCAGGGTTGTAGTCTTGCTTATAATATTGAAATCCGCAATTTGCCATCTTATAATTTATTAGATATTATTTATTTATGGAATTGAATAAAAAATGATGGTAAATCGGAGCATTTTTATTTGGATAAAAAACATGTTCTGTTTATTTGCTTGTTTTATTGGAAGAAATTCCGATACTCATAAACCTTTAGATGAAGTATCACTGAGATATTCACCTAACCAATTTATTCAAATCAATGGAAGAAATTGGACCTTCTGTCGATATCTATCGAATGGAAAATTCTTGGTATATTCTTACGAAAAATGCGCCGGAAAGTTCATCACGACATTTGGCCTTTTTCATTTGAATGCGACCGGAGATTTCATTCAATTGTCTTTCGCGGATGGGATTGATAAAATAGAGACCGCACATGACCACGCACCAGAAATGTGTGATGACTATGTTCAGATCCGATTGAAAAATGAGAAACGTGTTGATATAGTGTTAAAAGAAATATATGAGATGGTTTCTGGAAAATTGACATATATTGGATTTTCATTAGCTTTCGATTATGTTTGTTCAATAAAACAATTGAACTAATATTATAATTACAAAAATTGATAGTAAATCGACATCTTTTTTACAGATTTACTTTCTCAACGCTATAAAAATGGGAAACACATCGTCAAAATCGTTAAAAAACGGCTACGACCCAATTCAAGGTCTCAAAGAAGGGATACACAAATACAGCATACCATTCAATCAAAAAATATCTATTAACGAACATTTTTTAATCGAAGCTCAACCGCATAACAAGGATAGAATCAACATCTACTATCTATATCATATTGACTTGTTCGGAACGATTACACTGTTTTTTAATATTAAAACGCGTCATAAATTGAGGAATAAATTCAATGTCGTGTATAATGGTTCTATTGTCAATTTCGTCTTTGAAACAGACACGTTTGAAAAAGGACTAAACCCCGTTCTTAAATTCGCATTCGACTTTTCCAAATCGTTTGATTCTGAAGAGAACTTCAACCGGCAATTTAAATCAATTCCAGATCTCCTTCCAAGCGAAGGAGAGATTTTTTTTCTGAAAGGAAAATACTGGTATTATGTAAATTCATTTGAAAATATTCATGAATTCAGGATTGTAGAATCAGTTGATGATACTTCTTCAGGATTTATGTCAGTTTTCAAGAACGGAGATTGCGTCATTCAGATAATACCAGTGGAATCCAAGAATTTACCGTTTGTCATGGACGATGGAGAAGGAAACCACTACATTGTAAGTAAAGATAATGAATTTTATCCGATTCAGATTATACTTGAATGTGATATTAAGGAGATTACCCATCTCGTGGGAAAATACTGGTATCTAGTGAAATTTGTTAATTGGTCTTATGTATTCTACATTTTGGAATTATCAGATGAAACAACAGCGCGTGAATTTAAATCAATCACCAAGAGTAGAGACACTGTCGTTAATGAAATATTTGTTAAATCGTCAAATGTTCCATACGTTTTATCAGATGAAAACGGAAACTTCTTTATCGCATGTGCGGATGAAGAATTTGTTCAGATTCCGATTCAACTTCAGACACTCCCTCAGCTGTCGAGTCAAGAATCTTCTCAATGAAAAAGTAATTTTTCTGCGAAATTATAAAAAATGATGGTAAAATAAACATTTTTTTTTATGAAATACTTTACAACTAACTAAATAAATGCATAAAATTGTAAATAGAGAAAGACTAGAAAAAGAGATGAACAACGTAGAATTTCCTCTCAATAAAAGACTTATCCTTAAAGGACCGTTTTTTATTGAGGGAAAGATGTTGACCAATGGAACTTATGAGTACAAATTATTCCGTCTTGACAAGTATGGAATATATATAGTTGTTTTTTCATTTCAAACAGAGACTTATTTGAATCTTGTCTACAAAATCGTGTGTGATGGTACTTTTTTCAAATTTGTCTTTGAAACAGATCCATTAAATACAGAAGTTATATATTCTATTGAATATGCTTTCTTATTATCAGAGTCATTTGAAAGTGAAACTGATTTATGGAATTATCTCAAATTAATGCCAGCCATCGCTCACATAGACAGGCAGATTTTTCATATCGATAGAAACTACTGGTATCATCTGATATCAGTTGGTGCGAATTTATATGAAATATATCTTGTGGAAGGAGATCGTGAAAAGTATGGATTTAACTCAACCTTCCAGATCGGAGATACCGTCATTACAAAAATCATTGTGGACTCATCAAATGTTCCATACGTTATGAACGACGAAGAGGGAAACCCCATAATCACAAGTGAGGATGAAGGATTTGTTCCGATTCCGATTCCGATTCCGATTCCGATTCCGACACTCGCTCAGCCGTCGAGTCAAGAATCTTCTCAATGAAAAAGAAATTTTTCTGCGAAATTATAAAAAATGATAGTAAAAATAAGCATTTTTTTACTAATAATACTTGGATTACAATGGGAAACCAACAAAGTTCAATAAATATTCCAGACATCAGTCTGAAAGTCGGATTCGATACGCAATTACACATATGGAGAGTAATCTTCTGTGTTGGACCGCTTGAATTTGACAATCCATTTGATGTTCTTTATTTTCCTTCCGAACAACATCCAGTCGGATTAGAAATAATTCCTCATGATAAAATGAGAGATGTCAAAAGATTCGAAATCAAATTTGAGAATGGTTCAACAAGTTGTGGATGGATTTATATGGATGAAGCAAATCCGAAATCATTCCAAGTTTTGCCAGTTGGAAGAATTGGCTGGAGATTACGGAACAGCCAGACAAAATTTTACTTTTGCGACCGCATTGAAGGAACGACTGAATGGGTCATAACTTTTTTCCAAGTTCGCGACGTTGATGGAAATCTCGAATTTCAATGTCCAGATGTAGAACAAGCAACGTTTTCAGCCGGATGCCGGATAACGGAGAGAAGTATAATTGATACTGGTTCAACACAATTTCCAGAATTTGAATACATCGCCGCCTCAAATGAAGTTCGATTGATTGAACGAATCGAATTTGGGACTATTTATGCGATAGTGAATCATCATCTTCAACCACCAATCATTCAATAAATCAATCGATTTTATAACCTATTCTTCGGCTCCACATACGGAACTTTCAGAAAATCAAATATTTTCCGCTCCGTAGAAAAATCCCCCGCAATATATTTCCCGTTCTTCCGGAAGCCGTGTTCGCTCAATGTATACCCCCTCTCCTTCGCTATTTTCCGTATCTTCCTACTGAAATTCTCACCACTCCCAAAATACAGCGTATAAAAAGCCCTCATTTTCTCGTTACTTATTCGAATGTCCAAATGGACTACGTGCTTACAGCAAGGGAACCTCGCGAATAATATGGCCATGCGCTCCCCCGCCTCAATAATGGCAACCGTATTTTTCCTCAATTTTCCAATAATACTCGCAATAGATACCCCATCTCCAACCACTAAAATATCGATGTCATGACTGTATTTTTTACCCAAGCGATACCCGCCCATTATCTCAATTTCCTCCCCTACCACTTTCCTCAAATACGCGACCACGCGCTCAATCGTTTTCCGCTGGATTTTAATTCGTAAATCATCGTAATATTCGAGCCCGTATTTCTGCGCATCTGTCAGGCTCTCGCGGGATTCCATAAGTTTCCGGATTGATGTTATTCCGGTGTTAATGAGCTTTTTGGCGAAGACGGGCCCAATTCCATAAACGGATGTTAGCTCAATCAGTTGCGTCAAGTATTTGTTCTTTTTCATCGCTTCCAGCTTCTCCATCCGGCCAGTAGCGACGTATTCCTCAATCTTTCCCATCAGCCCTTCTCCAAACCCCGCAATTTTCGCAATATCATTCACAACCGCAGGAGAATCCACGCGCGACAGTTTGACGACAGCGTTATGATATGCGTGATATTGATGGATGTTTCCCTGTGCCTGATTGTAGTCCGCGAGGGCCTGAAAGCAGTCGATAATTCCCGCCATTTCTTTTTGAGTTATGCGATGGCTCATTTTATATTTATAATATATGCGAGAAGTTTATTCATATACTTACAAACAAAATAAGATATATAAGCGCATATTATCAGAAGTGGGAGGGAGTCCACTTTTTGGTTCAAAATATTCATAATTATACAGGCCGACGCAAGAGGATAACCGAAAAAGGCGCTAAATACAGTTGTCATACCAATAATTATTGTCGGTAATAATGGAAGAGATGTTATCTTATTATATAAAAACCCAAAGTAGCTTCCGATTGCTATCGATGGAATAATGAGTCCTCCGGATGACCCAGAAATGAATGTGAGAAAAACATTTACAATATGACTAATAGTATTTTTAACAGTATAAACATAATTTCCTGATAACATATCACTAACTCCTTGTTTACCCTGACCGAGCGAAACATAATCGGTCTTATTTATAATAAGCGCAACACATAATCCGGCTAGTATTGGAATGATATTGAATAAGAGCCGGTTATTTGTATGAATATTTTTCGTAATAGAATATGTCTTGAACATAAAGTTAAAGAGCAAACACGTTAATATTCCACTAATAATTGAAAATAATCCATAGTGAAATGTTGTTGATACATCCGATGTAAATTCTACGGGCGCCACATTTGGAAATATTTTCTCTTTATCAAAAAATAAACAAGCAACTGTTATTCCAATACAGGAATATATAATATTTGTTATTATACTCGCCGGATGCGATAATGATTTTTCAATTCCGAAAACAAGCGAAGACATTGGCGACCTAAATGCGAATGTAAAACCAAAAGTATAACCAATATATAAAAGACCCTCAATATTATCAATACCGACCTTACTCAATAAGCTAATACCATACAATAATAGGATAACCGCAATATTTACAATAACGGCCTCAGAACCAAGAGCCCCACCGGCATATGTTGAAAATAAATTACCTAAAACAATCATTACTAATGACGTCATTGGAACAACCGATTTAAAAAGATTCGGAAAATTTAAATTATCAAATAGGGTTTTAATGTGTAGCATTAGCGGTCCATTCGCATTTTTAAATAAGAACGCTTGTGAAGCTACCCAGAAAAGTATTGGCGTTATTATATAAAATATTTTTGGATTATTCTTTGATAAAGATATCGCATTCGTAGTCATATCTTTATTCACCTCTTCATATAATTTCAATACGTATCCAATTATACAAAGGAATCCAACACTAAATAATATATTTATAATTGTCTCTTTCATTTTATAGTCTATATATAAAATATATAAAATAATTTATCCTACTAATTTCCGACCGAGAGCAATTTGCGCCTTGAAATTCTTGTGCGTCTCCAAAATACAAGGGACGCTATTCTTAGAAGCCCACTCCAATATTTCCTTCAAAGCCTCCACGCTTCCGCCCATCTTCGCGTTGAATATATAGCCTTTCTTTAATTCGGCGTGGCGGTCATTTTTTCCACCGAATGGGGTTGCGCTGTCGTTCAAGTGAATGACGCCTATCTTCTTCTTACCGAGCTGGTCCTCAAATTCGCGGATATATTCGGTCCATCCCCCCTTTTTATGAATCGGGTATCCACACACAAATATATGGCATGTATCGACGCAAAATTTAATCCGCTTCTGATAAGGAGCCGGAATATTATGATATACGAAAGATATATCCTCGATGGTTTTCCCGATGTAGTTTCCTTCGCCGGACGACGTTTCCAAAATGGGGACGGCCTTCTTATGACAGCGGTCCAAGCAGTAGACCAGCGAATCAATCATATTTATTTGGGCGCAATACTTCGTTTCCGCTGCAGACTTACAGGAGTTCGTTCCAAAATGGAGGACGACCCCCCGCATCCCGAGCCGGACGCTTATATCTAAATCTTGGATATATCTTTTGAGAAAGATGTAGTTTTTCCTCACATGGGGCGATTTACCAAAATTGAGCATATATTTTGCGTGGATGAATGAGGGGATACTTGATACTGCGTCGCGGGTCTTCTTTGTTATTGGGGTGTCAAATATTTTTCCGAGTGTTAGGGATACTGGTGGGCCCGTAAATATTTGGATTGCGTTTCCGCCCATATCGATAACACTTTGGACCGCAGTCTCGATTGTATCAGCGTTCTTTGACAGGCTGTAATGGGGCCCTAAATACAACATTTTAATTATACTATTAATTATAATTAAAAATCGAAAAAATTGATGGGTAAATTTAACAAAATTTATGTGTTATCGATACAACTCAATAAAGAAATGCAAGCATTAGCGAGTATTCCAGCTATTCCAGCTATTTTAGCAATGATGATTCTTTACTCATCGTTCGAAGCCTTCGTTCATGGCTTGAAAGCCTTGAACTCCAAATCTCCGGAAACCATCAAGGTGCATCTCATTCTTGCGCCAACCGGCTCTGGAAAGACAACCCGCTTTATTGCGGAAATGGTCCGGAGATATCCGGATGTTCTTTTCGTAGTCTGTCTCCCGCGTGTTCTAGCGTGTAACGTCGCGTATTTTTTACGCAGGGAGTACAGACTTGATGTCTGTGTAAAAAACGGGAAGTGCAAGGGGATACCAACCGCATCTACACAGGTTCTGATTATGACCTATCAGAGTGCAGCCAATGCATTTGCTTCAATGAAAATCACACAATTTTCATGTGGGCGACAAGTATCACTCATCTTTGATGAGTGCCATGAAACGTGCGCACAGGCGACTCTCTTGTTTAAAGTCATGACTGGTCTTTTTAGTAAAAGACCCAATTTTCTTCATTCTCTGATTTGCATCTCTGCTACGATGGATGCAGAGGAGCTTTCGAAGAGGCTTGGTGGAGTTGACCCATCACAAATTCAGGTTTCTCAAATCGAAGCTCCCGCAAAGTCCTTCGAAAAAGGGCCAACATATTTCATCCCGATTTCAGTCAGAAAATTCAAAGAAGATGAGAAGGAAGAGCAGGAAGAGCAGGAAGAGCAGGAAGAGCAGGAAGAGCAGGAAGAGAATCAACAAGGTGAATATGACCCATTTCATGTCATGTTACGAAACTATTGTTTGATATTTGAACAACATGTCGTGGATATTCTTCAAGGCTTACACATGCCACTTTCGGCATCGACTGTTGTGATTTGCGCCGGTATAAAGAGTGCGAATAGCATTCAAGAACGGCTTTCTGCGATATTGGTGAAGGAACGGAAGCTACCAGTCATAATCTGGAACACGTTTGTTCAAGCCGAATGTCCGATTGAGGATAAGGATCTTCCCAATTATCATCTGATAATCCTCGGATCTCATATGAAATTGGCGTCTTCAATAACATTCCCAAAATGTTGTCGATTGTTTATTTCTTATGTAATGCAGGTGGCAAGCCAGAACCTAACAAATTCAACAACAGTGTTGAATCTTGGAATTATTCCGAATTCAGTTGAACAACAGTCGTTTGGAAGAGGAAACCGCGATTGCGCAACGGAAGTATTTATATTCCCAATCATCTTCCCCGATGGCTTTGACCCTCCTCCTCGGCTAAATTATCCTCTACAAGAACCGGTATCGCCATTCATGTTGGATTATATCGATTCCATAATAAGTGGTTCTTCTCCCAAAATAACTGCTTTTTTGGAGAAATATAAGATGTCAAAAGCGACAGCTACATCTTTGTTCTACTCTCATGCGCCAATTGATCTTCTTCTGGCGATTCATTCCTATTCGAGAATACAAGTTTCGAAGGAGAACAAGAAGTTTTTTGATCTTTCGATCAATCTCCTAAGAGCATTTACACATACGTGTGCATATATCTCGAATGGTGCCTTTCAGGTTAGACGAAAGCCAGAAACAGTACGCAATGATACTGAATTTGCACGTCTGCTTGGATTCTTCCTTCTTGATGTAGTCAATCGCATCATTGGTGCGCCACTGACGCGAACTGATAAAGACTGGAATACCTTTTTTCAGAGTCATGTTGATATCCAAAAGGGTGTCGATGAAATAAAGGAATTTATTTTGGGCGATGGTCTTGGCCACTTTCGTATCAATGGTGAACCGAAGACGGTTACACCGCAATTACTCTCGGAAGTCCTCGAGTTTACTCGTCAATATGCGCCGGAAATTGCTCCATTTTTTATGAAGGAACAATGCGACAAAATGTACGTCATGAAGCCGGATAAGGATACTGGAAAACCGACAATTGGAGTGTCGAATTTTTGCGGACCAGTACTTTTCCCGTTTGGAGCCATTCTTACAGGTGCGGGAGATCCATTATTTCCAATGTTTTTTCTTGAAATTCCTCCTGTTGTGGTGGAAAAAGAAATAGATGACCTTTCTGCTGGTGGTGGTTCTGCTGCGCAAGCGCAAGTGAGACCTTCTCAAAGGCTTTCTGCTTCTGGCGGTGGTTCTGCTGGCCCTGCGCAAGTGAGACCTTCTCAAATAGTTTCTGCTGATGAATCAGAATTTCAGAATTTTGTTCAGCCATTTAAGGAACCGCATGTAGTGGAAAGAATTCAGAATTTGATGGATTGTATTCCACGTAATACCGAGTTTACATCAGAATCTTTTCTCAATCCAACCAAGTACCCAAATCATATACTTCCAGAAAACATTAGGGAGTATCAAACATTATTCAAGGAGGCTAATAAGAGATACAGTCTCTTGACGATTCTTCATGAACTTGGACTCATGAAAATGACTTCAAATAGAAACTATCAACGCAACTTTTAGGCCGCTAAAACTTATTACACGCGTTTGGTATATCTTTATAATATTCTTCTTCCAAGAGCAAACTGCTCTTATTCCAGTCCGCAAAGTTATTATAAACTTTCCCATCATACGTATTATCAAAATTAGTATTCCATTTATTCATATTCGTTGTATTATATGATGTTTGGTATTTCCCAGTATTTTTTTTATCTATACCTTCATCTTCTTCAAATATATTTTTATATTCTCTTTTATTTATTTCATCATCAAAAATGCGGTCTTGTTGTTTGCTGTCGCCCTTTCGTTCTTCCTTTCTTTCATCCTTGCTGTCGCCCCTGCGGTCATTTTGCTCCTCTTCAAGAACCCGTTTAATATCTTGACCCAGTTTTTTCTCAATAAAACTAATGAAATTTGGGTCGCGAAATCGTCGCGCAATCTCCTTAAAAGCGTCCATCTCCCCATTTTTATAAGCCTGTTCAACCGATTTGCTACATTCTTTCCGGCTAATATAATTCTTATTTATTTTATCTTCAACGATTTTCTCATATTCCGCTAACCACGCCTTAAATTTAGGGTTTTCCGTTATATTTTTGTATTCCTTCGGACAAGTTGGACACGTCGGGCATTTCTCGCAAACAGGAATCTTACTTTTCAACATGTAATCACTCATATCGGGACAAGTGGGACAAACCGGAATCTTATTTTTGGGAATATAATCGTTAATATCTGGACAACTCGGACAGCTCGGTATCTCATTTTTGCGAATGTAATTATTCATATCAGTAGATGAGGGAATCTCGGATTTTAAGATGTAATTGCTCAAATCTGGACACGGTGGGACGCTCGATTTCAAAACGTATTTGTCAATATTTTTACATCGGGGCGCATTACATTTCGAGCAATCGCCGGATGACTCCATATTCGCGGCCATATCATTTTCTAAATAGGCCGCATCGCCATATACATCTTCGGAATGAACCGTCTCATTTTTGGAACTGACAATATCCGGAACGAACTTGTTATTTGTCATGTCGCGCCATTCGGAAAATGTGGAGGGCGCTTTCGTCTCAAAATTTTCACGGATGACCTCACTTTGGATGTCTCTGACTTCATCATTGAATGATGTGCGCCCTATTGGAAGACCGAAGATAACTAAAACCAATAGTATTATAAAAAAGAAAAAAATTAGAATGTAATCCATAATATGTAAAGATATTAAAAATTTAGGTTGATTTTATAATTATTTTGTTATTTACTTTTTCCCCAATATAATTATATTTCTTGTTTTTAATGCGGTCCTCAATAGTAAACATAATCGACGATTCCTTTTTAAGTTTGTAGTGCGTTCTCAAAAAGTCGTAGGCCATTTTTCCGGCGATGATGGGCTTCTCTGCTCTAAACGCGTGTTCATTATACGATTTTGGTTCAAGGAAATGGAATGTCCTTAATTTAATTTTGCTACCACCGGTGGTCATTCCTCGGTTGATTAAAGGATTCGATTGATATAGATATGAATTTGCTAAATCTAAACCACGTAATGATAGACTATTCGAACGTATTAATGGACTTATAGGTAATTTAGATTGTGTTAAATTAAATGGACGATTCATTCTTTTAGAATTTGCTAAATTTAATGATTCGAATGATGGAACACTTACAAGTGTTGAACCTGTTGAACTTTTTAATGGACTTGGACTTATAGGTAATTCAGATTGTGTTAAATTTAATATACGATTATTTCGTGGTTGTAATAATCGTCTATTTAACAATGGATTTTCGAGATTCATCCTCATATCCGATTCCAATAATGATGAACGATTTAACGCATTTCTGAGACGTTCAATTGTATTTTCTTGTTGTCTTAATTTTTGTTGGATCATCTCAGCATTATCATCCCAGTTTACATTAAATAAGGTTGAAAATTTTCTGAATTTTCTAATTATTTCACTATATTTATCACCAAAATATACTTTGAAAATATCACTAGCAATTAATCCAAGTGTTCTAGCAGTATTCTTAGTATACATTGGAATTATATTTGGGTCAGCTCCGCGAAGTAATGCTAAACATCCTAATTCTAGTTTATGTTCTAATGATAAATCACTATTTTCGATCATCAAACTATTAAATAAAGTAAGTCCGGAAGGTTTTGTTTCTTGATTTATATTTGAAAAAAAATTCAATAGATTTATTATAGTTGTTGTTCCAGATTCTACTTTGGTAATATATTTTTTTAAATTAGTACAATTAATTTGATTAAAAATAAGAAAATATCTCAATAAATCATAAACACTATATTTTACATATACTGTATGAATATTTTTTAATATACTTGATTCATTTAAAAATTTTTCTTTTGACATTGCTATTAATATTGATGATTCAACGGTTATATAAAATGGTTTTTGGTTTCTACCAAGATTTTTTTTAAATATATCAGCTTGGGGAACTAATAGACTCAAATCAATACCAGTTTCAAAAAAAGATAGAAAAGTTAAAATTCTAATTATTTTACTATTACTAAATAAATATATTTCAAAATTATAACCGACTTTAAATTGTTTTTGAAATGTTTTTGGTTGTGTTTGTTGCTGTTGCTGTTGCTGTTGCTGTTGCTGTTGCTGTTGCTGTTGCTGTTGCTGTTGCTGTTGCTGTTGCGGTTGTTGCTGTGTAAGCATAGTTCGAATAGTTAAAATTTCAGTTTGTAATTTTTTAATTTGCTCTGCTAAATTGCTTTCTTGTGGGATTTCTTTCAATTGTTCAGTTTTTTCTTCTTTAATACTATTCTTTAATTTTGTTAAACGGCTTGAAATATCACTAAGTAATTTTTTATCATTCAAGGTTGGGTTTTCAATTTTTTGAATATTACTAATTATTTTCTCATATGTTGTTATTGATTGGATTTTTGATTCAACTTCTGGATTATATGAGCCATATAATTTATCTTCTTTTTTCTCAGTCGGATTCCATCCAATTCTCATTGCTATATTACGAAATGTCATTTGAAAAAACATTAAGTGATATGAAGCATCTTGATTATATTGATTTGTTAATGATGGGTTTGCTCCAAGTAATATAAATAAAACAACTAATGGTTCAATACCAAGAAATACAGCAAAACTTAATAAATTAAAATTACATTTTATGTTCATTAATCTTTGTAACGACGGTTCTCTTTTAAATTCTGGAATATCGCCAAATAGTTGACCTATTGTAATTTCAAAATAAGCATTTAAAAAAGTAGATAAATTGATTTCTGTAATTTGTGCTCTTAATTGTTGAAATGCTTTAATTATTTCAGTAAATATTGAATTTATTAATTCAAATTCACCTTGTTCTGACAGTTTATCTTGCTGTGAAATTTGTCCAGATGTTATTTCTTTTTGAAATAATCCTTTAAGAATACCTGTTATTTTTTGAAATATTGTTTGTTGTTGTTGGTTAGAAATAACCTTAGATATTTCTTGTTTTATTTTTGAAATATCATCAATCATTTTAGAAGATATTTTTAATTTTCTTATATCTTTAATATCATTAATAAATATTCGTTTCATCTGACCGATTATAGGAAGAAATAGTTTACGATCCTGCACTTTTACTGTTGAATATTGTGATAATTTTGATTGAGTAAAAATATCAGATTTTGCTCTATTTACATTTTGATTTTCAAATATTTCAAAAAATTTTATTATTTTTGGGTCATTCATCTGTAAATTTTGTATTTCATCCATTTGTATTTCTTCAATCGTTTTCGGTTTTTCCGAATTATATGTTCCAATTCGGTTTTTTATATTTGAAAAACGACTTCTTAGTAAATATTTATTTCTTGGAACAGGTAATAAACCACGATTTATATAAGACATATATAATATAAATATATTTTTAATTTATTTAACTTTATCTAAATTACATCCCCAGCATGGAATCTTTGTCTTTTCAATCCATTTTTCCGAATCCGGATGTTTCTCGATTGGAAATTTCCGGAAATCGCACGTCTCGTCATCTTCAAATCGCCCCCTAAATTTCAAGCATTCCTTCTTATTCTTGTTTTCGGCCTTCCAGCAATAACAAGCCCCATCTAAATCCGCATATTTGCTACAATACGCATCCACACTCTTTTTACAAGTTTTATTTCCTATTTTAGCATCTTTTTCATTCCACTTAACACCCGCACACTCATATTTTTTACAGGGGTTATCCCCATTCGTCAAAATGAAAGGGCAGTTCTCTAAATCCCCCCTGAACTTAGTCTTATCTAAAATCGCTGGAATCTCGCACTTCGGGAAGTTTATTTCGAAAATATTTTTTGCGTTGTCAATACTAGTTCCATAATCACGAGCTCCGTGATAACCGACGCTCTTCGCCAATTTGGACCCCTCCGGAACAATCACATAATAATGTCCGTTCTTGAAGGTTGTTTGTGGGAACATATCCTGACTGTGGGGTCCTCCCGTCGCGACGAGTGGTTCAATAATAAAACTCTTGACATCGCCCTTCATCTTAGACGAAATAGACGAGATGTCCTGACCGACTGCGTTTATCTTCGTAAAATAATCGCTCACCCGCTTCATTCCCACCTCATCGACAACCTGATTGTAATATGCGAATGCTACTAAACTTCCGTCGTATGTCGCGTTCGGGTTAATCGCGACGTTCTTATTATCAAAATATATTTTCGGGCACGTTTCCTCTAATATAAGCGTCTGATTTAAAAACAGTTGAATCTTTGTCCCGTCATATCGGACGATGAATACGCTTTCCGTAATAGTAATCGGGTATTCAACTGCGGTCTCATACACGACTCCTCCGGCGGTCAGGTATATCTTCCCATAATTTACGGGCGCATATAGAGAAACGGCGGTCCCCTGATTTCCGGAAATGAGAACTAGCTCATTCCCCGAGGCGATAACCAGCGGGATGCTCTCTTCTTCCTCTTCCATAGAAACACCCCCCTTTACTCCACCCCCCGCTGTTATTTTAGTGGGCTTTGATTTTACTAAAAGGAACATCGTAAAATTCGTTGTAAGCGCCAGCATATCTTTATTCTGTAATTTGAATGCGTTGGGTCCAGTCAAAACATTCTTCCCTAATTTGAGGTCCCCCGTAGCCACATTCGCAACCAAAGACGCTTTAAAGTCGAATCCATTTTCGCTTAAATCTTTGATAACACTCGTATTATTCTTGACACTATCTAAATTATAGCTATTGACATATGACCGCAAATTATCCACCACCGGAATATTATTTTGGTCGCCCATTTCGAATAATTCGAAGTCCGTCATGTAAGCATATCCGCTCATATTATTAAATCCGAGCCCAACATATAATTCAGCGCGAATATTTCCATCCCCGCCGCCACTTGGAGTTTCGAAAATGGTATAGTAGTATTTAAACTTATCATTTTTATTATTGTCGCGCTCGACTGTTTTAAGAGTGTATTCCGCATTATTCTCTGGAAACTTTATCATATGTATAAGCGGTTCATTCTTGGTTGAATAATAGAGACATCCAAAGCAATAGTATGTCGCCGGTTTGAGTTGGAAGTCCATCCGGTAATAGACGAGGTCAAAATCCCCTAATTTGGGACTGGTTGATTTTCGCAAAACATGACTGCTCTTTCCAGTATTGGGGAAAACGATAATGTCGAATTTTCCGTTGTGGCTCACATGATTCTCGGGGTCTTTCCCATTTATAAAAGAGCCGTTTGTTATTAGACCTTGATTATCAAAACTTTCTATTTCCATCATTATATTTGGCTGATTCCTCTGTTTAGATTTGATGACTATAAAAACTACGCAACCAATCGCAATTAATAATAGTAATGTAAATATAATCCATAATTCATTCATATAATTATAATGAGTTTATTTTTTCTGAAAATGTTTTTTATTTCAATTTTGGTTTTGCTAATTCTTTATTGACTTGTATTCCCTTGGCTTCCAGTAAATTTGAATAAATAACAATGTCTCCTTCCTTCTTAGTAGCGTATGAGTCTAAATTGTCTAAACTACTTGAACCAAGACTATATATAGTATTGTCTCCAATAAGTAAATATCTGATTTTAACAGGATATGACTCTTTAATGCCACGATACTCGTATTTTTCGGGGACCATCTCTAAAATTACACTAAAATTGCGTAAATCAATACTATTAAGACTTCCCTGACGAATTCTTCCATATAAAATATCAGCTCCAATATTCGATACTTTAATTGTAATTCCTAACATTGGGTCTTTAACCGTTCCATTACCATTTTTATCGAGTTTAATCGTAAGATAATTGTTATTATTAATAACAGTTCCATAATAGATATAATCACCATTCCAAATTGGACTATATTTCTGGTTCCAAGTTGTTCGCCCCTTCGAAGTTAAGTTAATCATCTTACCATTTATGCTTCCCTTCAATTCAAAAATGGGATTTCCTTGATTAACAAAATCATCTGGAGATGTAATCTCAATCCAGTCATTATTACTAATTGTCAAAGATTTATTAATAATTGTATTTGACTCAATATTCCATTCCATTCCACTTTCAGTAAGATATACTGACCCATTATTTTTATAAAGGTATCCATCATTCATCTGATAGGAAAGGAACATTCCAGTTTTGGAATGTTGAATTGTAAAAAGATTTTCCCCAGACTTCGTTTTATTTAATTTCCAGTATTGATTTGAGCCACCTCTATACATATTCATCTTAATTTCATTATCAACGACCTCTAAATAATATGTTGGATATGAAGATGTTTTGATATATGAGTTTTGTCCTCCAAAATTGGCCAGAACAAATTCAACATCCCAGCGTTGTGGATTATTTGTATTTAGCAATGTTATATCCGTAATTTCATTCCCATCAGTTTTCTTGTAATCATATAATTCTATCTGATTCGTGCTACCTGACAAATATACAAATGATTGATTATTCTCATTGGAAAATACTAAATATTGTTTGGTTTTCGTATTATGCGATGAAATTAGACTGCTTTTATAAATGTATTTTTTTTCAGATTCAAGTTTAACAGATTCTTCATAAATTTTCCCTTGAAAATTAATCATTTTGAACTGACTACTATCAAATAGTTTGTATCCATGTAAGTGGCTCAGTCCATTTTCGTTATTTCTTCTTACAATTAAATTATATTCATCATCAGTCTTAAAAACGACAGTAATTGATGTGCTCTCATCAAACTTTGAATCAATATCTAAATTATAATCAGGCTTTTTAGCAGTTAGTTTTCCAGATGTTATTAAAATAATATATGTATTATCTTTTGTAGAATCAAAAACTTTTTCTATTTCAAACCGATTTTTTAAAACGCGATGTTTTATTTTCCCTTCAATATCAATCTGTATTAAATTTAAGGGGTCTTCATTATCGAAAGTTTGACCATTGATTGAACAATCAAATTCCTCCTTTTTAACAAAAAGACGTTCAATTATAATAGATTTCAAGTTCTTCGTTTCAATATTCAATTTGAGAGGGTCAAGAAGAGGGACATAAAATTCATTTTTATTATCGACGCGCTCTTCATCATCGCAAATTCCGGCGCATTCTTTACATCCAGCATCATTCGTTTTTTTCTGGTTTGTATAATAAATATCAAGAGACGAATTTGTGAATTTTTCTAATTGGACAATATTTTTATCTAAATGAATAAATGGAGCGCTAACTAACACGAAAAACATAAAAAGAATCGGTATTTTATAATCAATCTGTTTATTAATTGCGAGAATTACAAATATTACTAATACAATTAAAATAATGGTTCCGAATATAATTATCATATTATAATATATTAAACTATTTTAATTTATAAAATTAAAATAAAATATTTTCTATTCTTAAACAGGTGCGTATTCAGACCATGTATCTCCGAACATAACCGGAGCAGGAGAATTTTTCTCAGTTAGAATTTGTTTTTGACGGTCCTGCTCATAATTGCTTTGTTGTCGAACCGCTGGTATTTCGGTTCCTCCAACATTTTTATTCAATGGATTATCTAAATAAGAAGGATAATATGTAGAATTAATGGAGTCTTTGATTGAATCATTATTATCGAAGCAATTTTTACAATCTCTTTTTCTGTTTGAAGGTGGATATCTATTATTATCATCAAAATCTAAACCAGAATCAAAACGATATTTATTCATATTTGTATCTGGATTATTAAATCCATTGAGAGCAACTGGGTTATTATAACTAACATTAATATTAATTGGATTTATCGAACGAACAAGTTTATTTTTCATTTGATGATTCTTAGTTTCTAAATATTTATTTACATTTGGTCGTTTTGACTCTTTCTTTTTTGCTTGTTCTACTTTTGGATTCATTTCTCCAATTATCGCATAATATTTACCTTCTTCTTCCTCTTGATAGGGCCGAGGACCAGTTTGTTCTTCTTGTTCTTGATACATCATCTTCGGACGAGATTCTTCCTCCTGCGGTTGCGGATTTGGCTGTAAAAAGCGGGTCTCCTCCTCCTGCGGTTGCTGTGGCGGTTGCCTCGGTAAAAAGCGGTTCTCCTCCTCCTGCGGTTGCTGTGGCGGTTGCCTCGGTAAAAAGCGGGTCTCCTCCTCCTGCGGTTGCTGTGGCGGTTGCCTCGGTAAAAAGCGGGTCTCCTCCTCTTGTGGAAATACTTGTGGCGCAGGAACTGATGGCTTATTCTCTTCTTTAATTTGTATTTGATTTGCTGGAAGATTCCTTGATTGGTCTCCTTGGTTCGGTTCTCGGGACTCTTCTTCCTCAGAAAAAGTGGATAATCTTTTCAACAGGTTTGAACCCGCCCCATCAAAATTCTCCATCATATCAGAAATTGATGAATCCGATTGTTGATTCAAGAACTTCTCTAATTTTTTTTCATAAGTTATTTCTGCGGAGTAGTTAATAATTAAATATATGATTATTGCTAAAACTGGAATATTAATGATATCATTCGGTGTAAATGTTCTATGAATCAAATATACAAACAGTGTTGAAACAAATACCGCGAAAATAAAATAGGAGAGTCTTTGTAATATTATCATTAATTTATATTATATAATATTTTTTCTTTGAATATATTAATTTATGGATAATTTATATAAATGTAGTGATATCTCAGAATTAATAAAGGACGATTTCATTATGGATAAGAAAATGAAATTGAAATTGAAACCTAAAATGACGGACGGTCTAAATGGACTAATGATTATTTATGCGCCGTGGTGTTCATATTGCGTTTTATCAAAAAATATGTGGATTAATATGGCCCGATTATTCAAGTATAAATTTAAAATATATGCTTTTAATTCCTACAATTTTCGTGATGCGAATAATGACCTCACAATTCCTCTCGACATAAGGACATATCCACTTGTTAAATTCATAAGAAAGGACGGTTCTATTTTAAATTACCGATATGATGAATCAGAATCGGAGATTACTAAATTCATAATCAAAAATTCGTAGTGTAGTTTTTCCTTAATATCATGAAAAGAATTAGAATCGCAATAAGGAATGTTAAAATGAATATAATTGATGTTATAATTACGAATGGGTATATTTTATCAACAATATACATAAATATTGGGTCAATAACTTGTCTTTTTATTTTTTCCTTACTCTCAGTTGTGCTTATTTCTTCAACGAAGTACTCAATAACGGACTTCGACACTTTTTCAATCATTTTTATTCTATAAAACAAAATTATAATAATTCTTAAACTTAAAAGAAATAATATATTCGGTTCATGGCTGAATATATTACGGTATTCAATACGAAATCATTATACGGAGTCGAACAGAGTGGTGGAATTTATTATTTAAAAGTTATACTCGATGATTCCCATTCTTTTGTAAAAGAGCGATTGGAATTCTTGGAACAAAAAGAATGTGAGCGCATAATGAAAGCGGACAGATTTGATGAATTGCCGATAATGAGTAATATGCGGAAAATGGATAATGGGACCATCATCCTGCGGATTCGAATAATTGTAATGCGAGGACGGAAAATTTATAAAATGAAATATGACCGTAATGTTCATAAGGAAGATTATCTGACGGGTGTGGATGAATTACATATTGATAGTCGCATCGATGTAAAATTTAAGGTCGGGACTGGTTATACTTTTATGGCGAACGGAAAAGCCCATTTTGGATTGAACATATATTTAGATGAAGTCATGTTATATTAAGGCGTCGCGTAATACTTTTATTTTTAAAAAAACATACAATATAAATGGATGAAAAAGTTTTCAATCATTCAAATTACCACTCAAAAGACGATGCCAACGTTAAATATTCTCATGCGAAACGTTTAGATGGAAACGGTGTTTTATTTTCGAGTGTTCATTATTTAGAGGATAATAAGAAACATCGGATTTTATACGAGTTTCAGTCTTCCGGTCTTGAATTATATAAAGGAAAGGTTAAGTTCTTCTTAGATGAGTCATTACAGGAGTTCATTGAGGGATTCGATGAGTTGAATATTGGGAAGGTTTATGAAAATAGTAAGAAGTGGTTTGATAAATCATTTGATTATGATAAGGTTGATCGGTGGTATAGTCGCCCAATTATTACAAAATCGAAGAGGGGTAATTTTATATTATGTCGTCCCGCCGTAGAGGATACTAAGAACAGAAAATCGAATTTAGAAGATATTACATCTGAGTGTATTGTCAGAATCGAGTTTGTGGGTTTAGAATTTTATAAAGAGAATATTGTTCCGGTTTATTTATTAGATTCTGTTATATGTAGGGTGAAGAATGAGGATGTCATTGATAGTCAAGATGAGGAGTCAGGAATATCATCGAATGAGGAAAATGACAGCAATGAACATTTAGAGGAAGTTGAGGTTGAAAATTTGAAACAAGAGGAACATAATGAAGTTTCTGAGTCAAATGAAATAAAGACAAAAACATTGGAACGGGCGATAGTTTTAGAACACAAGGATGAGATTTCTTTATATAATGAGGAGTCAGTTGTTTTTAATGAAACGGCGAGGCGACAAATTGAGATTGAAATAGAAAAATTGCGCGAATTGAAGATGAATGAATTAAGAGAGAAGAGAAAACAACATAGGGAGAAATCGAAAGAGTTGAGCAACAGTCATATTTTAGAAAACTGAATTTTTTGATTAATTTATTTATAATAAAGATTTTTGCTTTATTTTTTTTATCTGTTTTTAATATAAATGGTCGAAGGAAATTCATATACATTGGCGATTGTAATCATTCTTGGTTTAGTTGCTATATTTTTAATTTATTGGTTTGCTATTCGAAATAAGACTTGTGATAATAAGGTTCAACAATACGAGAATATGACAGGAGATGGAGAAGAAGATGAGGACGAGAATCAAGGAAATGAAAATGAAGGAAATGGAGATGAAGCTGGTCAAGAGAACTTTGATGTTAAAATGAGAAAAAATGGTAATAAAATGAACCGTTTTTCAGAGGCCCAAAATAATCCCTCCGAGACTCGACGCCCAATGAATGGAGATTTAGTAGGTGAAGGAAATCAGGCCCAATTTAGCAATGACCCCGCAGTCCAGCAATTAAGACAGGCCGCCTGTTTTCCCAAGGAAATGTTAACTCCTGAGGAGCTCAAACCTCAGGATAATAGCTCACTCTGGGCGCAAGTTAATCCCGCTGGTGAGGGCAGTTTGAAGGGACGCAGTTTCCTCCAAGCCGGCCACAACATCGGAATTAACACTGTCGGTCAGACGATGCGCAATGCGAACCTCCAAATTCGTTCGGAGCCTCCCTGCCCACAGGTCAGCGTTTCTCCTTGGAATCAGACCACAATCGAGCCCGACACTGCGAGAAAGCCCCTCGAAATCGGTGGTTGTGCTTAAACTTTGCTATTTTTTAATAATTTTTTCGTATTACAACTCAAAAAACCAGTTTAAAGATTTTTATATTATAAATATAAAAATGTATTCTCCAAAGAATCCCTATTACTCAGCAATGACAGTCCGGTCAGGAATTCACAAGCCCATTTTTCGCAAAGGGAATCCGAGCCCAACCGAAGAAAAAGAAAAAGATAAGAATAGTCCTCTTTCTGACATTGATATCTCGAAGATGATGAAGGGCTTAGGTGATGGCTCGAAGGGCGTTTCCCGAGAAAAGAACCACATCTTCTTTTATGCAGATGTTTCGACGGAGAGTTGTCTGGAATTGAATCGTGAGATTCAGGCCGTCGTCCGCGAGTTGCGCACTTATAGTTTAGATTATAGTTGCGAGAGTCCGAAGATTTACATCCACATCAACAGTTATGGAGGTGAATTGTTAGCGTGTTTTTCGACGCTGGATTATATTAAGAACTGTCCGGTTCCGGTAGTTTCTATTATTGAGGGGTGCGCCGCGAGTGCTGCGACCCTAATCAGTATTGTGGCCAGTGAGCGCTATATGACCACTAGCTCTTGGATGCTCATTCATCAATTGAGCGGTGGATATTGGGGGAAGTATGAAGAGATGGAGGAGGATTTAGAAAATAGCCGGAAGTTTATGGATAAGATTTATGAAATTTATGAGGAGCATACAAAGTTGAAGAGGTCAGAGCTCAAAAAGATTTTGAAGCGGGATGAATGGTGGGACTATCAGACCTGCTTGAAGAATGGTTTAGTTGATGGGGTCTATAATGGATGGGGTGGCGTCTCCGGTGGAGGTGGCGCTAGTGGAGGTGGCGCTGGTGTAATAACCCGTAGTTCATCAAAGAAGTAGGCACCAATTCGATTAAATACGATAAATATAATAACAGTTTTATATTATGAATCACTTGACTCATGATATCGTAGAAATAGAAGGAATATGGAATCGGAGGATGAAAATTGAGATGATGGACTGCTTAATAAAAAATGCGACCCGCTCCATTTTTATAAATTTTGGGTATGTAGTTGGCGGGGTCGATGCGAAGTATGTATTGGACCAGCTGATTGCGAAGAAGGCGAATAATCCATCAATAAGGATAGTCATCTGTTTAATTTTTGTTCAGACGTCATATGAAGAGGACTACATGCTTTTATTGAGGAATACACTGGATGACGTTTTTGTTTTGTATCACGGAATTATAAGGACCGACAATTTCCCCTATTTTCACTTATCTGTCTGTCATCACAAGTGCGCCCTTTTTGATGATAAGGAGCTAATTATTGGGAGTAGCAATTACAAGGATGGTTTCATGTATCCGGATGACGTAGATTATGTGTCAAACGGGGCCAATTTTAAGAAGAAATCGAACCATATATTTCATCTGAACTTCATCACGAAGAAGTTTGTGGAGTTCGATGTTTATATTAAGTTCGACCGCGAAATGGCGGAATTGTTCAATCTTTTTTATAAAGTCATTAGCGGGATAACAATCCAAAAATGCGATTTGGTCGGCTATAACTTTAAGATGGAGATGACCGGAATTAATTACGGGCGCAAATATCCGATTATTGATATATTGCGCGACTCAAAGGAATCCGTTGATATAATCTGCTTCCATCTGTGGCCCCGCAGTGATTTCTATGATACACTGGTCAATTTATTAAAGCGGGGTGTCCGCGTTCGTTTTATTATTCCATCTGCGGAATCTATAACCACTTATTTTTTTTACATTGTGTGTATGTATCATATTTATCGGTTGAGCCATTTTGGACAAATTGAATACTCCGCCTTTTGTGTTGGAGGGTCCGTTCATATTAAGATGATTGTCTCCGACAATTCGAGAATAATGATTTCCTCCGCGAACTACAATGAGAAATCGCTTAATAAGAAAATAGAAAGCGAATTATGGTGCGATGTCTGGGGAGACAAAACAGAGAAGATTATCAATGGGTATAATGATTGGATGGAGAAGATTGAGTTCCAGAAGTATCAGCGGGGTGGCCTATTTGGGAGGGTAGGGGATGCTCTTTATCGGGGAACTATGCGAGTGGTATCCGCATTTATTGAGTGGATGTTCTAATCTGGAAAAAATATTCTATTGATAATCCAATGGAGTTCAAGGAAGATATTCGGGAGTGGGTCAATCAACAGCGCGAAATTTCGAAGGTCCAAGGCGAGATGGCCCCGCTCGAAAAGAAAATCCGGAAATTGAAGGCGAAGTCGGCCTCATTAGAAGCTAAAATCGTTGATTTCATGAACAAGAATAATATGAGAGGAAACCGGATTGAGGTCGGAGGCGACGCCAACATTTTTATGAAAGATGTCGGTCGCATTGAATCAATCAGTCGCGACTTCCTGTTGAAAAAAGCGACCGCCTATTTCAAAGATGAGGCGACCGCAAAGCGATTCGTCGATTTCATATATAACTCCCGCGAAAACAAGACGACGAAACGGCTCGTCATGTCGCCGGCGAAACCAGCTTAAAAGGAATCGTCTATATATTTAGAAATTGAAAATGTATACTATTGGTGCGTTTCGTAAAAAGAAAGATGAACCGGAGGCGCCTCCGGAGCCAGAACCCGCGCAGGAAGAGAAACCTGCGCTTCCACAAAGGAAAGACTGGGTTATTCTTACAAGAAAGAATATCGTTAGTGATGAAAAAGTGGAAGATATTAAGAAGGATGAGCTTTTGCGTCTTATACACCATAATGACCGCGAAATTATATTGAAGAAGGCTTATTCCGAATATATGCGGGAGAATGAGCCTTATATGAGGAGTGTCTATGAGAAGATTACGACGTTGAACCCTGTTTATTTTGATAAATTGCGTTCATCGGAGAGAGGTTTTATAATATTTAGCCGGTTCATATTTAGCAAATATATTTTTGACAAAAACAACTTAAAAGGATTACGCGAATTATATTAAATATACAATGGAACTATCAAATAAAAAATTAAGAGAGCTTGAACTTCAAAAGGAAGAAGAAAAAAAGGAGACTTATAAAGAATTTAAAATGGATTTAGATGAAGAATATTTGGATTTATTCTCGGATGGACATTATGACATTTTTGTAAATCTAATGGAATTGTTGAGTATTCATAGAATAGATGACCCGTATCAATATTTAGATTTTGTTGCGTTTTTGGATAAGTATTCGTCTCATCGCCATAATTATATGGAAGAAGAAATTAAGAAATATTTAGATGATGAAGAAAGAGAGAATAGTCAGGATGAGGGATTCAATAACGATGTGAATTATGAACTTTATCATATTGAGAAGAAAAGATATGGCGAATTATTATAAAATAATTATCTTTACAATATTATAAAGATGTCATTTTTCGAGTTAGATGGCGGTGCTAAGAAGAAGGCTCCTGCTAAGAAGAAGGCTCCTGCTAAGAAGAAGGCTCCTGCTAAGAAGAAGGCTCCTGCTAAGAAGAAGGCTCCTGCTAAGAAGACTTCTGGAAAGAAGAAAGGAGGAAACTTTTTAGGAACTGTTTCCGAGCTTTTTGCTCCGGCTGGTTGGGAGAATTTTGTAACGGCCGCCGGTTTACTTGCGCTTGATAGAACCGACAATTATTTACGTAAGAATAAGGATTCTAAAAAGCAACACGGTGGTACGGATGGTGAAGAACAACATCAAGAAGAACACCATCAAGAAGAAATGGAATCATTCACTTCAAGAATGAGAGGTGGTTCTCGTAAGAGGTCATCTTCCAGAAAACAGCGCGGTGGAAGCGACGGTCATCATACTGTTGAGACTTTGGATGCGGTTGGTGGAGAAGAGAAAGATGTGATGTCTCAGACTGGCGGTGCTAAGAGTAGGAGAGGTAGAAAACAACGGGGTGGGGCTATGACAGAAGAGCAACAAGTCGCATTATATGAAGCTTATTCAAAATTGCCACAAAGTCAACAAAATAGTCAAAATAAGAACACATATAATACAATTATTACTAATTTATTACAATCACTTGGTGTTGAAGCAAATGTAGAAGAAGCAAAACTTGTTATTGATTATAAAAAGAAACCAAATGGAAATCAATCAAAAGTTAATGCGAAAAACAGATTAAATGCTTTTATCAGTTCGCAAACCTCACCTCTTGCTCAAAACAAAAACTCACCTTTTGGTATTAGTTTAAAACTAGCAAATACTGAACCAATTCCAATTCCAGGAACAAATGGTAGGTCAAATAGTATGATGCTAAGTACGGCGGCAAATAATTCTGTGCCAAGTAATAATATTCCAGTTAGTGCTCCAAATAATCGTGTTCTTTCGAGTGATAATTTACAGTTTTCGATGAGTCCTGAGGGAAAACTAGAAAACAAAACACCATCATTATCCGGTGAAAACAACACACCATCATTATCCGGTGAAAAATCATTATTCGGTGGTAAACCCAAATCGAAGTCATCCAGCAAAAAGCCCAAAGCCAAAAAGCCTAAGTCATCCAGCAAAAAGCCCAAAGCCAAAAAGCCTAAAACGAAAGCCAAGAAAGCCCCCAAAAGGAAGTAAATAAATTATAAATAATTTAATTTTATTTTTACAAAAATAAAATTAAATCTCCCAAAATTCCAATAACGCAACCTAGTTTTTGACGATATCGTCCGTTAAATCAACAGTCCCCATCATCGTCATTCGACAACAGTATCTTTCAATTCCTAAATCGTCCATTGCGCGACACTCAGTTGATTTAGGAAGGTCCTCTCCGACCCCTATAACCAGAGTCTTCTTCTCTTTCTCCAACATTTCCTTGCTGGTTCCTTCTTGTAATTTTTCGATATACGGTTCCCACAAATGAGCAAGAACTTTTCCGCATGTAAAGCATCTTATTGGAATAATCATATTATCTTTATATATGATTATATTTTTAAATTGAAAAAATCACTTTTTTCCAGTTTTCGTTTAATTTAGAGTATTTTATTCTATAGAATAGTTAATTATGCACATCAACGAGGGTCGAATGAGCAAACAACTTGAAATGAAATTAACTATTATTGAGAGGGCTGTCCAGCAACTCATTAATATTACATCCGGTTTAGCAATCGAGAATCAGAAGTTGAATCAGCGCGTCAATCATCTTTCAAAGCAGGTCTCCGGAGGAAGCGCCGCCGAAGACTCACAGACCAAACCAGATGATATTGAACTGAATATCGCCAATGTCCAGAAGATTCTCAAACAGCAACAGCAAGGCCCCGCCCAGCAGGGATTCGGTAAGAAAATCATTACTAATTAGAGAATATTTGCTTCAATTTATCTCTTGAAATTTCAAGATTTAAGTCCTTCTTTATCTTTTGCTTTATTGTCATTATCCCCACATTTTTAAGCAAGTGTCTATACTCCATTATTTTATCCACGTGTTCATCAAATTTCTCCCCCTTCGGGCCCGTATTGATATGGACTTTCTCCTTCTTTTCGACCCAATCCAACTTGCGGTCGCCCCCCTGACTACTAACACTGCTACTTACCCATCCGCGAATCTCAATCCCGTCATTATGAACATCCCGATGATGGTCCGCGCAAAGAACAACCAGATTTCCCCGATGGTTCTTATGAAAGTAATCAATGTTCCCCGAGCAATCTGCGAACTTCTGACTGCTCACATGATGAACCTCCAAATCGCTCGTCGAATGACATATAGAGCACTCGCTTACATAGACGCTCTCATTATAGGCGCTTTTCTTCGACGACACAATCTCGTCCGCGCATTCAACCAACTGCTTCCGCACCTTCGACGCAATCCGCAAAAACTCATCATTCTCCACAATATGCTCCGCGACTTCGAGCCCATACAGCTTCCTCCCGACTCCCTCATATATTTTCCGCCCGAACAGGATTTTCCCGTTCTCGATTTGGAGGTCAATATAGAAATGGCGCAATCTCCTCGCGTCCACGCACTCCTGTATTACATCAATCTCGTGTAATTTGTGTAAGTGGGTCGCAAACAGAAAATTCGCTTTTCGACCGCACAAAATGGAGACGGCGCTACTGACAATAGACACTGCGCTATCCATTTCGGTCCCTCGACATATCTCATCTCCGAGAATCAGCGAGTTCTTATTCGAATACTGTAAAATCGTCCGAAGCTCCGTCATTTCGAGAGCGAAACTGCTCAGCCCCCGAAAAATATTGTCATTTCCCATAATGCGCGTATAGAGCGTCTTGAATGGTGAATACTCCATATTTTCCGCGGGGACATACATCCCCATCTGGGCCATAATAACGGCCAGACCCACCGCCTTCAAAAGCGACGATTTCCCCCCGCCATTCAACCCATAAAGAAGCATCCCGTCCCCATCCAAATGGACGTCGTTCGGGATATAGAGAGTGTCCTGATTGATTTTCTCAATAATCGGATGGCGCAACCCGCGAATCGACAGGAAACTGCTCTCCCTTGGAACAATCAGGGGTCGACTATAAGCGTTCTCCTTGGACACTTTTGCCATGCTAATAGTCATATCCACTGTCGATATAAACCGGACCACTTTATCAAAGACGGCCTCGAACGTCTTGTATTCGGCGCAACACCACTCCACGAACTTATCGCGCACCCGATTCTTAATCTCCACTTCCGCCCTTAAAAGTCGGTCATTCGATTCATCCAGCTCCCTCGCGACTATCCGACTTATATTGGCCCCCGTCGCCCGTATCTTATCTGCGCCAATCTTCTTGGTGAGGGTTTCACCCCGCTTGGATGTAGTTTTCAAGAAGTAGCCATCTCTCTCATTCGACTCCATCTTAACGCAGTCCGTTTTCGAGGGGTCAATCATCCGGCTATAACGGACGGCCTCCTCTTCCAAGAATTTGCGCTCAATCTGGATGAGATTCTGGACCTCGTCCAATTCTGGGACGACCCCGTGCTTGAAGAATGATTGGGTTATGTCGTTCAAGTTGAATGTGGCCATGATATCAAGCTCGAACGTATTATAAAACTTCTGGTAGAATTCCATGAATCCACTTCCGTCCATTGCGAAAGTGTCCATAAAATTGTTGTCCTCCATCGAGAAGTCCGTCATTTCGAGTATGGCTTTGATTGAGTCGAGGGAGAACTCGAAAGTAGCCATCTCGTGGGGATGTAGGTAGCCGATGCTCATTTTCCGAAAAAAGCGCTCCAAGTCGATGATGGAACCAAGAATCTTGTCGTAGCGCAACCAATATTGGCCGGCGATTACTCGGTCCAATATCTCGTATTTTTTCGCGAGTATAAGGGGATTTATAATGGGATTGAGCATCCAAGATTTGAGTAATCGCCGGCCCATCAGGGTTTTCGTCGAATCCAAAATGTTAAATAAACAACTGGCCCCGCCCATCTCATCGCGCACGATATTTAGCTGATAGAGCGTGTTATTATTGAGGATGAGATGCTTCTTTTCCTGCCACTCCCTCGGCGCTTTCAGGGACCGAAGGATGCGCTCGTCGTGGTCGAAAATGAAATCAAGCGATAGCATAATGGCCATTGTCGCCATCGGTTGAAATTCCAAGTTCATAGCCTCCAATGGAGACAGAAGAGACTTATTCTCGAAAACACGGGTGAGTATCTCATTCTGGTAGACCACCCTCGAATAATCGGACTTCAATTTGCGAATATAGTATTTCCGGCGGTATAATTCGAGATGACACTCGATATCTCGAACGGCCACCTCAAACGCGCGCTCCATATTGATAACCACCTCCTTGGGGTCAATCGATTCCATAAAACGGAATATGTCCTCATACACGGTTTCGAAGTCATTATTAAGGGATTGCGTTTGGAAAAAGATGCCGTCCCCTGTGGTCAAATCGAAGGCGCTCAATCCGGCGACCAGATTAGCCTTCCCGATCCGGTCCCGCACTACCTCAAAATAGATTGATAGCACATAATTATTCACGGTTTTGTATTCATCTGCGATATACATAGAGGGTGATTGGACCCGTGTCAAACGGCGCTCCGGATTCGGGGGCGCCGTAGTTTGTTCGACATAAACGATGGTCATCCCACTGGTAATGAGGGCCTTGATATGTTTCTCGGAGTGGGCGACGGGAACCCCTACCAGCAATGGATTTTTCCGCGAATTCTCCAATATCTTCTTGTTTTTGCGGGTCATCGCAATATTGAGTATCTCACTTACCCGTTTCGGTTGTCCGACGCGCTCCTTTTCATTATCCACACCGTATATTTCATAAAAGGAGCCGTTCTCATAAAATACGATGGTATCTTTCCCGTATTTCTTTTCAGCTTCTAACTGATAGTTTATATATTCATCTATCATTGTCATAATTTTCAATATAAATAGTCATATTCTTTTATATTGATTTTACGCCAATCTGTAATCGTCCGTTTTTTTGAATTCGTCGATGAGATCCGCAAACATTTTATATTGGAGTTGTTTCTCGGAACCAAAGAATTTTTTAAGAGGGAACTTGAAGGGTTTTATATGGATTTGGCGTTTATATGATTTATATTCGGGACTTTTCATAAAATGGTCTATTTTTTCCATGAGTGATTTGTAATTGATATCAAACTGCTTTTTCATATCGGCTACGTAATGGGGATTTTCTTTTAATAATTCGTCCCAATATTTTTTGAGAAATTTCTCGACACTTGTAATATTTTTTTCTATTTTATGCTTATCTAAATATTTACTTTCTTTTATATTATAGTCTTGACTTGATATAATTATCCATCTTAAATAATAATAAAATAATTTATCGCTATTTTTATCGTAATCAATATTTTCATAATTTTGTATAGATTGAATAATATTCTTTTCTTCTGTTGTTATATTTATATATTGATTATTTATACGGCATGATTGAAGAACTATATAATTATTAATTTCTTCTTTACTTACATCATTATCAAAAATATATGAGAGTTTATTAAAATATGGAATTTCTACAATATTATATTTTTTTTTTTCAAATAACGAATAAATTTTAAACATAAATAATAATCCATAGTCATCAATTATATTTAAAGTTGGAAAATTATAACAAGATAATATTTTTTTATCATCATCATTTAACATAAGTAAATTATTCAAGAAAAATTCAGGTGAAGCAAATTTAATTGAATATTTGCTTATATGTTCTAAATTTTTTGGAAGTTTATAAATATTTCGAAATATAGATTTATTTTTTAAAAAATCTTTACTTTGTATTTTAAACATATATTATTATAAAAGAAAATATTTTATACGAATATAAAATATACTGGTCAGATAAAACTTACCCAATACACGATCCACCGCAGCGATTGGTTCCACCACACATTGAACAATATGGAGCAATGCGGGTCAGACTATTATCTATAATATCAATATAAGAAGTGGATTGTGTCGGATTCTGAGTCAATCCAACCGAATTGTTGTCATAAATACAAGAATATATATATTTCATGTTTATGCGTTCTTAAACAATAAAAAATTGTATCCTGTTTACCATCAATTTTTATAATTTTCAAAAAATTAAAACATTTTTTTGAACGCTGTCCCATCTTTCTTTCAAATCCCGCGGAAAATAGACTTTCGTCATATTTGGGACGCATTCAATCAATTCTGACTGAGCGACTTGTTGAACTACTGGGTTCCCCAAACGCAATAGATTTTCGAGAGCCATGACAGCCTTTTGGAAAAAGATTTGGAGAGTTGTATTTTTGACCAGTTCGAACAGGAATTTAGTGAAATTCTCCGGTTCTTTCAAAATGAACTCAATTCCATAAGGTTTGTCGGAAATGTAATAAATCCAATTATATATTGCGAACATTGTCTCGCGGTCATTTCCAGTCGTCTCGACAAGCTTTTTTACTTGCGCAATTTCCATGTCTTTAATGAATTCCGGAATCAGATTTGGACAAACAATCGAAATGCGCATCATAATAACACAGTATTTTCGAGCTACTGCGGCGCCTCCTTTCTTCCATTTCATGAATTTCACGACGAACTGAATGAGCGCATCATCAACTAACACATCACAGTTTTCGCGTGAAAGTGATTTGAATATTGATTCAAGGAACAACCCAACTTCTCGTGAAATGTCCCTGTTCATAAAATGGTCAATAATTTTTCGAATCATGGCCACAAATTCATCTCCAAAAAGCACGTTTTTATCGATATTTTGAGTCAAATTGAAAAGAATACAGCAAATTTTCTCAATTTCTTTCTCAATTTCAATTTTTGAAAAATCAACGTTGGTATCAAGCAAATCAGAAATGATTTGACGAATTTCGTCGATTGATAATATTTGATGTTGAAAATGCGATAATTGTAATAATTGTAATAATCTATCCATTTTTATATACCATATATAAACTATTCTATTTAATATCAATTTTATTTCAAAAATCTTCAATCAATTCCAATGAGTCTCCCTCATCCGCCTTTCTGTATTCACCGACGCGGTTCTCAAAGAAGTTCGACTTCGGTCGCAAGCTTATCAATTCCATAAACTCGAACGGGTTCTCCGTTTTCCAATGGCGCTCATACCCCAATTGAACAATCAGGCGGTCTGCTACGAACTCCAAATACTGACTCATAAGCTCCGCATTCATTCCAATGAGACTACACGGGAGCGCCTCCAAAATGAATTCCTTCTCTATTTGAAGTGCCTCGCTTACCAGCTCATATATTTCATCCTGTGTCAACTTGTTCACCAACATTTGATAAAGAGATACCGCGAAATCAGTGTGCATACCCTCATCCCGACTGATTAACTCATTACTGAATGTCAGCCCAGCCATAAGACCACGCTTCCTCAACCAGAAAATAGCGCAAAAACTCCCACTGAAAAAGATTCCCTCCACACAAGCAAATGCGACCAGCCTTTTCCCAAAATTCGCGGTCGTGTCAGATATCCACTTCAAGGCCCAATCGGCCTTCTTTGCGACAACGGGGACATTCTGTGTCGCGTGAAAAAGGAACTTCTTCTCTTCTGCGTCATCGCAATATGTATCAATGAGGAGACTATACGTCTCGCTATGGACCTGCTCGATGAATATCTGGTAAGAATAAAAGGCCCTCGCCTCTGGAATCTGTATTTCGGACATGAAGCGCTCCGCCAGATTTTCCATAACAATCCCGTCGCTCGACGCAAAAAAGGCGAGGACATATTTGATAAACCGGCGCTCATTTGCACTGAGACGCTCCCAGTCATTTTTATCCCGAGTCAAATCGATTTCTTCGGGGCGCCAGAATGTAGCCGTCGCATCTTTATACTGCTTAAATAGCGTAGGATACTGTATCGGAAGCAAAACATGTCGATTTATATTGGGTTGGAGAAGAGGCTCTAAATTTTCCATTCCAGTATTATTTTGAAAGATTATAATTTTCCAAAATGAAATGATTTTACAATAAAAAAATAATATATATTTTTTTATAAAAAACTTACAGTTCTGGTTGTAGAACTATCCATCAACTGTTACAACTTTCGCCAATGACTTCGGCTGGTCAACTGAGACCCCCTTTTTAAGACCGATTTCATAGCATAGTAATTGAAATGGAATGACCACCAGAAGACTCGATAATTCCCTCAATTTAACTACGGAAAGCATATATTTATAGACAGTGTTCTTGAAAAGCTTGGGCTCATTCGTTATTAAAATTGCGTGGGCTCCACGACAAGAGACCTCCTCTCCCGCGCTCTCCATCCTCTGCGCGTTCGAATCGTCATTCGACAATATAAAAATGGGCGTTTCCTCTTCAATGAGGGCGAACGGCCCGTGTTTGAGGGCTCCCCCACAGAACCCTTCGGCGTGTATATAGGAAATCTCCTTTATTTTAAGTGCGCCTTCTAATCCGATGGGGTATAAAGACCCGCGCCCCAATAAAAACATGTGCTCCTTTTTGTGTAATACTTCCGCGATTTTACGCACGGGTTCTATACACGATTCAATCGTCATCCGAATAGCGTCCGACAACTCTAATAAATCGGAGCGCAACCGCGAAAACAACTCATCGTTCTCATTCGTATAAACGCCCCCATTTTTATAAAACCACATCGCAATCAAGCATAAAACGATGACCTGATTCGTGAAGCTCTTCGTGGATGCGACGGCCTTCTCACTGCCAGCGTTTATATAAACACCGCACATCGCCTCTCGCGCAATTAGAGACTCAACAACATTTACAACCGCAACTATGACCCCATTGCGCTTCTGAATGAGCTCCATCGCCCGATGAACATCTTTAGTCTCTCCGGATTGTGATAGGACAATATAGAGTGAGTCGGAATCAATGTTGTAATCATAGAACTCACTGGCGTCGCATACGCGTGTTTGAATACCAAATCGGTTAAAATAGACGCTACCATACATTCCAGCATGAAGAGAGGTCCCGCATCCCAGAAAACAAATCTTCTTGTATTTGAGTAAAGTATCTCGATGGGCCTCTAACCCGCCCAGTTTTATTCCCATCTCTCCACTTAGACGACCACCATTATTTATTGCTCTCGCACTGGCGCTTATCTGGTCATAAATTTCCTTAATCATCCAATGAGGATACGGGGCTGGACTTAAATCGATGAGTTGCTTATCAATATGATGAAGATTACTATCCAATTCATTATAATTGATTCCGTGCTTGATTGCAGTTGTTATAACTTCGCTGGTCATATAATCGCAAATATGATATGATTTATCAGTGGTTATTCGGTAATTATCCACTTTATTCTGGAATCCACTGACTTCCGACGTAAAATAATAGCCATCATCCGTTTTCGAAAACAGGAGTGGACTCCCATTGCGTAAAGCAATGAGCTTCGTTGGATGAGCGACACACTGAATCAAACAGGCCCACGTCCCGTGTAATGTATTACAGAGGTTCTCAATTGCGGGAATGAGGTCGTGCTTACTCAAATAATACTGGAATAATTGCGCAATAGCCTCAGTATCTGTTGTGCTACTAAATACGAACCCCTCTTTTGTTAGAAATTCCCTTATTTGTAAATAGTTTTCAATGATTCCGTTATGAACAACGGAAATCGTTTTATCCATGGAGTGGTGTGGGTGCGCATTTTCATCGGTTTTTCTTCCATGAGTGGCCCATCGCGTGTGAGCAATTCCACTGTGGTGCTCCTCCGGTAAAAGGGCGATGTTTTCTTCCAGCTTCTTAATGGAGTCTAATGCGTCAGTAGAGGCGTATTTAATGGTATGGATGCGGTCGACTAAAACACTTATTCCGGCGCTGTCATACCCGCGGTTTTGTAATAATTTAAGCCCCTGAATTAAAAAAGGGATTGAGTTTTGTTTTCCTAAAAATCCGATTATTCCACACATAATAATATTATATATAATAAATATTATGGATTTCGAAGAAATTATAAGATGGATTCCAGTTATTTACTTATATGGAGACCGTACTGAATATATTTTACCAGAGAATTTACAACAAAAAACTGAATTTGTTGGAATGGCAAATTTTACTTCATCTACAAATCCGATTGCGACATGGGGAATTGGACCATGTTTAGGAATTGGAATATCAGGGGGGGGGGGTAAATTTTTTAGAACATGCGAGTCCGCATGATTATACGCGTGGTGGAAGCGCAATTTCACGTATGGAACAAGTAATTCTTAAATTTAGAGAACACAAACAAACACCAACTGTATATTTATTTAGAACAGAATTAGGTCCCAAAATAAGCGCTGTAATTTATAAATTAAATAATCTTGGATTAGTTGAAAGTGGAAATGTTTTTTTTTGTAATACTATGAATATATTTTTAACAGATAATTATGTTGGTATATACAATAATAAGCCATTTTACTTTCAAAAAAGAATTGAAAATCCATCATATAACAATTCTAAAAATTATCTAAACTTTAATTTTAGCAATTCAAATGTTCAAAAAGCAAAACAGTTTTCAGTTGGAGAATATGTTATGATACCTAATTCACCAGATACATATGTAATTTTTCGTATCAAGTCAAATAATTCTAAAATTCATTTATATAATTTAAGTATACCAGATAGTTCTAGTTCATTTAAGATTGTAAGTCCAGACCAATTAGTTAAAAAGAGAAGTTATTCAAATACTGTAAGAGGAAGAACAACATATCCAATTCCAGATGATATTCAAAACATTATAAATAATTCTAAAAAATAAATGATATATCTTTTTGTTGGTTTATTATATATAATCATGGGACAAGTTCATGGAACTAAAATAAATTCAATATTTATAACTTCTGCGCCAATAACTGTGGAAGCTCTTGAATTTATCACTAAATATTCAGATAAAACATTATTAGAAATTGGATGTGGAAGTGGAATTTATGCAAAATTATTAAGAAATTCCGGACTTACTGTTATTGCGACTGATGCTTGTAAAATAATAAATACAAAATTAAAAAATCCAAATAAAAGGATGGCAAAATTTACAAATAAGAGAGCAATTAATATTATAGAAAAAAATGCGGTTAGTGCTGTAAGAAATTATGGACAACAAAAAAATGTATCATTGTTTTTATCATTTCCTCTTCCAGATGTTGATAATTCAGAAATGCAATATGATGAAAATGCTTTACGTGAATTTAAAGGTAATAATTTTTTTTTAATCGCATGTTATTCTAACCAATTGTCAAATAGTAAAAATTATGAAAGTTTTAAAGTGAATATCTCAACTGGCTCTAGTGGATTACATAAATATTTAGCTGAAAATTTTACGGTGGAAGATAAAATATTATTAAAAACTATAAATGTACGAGAATGTAATAAATATATTTATCTTATCTATTTAAAAAAAAAATCAGAAATGAATAATAATAATACTGGAATAGTTGTAAATACAAATATTCAAAAAGCAAAACAGTTTTCAGTTGGAGAATATGTTATGATACGTGATTTACCGCATACATACGTAATTTTTCGGATAGATCCAAGAACTTCAAAAATAACATTGTATAATCTCAGCAGTAAAAGTAAATATAGTGAAAATATGTATAAAATAGTTAATCCAGAACAATTAGTTAAAAAGAGAAGTTATTCAAATACTGTAAGAGGAAGAACAACATATAATATTCCAGATGATATTCAAAACATTATAAATAAATCAAAAAATAAATGATATCTTTTTGTTGGTTTATTATAAATATTATGAGTTTTTATAAAATTATCTGATTGAATTTTAAAAATTAGTTTGTGTCATTTGCTTGAATTTACCATCAATAAAAATTGATGGTAAATTCGAGCAAAATTTTTATGTAAAATGCCGGTTAAGATGAAGTGCTAGCCCGCTTCCTATATGTGAGACGTCCACTATAGTAGTATAAAAGGCTTAATTGCGTTCCGGTCCCATTATAACTTAAAAATAAACATACTATAAATATATGGATGACTTAAAAATAATAAAATGCGAACAATGTGATTATATCGCATCAAATTATTGGAATAATAAGATGCATTACTTTTCTGCGCATTCTTCAAAAGAAGAACGATCAAAACAAAAATATTATTGTGATATTTGTGATAATGTATTCTTTTGTGAAACATATTATAAAAAACATGTTGATGGTAAAAGACACAACAACATGGTCAAATTTATTGAAAAAGTAAAATCACTACATGATTTATAGTTATCCTAAAATAATACATATTCATTTTTTATAATATAATATCGCGTTGTTTTAACCTTTCCATTTTCTCCTGTATTATAGATAAAACTCTTGTTGATAAATAAAAATCCTTGATTCTTAAATAAATTGCGAATAATCGTTAGGTAAGGTCGAACTGTATTTTTATCATTTATTCCATTCCAATAACTCGAAGCAAAATATCGTTTTATATCGATTGCTAATTCAATAATTCTGTTCTGCTTCTCAATATCTTAATCAAATTCATATAAAATAAATGATTTATCTTCATCCAACTGTAATATTTCTAATGCGCGGTTTATTATATTTTCTCGTTCATTCGTGTATTTTTCTGATTTTTTATTCTCATATTATAAATATAAACATATTTAAAGAATATGTTTATATGACTATTTTGGAATTGTTTATAAAATTGCTCAAATCACATAATGTTAATTTGAAGCTTTTTCTGAGAGTTTCTTTAACTCATAGTCTCGCCTTGAAGCTTTTTCTGGGGTTGAATCAACTATTTTTTGTCTCTTTTCTTTTTTCCTCATTCGATTGTCGAAACGATCCTTTTTTTTTGATTCGTAATCTTCTTTCATTGATTCGTAGGCTTTCAGCTGTGTTTCGTATGCTTTTAACACATTTTCGAAAACTTTTTTCGCGTAAGAATCAGAATCAAATGTATAAATATATTGAGTCATCGAAAAATAACTTATTTTGGTATATATTTGTGTGGAAAACGTAGGAGAATGATTCCATATACTAGCTTTCGTAAAACGACCGCGATGTTCTACATGCGAAACTGCTTTTGATCGAGATTCGGGATCAAACGGATACAGGTTTCCAGTGATAAATATATAAGTACATAATCCTCTATATATAACACGACGGATACCATAATCCTGAAAAGTACCACCTGTTAATGTGATTCTATTCTTACAAAATGTTGGAGGAATCCAAAGGCATGGTCTTCTTTTGTTTGTCATTTTAGCAAGTTAAACTATAATATTTAAGGACATTTTTAGCATCAATTTTTAATTGATGCTAAAATCTAAGCCGAAATCACATTCAAGCGCTCCATGTGTTCTCATTAAAAGGCGCAATCTCATCCGTTTCCAACCGATTCTTAGAATTATAATTACACTTCTCATTATCCCCGTCTTCCGAACCACATTTATCATCCTTTATTTTAATAATCTTCCCCTCTGGCTTCTTACCGAAGCAGTTCACTCCAAAACGCAACTTCTTGTCAGAAAAGAAACCACCGTTTATTCCGGGCTTACCACACGCCTCCTGCTCCTTCTTCGATTTCTTTTCCCAATTACACTTTTGTGTTGGGTAATAAGCAGTCTGACCTTGACTCCAACCATATGAGCACCATTCGGCCCCCTTATTATAAGCTTCTACAATCTGTGGATATGTCGCCAACTTAGCATCATAACTTCCACATTTACAACTAGCCTCATCATAAGTGTAATTTTGATTACTTATATGGAAAACCTGCTCTGGACCCTCTAAATCGCGCTTATTCACATCGACAACTGGATTTGTTGGATTACTGTGTTGGACATTTGACATGGAAGCGGTGGTTTCCATAACACCTGCGATAGCCCCCGCACTTAATAATCGATTTCCATCCATCATTCCACTCCCCTCTTCTGATTCCATCCCAAATGCGCCTCCAACTTCTTCGCCCTCGCATTTTTCAGGAACTACAACCGGATTAAATGGGATGCGACAAACCGCATTATAATTAAAACCGAATATGTAATCACCATATGATTTCTTGTTTAAACAATCCATAGTCAAGTATTTAATTGTCATAACTGTCAGATAACTAACAATAAACCCGATTAGTAAAAATAAAAAGACAAAAATGATGATTCTCGTACTCGATGTTCCAGAAGCTTCGGGAGTCGCAATCGCATTTGCGCCATTTGCGCCATTTGCTCTATTCGCAGCATTCACCTTCTTATTTCCAAACATGAAATTCCTCGCCTTATTCATAAAAGTCTTATTCCCGTTAGCCGTCGCAGTCGCTGCCGCATTCGCGCCATTCGCCTTTTTATTCCCAAACATGAAATTCCTCGCTTTATTCAAAAACGTTTTATTTTCAACTGGATTTGTGTTCATTATAATTTACCATAGAAAAAGGTTTTCTATGAAGATTCAATAAAATGCGAGTTAATTCCTCGCCTCTGATAAACAAGATAATATGCGTTCGAACTCACCAATGAATCCCAACTAATATCAGAAATTGTTTCATCATCGGCCTTTATCCACCGGCTCCCTGACCGACAATACGCCCAATAATGTCCTCCTAAAAGGTTTCCTGAATGATTTCCAATTCCGACTAAATCATACGTATTTGCGTGATTTTCCACTTTTTCAAAAAGCATCGGGAACCGAACATTATCAATCGGGAAATCGATTCTTTTGCTAATTTTGTGGCCATCATTATCGAAGCGGTTGAAACAGAAAACTAAAACAGGAGGTGGGATATAAACACTCTTTTTTATTTTCCCCGAGCGTAAGCCACCGCAGTTATCGCAATTAATCTGATTGTCGCCTCGCATATTTTCGCTTATGACATAATGACTAATCGAATCAAAAAGTGTGTTTGTAGCATTTGTAATCGGAAAATTGAGAACATTGAACATATCGAATCGATATGACTCTTTATGACATTCATCGCATTTTGTCCGATTGAGCAATTGCCCATAAAATAGCTTCATAATGATTGAATAACCGGCGCGACTCGATTGATTCCACGCCTCGAATGAAAGCCGGTCTAAATCGGAGGCCTCCTTCTTAACAAGGGACATCTTGACTTTATATGAAAGACCAGTATGAAGTAAATCAATCATTTTCAGGAATGCCTCGCAAGAGTCCTCTTGACTCATCCCCATAAAAGTGGTGTGAAACTTCTTTAAACAGCGAATGAATGTACTTGGGCGAACTGCGTAATGGCCGTCTGAAAGGGAGCGCATCAAGCTGGAAAAAGCCCTTACAAATTCTTGTTCTGGCTTCTCATTTATGTCATCCGCATATTTTTCGGAAATATACACGCGCAAAGGCCCAATATAAAATAAAATTTGGAGACCAGTGTTTGCATAACACGTATTCCCAACATTTACTAATCCAGATTCTTTTTCTTTTTTACAAGACATTTTTAATTATATATAAATAACATATTACTTATAAATCAATTTTTACGAAAACAATTCACAATTTAAAAATATTTGAACATAGTATAATTAATGAAATTTCACACTTGCGAAAAGTGTGGTAAAATATTTGACCATAAACACAACTATATTTATCATACAACCAAATTAAAAGCATCTTGTAGCAACGTTCCTAATAAAGAAAAAGAAATACAGCTCCCTGTCATAATAACACCGCGCTATAAAATATTCCCATTCGACCCAGAAAAAAACAACTGTATCTATTGTAATAAATCGTTTCACTCAAAAATATATACGACCCGCCATGAGAATCTGTTCTGTAAAACGCAAAAATCATATGCGACAATATTAGAGGACATGAAAGAAGATTTAGAGGACCTCAAAACAGAGAATATTGAATTGAACGAGAAATACCTGAACGAGAAGAAAAAGCGGACGACTCCATTTGGAATGGAGAAAATACCACTGATAAAAGCTCATATTTTAGAAGCAATTGATGACCCATATAATAAGATTCCCAAATTAATAAAATGCTATCATTTTAGTTCATTACATCCCGAATTTAATAATATTAAAATAAAGAATCCAAATGATACATATTATGAGATATACAACGGAAGTCAGTGGAAGTATGAACTAAAAAAAACGATTATAGACACTCTTTTACAAACATATAAAGATATTATAGATGCTGTCTATTTCAAGAAAAAAGATAAGATGGACCCAGATAAATCAACCGCGTATAAAGAATTCACTGAAAATATAGATGCGCATATAACAAATGCGCAACAGTATAAATATTATAAAAATCCTCTCTATAAAAAAATTTATCAACATATTTATGATATGTTAATCGATGAATTTGGAAAAAAAATATTATAGATATACTATATGATTGAAATTACTAAAATTGAAGAATTACAGTATATTGTTAATAAAGACCCGCGGGTTATATTAGTTGTTTTCACATCTAATTGGTGTACTCCTTGTAATCTTCTTATTCCGCAACTTCAAGAACTCGAAAAAAGATACGCCAACAAATGTTTAGTAATCAATGTAGATGTTTATAAATACAAAGCCTTCATGAATTGCTTCTCACTTCAATCAATACCTTCGATGGTCTATTATTATAATAAAAAAATATGGGATACGCTTACAATAACTGGCGCCGATATTGGAACCGCATATGAAAATGTTTCTATTCTACTAACTGAGCATAATGATGGCGTCCAACCGATGATACGCGCACTAAAAACGAATCCAGTCAATGACTTGGACTCTACAAATTTGCGCTAATGTCCATATTCGCAAACGAAGCATTTAGAGGCTTTCGGGACGATATCATGCTTAAATAGATTCTTGAAATCTCTAAATTTCACGAATACGCGCCGGTTCGAGTTTATTTTTCCGAGGACCTCTTTATCCATTGGGGTTGAATATTCATATAATATACAGAAATAGTGATGTTTTCCAGTTCCCATAGGGGGAGACGGTTTCTGATAATGGTATAATAACTGCGCAGATGATATATTATCCTCTTTTATATCATAAATACAGTAATGAACATAAAATTTGCCCATGGCGTCTTTATCAACAATGACAAATAAATGATATTTATTCTTATTTAGTGCTTTCATACTGTCGAACCGGATTTCTGGCTCTTTCAATACTTTTTCGAGTGGTATCGGCTTACAATCTTCTACAATTATGCCATCAAATACTACATACATATGTTTTTGATGATTTTTGGGAGGAGTATTGTTTTTATTCATTATTCTTTTACATAGATATTTATTATAACACAAATCAATTGATTTGTAAGTCAGATTAAAATCTTAATTTTAGTTGATCAGGAGTATATAATATACCTATATAATTTGTATGAATTGGATGAAGAAACTGCTCTAATGACTCTGGCGGAGTAAAATTGTCTATATAATACTTACACTGACTTTTTGAAACAGTCCCAATGCGTCTAAATACAAGGTTCTTACAGTTTTGTAAAATTATTGTTCTTTGTTTCTCCCAAGTTGTTTCATGTTCGAGATAAAACCTCATATAAGAATCATACGTAGAATCACATGACATATCAAAATTCCCCTCAAATTCGATTGGAATGAATCGCTTGTAAAGTCCAATATACATCAAATAAATAAAATCTTTTTCAATTAGCGTAAGACGACTTGTGATAAATTCTAATTTTTCGATAATCAGCTTCGAATTGATTGTTATGGTATTCGAATGTTGTCCAATTGTTAAAGTTGTTTCTCCTAAGAAGAAATGAAATGAAAATTTGGTCGAGTTCATTTCAAATAAAACAGGAGAATTTTTTCTCAATGAGTTGAATATCGCAAATATATCAATTTGTTTTATTTCTTTTTTTTCACAAAATTGGATAAGAACATTCTTGATTGATTTCTCCAAATTGGGTGCATTCAGTGAATCTTTAGAATACAATGACTGAATATTTTCAATCAATAATTGAATCAATTCTCTAAGCGATTGATTCAAATCTTGAACGATGGGTGGTTGTGGTTCTAACCTTTTTTTTTCGTTCAATAATTGAATCAATTCTCTAATCGATTGATTCAAATCTTGAACGATGTGTGGTTGTAGTTCTAGCCTTTTTTTTTCGAAGACGCTCATTTTATTTATCATAAAAAGATGACTCGATTTTACCATCAATTATTATAAAAATTGAATATCTAAATAAAAAATAATCCCCCATAATAAAATGACTAGAACCTGCGAATTTTGTAAAAAAACTGGAAATCTCCACACACAAAGATGTCCGAATGCCGGATTTCAAGTTTGCGACCCAATAGAAGATATTGGTCCAGATTTTCAATTCATAACACAACCAGTTATTCCTCCAAGCATGTATATGGAGTTTTGCGTTGGCCAAGGATGCGCCTATTACGTCCGCAATAACAATGGAACGAAAGAAGTCTTCTTTCTCCATTGCGATTCCCATGGCCAATATGGAGATGACACATCTGACATCCCGCGCTATCGCGCCTTCATTCAAGGATACAACAAGAACTGAATAAAAATTGATTTATTCAATGTATAAATCTTTTATAAATAAAAATGGTAATTCCCCCTGAAGAACTCCCCCCCAAACAGAAAATTTTTGATTTAATTGATTCAATCCAATCAAAAATAACAAGCCAAGAATATCTCAATTTAATGAATACAGCACAACAGCTTGTTCAAGAAATTGAAGATGGCGAACAAGACAGAATGTCAGAAATATCTGATTCTTCATCTATTGATTACGTAAGAAATATTCCAATGTTAGATAACAGTTTCAGTCAAGATGAAATTGAAGAAACATCTGACGATACGCCATGCGATTGTCTTTCTCGATTTGTTTTCCCAGAAGATTTTCCAATGTCTGGAAATCATCGGACGTATAGCCAGATGTTTTGTCGCGAAACGAGAATATTCCAATGTGAGAACTTCAAGCGATTATGCGAAGAATATCCGTTGATTAATAATTTAATTGAACATCAAAACATGCCTTTCGCAGATAGAGAAACATATGCGCCATACGAATCACCAAAAGTGAAAATGGTTTTTTCACTTTTAATTACTTTGAATGATATGTTGGATTATAGGCGCCATAAAATAATTATTTCGCTTATTCTATTCGATTTCGCAATGAAGAACATCCAATTTATAGCGGACCATCGAATGTCATTCGGTCAAGTCGCTCATGACAAATTCATTACTTTCATGTATGAAGACGATTTTCCAAACATTGCGGAAGAATTCAATATTAATTTGGACAATTGGAGATTGGCGCTTGAACGCGCAATTGCGCCTCCTGTCATCAATTGATTCTATTCGATGAATCATCCAATAGAATTTATTATAAAATAATCAAAAATTTACAATTCAAAAACACTACCTATCGCAATGTCCATCTTGTTATTTCTTTTAATCTTCGACTTAGTAATCTTTTCGACCTCCGACAAATTCTTATCAGCGGTTTTCTTCGATTCCTTCTCAGCCTTTTTAGACTCCTTCTCAGATTCCTTAACATTCCGAATCGCCTTTGCGACCTTGACGGAATCCATTTTGGTCATAATAGGGGCCGGTTCGACCTCCTTCTTTTGAATATTCGCCTTCATTGTCTCGATACTGATACTCGGTTTCGGTTTTGGGGCGAATTCATCAATATAAGTATTATCAACCCCACTTCGAACAGCAAAATAACTTGTAATGTCTTTTCCGTGGCCGTTCTGCGTATTCGTATAATTTCGGACAATCTCACCCAGCAATAAGCGCTCAGTCTCCAATTCACGCAAACCAGCAATCTTTTCCTGAATTTCAAACCCAGTCTTATTCTTCTCGCGCATCTTTCGGATAATAGACTCATCCATCCATCCGTCGCGGTATCCAGTCATTTTTTCAAGTTCCAGCGCAAACAGCTGAATACACGGGACCTTAATCTGATGGTCCAAATAATAAATAAAATCCGGCTTACATTTCGATGGATTCGCCTTGATATAATCGGGATGTTCCACTTTATCACCTTGGAGAATCTTCTCTCCCTTCTTCGGGGCGCGAGTCTGAATGAAAATATAGGGAATCCTATCATTGGACTGTGGCTTATTTCCGGGGTCGCGCTCGGCCATTCGGTCCGCCAACATCTTATGCGCAATCGATTCCGGATTCTTGTAATCCGCCCTCAATGCCTTCGTAATAATCAGTTTGCTCAAATCGACCCGACCCAGTAATAAATCACGGACAGAGCTCGTAAAAAAGCGCTCAGCCTCACGAATATCCATCTTATTCAATATAATATCCACGATTCCACCGTAGATATCTTTACAAATCATCGCGTTATCACGCCTTTTCAGAACGATTCCCATCGACTTTTGCTTGAAGTGATGCGGGTCATTCTCATAGAGGTTCCCAACATACCTCTTTTTCGCCAGTTGAATAAAAGGGAAGAATGTCTTCTCATATTCGAGGTCGTGTGGTTTTTTGAGGGAAGCCGTAACCATTTTACCGGCCTGCTTACACAGCTCAATCGACTTCTTCAACGCCTCGACGCCCTCCAATTTGAGGCCCAGCACCTTCTCCCAATACTGGTCAAACGTAATAAACACAGAGTCCGTGTCTCCATAAACGCAACGCGCCCCCGGAAAGTTTGTCTCCGTTATATCACGCGCCATTTTCAAAAGTTTCCGGCCCGTCGCCGTTGTAGAGGACGCCAGTTCCTTGAAATAAATTGGGCTCGTCGGGGCCCCAACCTGCCCATACAGCGAGTTCGCCGTAATCTTATAGGCCAGTTGGAGACCGTCCAATATTGATTGCTGGAAAGAGTTGTATTTCTCCTTGCGCTCGACCACATCGGCCTTCAATACTTTCTTGGGGGCCTTCTTGTATTCGGCCACGTAGTAGTATTCGGCGTCCTCTTTGGGCCCGCCCAAATTACCGTCTATGACCGTCCCATCTTTCATGTGGAACTCCTCATAGAAAGCACTCGCCCTCGTAACGCGCCTCTCCCACAGTAGATTTTCTAAAATGCGAGGAATGACGGATTTTTCCTCTTTTTCTCCATCTATTATTTTTTCGACATAGCAACAGATGGTTTTACCGATGACCTTTTTTCCGGCGTCGGTCATATGATAATCATAATCATCCTCAGACGCCTTTTTCGTCAAATCACCGTAGTAGCCATCGTAATTATCGCTCTCGATATAATTCGTCTTATACCCGAGCTTCTTCAACTCCGCGTCGAGAATTCCCTTTCGGTCATACTCCCTAAATTCTGGTAAAGAATACCACCCGCAATTACCAGAAACAATATTCACAATATTTCCGGAATTATCCAGAATCTTGAAAAAGACGATACTATCGTGGCTAATATTCTCACTAATCATACTGCTCGGATACAGAGACGCAAAATCATTCACTGATATGGGGACCATATATATTCCCGGAGTGGCCACCAAAACGACAGCCCCTTCATAGCCCTTGTCCTCATCTGCGCCCTTGTTCTGGACACGAATGACGAACTCTTCCAGACGACACTGTCGAGAAACCAGACTGTAAATTTTCACACCCTGACCTCTCAAAAACAGCCAGTCCAGCGGGACATGACATACATTCCCCATACCGACATTATTCGTAATAACATCCAGCTTGTTCATCAGGCGATTACAAAGCTCACAATCCTGAACGCAGTATACTGCGATTTCGCGAATGTTCTTTGAACCACCCGTTTTATATTTTGCGAAGAGCTCCTTCGGGCTCAAATCGACCTTATTCATTTTAAGAAAATACTCGGCCACCGCGTCCAATTTATATGTCTCCAACTTGTAGTCCTTCTGGACGACCTTCATCAGATCAATCTGGACGCGACCTTCCATTTCCAAAATGTAAAAGAAATTCTGACCGAGAGCGCTACTTTGTAGAGTTTTCTCAATGAGGCGACTCCTGTTCGATTTGACACGGCCTAATTGACAGAACTCCTCTTTTATTCCTAAAAGGTCGGCCCTGTCATACATATACTTCAAATCAAAACCCCAAATATTGTATCCGGTCATAATATCGGGGTCTAACCGTTGGATAAGCTTCGTCCAAGCACACAGAACCTCGCGCTCCGTTTCATAGCTCTCGACGACAACGCCATCAATTAGGTCCGATTTCCCAAGCGTAATAATATGCTTGAAGAAACAGTCTTTCTGACCGTGATAGTGAACTGTAGTTCCAATTTGGATGACGGCGTCCTCCTTTCGATGTGCGGTCGGGAAACTTCCGTCCATACTGACGCACTCTATATCAAAAGAGGCGACGACCATCGGGCCAATATTGGGGTTCGTAGCGGGTCCAATTTTGTCCCAATCGACGATAAACTCATACTGACAGCGCGTTTCGCGACTTATCTTTTTAACTATCCTGAAATTATCGGCCGGTAATTTAACCCATCCGACAGGCTTTATATCACGAATATGACAGAGCCTCAGGATTGGGTCAATATTGCTCTCGTATAAAGAATAAAATAGCTCTTTTACGCTAACGCCGGAGACTTTGAGAGGTCTCTTCAAAATGTATGAATAGGCCCTCATCGATTCGACACTGCGAAAACGGAGCCGGATAAATTTCATTTTACGTTCATTCGTGAAACCGTAGAATTCCTTTCGCATAACAATCTCGCTATGGATAATGGATTCCCGAAACATTTTGCGAACTTTCGCGGTCAAATCACAGACGAACATCCGAAGATGACTTTTCATGAATTTGCTTTGGAGCTCGAATGGGATGCGCACGTAAAAATAGGGCGTGAACCCGACGATTTTTACACTGACGCTCTCTGATTTTTCGGTTATCCCGAACATTCGAACGGTAAAATCTCGCTCTTCTGGGGAATCCCGTTTTTCTTCTTCATCGTCTTCGTCGGCGTCTTCTTCTTCTGGGTCGATAACGATATCTTGTTGTATCGAAACTAACTGGAAAATGAAATCGGACTTGGATGATTGAGCAGGTTTATTATCTCCTCTTAACATTGTTTGTGTGTATTATACAGTAGAGAAAGCTTTAAATTTTCAATTTTTATAAAATCCGAGGATTTACATTGGATGGGTTTTTCAGGTTCCAGTAATTGGAGGAGAACTTCTTTTCCACATGCATACACTCCGCTGTGCTTTTTTAGATTTACAGAATTCACATATATCATCACCGCCACATGTTTTTGGTTCCGTCCTGTGTGCTTTTTCCAGAGCTTCCATTCTAGATTTCTTTTCTTGTTTTTCGAATTCCCGTTGCTCAGCCATCAATCTTTGTTCTTCAACTTGGTCATCAAACCTTTTTTGTTTTTCAACTTCTGCCGGAGTAAAAAAGGGCGTAACATACTTTCGAAAATCGGTTGGATTAAAAGTATGTTCAGCCACCTTCAAAGTATCACTATGTATGAAGACTTTGATTGTAATCATGGAACTTTTCAAATCTATTGTGACTTTGCATCCATTGTGGATTTTGTCGTAATAAATCAATTCGAGATTTCTTTTCCGTTCATTATATTTCCTACAACACGGCTTAAATACATGAAGAATTCCCACAAATTCTTTCAAATTTTCAATGCTATTTTTACCACTTCCACTATCACATGAAAGCATAATTGGAAGCGTGTTATTTGTAGCGCTTTGATCAATATATTCACAACTAGACATTTTAAATAACTATAAAATCATACTCAATTTACCATCAGTTTTTATAAAATCAAAATATTTTTAGCCAAATGTAATATTTACAACATTATCTGGATAATCATCGCAATTTGGACTGAATCATTTTTCAATGATATGGCCAAGGTAGTCATAATAATAGGAATCTGCGTTATTATGAACGTTTGGAAAAGTTGGGATGTCGTGAATCAAAACCCATATTTTGACAAACAATACCTCAAATTTTGGGAATTTTTTCATGAATTCCTCGGATAGATAATCAAATCCATCTCCAAACAAATCCTTTTTTCGGAGAAACCAAACTCTTTTCCAAAAATATTTTTGGAATTGTTTGGGAATCCATCGATCTTCAAACTTGTCTATGAGAGCCTGTATTTGCTGAGTTATTTTGACTCTGCTTTTTGTAAAAATTATGATAACAACATTTTTAATGTAAAAGTATTATAAAATCAGTCTCGTTTACCATCCGTTTTTACAATTTTCAACATTGTTTGTGTGTATTATACAGTAGAGAAAGCTTTAAATTTTCAATATTTATAAAATCCGAGGATTTACATCGGTCCAATGTTTCAGGTTCCATAACCGTGATATTGCTGATGCCACCGCGCATAAGATTTACAATACTCACATCTATCGACCCCCCCACATGTTTGTGGGGATGAATCGTGTGCATTTTTAAGCGCAAATATGCGCTCTTGTTCTTGGGTTATCAACCTTCTCTGTTCGGCAAGATCTTCTTCCGTTAAAAGATAAGCATTTACAGAATCTGAAAATCCGAGTGGATTAAATTTATGAGACTCCTGTGATAATGGTCTACCCAAGCAAAAATTTTCAATTTCAATAGTGCAAGAGCCTCCTGTATTCCACAATGTAATTTTACGCCCGTTGTCATTAGACATCACAAACCAGATTTCAAGCTTTCCAGTTTTATGGTCAAATATCCTCTTGTATTCCCGAGTTTCACTCATGTTCTTAAGAAAATTATTGCGATTATCATTTGTATTATGCGCCCCATATTTCGGAGCGCCAAGCATAACTGGAAGCTCTTGTGTTATATTCTTACAATGATGATTTCGCATCTTAGTAGGACCTTTTTGAAGTGAAATTGGAGGTTGAATTCCAACCACAAATGAATCAACCAAATTTTCAATTCTTTCCAGAAAATCTTCTTGAAATTGTTTGGAAATCAATAGATCTTCAAACTTGCCGATTAGAGCTTGTATTTTGTGAGTTATTTCGACTCCACCGGTTTGTAATAATTGTAATAACGACATTTTACGTTAAATGTATTATAAATCAGGCTCAATTTACCATCAGTTTTTATAAAACAAATATTTTTAACATTGTTTGTGTGTATTATACAGTAGAGAAAGCTTTAATTTTTCAATATTTATAAAATCCGATGATTTACATCGGAAATTGTTGTTCAGGTATACCCACCAAAACGTAGATGAGCGGATGTTTCGTAATATGATCTTTCATCCTGACAAAGCTCACATGTATCACTACCGCCACATGTTTGTGGAATTGAATCATGTGCTTTTTCAAGCGCATCTTCGAGCTCTTGTTTTTTTTGTTCGAACTCTCCCTGTTGTTTAAGATCCTCGGGTGTCAAAAGATCATTCACATAGGATCGAAACATTTTTGGTTCAAAATAATGGGTTTCAATCCAAACAAGTATCATAGATTTATCATATTGTTGTATACTAATACGCGATGAGTTCATAGCATTGCAAGTCTGTATTACAACCGTTATCCCAGTACTAAGATCAACATATTTAATCTCAATATTACAAGTTTCCAAGTTAAAATTTTTCTTGGATCCATGTTTTGATCGACATTTGTTAATTTCATACAATCCAGTACGAAGATTATACAGAGAGTTAAACCCTCCTTTTATCATCCCATCTGGAATGAGGTTTTTATTTGTTTCTTGTAAAGCATCCATTTTACGTTAAATATTGATAAAATTAGACTCAATTTACTATCAGTTTTTATAAAACAAATATTTTTAAATATTATAATTATTCATTATTTTTAACATTGTTTGCGTGTATTATACAGTTGAGAAAGCATTAAATTTTCAATTATTATAAAATCCGAAGATTTACACCTCATGGAATAAGTGTTTTGCCACCATTCCTAAACCGTAATTCATCCATAGCATTTTGGTTGCAGTAGGCACAGTTTAGTAAGCCGAGACATCCCGACTCATGTATTTTCCGAATATTATTGAGATATTCATCGTATTCATCACGAAAATCCTTTTTTTTACCCGAAGCATTATTTTTCATTATGAATAAATTGATTTAGTAAATACCCATAAAATCATACTCAATTTACCATTAGTTTTTACGGATTCGTAAAAAACACATATTTATTTTATTAGAACAAAATATGACATCCATACCTACACTTTTATGGTCTCAAACGCCGGAATCTATCGATATAAGCATTCGATTATCAAATATTCAAGATGAAACCGTATCATGCGAGAATAACCATTTCCTGTTTAGTTGCTCATCTCAATCCAAAAATTATCGGATTGAGTTTGATTTAGACAAATCGGTTGAGAAAGTATCTTACAATAAATACGATAACCGAATCGTAATTGTTTTTGAAAAAGCCGATTATGAAAAATGGAATTTTTTGACGAAAGTAAGAGGAATTTATAAAAATAATATAAAGATTGATTGGGATAAGTGGGAGGATTCAGAGGGGGAGGCGGAGGAAGTAGATTCCCAGCAAGCTCCATCTTCTGGATTCGGAGGTATGGATATGGATAGTATGCGACAGATGATGGGAGGAATGGATATGGATAGTATGAGACAGATGATGGGAGGAATGAATATGGGCGGAGAAGACGGAGAAGAAGAAGGAGAAGAAGGAGAAGAAGAAGATAGAGAAGAAAATGGAGAAGAAGGAGAAGAAGATGGAGAAAAAGATGGAGAAGATGGAGAAGAAGATGGAGAAGAAGAAGGAGAAGATGGAGAAGAAGATGGAGAAGAAGAAGGAGAATAAAAAGCGGGAGGGAGTCCTTCGCTCCCCCGACCGAAGCGGTTCTCCGTGGAGGAGAAGGAACTAAAAATTAATAGTAAAAATGATGATTAATGCGCAAATAAAACTGAATGATTTATAAATAATAATCGTTTATTTGCGCAATTTTAACTGAATAATTTATAAAAATTGATAGTAAAAACAAATATTAATTTATAATATAAAAATGAATAGACTTTTAGTTGATTTATTAAACAAAAGCGAATTATTTCGTGCATCACAATGTGAATCATCACAACGTGAATCACATATATGGAATAATTTAACCGTTGTGATTGATGATCAGTTATATATTGTTGTCTATAAAACCAATATTTATCTATATAAACATTTAATATTGAACACTCTTTGTAGAGTTTTCAAAAATGGACTCTTTTTTCAAGTTCATTTTGTCAAAAATAATGGAGAAGAAATTGTCGGATTTATTCGTTTCTATAACATTCCACTTATTTCACCTTTGACTCGTGGATGTTGTATTGAAGAAATCGAACCAACAAAGTTTGATATTTATTTTTTGAATCCCCAAAGTTTTTTTTATATTGAATATGCCAAACTGTCTGATCAACATTCTCCAATCTTTGCTCTGGGATGTTTCAAATATCACGATTTTATTAAAGAATTCACAAAGATGGTAAATTTATCCCCAATTGAATATCAAATCCATGTATTATGGGAAATTCTTGTCAAGGCCCTTCACAAAATTGAATACTTTCATATCTTTGACATCAATCACTTTCAGTCAATTGTTTTGCGAATGTTTCTCAGAATGTTCAATCAATCAACAAATAGTTTTATTTATGGTGTTCGCATAAATCTATTCCTCACATTTATTGAAAAATTGTTGTCAAATAGTTCTTTTTTTATGATTTTTGGGGACAAATATCGAGCAATTCAAGGAAAACGGCCTCCGATTGAGTTGATTAACCTTTTTTCTCATCCGGATTGTCCTCCTCCACTTGTCAATTTTGTTAGCACTGAATTGGTTGGTTTTATTATGAAGCCTGACATATGTATAGTGCTTTCACTTAAAACATTAAAAGTTTGTGAAATTACACTACTTCATTATTATGATCATGGGAGAAAGATACCACCCGATGTTCGTTATATTTCGAATAAACTTTTTGGAACAACTCCTCAAATGAAAGAAGAATGTTACGGTCGTGACTTTGATATATCGTGTATTCCACGTGGAGTTTTAATAGATTATAGAAAAATGATTGAACTCGTTGTTTTCAAAATGGGTAGTTTTTTGAATGTTTTTGTTAAGGGATCGGATGGAAGCTTTAAATGGTTTTGTCCACATTTTTTCCTTATGTTTCATCTGTTTAAGGTGGGTGGCATAACGGAACAGTTGACAAATTATTTTGATAACTTTCTTACAATTGAACTCAATGACTTCATTTTAGCGTTATGTGATTGTGGATTTAGAACAATCTTTTATTCAAGTGCGATAGCGTCAATTCAAGAAATCAAATACTTTATTGATTCCGATTTTGGTGTTCTTCTTAGACAGATTATTCACGATTTAAATGAATTTCCAGAAAGACTTTGCGACCATTATTCATTAAAAGATAAAAATGATGGTGGATGTTTTTCATCTCTATCTGGAAGAACTGTTGATGTTATAGATCCAAAAAAGGAATCCAGAATCAGAGAAAACTGTCAATCGCACATAGAATTTCTTCAAAAAAATAAGTATATACAGCAGTTAAGGTTAATTTTTGAGACGATTCTTGAAAAATTAAAAGGAAGACCGAATTTGGAACCTGAAGTTCAAGAATTTATTTCTTCCTTGGAACAAGTGTTCAATTTTCTTACACCTAAAAATTGATGTAAATTCAATCTTGAATTTTATAATATAAAAAGATGTTCAAATCAAACAACTAATATGATAGAATGAGTATATTGTATATCTCATTGTTTTTATTCATATATGCTTTCTTTGGAAATGTGCTGTATATTTGCGCAAATGAACAATAATAATTTTATAAAACACACATTCAATATTTGCGGAATAATCAATCGTAAAAGCGGGACGGGGCTTTTACGGGGGAGCCCTTCGCTCCCCCGACCGAAGCGGTTCTCCGTAAATGAAGCATAAAAATTGATAGTAAAAACAATGATTAATTTTACAAAATAAAAATGAAAGGAAAAAATACATCTCTAACCAAATTATGTTCTCATCAGTTAACTGATGTTTCAAAACATACAACATTGAATAATGCGCATTTGCTATTTGTTGTAATTGATGGAATCCAGTTTCGGGTTTTTTGTGGAGAAAATTCATCATATCTCTTAATTGGAGACATACCGACACATTTTACAACGGATGTTCTTTCTGTTGTGAAACTAACAACTTTTCAGGGAGATAAGAAAATTTGTTTGATTCGTTTTCATAACATTCCACAAATTCTTCCATCAAATGAATCTTGTCCATCATGTTTCCCACCAATGACTTTTTCAGTTTGTCAATTTAAAAAAAAACAACTTATCAAGGTTCATTTCGCAATAAAAAGCAATAAATGTTCTCCAAACTTCGGAGTCGGATGCTTCGATATGAGATTGTTTTTTGAAAAATTCCGACGAAATAATCTTCTCGTATATTGCATCCCAGTTTTGTGGAAAAACCTTATTAAGGCGCTTTGCGATATTGAATACTTTAAAATCTACAATTACCATGATTTTCAAACGTCAGTTTTGGTATGCTTTCAGAGAATGTTTGTTTTTCCGCAACACCGAAATACAATTCGAGAGCTGTTTTACTCGTTTGTCTGGAAATTATTGAAGATGAATTCATGGTTTCTTATTGTTGAACAATCTATTCAACATTTACAACTCGTTTCTGATGAGTTGATTGGGATTTTTTCGAATCATACAAATCCTCCAATTGTAAATTTTATCGACCGCAATTCGAATGTTGTTGGATTAACAATCAAAACAGGAGTCGGTATTGATTTTAAAATTCATTTCGTATTAGTTTCAATTCAATCAACAAAAGTTTACATGGTTGGTTTGAATGAACCAGAAGGTTTTTTTCATAACAGTCAAGAATCAGACTTTATTATATCAAAATTGTTTCATTCTGATAAGACTGAGAATGATGAGAATGATGAGAATGATGAGAATGATGAGAATGATGAGAATGATGAGAATGACTTCCTCCATATTAGAAGGATATCTGAGAGGAACGATGATATATCTGCGATTACACAAGGGTTTTCAAGATTTGGACCTCTGGAGTTGATTATTTTCAAAATTGGAAATTCAATCAATGTTTTCATCAAACGCTCAGATGGAACATTTAAAAAATTTAACTTCTACTTTTTCATTATGTCCAAAATATTCGCACATGGCTATGAATTGAATCAATTGACGAATCATTTAACAAGTTTTCCCTGCATCTCAATTAATAATATTGTTAAAGGATTGCTTGAAAATGGGTTTCTTCAAATTTTTGATGGAACCGCGACAACTAAACAAATTCGTGTCTTTCTTATCGATTCTGATTTTGGTTGCGTTCTTAAAAGGCTCCGCCACGAGATTGAAGGATTTCCAGAACGGCTTCGCAAAGAATGTTTGATGAAATATAAGGAAGAAGACGAAAAAGGAAAAGTTGAAAATCCAACGCCGGTTGAAGATTTGTTTAAAGCACATCTCGATTCAATTCGTAAAAATGACTTCATCGGGGACTTCAAGCGAATCTTTGAATTTCTTCTTGAAAAATTGGGAAATAGAGACGATTTGACCCCTGAAATTCAAGAGATTCTTCATTTCTTGGAACAGCTGGTCAAATTTCTCAAACCGGTTTAGCTTGATATTTTCAAGATGAAAAAAATGATGGTAAATAGACCCTAATTTTTATAATATAAATAAAAATGTTCAAATTACCCAAATTACCTTGGTTCGAAACTCACCGTCCGGGAATGTCAATATTCTTTCTAATTCTCCTTTCAATCATCTATGGATTGTTAGGAAATATCGCATCGATAGAAGTAATAATTTTTATTACTTTCTTTGTGTATATATCCTTTTTAATCATATATGTGGATCGGATATCAAAAGAATCAAATGGACCAAGTGGACCAAATTGTGGATCAACAGGAACAAATTGGTATTTGTACGAATAATAAATTATGCAAATCAGACATTAAATGATCCATCATACATGTTCAATTTTGCAAAATAAACATAAACAAATTTTATAAAAAACGACTGTATATTTGCGCAAATAAACATAAACAACTTTTATAAAAAAGGACTATATATTTGCGCAAATAAACAATAATAAAAGCAGGAGGGGACTCCCCCGCCACAAAAAATTGAATAAATATTTCCATTTATTTTTATGAGTTAAAAATGGAATCTACATTTACAAACATGTTTTCATTAAGCGAAGGAGAGAGTCCGTTAGACGCAGTCGCACGAATTCGCGCACATCCACAATTTCCATATTTGAATGAATCCGACATTGCGAACCTTGTCGTTTTCTTGAATAAAACTTCGTTCAAATATTCAAAAACTGACATCAAATATGAAATGTATTTACTATTCATTTCATACCATTTATCACCATCGGCATATGCGACATGTCGAATTGGAGAAATATATTTGTATGGTCGCAAAAATAAAAAGGTGTCTCCCATAAGAAACATCCGGCGCAATTACAACAAAGCTCTTCAATATTTAACAATGGCGTCCATATTCAACTATCCAAAGGCGAATTATCTACTTGGGATGTTGTATTATGACCGGCGCAATTATGATGATATGCTTCATTACCTTAAATTGTCAGCATCAATGTGTTATCCAAATGCACTCTTTCAGCTTGGTATAATCTATTTTCATGGAAAGACATCTATCAAACAGAATTTTCAGAAGGCCTACAAGTATTTTGAGCATTGCGCACAGCATAAAAATAATCTTGGAATCTTTATGTTGACTAATTATGGCGATTCAATCAAATCACAGTATGTTTCTCAAAGAATCGACGAGATGATATCAAATGGAATGAGTCCGATTACGCAAGGAGAATGTCCAGTTTGTTTGGAGGAAAAAGTCGGATATACATTAAGTTGTCATAAAACACATTTTGTGTGTTGTCAGTGTTTGGACCGGCTATTGGAAGCTGAAATTTTGGCGACTGGTCAAATAAAATGTCCGATGTGTCGAGTTCAATCATAAGATTTTTTAATTGAAAATTATTATAAAAAATGAAATAAAATAATCATCATTTATTTGTGATTTAATTCAGTAAAATGTTTATTTTATTTGTTAAATTACCACGAACATCTAGAATGAGATTAAGACATCCTCCACATGTCGCAAAAACGATATGTTCTTTTTGTGGCGAAAGATGGAAACGTCATGATGAAACTCCTCTTTTACCAGTTTCACAAGAGCTGACACATTGGTATTTTCTATTTCCAATTTATTGTTGTGATGAATGTTGTGGAGATGGAAAACTAACATATCTTACGGAAATGATGGAACCCATTCGATTCCTTGAAAACTTCCATGTTTGTATCTATTTTGATAGTCATCCGATTGTGAATCCGTCAGAAGTTTATGTTCCTTTTTTGGGTTCATCTGGAAATTTACAATTTATTTGTATGAACAAAAAGAATTCAATGAAGATTTGTTGCTACACTGGTTCCAGAAAAACTGATTTGTTTCACAAATCAACCATTCATGGTTGTATCATTGACCCACGTTCAGGAGAAATCAAAACTGAATCTGTTTCTATCGCGAAAATCATACTCGGAGTTGACTTATTGAACCGAATATTGAGAGGAGAAGTTCAATGCCATTACATTAAGTCTATTTATGAATTTTATTCACAATTTCCTGATGTGAGTCCAAGAATCCCCAATTTTTCAATTGCGGACCCAAATTCAATTCTGAAATTGTTTTCATTGATTATTTCTGGGATATATTCAGATGACGCGATTAAATCGATTTTGAGTGGAGAAATGAAGGAAGACTTTCTGAAATTTATCATTGATTCAATGATTTCAATGACGGCCTTCATGAGACAAAATGGATTTCAAGAAAAAATCCCAGAATTAAAAGAAGCACCGGTTATTCCTGAATTTCTTACCAGAAATTATGGTAGAGCTGGTTTTTCATTCACTTATCAAGACATCATTTGTCAGAATTTCCGCAATTTCTTGAAATTGTTCCGGAAAATCTTGCGCAAATTGTATAAAATTGATGATTCACACCGCGCGATTGATTTATTTCAGTATTGTCGCTTTTTGTATGCGTCTCTTCACGTTAGTAATCAAGCATTTTATCATCGATTTACACGACAGATTCCATTTCAAAAAATGAGTCCATACTCTGAATATTTGGACCGATATGTTATGTCTGCGAGTCCATTTTGCGTTGAAATTTTTGCAAATGTTCCAGCCTCTGAAAAAGAACTTGACGGATGCACAATTTGTCAGTCTGACGATTCAGCTACCGTCATTGGAAGATGCCCACAACACAACATCTGTTGTTTAGAATGTTTTCCGCAAGTTGTTCAAAACTTAGAAATTTGTCAATCTTGTCGAAGCCCCGATTTTCTTCCGTAAAACTCTTTTACGGAAGAACTTTATAATTTTTATCAAATATAATAAACAAATTATCTTCGCGCGAATTCAATAAACATTCCATTAAACTCATACGCATTTACGAAAACGGGCGCGTTCCGCGAAATAGTTATCAGCTCATCCCGCGAATAACATCGCGAGTATATTTGCCCCGCCGGTATCTCTTCGCGCTCAATCATGATAATATTTTTCGGAATAGTGAACGTATAGCTATAATCGCGACCCTCTGCCCTGTATTGGTTCGCGAGGGCGATCGCCTGATAGAGAGACTCTATAACGGGAAGCATCAATATATTCGTATAGACCTCCTTATCTACATCATCCCAACTATCTTTTACCTCGAATGGGACGCTTTCGAGAGTTTTATATTGTTGGGCGATAAGATAAATATTGAATAATTGTTGATATGTGTATGTTTTCAGAACAATCTGCGGGTCCAATATTGAATAATATTTGAATGTGTAGATTGGAACCGTATATGCGTATTTATTTTTGAGGTCGGGAGCCTGATTAACGCCAGTCTGTAAATAGTTGTAATAATTGGAGCGAATGAGGAGTTGGCTCATAATGTAATTTATATAAATCGATGAAGGTTCGCATGTATATGTAATATAGGGGAACGGCTCTCCCACGTATTTGGGACACTTACAATCAATATCAGACATAATTATTATAATAAAATATTTAAAAAGAAAACATTTAAACCCTTAAAGATTTAAAATGAGACAAAATTGAATATTGTTTTCTATTTTATAATATAATGAATAATTTACAAAAAATATTTTTGATGTTTTTAATCGGATGTATTGGACTTCGTTCTATATTTGTTATTATTGCTAAATATATAAATATAAAATATTTGAAATATTTAGGCTACTTGGCTTTATTACCGGCAATCGGTTTTATTTATATATATTTAACAGGGTCCAGAAAAACTGGCGCCGAAGTATTTGGAAAGAAAATATGGTGGAATAATTTAAGACCCATACATTCGATTTTATACTTTTTATTTGCTTATAATGCGATTATCGGTAATAAAGAATCTTGGATATATTTATTGGTCGATGTTGTAATCGGATTAACAAGTTTTTTATTACACCACTATATAAATGGTAATTTTTCAAAGGTGTTTAATATATAAATATTTATTTATAAAGAAATGTTTATTTATAAAGAAATGTTTCTTATAAAATGCCTATACGAAAAGCACGGGAATATCATCATTTCGCCACACATTTATTCTCGGAAAAATGCTAGGCGTTTCCGTGGATTCCAGCGGTTTAACCGCAAAAGGGAACGTCTTATCATAAACGCATTTCTCACTTAATCTTTCATCAGCCTGACTATAATAATATGTTCTTTCTAAACAGTCCGCAATATTCACATCCCGCTTGAAATTGTTGGTGCATTGAGTAAAGCTCCCATTGTCTTTTGGACAAGGAAACGCCTTCGTTTGCCAGCATTTCGCCTGTGTAAGTGGGTCATTCTGACAATTTCCCAAACAGCTTGTATTATTAATTTGGAACTTCTCTCCAAATACCTTGTCCGAGCAAACAACCGCTAAAATAACAATTATAAAAATGATAAAAAGAATAATATTCATTATAGTATTTTATTAGAAAAAAATGATGGTAAATCATTATATTTTATTAATGTTTAATTTTGAAAAATGAATATCCAAAACTTGATTTTAAAATATATGTCTGGTACACAATTATCAGAAGAAGAGATTGAATTCCTTTTCAAAAAAATTCTACCAATCTTTAATCGAATAATTGTTTGCACAACTTTTCCGATTGATGCTCAAAAAAGAATTGTAGAAGCAATTCTGAATCAAGAAGTGTCTCCAAAAGATAAAAATGAACTTCTTTATACGATTATTGAAGAGTTGATTCCGAATGTTGTTCACATACCATTTAATCAAAAGAATCCAGAATCGGATGCATATATAATATATCAAAAAATGAAAAAAACGGGTGTTGTTCAAAATCAATATATGTCATCAATTCAGTTGTTGATGAAGTTGTATAACTACCATGACAAGAAGATCTTGAAATTTAATCCACAAGTTATTTTAAATGAACACTTAACTATGTGCATTAGAATCTCTTTAAGCGATCATTCAAAATATGTTCATCTTTCACTTACAGATATGACACACATGATGTTTACTCATAAACTACGGTTATTTCCACAATTAGAACAACTTGTCAATTTTGAGAGATGTGATAACTGCAAAATTTTTAGTGGTTTTATGATACTTGATTTCAATACATTGGTTGAACATGTTGCAGAGCACGGATTTTATTGTGAATGTTGGAAGATTTTTGTACAACATAATCAAACTCGTACAATCCCTTGTTCTGTTGGAGGTTGCAAGGGTCCTCGCTGTGATTTTTGTGAAAAATACATACAGATGCAACTTACTGAAATGATTGCGGTATTGAATAGTTTTAAAAATAGCTCATTGATATCCAGTAGTATATATGGAACTTTTTTTAAAATTGCATGTAGTGTAATCGTTGGCGAGGATGTTATATCATTTAGTCCTGCTATATATGATGAACTTTTTATCGAGATGCGTAAGATAATCGCAGGTGGCTGTTCTATGCCGTTTATTCCATTCGTTCTGAAATTATATCATTATCGACAAGCACTTGGACAAGAAATATTTGAACGATTTCTTAAATTGAGTGAAAAATTAGAGAAATTCATGAAAAAGAATCGATGTGTGGAGAATCCAGAATTTTTATCTATTGACTTGTCGAGTTTGACAGAAGATACTTATCATGAATATATGGATAATTTGCGTCGTGGACAAGAAGAATTTCAAGATTGCATCCCCGAATTGGGTTTTTGTTGTTGTTCTGAAATTATAGCAAAGGAGAAACATCAAGAATTTTTAAAAAATCGGGATGATGTAATTAAAAGAAAACAAGAAGACGAATTACGGCTAAAACAAAGAATGCATCTTTGGCGAATAAATTGATAATTCGAACATGTTCAAAAATAAAAATTGAAACATTTTTATAAGTTATTTTTACAGAATAAAATGACAACTCGTTCGCCACAAACAATTAATGGAATCAAACTTCATAATTCACCTCCAACTGAACAGACATTACAGGTTCACGCGAACCGATTTGTAATTTCATTTGGAACTGATACAAAGCGCGTCTTTTATGAAATAAAAGATGAATCCATCAAAGGAGAACCTTTCAATGTTATATTGATTATGATTTGCTACGAGATATCAGGACATCAATTGTGTCAGAATGTTGATTTCATATCATCGTTCTTTTATTCAATTGTGTTCCATCTGCGAACGCAAATCCCAAAGCTTCTCAAATATCACAAGCATATTGATTTGATTCGCAAGTTTTTCAATGAACCAAGTCTTATTCAATACATGGTAGTTCCAGTCATTGGATTCGAGCTCGAAGTTCATAAAAGTCGGGTCTGTTTTATCAGCAAATCATCCAAAGCGGTCTCATCTTCTATTCGAGCGAAGTTCGAAGAATATGGGGCCTTTTTGGGAGATTCTTGCTCACAAATTGCGACCGCGCTTTCAAAGATGAGCGTTCAAGCTCCGTCTCCGGCTCCGGCTCCGGCTCCGGCCCAACCAAAACCCGAAAACGTTTGGACTCAAAGACAAATAAAGCGGTCTTCTGGAAAAGAATCGGCTACTCAAACTCAATCAACTGATTCCACTGAATCGGCTACGCAAACGCAAACCGTTTCAATTTCCGCAAAAACAACCCAGACCGACAATTCATTTGCGCAATTGATACTGGAAAACGCCGGATTGAAAGACGAAGTCGCGCGATTACAGGAGCTGTTGAACGATAACTCTGGCCTCAAAAGTAAGATTTCCCAATTGGAGAAGAGGCTTACTAAAACGGAAACAAAACCTGATGAAATCCCATTTACTCTTGAAGACCATCAGCGGTTCATGAAAGAACAACGCGACATTTTTGAGAAAGAGAAGGCCAAACTTCAAGATAAGATTAACCTATTGAAAGATATGAACCGAAAATTGATTGAAAATGGACGCTCCGACTTGAAAGAGTTCAAGAATAGAAGTATGGAATATTTCAGGAAAGAACTCCTTACAATTTTAAGTGAATATCCGGCTACTTCATCCGAGATTGGACACATTCTCAGAATATCTAATCAGTATGATATGGTTGGGCCACTCAGTAGCTGGTCAATGAATACGATTCTTCAAGAATTTAATCACAAGATTGAAAAAGGAGAGCGTATTGCTCCATCCCGATTTTTTGAATTTTGGACGGAATGTATTCTTCCACGAATCGATGAATCATCCCCGCAAATTTTACATACATTGAAAGATGCGTGGATGCGATTTCGCTCAATGTGTTGGAGTTCAAGTGGAGACGATACATTCGCATTACAGGTAAATCTGGTTTTCTCCCAATACATCCAAGATTACAAAAATAAAAAATACGATGGATATGTAGTCCCATTTTTCAACATTCTTATTCATTCGTGTAAGAATCTTATTATTTTAGTAGGATTGGTCGATGTTCATTATGGCGAGAAGGAGACTCCAACTGTTATCGATACGGTTTATGAAGAGTTCGTATGCCTTATGACACTTCCGGACCCGCTCACCGTTTTGAAAGAGATAGTTGAGCTTTCAAAACAGAAACTTGCGGAAGCGCAGGAGACTCCATATCCGATGCCTCCGGTATTTAATAAGTTGGTTTTTGGTATTGAATTACAGGGACCATCTTTCTTTGAAAATCTCTCAAAATCAATGTAAGAGACACTGTAAGTGCTCGGTAAAAAGCAACCAAAAAAATATTATAATTATTATGTCCGAAATTTATGTTGTTAAGAGGGATGGGAACCGTGAGGAAGTCCATTTCGAGAAAGTTCAACGCCGTATAAAAAACAATAGCAATGGCCTCAATGTCAGCTCCAATCTAATCGCGCAAAAGGTCTGTTCGCGCATTTATGACGGGGTTTCCACTGAGGAGTTGGACGAGCTAACTGCCGAAATTTGTACGAGCCATTTAACTGAGCACCCCGACTATGAGACGCTCGCCACGCGCATTATAATAAGCAATAATCATAAGACCACACCGGACACATTTTCAGAATCAATAAAAATACTCTATTTAAATGATTTAGTTAGCAAATCATTATATGAAGTCGTTTTGAGTAATGAGGCGCTCCTCAATTCATCAATAAAACACGAAAATGATTATCTAATTGACTACTTCGGGTTCAAGACGCTCCAAAAGAGCTATTTACAGAGGGTTAATCGGGTTATTATTGAACGCCCCCAGTATTTATTTATGCGTGTGAGTTTAGGCCTCCATCTGAACAGTGTCGCAACCGCATTAAAGAGTTATATTTATCTCAGTCATAAGAACTTCATTCACGCAACACCGACCCTTTTCCATAGTGGGACGAACAATCCCCAGCTGTTGAGTTGCTTCTTGCTCGGGACCGATGATAGCGTGGCCGGAATTTACAAAAATATCAGCGATTGTGCTCAAATAAGTAAATGGGCCGGAGGGTTGGGAGTTCATATGAACAATATTCGCGGAAAGAACGCGCGAATTCATAGCTCAAATGGATATAGTAATGGGATTATACCGATGTTGCGCGTCTATAATGAGACGGCCAAATACATAAACCAGTGTTTTGCGCCGGAGACGAACATTCAGGTTTTTGCGAATAAAACGAAACCGATCAGTCATATCAATATTGGGGATTTGGTAATGACGAATGATGGAACTTATAAGAGAGTGTTAAATGTTATAAAAAACACAATCAATAAAGAAATATATCATATATCGAACTCACTCAAAAAGAAACACGTTCGCGCGACGGGGGAGCATCAAGTTTATATAAAACGTGGTTTTGTGTATGGCTATTTTTCAGTGTCAGAGATTATGGTTGGAGATTTTGTTTGTTATCCTAATGGAACCGAATATTCGTGGTATTCAATCGATCATATTGAAAAATGCGCATATGAGGGTGATGTCTATGATTTAACCGTTGAAGATAATCACACATATGTCGTCGATGATTTGGGGCTCGTCCATAATTCAGGGAAGCGCAATGGGTCCATCGCTGTCTATTTGGAACCGCACCATCCCGACATAATGGATTTCTTGGAGTTGCGAAAAAACAATGGGTCCGAAGATATGCGAACGCGGGACCTTTTTCTTGCGCTAATGATACCGGACCTCTTTATGAAGCGCGTCGAGGAAGCAAGTAAGAACCCCGACCAGCCCGTTCTATGGTCCCTATTTGACCCCAATGATAACAATGAGCTCATAGACCTATATGGGGACGCCTTCGATGAGAAATACGCCGAATTAGAAACCAGCAAAAAGTTCGTTAGCCAAGTTGATATAAGTAAGGTCTGGAAGAAGATTCTGAGTTCCCAAATAGAGACAGGGACTCCATATATACTCTTCAAGGACCAGATTAATAAGATGAGCAACCAGTCCAACGTCGGAACAATCAAGAGTAGTAATTTGTGCGCGGAGATTGTAGAATACAGCGACGCAAATGAATATGCGTGTTGTTGCTTGGCGAGTATATCGCTCGGGGAATTAGTGGCGCGCCCCGCATTCGACCAAGCCATCATCTTCGCAAAGACGGACTGCGACTATTGTGTTCGGGCCGTCCAATTATTCGAGAAGATGGGGGTCAAATACGAGAAGGTCGTTTTGGATAATAATAAGGAGAGATATGCGATGTATGCGGACCTCGAAGATAAATACAATCGCGTCTGCAATACGGTCCCTCAAATCCTACTGGGAGATACCTATATAGGGGGATATACAGATTTTGTGGAATACGTAAAGCCACGTGTTGATTACCATCGGTTTGAGCAAATATGCGATATACTGGTCCGAAACCTGAACCGCGTCATCGATATCAACTACTACCCTGTCCCCGAGACGGAGAGGTCCAATTTCAAAATGCGGCCTCTGGGTATTGGGGTCCAAGGGTTCACGCAGATGCTTTTAAAGATGGGGTATTCTTTTGAGAGCGCCGAGGCGAAAGTTCTAAATAAGCAGGTCTTTGAGGCGATGCAGTATTATTGCTTGAAGGCTTCTTGCGCAGTCGCGCGGGAGCGCAAGGCCGTTATGGAGACGGTGGAATTTCAGGAATACGCAAAATGCGCGACGGAACCACGGTTTGAGTACAATGGCGATTATTTTACGAGCGCGGAAGTCGTATCTGGACTCGGAGCATATGAGCGGTTCAGGGGGAGCCCACTATCGGAGGGGATTTTCCAGCACGAAAAATACGGCGTTCCAGCGACTAGCCTCTTTTTAGGGAAAGAGAAATGGGACGCGCTCAGAGAGGATATTATGAAATATGGGGTACGAAATAGCCTATTGGTTGCTCTCATGCCCACTGCTTCTACGAGCCAGATATTGGGAAATACGGAGTGTTTTGAGCCAATAACTAGCAATATATACACGCGCCGGACATTGGCTGGAGATTTCGTGGTCCTGAACAGGAATTTGGTCGATGACTTGCTGGACGTTGGACTATGGTCGAAAGAGATGAAGGATAAACTAATTTCGGAGAATGGGAGTATCGCGAATATCACTGGAATCCCCCCGCGGATGAAGGAAATGTATAAAACTGTATGGGAGATTAAGCAAAAGACGATTATTGACCTTTGCGCGGACCGCGCCCCTTTTATTTGCCAGACGCAGTCGATGAACCTTTTCTTTGAGGAGCCAAAGATTGGGACCCTCGGAAGCGCCCTGATATATGGGTGGAAGCGGGGTCTGAAAACGGGGTCGTATTATGTGAGGAGTCGCCCAAAAATTCAGGCCCAACAATTCACGATTGACCCAAAGCTGAAAGAGAAAGTGTTTGAAGAGGAAGCTCCACATGTATGTGAATCGTGTAGCGGATAAAGAAAACATATAATGGTTTATTTATTTACAAAGTAAGTAAATAAAACATCTGTGTATATTGTATAAAAGAAAATGCTCTTACAAGAAGATTATGACCGCGTCATTGGATGTCGCGTCAGAACGGTTTTAGATGTAAATACGCTCCATCTATTTTTCGATGATAAATTTGAGTCATCAATGAACAAAAACAATCCAAAAGAAGTCATATATGAATATAATGGTGTTATCCAGAAAAAATGTAATCGCGCTTTATCTAAAACGCGTCCAAACCGGATATTACTTGCCGGAATTGGAGGAGGAACCGTTATGACTGGATTCAATCCAGAAACTCCAACAATTATTGATTGCGTTGATATATCTCCGGTCGTCATCGACCACTTCAAAAAATACTTTTTCCCATCAATAAAAAAACATATGAATCCAAATATCAAAATAAATATTCACTGCGCAAGTCTCCAAGATTTTATAGCAAAAAACAAAAAAAAATATGATTCAATTATTATTGATTGCTTCAAAAGCGGAGGATTTGATAAATCATTACACGCCATATTGAATAAATTGAAGAGTCATATTTCTACGAATGGGAATGTGCTCATAAATATTCATTCAAGTCGGACAGGTCCTTATTCAATGCCATATAATGAACTTAAACAGAATGTTGGTAAAAAGATATTTACTACGCGCGGACATTTATCAAATACATCCAACGCATCCGATTTTGGAAATTTAATTGTTGAGTTAAAACATAAATGATGCGCGTTCTTATAGGACCTATATCCTGAATAAAGTAAGATGGTTGGGCTCAAAATGAAATTCATTTTCAGGAAAAATTTATGATAATGAGAACTTATAAAAATGGAATATATTAGAATATTATAAAATTTCAAAGAAAAAACTAAAATTATAATTAAGCGATTATCATAAATGATTAACGCCACAATCTCACGGTGCTGTCGCCACTGCCGGTTGCCAGAAGCGGCGCCGTAGGGTGAAACGCCACAGAGTAAACCACGCTGCTGTGCCCCTCCAGAGTCGCCACACAAGTTGCAGACGAGTTGTTGGATGATAGCAGCCACAATCTTACGGTGTTGTCGTAGCTGCCGGTTGCCAGAAGTGGCGCCGTAGGGTGAAACGCCACAGAGTTAACAGAGCCACTGTGCCCCTCCAGAGTCGCCACACAAGTTGCAGACGAGTTGTCGGAGGACAGCAGCCACAATCTCACGGTGTTGTCGCTGCCGCCAGTTGCCAGAAGCGGCGCAGTAGGGTGAAACGCCACAGACTCAACATAGCTGCTGTGCCCCGCCAGAATCGCCACACAAGTCGCAGATGAGTTGTCGGAGGACAGCAGCCACAATCTCACGGTCTCATCGCTGCTGGCGGTTGCCAGAAGTGGTGCCGTAGGGTGAAACGCTACGGAGCTAACATAGCCGCTGTGCCCCGACAGAGTCGCCACACAAGTCGCAGACGAGTTGTTGGAGGACAGCCGCCACAATCTGACTGTGTTGTCGCAGCTGCCGGTTGCCAGAAGTGGCGCCGTAGGGTGAAACGCCACAGACCAAAGAGATTTGCTGTGCCTCTCCAGAGTCGCAACACAAGTCGCAGACGAGTTGTCGGAGGACAGCCGCCACAATATGACTGTGTTGTCGCTGCCGCCAGTTGCCAGAAGCGGCGCCGTAGGGTGAAACGCCACAGAGAGAACA
>Ga0214919_10000168_pt1 | contig 110155 bp, 87 predicted proteins | sample LL1503_MetaG_FD_177994 | JGI IMG/M metagenome (GOLD analysis project Ga0214919, IMG submission 177994) | Freshwater microbial communities from Lake Lanier, Atlanta, Georgia, United States - LL-1503 | ecosystem: Environmental > Aquatic > Freshwater > Lake | place: USA: Georgia | collected...
GACTCTGCGAAGCATAGTAGTCCAGATGAATATGCGTGGTTATCCTCCGCTACGCTACAGATACCACATTCATATTGTTTACTCTATAACAACATGAATTCGTGTTTGATTTAAATGTTGATTTTCACGGTATTTTCTTCTTTTTCTGTAGGTGTTTCTTGGTCGGATGATTTGGTAGTGGGATTCAATTCCTGGGGTTTGGCAAAAAATTGGGTAATATGGTTATGATATTCAAACATTTGCGTGTAAATATTATGACGGTATATTGGTACAAACCAACATAACCATAATGGATCAGAGTTGTGCTCCTATAGATATCGCACCAGAATCCATATTGCCGATCGGTACCTTGTCCACGTTTTTTACCGAATTGAATGATTTTTCTATGATGGATAGAGACGATGTACCTGAACCCAGCGAAGCTCACACCAAATCCATAGAAAATTCGTACGAAAATTCGTATAGCGAATCTAGAATTGTGGATGAATCCTTTTTGGAATTCACACAATCCTTGCAAACGGCAACTTCCAGATTGCGAAAGAAAATTACACGTTTTATTCATTTTCCTAAAGATATGAAAACGTAAAAATCAACGCAGGCATTGAATTTCCGATAGCATGAACCCAGTAGGATCTCTTTAGGAATGATGCAAAAAGTGTTTTTGCGTTAAAGTAATATAAAAAAGAAATACAATATATTGTATACTTCCATAAGATGGTAAGAACTTCCAAACAAACTACGACTGCTCCTGTTGCTACCCCCGCCACCGTAAAAGATGTTGCTCCCGCAACCGAACCCAAAAAAGTTGCTGCTAAGAAGCCCAAGGCAAATACGGTGGTGGAAGTTCCCGCGACTGTTGAAAAACAAGATATCCCTGCCGCCGTGGTAGAAGAGGTTGTCAGTGAAGATTTGGTGGAGCTTCTCACCTCTTTCAACAACAAAATCAACCAAGGCTGCGCCTTTTTCGCATCATTGAAGACTCAATTCAAGACTCTTCAAAAGTCGGTTCTCAAGGCACATAAGACTGCCCAAAAGGTGTCCAACCGCAAGAATCGTCGTTCAGGCAACCGTCAACCCTCTGGGTTTGTTCGCCCTGCCCTCATCAGTGACGAGCTCGCCGTGTTTTTGGGTAAGCCTACTGGTACTGAAATGGCACGAACGGATGTTAGCAAGGAAATCAACCAATACATTCGCACCAACAAACTCCAGGACGAAAAGAATGGTCGTCAAATCAATGCTGATGCCAAGCTTACTGCTCTTCTCAAGTTGAATGGTACTGATAGTCTTACTTATTTCAATTTGCAACGATACATGAAGCACCACTTTGTCAAGGTGGAAGCTCCCGTTGAAGCCGTTGCTACTGCTTAAATAAAATACAAAATCATATAAATACAATACTTACTATTATATGTATAAATCATGGGCAGCGATTATTATATTCATATCTATTTGGAAATTGAACATACAGGTGGAAGATGTTATATAGAATTACCCATTGCGCGAGGTTATTTTTGTGATTGTGCTTGGGGTATTTATGACAAAGATGAAGATGATGAACCCTATTGGCATGGTGAAGAAGCATCCGATTTGAGAAAACAATTAGAAAAATTCATGTTGAAACCACGTCCTGATGTAATCATTTACGCAGACAAAAAATACAAATCGGATTTTTTACAAGAAAAATATGAGCCGATCATTGTGAAAAAATTGGAGGAGAAAACCCCCAAAAAAATACGGTTTGAAGATACCGGAAAATTACAAACATTGGATGATATCATCACGATTACTCGGTTTGAACTTAGATACGAACCTAATTTATAAACCTAAATAAGAAATATAAAAAATACAGTATATAATATTATGTAAACTGCATAATATCATGTCAAGTTTTTACTATTTGATCAAACGCGAAATAGAACATACATTATCCAATGGATGTGATATCCGTAGCAAAGCGGAGGATAACCACGCGTATTCTGAAGGACTACTTAGGAGTCCAGATGAATATGAAGTACATTGTGTCTCCAAACGTTTGTTTTCCGAAATAGACGATGATGCAGGACGTAGATTTGCAGAATCTTTGGTTGATATTCCCGAGGTTGCGTATATAGGTGATGCGACGAAAGTGCCGGAAAATTCGGGTCGGTACGAAAGTAGTGGAGAATTTCTCCGGCAAAATACGGACGATGACGTAGGAATCGGGCGTATTTTGCATTGTAGTTGTACAAAACAAACATGCAAAACAATAGAATTTAATTATTCAGATCTGTTGTCCAAATTAAATACATCAAACATAGATGATTCCAACAAAATGTTTTATCAACACGTATTGTCAGGAATTGCCTATATACATGAAAACTTCAGTCTATGTCAAATGAACCAACACAAATATGTATATTTGGAACATATGTATAACAATATGTTTACACACAATTTACGAGAACCACATTTGAATTTGTTTTTTCGTGTACAAAAAATACATCATGGATTTTCACAATTGGCACGTTTGTACAAATATCGTAAGGCTCATATACATAATATATGTGATTTGACCACCATCGCATTTCCTACAGACGTTCTCCAATTTCCTACGACATGGTCAAGCCTTCCAGCGACATGGTCAAGCCGATCCGTAGATGTTTGGTCTGTATTACAACACGGTTCATTGTATTTTTTCAATCGTCGTGATTTGACACAATTGTTAAATACTGCACTCGGAAATGCACCTTATTTTTTTGCAGAACCCTTGAAATGTAAAAACCCGTACAACAATGTCTTCTTTACAAAAGCGGATTTGTACAATATGTATTTTTTTATTCGCAGTGGTGGTATGAAAATTTCCTCATTAATTCATGAATTTTATATCTGCGAATTTCAATTGGGTTTGTTTAAAATAAAAAATGAACATCATATACTTGAATATGCGATTAACATACTTGTGAACAATGGAGACACCGATGAATTGCATGAACATGTGATAGAAATGCTGGAAACGTATATGCCCAAAAGAATTCCTCATGAAGATTTTCCCAAAGAAAATTTGGTAGATGTCATGCGTCCTTATTTGGTATTTTATTTATATGTTGAATGGATTTCGTATCGTAGAAAATATAATTTACGGGTTTTGTTACAAAATTTAAATATTTTTTATCATACGAATCCACAATATGGACGTAAAATCATTACAAAAACACCGAATATATTTGGTAAAAACAATAAAGGTTTTATCACAAATGCAGTACGTCCACCCATTGTATTTATATTACCAAACTCACCTGATAATTAGGCAGAGACATCAGACACCGGTCAGAGGGATGAAAAAAAATTGATTTGCCATTTTTACAATAACAAAATAAAAGTATCCCTTAAAACCGTACCAAAGCAATTATGACATCGTTCGCTCCCCAATCAGTTCCTATGAGTGTGTTTGTTCCTCACGTGGATGCCTCCTTTTCATGGGAAGACATTGCGTATTATTTTGAACAAGTGTTTGAAATCGGTAAATTAGAACGTATTGAAGCCGTTCCCAAGATGAATCAGAAAGATGGACACCCTTACCATGCGTGTTTCCTGTATTTTAGCCATTGGAACAATGGATACAATGCGCAAAATCTACGTTTACGTATGATGCAAAACATGCAAACACGTTTCTACGTGAATGAACGTTTGTATTGGATGGTTTGTCCCAATACAAGCGATGTATTCGTAGAGAATTTACCTACACCGAAACATATGTCATTAACCATGTTTGTTTCGGGAAAAGGTGATTTGGATTCCATCATCCAAACGTTCAACGATATGGATCTCGGAAAGGTAAGTATTACTCATACACGTTTGACAGACGAAACCCCTCTAAACCAAAATTTGTTAGTATATAAACATATTTCTTGCCAAGGTTCCGACATTCCTTGGGTTCAAATTATGAATCCCCACGCATGGAAAATCGTCGTAGAATTTGATTACTGGTATCATAGTAAATCCGCTCACGAATTTCAAAAAATGTTAGATAGTGAAAAATATGTGATTTTGTTTCCGGATATTAGTACACGTTGGATTGTTACGCAATATCATGCGACTCCACAAACCGACGGAATCAATCCATATATTTGGAATTCGCCAATTCAAGAAAAAAACATTGAATTCAGTAACAATAGAGACGACGAGGATATGTTGGATATTTCTGAAGACTCAGTTGGAGGCTATACGTCCCCTGAACAAATTGCTTTGAATATGTACTCTGAAAATTGTTCTATTGCTAACATTGTCTAATACCGATAACTAAAAAAACAAAAAAATATTAAAAAAAAAGACGGGGCACAACCCCCATCTTTTTTTTCGTTCGTTTTTGTCCGGATTAAAATGTTCAAAGGTGAATGTATATATGAATAAAAATACAAATAGTGTAAACATTATGTCCATGCCTACCCAAGAAGAATTGTGCATAAAAATCTTGGAATATGTACAAAATCATTCTCCCAAATTGTACATTCTCACTCCCTGTTTTGGAGGAGTATGTTACGTGAATTATGTTCAATCCATGATAGCCACTCTGGAATTGTTTCATCAGTTCGGATTTCCCATACAATTTGAATTTTGCAAAAGCGATAGTTTGATTACTCGGGCGCGAAACAATTTAATAGCCAAAGCCATGGCAGACACGGAGATGACACACGTCCTATTCATTGACAATGATTTGATGTGGAATCCGATGAATATATTGAAAATGATACTTGCGGAAAAAGGTATCGTCGGCGGAATTTATCCTCTAAAAAAATATCATTGGTCACGTTTGGTAGGAGAAGACCTCTCCAAAACTCGTTCTCGCTGCGCAGACGAGTTAGTTGTTGATGATCAAAATAAGATTGAAGAATGGTTAGATAAACGTAATCAATCCGTATTAAAATCATATGTTCCCGATGATGTCATGATCCAATCACGTTTGTTGTCTTTCAATGTCAATCATTTAGGAAATCATTTAGAAATTGACGATAATTTAGCCAAAGTACGTCATATACCCACCGGATTTATGTTAATACAACGTTCTACAATAGAAAAAATGCACGAATCCTTTGCTGAAACCAAATACACGGACGATGTCGGATTTTTAACCCAAGAAGAAAACAAATTCGCCTATGCATTGTTTGAATGTGGGGTACGTGAAGGACATTATTTTTCCGAAGACTGGATGTTTTGTGAACGATGGATTCAATTGGGAGGTGATATTTGGGCAGATGTAAGTATCTCTTTGACCCATACCGGCATAGAAGATTATAGAGGATCCTATCTTGCATCTTTACTTTAGATACAAAAAAATTGATTTGTTTTATCTACCCTACGATTGAATGGTAGATAAATTAAATGGGCATCAAATTTCTGAATCGTTACTTGATTAACAAGTGTAAAAAAACATCCATCTCATGTACATCTTTACAAAGATTCTCTGGGAAAACCATTGTTGTAGATACCTACATCTATATTTATAAATTTCTGGGGGAAGATAAACTATTGGAGCACATGGACCGTATGGTTTCCATGTTTTTGAATTACAAAATTACTCCTATATTCATCTTTGATGGAAAACCACCCCAAGAAAAACAATCGTTGTTGTACCAACGCCGAGAAAAAAAACAAGAAGCCGAAGACAAATACAAAATCATTTTACAACAAATAGAAAGTGGATTGGATTCCACGGAAGAATTGAAATCCCAATTGATTGGACTGAAAAAACAATTCTTGAAAGTGGATTATGATCATATACAATGTGTGAAATCTATTTTACGTGAATACAAGGTGGAGTTCATAGATGCAGTGGGAGAATCGGATGAATTATGTGTACAATATGTCAAATCTCAACGTGCATGGGCATGTTTGAGTGATGACATGGATATGTTTGTGTATGGTGCCGACCGAGTATTACGCAATTTGTCTTTGCACAAACAGACCGTGGATTTGTACAACATGAAATCCATTTTGACGGATTTGCATATGGATATGAATACGTTTCGTCAAATTATGGTATTATCCGGTACAGATTACAATACAGAATCCAATGTGACTTTGCACGAAACCTTGAAATGGTATCATGAATATAAAAAACAAAAACTTGCGCCGCGTAAAGAAATAACCTTAGACTTTTATCAATGGTTATGTAAACATACGAAATACATACAAGATTATCATAAATTGATACATGTACATAATATGTTTGTCCTAGATGACATTTCTGATGTCAAAAATTAAAACGACAAATAATGTGGTATTTTTTTTGTGATCTAGGACACAAATATATGATCATATAGTAAATGTATGAACATGGACCATGACACAAAAAATCATGACATGAATGTGGAATATTATCTATTATGTAAAAAAATAAACCAATCCGAGAAAAACGTACCGCCCATCACCAAACATGGAAAATTACAAATCCTATATGAAGATTTAGTCCGTTCGTTTTCTCGTCCCGTCATACATCTACCAAAAACCGAACAATTTCAGGATAGTAAATATTTTCGTTTGATACCCACGGAAATACGATCCCATATACCCGTATTGAAATCACGTTCTCAATATACATTCACGACACCGGGTGGACGAAATATTACCGTATGCATTGCGTGTTATCACGATTATGTCCAAGAACATGCCGACATGGTACAGCAAATATATTCTTGGTTCTGTTTCTTGGAAAAACATGCCCGTCCAATTTGTTCCAAGAATTTGACCGTGTATCTTTATTTAACCAAATGTACCAAGATATTACCAAAAACCAAGAACACTGAGATATCCGAAATCAACGTGAATAGTGGGTTTACCATACCCTGTCCCCAATATGACAATGAAATCTATATCTACCGATACGAAGAATGGTTCAAAGTATTCTTGCACGAAACGATTCATGCCCTGGGTATAGATTTTTCTTGGTATAGGAATCAAGCTCCCATAGAAAATATTCTACGAAAAGAATTTACCGGGGTACAAACTACCCAATGGAACATTTCGGAATGTTATACCGAGGTTTGGGCAGAAATATGCAACATATTGATTCAAGTATATCGGATTACCAAGAAACCGAAATTTGCTCAAATACAATTCATTGTACAAACGGCTTTGATGTATGAATCATGTTGGTCACGTATTCAGTGTAGCAAAGTATTGCAACATTATGAATGTGGCAACGCATATTCTGAAGGACGACGTAGGAGTCCAGAGGAATATGGTATTAAGTACCAAGAACTCAAGGGTGATGTCAAGGTGTACCAAGAAACAGACACATCTGTATTTACCTATTATGTATTGAAAAGTATATTAATGACCCACCTGGATTTGTTCTTGGATTGGTGTTCACAAGCTTCACTGAACAACCCTATGTTGTTTACCAAGATATTTGATGACGAAAAAACGATTGAATCGCGTATGATCTCCTTTGGTAATTTCTTGGTGCAAATGTCAGGAGAAATGGATCATCATTTGACCAAGAAAAATGTCTTTTCTATGAACTCTATGCGAATGTCTTTGTGGGGATAGAGACGACGTACCTGAAATAACTAGGAATAATATATAACTCAATGTTATTTCATCATGTTGTTTTTACGTAGACGTTCACGCGTTGCCGTGAAACCAGAAGCGTTACCGGAAAGTGTTGGTCAGAGGGGCGTACGTTCATCATTACCATCAGCAACACCAGAACCACCAGAACATTTTATGCGTTCTCCTTCATGGAAAATGTTTGAAAAAATTGAATTGAGAAAAAACATATAGAGAAATGGTAATAGCAATATATTTAATATGGCAGATTTTTTGGGAAAATTGTCCTTGTTTAACAATAGTACGCGTATCACACCCAATGGTTCACCAAAACAAGAGAAAAAAGGAGTATTCATAGAATCATTGCCCGACAACCATGTTTCTAGGAGTAAATCCAATTCTTTTTCGGGAAATCGGGTTTCCCCCGCACCTTTACAAAAAGAAGATATAGAACATCATATAGAAACCTTGCCAGGTACACCAATGTCAGGACATGAAAGCGGTATGAATACACCACAACTGGTGGCGTTGCCAGATGAGTTAGCATACGATACGCACGAATGGTTAGAAATAGACCGTCCAGCTGAACATAATTATGTAGAACATGTTCGCACAATATACAGACACGTATTGGATGATTTGTATCGTAGATTTGTACCTCCCACCGATATACATGAAAAATATTTAGAAGAAATACGCTCACCTTCTTGGGAAACTTTTGAAAAAAAACACAATAAATGAAGACAAATCCATATAAACCATAATGAACTTACTAATATATACAAAATGCATTTTTGTTTGTATGTATTCTTACAAGGAATCCTGTTGATTCATGGATTCAGAAATCCTCAAAAAACATCGTATTTGTTTTCTACTCATGATTGCAAAAATTGCAATTCACAAAATTCAATGCCTTCCGACAAATCAATCTTACGTTCATGGACATGTATAGGAGTCCAAGAACATATTGATTGGTCCAAACCGTATCGTGTACAATTGGGGGATTTGCCTCTGGTCATTTGGTCAGATGGACAAAGTCAATCAACAACTAAGTTGAAGCATCCTGCGGAACCTAATTCTTTTTTTTCTACCATCAATATTTGTCCTCATATGGGATCCAAATTGGACAACGGTATCATTACTCCTCAGGGAAAATTACAATGTCAATATCATGGAAAAGAATTTGACAAAAAGGACCAATTTGGACAGGTCAAATTGCACGAAGGTAAACTTTTTTGGGCATTGAATCCGATACATTCATCCCCGCCTCCTATTCCTTATTTTCATCATCCCAATTATGTCCATTCTTTTTTGGAATTGGATATGGATGCAGGATTGAAAGATTGTGCACTGAATTCTATGGATTTGCGACATCCTGAATATGTACATCGTATGGGATTTGGGAGTCCCATTCCTGCCACCAATATCAAAAATTATTTGTATCCTTCACGAAAAGGATATGCTGATCGCGTAGGACTGTCCTTTGATTATCAATCCAATCCGATCATGCAACAAATCAATCAGAATTTTGAACCTACTCATAATTTCCATATGTTTGTTTATCCTACTTTCTCTTGGTCAAGAGTGTCATTCCAAGACAAACATTTGATTGTCGCCTTGAATTTGTTACCCTTGTCTCCCAACAAAACACGTTGGTATGTGACCTTGATTCATAATTATAGCAAAACCAAGGTGCAAAAACAGGTCATGAAATTGTTGGCTTTGACCATTATGAAACAAGATTTTGTACAAATGCGCATGCAACAACCAGAAAGTGCACTGAAAACTGCACGTATGTTTGAACAATGTTTTGATGATGAAAGTGTCATATTACGATTGTACAACATGTTGGAAGACTACGAATATCCGTCTATTGGAACTATTGGAACCTACGGTTCCAGTAAAACCTCCCTTAAGTAACGAGGACACCCCCCACTACGTGGTGGTGCCCTCATAAGGTTTCCAAGAACCATTTTAATATTATTTATATAGGATCCTATACAACTAATTAACCAAGACTCCTCATAAGAAACCTTATGAGGGCACCACCACGTAGTGGGGGGTGTCCTCGTTACTTAAGGGAGGTTTTACTGGAACCGTAGGTTCCAATAGAAATAAATCAAAGGGTATATAGTATAGTTCGTACAATACCAATCGTTGAATGAATCTTTGGAATCGTATTGTTGTATTGGTTCTTTGTATTTGTGCAGGATTGTATATATTACATCATGTTGAAAAATTTTCTACAAATTCAATGGCGAATATGGAAAACAAGGAAGGTATGTCCAATGCAAATACAAATACAGGAACAGACAACACTGATAACCGTACCACCGTCACCCACACCACAATCGTCGCCGTCCCCGACAGTAAGGGACTCTTTGAATTCAATCACGGAAAGTCAGATTCTAGCAAGATCCCTAAGATAATTTGGACTTTTTGGTCAGATGACCGGAGGTCATCAACCTTGGGGTCAGAAGGACCAGAAAATAGCGTGGTAAAATCATGCATAGATTCTTGGAAAAAACACAATCCAGATTATGAAATCCATGTTCTCACCAAAAAAAATTACAAAAAATACATCTACGGGGTTCCCGATTTGGACATTGATATTGAGAAAATGAAACATTCCGGCGATTTCGTCGCACGTTTTGCCGATTATGTACGATGTATTGTATTGTCACAACAGGGCGGTTTTTGGATAGACGCATCTATCATTTGTCACGCGCCTCTTTCTTGGGTACATGCGACCCAAAACAAAACCGGTGCCGAATTTGTCGGATATTATATTCATAAAGGGACCTATTTAGAATATACGCAAACAAGTCCTATGATAGAAAATTGGTTTTTTGCTTGTGTGCCCGGTTCGTTATTTATGCAAGATTGGTGTGAAGAATTTTTTCGTACGGACGAATATGCTACCATTGCAGAATATTTAGACAATGTCAAAGAACAAGGGGTTCATTTCAACAATATACATAATTTAGCGAGTCCAGAATATTTGACTATGCATATTTCTGCACAAAAAGTTTTACAACGACCCACCGACGAACACAAATACAATTTATATTTGTTTTCGTGTTGTTCTGGACCCTTTGCCTATTTGCACGACCACGACTGGAATTCCGCCGTCGCAGTTCATCAATTGGTAGACACCGACACGTGTGAAAATTATTACAAATATCCTCTGATCAAATTACGTGGAAGTGAACGTACCATTTTGGAACAATATGACGATTCTATCAGACAACGAGCATTTGCAGACGAAGGTAAATAAAGTGTATTGAGAATGTAATAATCACTATTATAATTATTACATTGGCAGATGAAAACGAGGACATGGTTCATCCTTATCTTATGTATCCTTTTGATTTCCTATATTTTCTATGTAATGGTGGTATGTGATCAATGTAAAAAACGTCGTCAAAGTCGTGAAGAAGCTCTACAAATGAAGGAAAGTTTTGACGATGGTACTCAAAAACTCATCTTGACCAACTGTGATTCTCTAGGTGAATTTCATCAAGGAAATCAAGATACGAGTTCTATACCGAACATCATTTGGATGTTTTGGGAAGGACCGATGAATCATGTCGTAGAAACTTGCATAGAATCGTGGAAATTTTACAATCCAACGTATGATATACGGGTACTGAACAAGAGCAATTGTGCAACGTATACCGATATGCATGTGGCAACGCATATTCTGAAGGACGACTCTGCGAAGCGTGGAGTCCAGAGGAATATGGATATACATTCCTTACGACATGCCAATGAAAACAATACACGCTTTTCTGATTTTTTACGTGCTCTTATTTTGTCAAAACATGGAGGTTTTTGGGTAGATGCTTCTATCATTTGTCATCATCCGATTTCTTGGGTTCATGCGATCCAACGTAGTTATCAGGTTGAATTCGTCGGTTATTATACTGGCAATAAGAGCATGCCCACGGTAGAAAATTGGTTTTTTGCCTGTGTTCCAGATTCAGCCTTTATGCGTGATTGGTGTCAAGAATTTGTACGATTCAATGAATTTCCTAGTGCGAATGATTATTTGTCCGATGTACGAAATCAAGGTATCAATTTGGACAATATGCCTTATTTGGATTATTTGACCATGCATGCTTCCGCCCAACAAGTATTGCAATCTCATCCTGATACGTATCGTATCTATTTGTTTTGTGCGAATTCGGGACCTTTGTTGTACATTGAACAAGTCGGTTGGGATTATCCACGTGCGGTGGATTTGTTGACAAATACAGATACATGTGAATCGTTTTATCAGTATACCATGATCAAATTACCGAATGGACCAAGAAACGAAATGTTACATAGAAAATTATCGGATGTTCAACGGGCTATCTCTATTGGAACCCAGGTTCCAATAAAACCTCCTGGGTAACGAGGACACCGACCTTCGGTCGGCGCCCTCATAAGGTTTCCTTGAATTTATTCTAGGTACCACTTTCATATTATTTGTATAGGATCCTATACAACTAATTAACCAAGACTCCTTGTAAGGAACCTTATGAGGGCGCCGAGCGCAGCGAAGGTGTCCTCGTTACCTAGGAGGTTTTACCGGAACCTTGGGTTCCGATAAAATTGAAATAAAAATGTGGACATATATAGAAATATATATCTACATATACCATAATCATCATGTATAGTATTGCTGCACCACCCGATACTCAACAATTGAAAAAATCGTCCACTGCAAGGGGTACGACGAAAAGTCCATATCCGGAAGAAAAATCCAACAAGAGACCTCTGGACCAAGACAAATTGTATTTGTATATCAATACGACGTTGACTACCAAAATTCCTTTGCATATTACCGAAGTAGGACAAACCGTTCAGAAAAATTTAGAAGAAGCCTTGAATGACCGTATTGCGAATAAATGCATTGAAGAAGGGTACATTCGTCCCAATTCCATCCGTATTCATACCTTTTCTGCAGGCACAGTTCGCCAAGAATATGTAGATTTTCATGTGATCTTTCAATGTCAAGTCAGTTGCCCAGTAGAGGGACAAATCTTGGAATGTACGGTGAAAACCATGACCAAAGCAGGAATACACGCCCAGTGTATTGATAACTATGGTAATGTACCCATTACCGTCTTTGTCGCGCGTGACCATCATCAACAGAGTCAAGAATTTCAACATATTCAGGACGGTGATCAAATACGTATATCAGTCATTGGTACGCGCTACGAATTGAATGATCCCTATATTTGTGTCATTGCAAAATTATTGAACAATTAGATATCAATCAAAAATTTCTACGGTCATATTTGGTCATAATATAGTCTTCCAACCGTAATTCTCCACGATTCATAAAATCATAGGTATATTTTTTTTTCCATACAGGTGGTAAAGGCTTCCATAGTTGATGAACACCATTGAAATATACATTCATGATAGCCTGTTCATTCGTCCTAGAAATAGGATACTTATTCGCATAAAATATAAGATCATTCTTGGTTTCATCAAGTATGATATCACTATGAAATAACAAAATGGTACTCTGAAAATGATCCCCCAATAAATCTATTTCTTGGGTCAATTGTTGAAAAATGTCCGGATAAGATTTTTGTTTGAATTGACCAATATAATTGTAGTTAGGTTCGGGATAGGTATCCGAATGGGCGATCAAACAATCGTTTCCGTATTCGGTAAGAATCTCCCAAAAAGGTTCTATGGGATTGTAAATTTGTATTCCGGCATCTAGGTAAAAAATCATCTGCCATTGTTTAAAAAAAACATCAAATACGTGGATTTTATGCCATTGAAATGTTTTGGTCACTTCGCGTTTCCCACGATTGCTTTCTGTATCGGTGGTTTCGTTTCGTATTTTTTCCATGATATAGGTCAAATCCATGTTTTCAAATACTTTTATTTGAATTTGTAATTGTGAAAGAACATCTTGGTGTTTCATGATATTTGGATACGAACTTTCGTCAGTAATCAATACCACTGTTTCAAGATATTGTCCTACGGTTCGTAATTGATAGATGGTATGTATCGCCTTTTGGAAATAGGCATCGTTCACGACCAAGACCACGCATTTTGTAGACATGTATATGGTATTATACACATATCTATTTTCTATATTTATCTATCCTGTGAAATTGTCCACATTTTTGCAATGAATATGTAAATTGAAAATCGGACATGTCATTCCCTCGTTTACCAAGAAAGGGCGAAGGATACCATCATCACCTTTTGACCATGTAAATCCATATTGATTGTATTTGATCACACAGGTTTCATTCACAAATCCTTGCGAATTTCCAGAAATGTTTCTTGGGTCTACTCCTCCCAGATATTGACCAATCGCTGCCGCATCAAATATCATATGGAATTGATCCCAATGTTGGGTTACATAAGTTTGTTCCTCTGTTTTTGCCATAGTAGGGGACGCAATCGGTAAAGTTCGTATCCATTGAGGAAAACGATGGGACAACATGGAAAAATTCGTCATATCATTTTGTTCAAACGAATAATGTGCCAAGACATTCCCTAGAATCGTATGATTGGGTACATAGACGATACTTGCAATGGCTCTATGAAAACTATCCACTGGAATATACATGTACTGTTTGTCTATTTTTTGCTCCAATACATCTGTATGATAATAAATCGGAACATCGTTTTCTAGGTGCAATACATTCTCAATGTTGTATTGTTTCATAAATGCATATAAGTAAAAAAAACGACTGGAAGTAAACATGGTAAACCCATTACGAAACATTTTGTCCAATTGGGTATGTTTGTGGTATTCAAAATCATCATGTAACAGATGATAAAAGATACATGTGACTTTTTTACCGAATTCGGCAAAATGGTATTCGTATTCCTGATTGGTAATTACATAGATGGAGGTATGACCAAGACGAATCAATTGTCGTAGGTTGGATAAGATATATTCTTGGAAATTTCCGATAGAAACCAATACAACATTCATGACGACAATATACATGAATATTGCTTTTTTATTTTATGTGGTTTTGTCAGGTGGGTAGAAAGCCTCCAACAACTAACCGTGAAGGTAATTTCGTTACCGAACGGTTTTGTCAATACAACGTATTCCGTACACGATACATCCGATAGGAATCAGTATAGGAGACAACATAACCATACCTGTTCCGCTTAAAAACCCAAAGATACCGAAAGTAGTCGTTGCTCCAACACAGGTTAAAAAATCTTCCTCTCTGGATCTCATATATCCGTTACACAATCCATACGTGCCGCCGCCCATTCCTCCACCATAAAGCAAACTTGTTATCAAAATCGCATTGACACTGATATCGTCATTTCGGGGGGATCTATTACAAAATGTTCGTAAACGTACCGGAGGAATCGTTGTATATATTCTTCGTAAACCTAACATGATTATATACAATCATTGCTGTTTCATTCTAATTCATTTTTTATGTATAGTACACCCTTGAAGATTTATAATGGGACGCCCGTTGGGCGTCCTACTAGAGATTCAAGGGCAACGTTACCGATAAATGAATTGAAAGGCAATCCACCGAAGGCGGATTGTCCCATTTCAAATCTTCATCGGTGTAAAATGGTATAAAAATATGCACGGTATAATCCAATACAATCATGAGTGAGGATATTACGGCAAAAGAACAGACATTGGAATATATGAAGAATCGTATTGAAAAAATGGGAAAAACACAACATATTGAAATTCTCAACATATTGAAAAAAAATACCACCGTCAAATTGAATGAGAATCGCAACGGGGTGTATATCAATCTTTCGTATTTACCCAACGATGTCATTGAAGAATTGCAAAAATATTTGGATTATTTGAAAGACCAAGAAACCAACTTGGAACAGTTGGAAATACAAAAAGAAGAATTCAAAACTACGATTGAATGTGGTATCCGTAGCGGAGCGGAGGATATCCACGCATATTCTGAAGGACGACGTAGGAGTCCAGAGGAATATGGTATTGCAGCGGTATAATGGAATACGATATAAAAATTACATTTGATAATAGTATGTATAACATTATTATGAAAGAAATCACTCCCTTCCTATACACATCTTTGTATCCTTACGGATGTTTGGACAATTTTGATCAATTACAAACCGCTCTTGGACCTTGGATGTTGACCCACGAAAACAAAAAAACATGGGATTCGGTTAGTCCTACATTGGTTACACAGGAACCATTGCCTTTGGTTACAGAGGAACCATTGCCTTTGGTTACAGAGGAACCTTTGCCTTTGGTTACACAGGAACCTTTGCCACAGGTTTCACCCCCTATACGTAGATTTTCACCAAGAAAACCGGATTCACTGTTTTGGTCCATGTTCGTCGCCCATTATGGTGTGGATTCATTTTTCCAAATAGAAAACAAATACATGAATCGTGAATTGGAAGAAAAAACTCATATCATGGAGTTTCTAGGTAAGAATCGTTCTTTACAAAAATCCATAAAAATCTCTGTAGCGACGGGACAAGAAATCATGGGGGATTTGATGACCAATCGTCAAACCACTCTAATGATGTTATCCGCATTTGCCATGTATTATAAGAAACATATTTTGGTTGTTTCCGAAACAAGTCGTACTTATCATGTATTTCGTGCTCATACGGAAGAAATTACGGATGAAAATGTGTATGTGATTTATAGGTCCAAGGGTGAACGTAGTACACCACAATATGTGACAGAAACAACCGTAACATCAGAAACCATGAACAAGATTCGTACAGAATATTTGCAATTGGATTGTATTATGAAACCACTGAAAGGACCTGGAAATTTTAAAATGGGTGATTTGGAACAAATGATGGAAAAATTAGGTATTAAACGCGAAGAAGATACAAAACTAAAAAAAGGGGAAATGTATGAGGCTATCGTGAAACATTGTGAAGTCGCCTGGATTTAGATTTTTATAGAAATATTTTACGCCCTCTGACCATCATGCACCAGGACTCCTATGTCGTCCTTGCGCATGATTTTATTTCCACCTACGGTGGAAATAGAGGAGAAATTCTCCACTACTTTCGTACCGACCCGAATTTTCCGGCACTACTTTCGTACCGACCCGAATTTTCCGGAATTATATCTTTTGCTTTCTATACAATGAAACACCCATTTTGAAAAATTTATAAATTCGTGAGTATATAATTGACGATTACTACTATATTGTTGTCTTAAATCTAAATAATAATTCAGACCACTATATCGTGTTCTTAATTGTAAATAATAATAATTCATGTCTTCATCATAATATTCCTCTATTTTTTGTTTAATAAGAAAAGCCACTGGATGAAATTCTCTTGAGTCCTCGGCAAGCTCTGCTTGCCTGGACTCAGTTGTTGCGAGCAAAGCTCGCTGACCACTTCTTTCGTACCGACCCGAATTTTCCTTGATTATTTCAGTAGGTAATTTCATTTTCATTATGATTGTTTATCATAATCAAATATCGGCTATAAATCAATTTTTTTTTATCCGCAAGGACGACGTAGGAGTCCTGGTGCATGATGGATGTGGTATCCGTAGCGGAGGATATCCACGCATATTCTGAAGGACGACGTAGGAGTCCAGATGAATATGAAGAATCTTTACAGAATTACAACTCTGAAGGTGAATGACCTATGGATGTGGGTGTGTGTATATTTTTATTAGATTTTGACGATGATGAATGTGTATCGGGCACCATCTCCACAGAACCTTTGGTTAACGTCCCTTGTCGGTATGTCGTATCTAACTCCGAAAAATGCATATATTTATTCGCGATTTCCAATCCATATTCGTCAATTTCTTCGTCTGAATAATTTTCAATAACGTTTCCAAAATAATCCTGTTTTTCAACACCAAATATTTCATGCAAAATTTGATTAAATCCTTTTGTGGAAGACATACGAGATACTATCATATCATAAACGATAGACAATGCTATAGGATCCGTAATTCCTATATTGTATAAAACAAATATAATTACACGTTCATAATATCCGATTGTGTTAGTGTCGTTTATATTACCACCTTTTCTTGCACTTACTCTTGTTTTAATACTTTTTCTTGCACTTATTTTTACACTCTTTTTTACTGGACGTCTTACTGTATTTGGTTTTACACTTTTTTTTATAGTAGATGATTTTTCTAATCGGGGTATTCCTCGTTTCTCATCTACGATATATCTTCGTTTTTTAGTATTTTTTTCAGTTGCTTTTTTTGCGTTTTTTTCTGTTCTTTCTCTAATTTTTTCTAATTTTTCTCTAGCTTTTTTTTCAGCTACCGCAGCACGTCTTATATTTAGATCTTCTGTTTTATTACTATTTTTAATTGCAGTATCAATTCTTTCACGCATGATGTTTTTAAATTCATTGATGTCCATCGCATTTATTTCGTCAGTATGAATATTTTTGATAAAATCATTAAATAATGCTGTGCCTGGATGTAAAATATATTTTGTATCTTTTATGTTTGAGTCCAATTTTGATGTTATGGTAATTAACGAAAATGATTGTTCAAATCTATATTTTTCAATTGTTTTTTCAAATTCTATTTGTATTTTTATACTGGTGTCATCTGTTTTATTTGATAATTGTGTTACCGTGTTTTTATATAAATTATTCAATTCTGTATTTAAATATTCTATTTTTTTTTTTACATCGTTAAATATTTTATCAAAACGCATAATATGGTCTGCAGTTATTCTAAAATCTGCTATTGATTTTATACCAAATGTTTCAATAATATTTGTATTATTTGATATTACTTTCTCAGATGGTTTTGGTTGTCTTTTGTTTGTTTCTTGTGATTTTAGTTCTACATATGCCACATCTTTATATCGTGAATCTATCATTTTTTGTAATGCCAATATTTGTCCATTATTATGTTTTTCTAATGAATTTTTATTAGCTAATATTATGTTTTCATAATTTACAGGTCCTGTTCTAAAATATACAGGTTGACATGTTTTGTCTTCTTGTGAACCCTGGTTTGCAGTGCATATACAAGGTACATTTAAAATAGCACTAATATAAAAAACAACTTTATCAGTCGTAATCATTACCAAATCTCTGCGGTCTTGGTCTTTTATGTTATTTACAATCATGTATGCCAAATACATCAATACTTGAGCAACATCACCTAATTCTTTTGTTACAAATATTTTTATTTTTTCATCGCATCCTAATTTAATATTTTGCAAATCAATATTTTTTAGGTCATTTCCTTTTGAATAATTTTTAAAATTACTAAATCTGTCTTGTATTTTTTCCGCAGATGAAGTGCTATTTGTAGAAATTGGCTTTACTGTACCATCAATTTTTGATAAAGGACTAGTTGGGTATTGAATGACTACATTATATTCTGGGATAATAGGTTTTTTGAGTAATTTTGTAGACCAAAATGTACCTTTTGGAAACCCTAGTGCATCAAAAAACAATTCATCAAATACAATTTCAACATCATTATTTTGAGGAAAATACAATACATTTTCATAATTTGTACCTGCAGTATCCAATATGGTAGCAGGTGTTACTATTTTTGTTATATTTGGATTTTTAAGTATATCATTTGCTGAATATCCTGATTCTTGAAATGCGAATGTAGCTTCTGAAATTTGTGTAGAAATACTGTTATCTGTGGTTAGTCTTAGCAAAGGTGGGTAAAATTCTGTTTTTTTTTGTATATCAGTTTTAGTTCCATTTGTCCAACCAGGCCAGTGAGTATCATATATTGTTTTTAGTAAATTTTCATCAATTGTTTTTTGCATAGGATTCTTAAAACAATTATTAATTATACTTCTTGATGTATTTACATCCGCTGATACTCTAAAATCTTTGTAAATGTCTCCATAAAACCGTTCAATAAGTTCTTGTTTATTCAGTCCGTTTGTGATTATCGGTCGTCCTTGTTCATTATTTTTTTTGTACATAAGTTGACTATTTTCATAAGTAAATGTATATTTTTTTGTATCCATGAAAACTATATCATATCGTGATAAACAAAATTGATTCTATTTGAATACAAATTCAAATAGAAGTATCATATTATTCTATATTATTACTGTTGTCATGGATGTTACAAAACCAAAGACACAATATCCTAAACAAATGAGTCAGGGTCATAGTTTAATACGGAATGAAACTTCTCGTACCATCCATGATAATCCGGCTCAATTGATGGAAAGAATGGTAGAAGCCTATCTAAAATCCAATCCATTCGTTGCGGGTGCCAATTATCAAACTAGAAAAGTTCCTGAATTGGAAGTCCGTTTTGGTACCAGTAAAAGTCCTCTGATGCGTCCTCTGAGTAAAATCAATTATGACCACGTCGTACAAGCCTTGTATTCTTCCGGGTTTCATCCGATTGATGACAACGCGACCGGGCTAAGTATTCTCCGGATTCAAAATGAATATTTTGACCGTAAAACCAATCTGAACAAAATCTCCAACATTCGTGCAGAAATCGTGGGAGCGGATCTTATACAAGAATATTGTCGTACCAATAGTTTACAAAAACTATTGGATTTACCTTCACAGACCAGTGCAAAATCCGACAAAATCAAATTCACACAAAAAAATACGGCAACTCTTGGTGATGGTCCAGGTGGTGAATACATCAAACCCGTGGATTTTCATGATTTCGGATTTCGTGTCAGTTATCAGACAGAATCTTATTATACCCCCCGTGCCGATATTGCGCGAAAAATCATTAGTAATTGGACCAATTCCAAAAAAACATTTCGTTATTTGAATCGTGTACGATTTGCTCATCCCAATTATCCCATTTTCGCAGACATTTCCATTGTCAAAAAATCCAAAACTGCCAATCGTGGTGTTCCTGTGCCTCAATATACACTACAGGATTCCGGTGTACTTACCAATGCAGAATCGTACGAAATAGAATTGGAATTGGACAATCAAAGGACCGGCTCTTATACTTTACCTGAATTGATCGGATTTCTACGAAAAACCATTCGTATTGTTTTAGGCGCATTACAAGAAACCCGTTTTCCCATTGGATTCGCCGAAATACGTCAAGTATTGTCGGGGTATTTGAAATTGACACAAAAAAATGCGGCAGAACCAGGTACGGATGCAGTAACCGATGAATATTTAGAAGCATTGTTGGAACGCAGGGATGCCATGATTGTATTACCAAAATATTTCGTGGGTCCCAGTTCTTACACTTTGCAAGTGGAAAATATTGTACCATTAGATACGACATCCACTACTGGAAACCCATTGCCCAACATTCGTCGTAATTATACCGTAACGGACAAAGCCGATGGTGAACGTCGGCTAATGTATGTAGCCACCAATGGACGTATTTATATGATTACTCCTTCCATGCAAATTATCTTTACAGGTGCACTTGCTGTCCGTGACACACAAATGTCCCCAGAACAAGGTAAAAATGACGAATTGGTAGACACTTTGTTGGATGGAGAATATATTTCTTACAATCGGCAAGGAGAACCGTTGAATTTGTACATGGCGTTTGATTTGTATTATTTGCACGGGGTCAATGTACGGAAAGAAGGATTTTATCCCATAAATACGGAAGAACGTTCTCTTGGAAATTTCCGGTTTTTGTATTTGGACAAATATTTACAAACCTTGAAATTACGTTCTATTATGGACATGGATGTGGATAATAAAGACGAAAAATTGTCCATACAAGGTGGTGCGATTGCCAATTTACAAAAAGGGAATGAGCGAGCGTGTGGATGGGAAATCCAAAAGAAAAATTTCTATGTTGCTACCGAAGAAAATCAAATATTTGAATCCTGTACCATGATTTTGTCCAAAATAGAAGAAGGTCAGTTTCCCTACAATACCGATGGTCTGATTTTCACACCGGCGAGTATGGGAGTCGGTGCGGACCGTATTGGGGTAGCGGGTCCACCAAGAAAAGAAACGTGGACACATTCGTTCAAATGGAAACCTCCAGAATTCAACACCATTGATTTCTTGGTTTCCGTTCAACACGACAAACGTGGACAAGAAGAAATCAAATATTTGTATGAACCCGGACGGAACATTCAGGACGATGCGAAATCCTTGCCCTCCTACAAAACACTCATTTTGAAATGCGGATTTGACCCGAAAAAACACGGGTTTTTGAATCCATATAGTGATGTATTGAATCTACGATTCCCAGGAAATGTTGGGGAAGAAGACGACGAAAAATACAAACCAGTGGTATTTCAACCCACCAGTCCATACGACCCCAATGCGTGTTTTTGTCATGTGACTTTACGAGATATGGGGGGGAAAGAAGGAGTCATGATGACCGAAGAAGGTGAATTCTTTGAGGGTAATATGATTCTGGAATGTCGTTATGATATGGAACGTGAAGGCGCATGGAAATGGGTTCCTTTACGTGTACGTTATGACAAAACCGCGGAATTACGTTCTGGCCAAAAAAATTACGGTAATAGTTACCATGTTGCCAATAGTAATTGGTCTTCCATACATAATCCCGTAAAAAAAAGTATGTTGACCTTGTTGGAAGACATTCCTACCCAATCCTATACACAAAATGATGTATATTACAATCGTAAAACACGCAATACGAATACACAAGCATTACGTAATTTCCATAATTTGTATGTGAAGAAGAAATTGATCGTAGGTGTATGCAATCCGGACGACATCTTGTTGGATTTTGCATGCGGTAAAGGTGGTGATTTGTCTAAATGGCGAACAAGTCGTCTAAAATACGTACTGGGATTGGATTTGTCCAGAGACAATATTCAAAATCAGGTAGACGGCGCCTGTTCCCGATATTTAGGAGATTGTCGCAAATATGGTGAAGCCAATATGCCCCGTTGTTTGTTCTTTGCGGGTGATAGTGGTAAAAACATACGTACGACAGGAGATGCCTTCACGAATACATCGGAACGCACGTTTGTCAAAGCCATCTTCGGTCAAGGAGACAAAAATCCCAAAGAATTGCCACCCGCTGTATTCAAATCATTTGGTATAGGAGAAGCCGGGTTTGACGTTGGTTCGGTACAATTTGCGATACATTATTTCTTTGAAAATGAATTGACACTACATCAATTTCTACGAAATGTCAGTGATTGTATTCGTATTGGTGGGCATTTCATTGGAACTACGTACGATGGTCAAACCGTATTTGATCAATTGCGTAAAAAACCAAAGGGTGGTTCTTGGACCATGATGAAAAATGATACCAAGATCGCCGAAATTACCAAAGATTATGATGCGACAGAATTTCCTGATACTGACGCATCCATTGGTTATCGTATTCAAGTGTACCAAGAAACCATCAACCAAGTGTTTCCCGAATATTTGGTGAATTTCAAATACTTTGTACAATTGATGGAACAATATGGATTTCAATTGGTGTCCAATGAAGATGCCCATCGTATGGGATTACCGGGTCCTACGGGTATGTTTGAAGATTTGTTCAAAAAAATGATGCAAGAAATACGTGGATTCAGAACGGCTGAGAAAGAATATGGTACTGCCTTAGACATGTCCGAAGACGAAAAGAAAATTTCCTTTCTTAACCGATATTTTGTATTTAAGAAAATGCATACGGTCAATACGGAGAATTTGTACAAGATCGTGCGTAATCGGGCATCCATAGAAGCTACGCACAAAACTATGGAACAAGCGACTGATATCAATACACGTACCGCTATGTTGACAGAACCAGATGCCTCCACGGATACAACATTGACGAATCCTTCACAAATTCATTCCAAGAAATTGAATAGCAAAATTACCATAGAATGTAAAACGGAAGAAGTAGAAAAAATGAACGAAACGCCTAAAGCTTCCATCCTGCTTTCTCAACCCGACGAAACACAAATTCCGAAGGATGACGTAGGAGTAGACGAAATCTCGGATGATCTGAGTCCTCGGCAAGCATCGCTTGCTGACCGTAGGGATGTCTCCACTACGTTACCGACATCCCAGAGGAATATGGTGACCATATTACCATCATCTCAACGCACCATTCTAACAAAAAGACCTACAACAAAAAAGATATAAGCAAATAATCATAACATAAACCAACTGTATGTATACCCATTTTTTATTACCACGTTTACCAACGACACTTTATACATTTTTAGCCATTCAGGAAACAGATACCTTACCGGTGGCAGTTATTAATGAATCATTGTCGTATTATTTGCATGATATCAAACATCAAATACATCTATATGAGAAGTTGTGGGAAACATTCAAACGTTTTACCAACACATATGAATACATTCATACGGTCATTCCTTTTAAGAAATATTGTATATCTAAATATCGTCCACTGTCACGTTCCTTTTTCAAAATGATTGAATTGATTCATTTGTTTGGTCTGGGTACCGAAAAAGCAGAACCAATACGTACGTTTCATTTGGCAGAAGGACCCGGAGGATTTATTGAAGCATTGGTAAAATTTCGCAATCGTTCGGATGATAAATATGTAGGTATGACCTTGCAAGACATTCATAACAATGATTATAACATTCCTGGTTGGAAAAAGTCACAACATTTTCTTCATGAAAATCGCAATACAGTTTCACTGGAACATGGTTGTGACCAAACCGGAAACATTTTGTCTTTGGATAATTTTGTCTATATTCATGAAATGTATGGGTCTTCCATGGATTTAATTACCGCAGACGGTGGATTTGATTTTTCCACTGATTTTGATAACCAAGAAATCAATATGACCAAATTGTTATTTGGACAAATTGCGTATGCATTGTGTATGCAGAAACAGGGTGGTTCATTTGTATTGAAAATATTTGATATTTTTATGCAACATACCATTGACATGATTGCATTGTTATCATCCATGTATGAAAAAGTGTATATTACCAAACCGAATACCAGCCGTGCTGCGAATTCCGAAAAGTACATTGTATGTAAAGGATTTATCCCCGTTTCGTCTTACAAATTTTATCCGTATTTGTTTCAATTGTTTCGTAAAATGTTGCATCCTGTACCGAAGGATCCTCCATCCACGTATATTTTTCGTATTTTTTCACCCAATGTCCCTATACACCAATTTTTCATGGGAAAATTGGAAGAATACAATATCATCATTGGGCAAACACAGATTGAAAATATTTATGTTACCTTGTCTTTCATTGTAGGAGAATGTATGCCACATTGTCGTATAGGAAATACAATGGATTCGTCCACAGCAGTCTCATTGAAAGATTCTGTCATTATCAAAGGAATTGACACCATTGATTTTCCGGAATCAGGAAAAGGACGTGTATCCGATACTCCCAACCAACGCATTTTTTATCGTTCTAAAATCCAAAATTTAATCAAAATGAATATCCAAAAATGTATTCAGTGGTGTATTCAACATAATTTGATGTATAATTACTAAATCACATAAACATATCACAACAATATTATGTAGAAAACGTATTTTACATAATACATGGAACAGAAAGACGATGTACCGACAAGGGACGTTACCCATATTCCTCTGGACTCCTACGTCGTCCTTCAGAATATGCGTTGCCACATGCAAACTCTTCCTCGCTGCGCAGAGACGAAGTCACCTTCTGAGTTAGTTGTTGAAGGCTACGCTTCGCAAAAGCCCTCTGACCAGAGGGTAGACAGAGATGAAACTTCGTGTACCATTTGTGCTGAATCCTATAGTAAATGTATGAGAGCATGTATAAAATGTCCCTATTGCCCGAGCAAGGCATGTTTGCAATGTTACCAAACCTATTTTCTTTCCGAAAACACGCCCCACTGTTTTTCAACAGAATGTAATCGTGAATGGTCACGAAAAATGTTAACCACTACATTTTCTGCCATGTTTTTAAATAAAAAATTAAAAAATCATCGGGAACAAATCATGTTTGAACAAGAACGTGCTTTGTTACCTGAAACACAACCCATCGTAGAAAACATCATTCGTTTGGAAAATAACAAGAAAAAAATATCGGAAATCAACCATCAAATTATAGAATTATATAGACAACGTTTTGAATGTCAAAGAGATATGCACGTAAATACTACAGAAACTACCGAACGTAGAACATTCATACGTTCATGTCCCAGTGAAAATTGTCGGGGGTTTTTAAGTAGTCAATGGAAATGTGGACTATGTGAGCAATGGACATGTCCCACCTGTAACGAATTAAAAGGTACCAATCGTGATGATCCTCACGAATGTTTACCGGAAAATGTTGCCACCGCTACCCTATTACGTCAAGACACACGTCCGTGTCCTTCGTGTGGAATCGGTATTTTTCGTATCAGTGGGTGTGACCAAATGTGGTGTACGGAATGTCATACCGGATTTCATTGGATCACTGGACGTGTTGAAACAAGAGAATTTCATAATCCACATTTTTACGAGTGGTTACAACGTAACAATCAAAATGCGGATGAACAACTTCCGGAAGAAAGAGCATGTGAACAAGTCATCACTACACGATTCATACGATATTTAGATCGGGATTTGAATTTGAAAAGAACATTATTAGATCATGTTTCCACTGAAGACATTGCCATACACAAAACGCAATGTGATAATGTGGTGGAAATTTGTCGTGCATTGATTCATTTTCGCGAATATGATTTGAATCATTATCAAGTAGACCATGTATTAAACAACCAAGATTTACGTGTTCAATACATGCGTAATCAGATTTCCGAAGACAAATTCAAACAACTGTTACAAAGAAAGGACAAAAAAAATCAACGATATCGTGATATATATCAGGTATTACAGGTGGTTTACCAAGCGTGCACAGATATTTTGTTTCGGTTTTCAAATGAAATTAAAAAAGAAGAGTGGAAAGATGATTTTAGTATCATAGACGAAATTCCTAATTTGGTTTCTTATGCAAATGAATGTTTTTTAGATATTGGAAAAATATATAATTCTGTTCCATTACGTATAACCAATCAAATACAATTAGGCAGAACATCGTTTCATTTTAATTTCTAAGTTTAGAGACGACGTACCTGTAAGTGACCTTCTATATGTGACCTTGTGTCATCTCTTTATCCGAAAAAATTACAACAGAGATCAATATAACAACAACAACAACATTGATAATAACATAGATCAATACATTGGTTTTGTACATTTTTCTTTGCAATTTCTTCACGCGGAATGGTTTCCTCAGTGCTCACTCCGTGGGCAAAAGGTTGCGACTGAATGTCGCCGACCGGTACGTCGTCTCTATTCATATCACGATTGATTTCGGTATCCTCCGCTCCGCTAAGGATACCACATCCATCAGGTACTCTGTACCTAAGAGAACTATCAGGAGGGCGTATTACTTCAGAATAATCCGGGATGTCGTGAGTGAACGCAGAGACATCAGACCCCGATTTTTCTGGAAATGTTGTTAAAATATTGGGCGAAAACTCGGGAGATTTCATAGTGGGGTCTACAGGTTTGGATGGCGCGATTTGCCAAAAACTCCGATACATTTCTATATATTATGGAAATGTATTAGTTGTTTGAGGATTTGCTAAATAATTTTTGAAATGCATCTTTAGGTTTACTACGTTTGTGTTTGGTAGTTGTTTTGGCAGGGGTTTTTTGTGATTTCTTGGTTTTCTTAGATTTCTTGTTTTTTTTGGTTTTTGGTGTTGTTTCCGAAGATGGGGGTGTTTCTGGACTATCGGCTTCTTCCGTGTCTTCTTCTATAGATTTGGACTTTTTTGAAGTGGATGGATTGTATTTGAGAAACCACGAATTATATTCCTTTGTACCACGTTTGTTCGCTAATTCTTTGAATTTTTCGTTTTTTTCAACACGTATATCATCCAGGGTGAGTTGTTTTCCGACACAATTGATGGAAAAACGTTTCAAGATACCGCGTTGTTCCAAACGATTTTCTTGTTGAACATCAAACAAAAATTTTGCCATACACATGAGACGTTCTGGATTGTAATAAGGACGATTCACATATTTAAACGCCAAATAAAATGTCAACAAGGTATCAATCGTACCTACTCTAATTTTACGTCCGTCTATTTCTATTTCGTTGTAACTATGACATGCCAATGGTTCATAGACATGTGCTAATAATTCGTTACCAATACGAATTTGATAATGTACAGGAATAATCTCACCACAGTCGTCCATTTTGTTAATTTTCACATTTTTCACGCCAATATCACTCAAACGTTCTTGGATAATCAAACATACGCGATTGGGATTTTCGTACAATACATCAAAATCCGGAACTTTTTCTATCAAACGACGTTGTTTTATCGGCATATATTTGGAATACAATCCACTCGCATAACCACCAAAAAATACCACCCCCTGGTCTATAAACGCGTCTCGTATCGTGGTATATATTTTTTGTTGTATCTCCTCTTCCGAATCTGCACTATCGGTAATTTTAGGAATATCTGTCATACGACGTTGAAAATCCACCATATGACAATCATATTCCACTTTGAATGGATAATGTTCATTCAATATGGTCAAACGTTTCAATACTTTTTCCCATCGTGACACGTCGCCCTTGGGACGTGACAATTCCAAATACATATTCATTCGTAAAAAATCCGGGGGAGAGTATTTGATACCTGCCACCGAAATAGATTCCTTTTTTACCATACTGAACAAACTTTCTGGTATATAGGTAATATCTGCAATCGGTGTAAAATTGACAAACACTTTGTAAGTTCCAAAATGTACACCTGCTTTGGCTTCTACTTCTGCGTATCCTTTTTTTGCGTAAATATCTGCCAATTCTATGGCATCTTCCATGGCATGGGGTGAATAAAAATCATAATCCGGTATTTCTATGTCACGATTGTAAAATTGTGCTTCTCTTGGTAAGATATTGTTGATCGCTGTACCGCCATAACATACCAATTGTTTACGAATCAAAAAATCTTCTAAAACATCTATGATACGGTCAATTTCCGCATTACGAACTCCCACGGCTCTCGCCTGTTCTTCACTCTCATCTACCGCATGACGTAAAATCGCTAATTCACAATCCTGAAATGTCATATTATCATCACATACTTTGGTTTTGTATTTCATATGAATTTCGTAAATATTATGTTTCTATAATATTTACTCTTATTTTTTGTTATAACATTCCATGTTTTGTTTTTGCAATATAAGGTAATGCCAAATACATAGGTACAATCGCTGAATTTAGACCCTCAAAAAACGCCTCGTATGCTACCAAGGAATCCCCCCGTACATAAAACGGAAATTCTACAATTTGAACCCCATAGTTTCGTATAAAAAAGGAAATGTTTATTTTTTCTACAGGGTTTACTGGCATCAACCAATCCAACAAAGGTATCATAGAACTCGGTGGGATGGTAGAATCAATACTACCTGGTTCTACCATAAAATATCCTTTGACGGAACTGGTGGTTTGTCCGTCCACGATTTTCGGTATACTCACTAACATTTCGCTCATTTGATCGGGACTAAATTTCATCACAGACGTTCCCCCAGAATACATATTGATGTAGGATTTCAAATCTTTGTTTTTTTCAGTAGACGGATTCGGAATTTTTTTATTATTCGTATCCACAATTAATACAATTTGTCCCATAATATCGTTGAGGGTATTGATATTGGCATTGATCATTCCTTTGTGTAAATTTTGTGACAAATATTGTGGAACCAATTCTGCAATGTCTTGGTATATCTTGGGGTCTTCGGAAAAAATACGTAATTGAACCAACAAGGGATCCTTTGGATTCGGACTAGGCGCTTGGAAACCATAACTATGTATGGCTTGGAACACTTCGGACAATGGCAAATAATTCTTGGACTTCATGGTCAATCCGGTAGAATCATTGGAAAATGCCACACATGGCTGGAACAATTCCGAATTCACAAAACTATTTCCTTTAGCCAAGGTATTCAAATAATATACTTCAAAATCCAAAAAACGACATCCCCGTGCTAATACATATTTGATCATGTCTATGGTTACATACGTACCTGTACATGCGGAATTGTAAGACGCCTTGATACAATATTCACGTAATAACATGTTTCCCGTATCAATCGCCACACACGATTGCACTCCGGGTGAAATCGTAGTAGAAGTCACTTTTCTCAATTCATTGATTTGGGATGTACCCATGGTAGTAAACCCTTCTTGGTATTGTACGGCTTCTTGGACATTGGACGGCAATTGTTGTAATTTGGCACGTTGTAACAAAAGTATCCATAAAACAAAAACGGATATCAATACAATACAAATAATGATTATTTTACGTAGGGGTTTCATGTTTTTATCCTATACTTTTACTTTACACTAAACAGATATAATACTTTGACAACATATTATATCTATTATCTATTAGTTCTATGGCTGGAGGATTATTAAATATTATTTCTGTTGGAAATGCGAATGTAATTTTGAATGGAAATCCCACCAAGACCTTTTTCAAAGTGGTTTATTCTAAATATACCAATTTCGGTCTTCAAAAATTCCGTTTGGATTACGAAGGCTCACGTGATTTGAGAACCACCACCTCTTCGCAATTTACGTTTAAAATCAAACGATATGCCGATTTACTTTTGGATACCTATCTAGTCGTCACTTTGCCCGACATTTGGAGTCCTATTTACAATCCTTCCCAAGAAACCAATTATCAATGGGTAGGATATGATTTCCGTTGGATTAAGAATATTGGTATTCAAATGATTGAATCCGTGGAAATCAATTGTGGGTCTACACTCATTCAAAAATATACGGGTGATTATCTTGCTGCCATGATAGAACGTGATTTCAATGCTACCAAGAAAGATTTGTTTAATCGTATGTCAGGAAACATTCCCGAACTGAATGATCCTGCCAATGCTTTTGGTAGAGTCAATATGTATCCCAATGCATTTTATACGAATACGTCGGCTTCCAGTGAGCCGTCTATCCGTGGTAAAACACTCTATATCCCTATCAATACATGGTTTACTTTAGACAGTCGTTGTGCATTTCCTTTGATTTCGCTCCAATACAATGAATTGACCATTACTGTCACCATACGACCGATTCAAGAATTATTTCAAGTACGCGATGTCACGGATTTTGTCAATTCGTTTCCCTATATTCAACCGGATTTTAACAATGAAGTGTTTCAGATGTATCGTTTTTTACAAACGCCACCGGATGTGCGTATTGATACCAATTATCAGACCATTTCCGATGTATACGAAAATAAAACCATGGTTTGGAATGCCGATGTGCATATGATGGCAACGTATTGTTTTCTTTCCAACGAAGAAGCACAATTGTTTGCTGCTGAGGATCAAATCTATTTGATCAAAGATGTATTTAGATATCAATTCTTGAATATAACAGGGTCTTCACGTGTCAAATTGGAAAATTCCATGGGTATGGTCTCCAATTGGATGTGGTATTTGCAACGTAATGATGTAAATATGCGTAATGAATGGAGTAATTATACCAATTGGCCTTATGAAAATTTACCTATCAATGTACAAAGTGCTCCAAAAACCATTCCACTTCCACCAATGTATCAAGGTAGTTTGGAAAATTTTAATATAATTTACACGGATATTAATAACAAATATTATAACAAGAATATGGTATTAGAAACTGGACCATTCCAGAGTCCCAATTATGATCCGAATAATTTCCCCAACAATCAATATGGTACAGGTTTGTTTATTACTGGTGATATAAATTCCGACAATCAGAAAGAAATTTTGACCGCTTTAGGTATCCTTTTTGAAGGTGATTATCGTGAAAATTTGTATCCGAGTGGAGTTTTTAATTATTTAGAAAAATATGTGAGAACGGCTGGCTCCGCCAAAGACGGATTGTATTGTTATCATTATTGTTTGAATTCTGATTCCAGTGAATATCAACCATCTGGCGCCATCAATTTAAGTAAATTCAAAAACATTGAATTGGAATTGACCACGTATTTACCCCCAAAAGACCCTAGACCGTTTGAAACTGTTATTTGTGGAACTTCGGGACAACCTTTGACAATTACCAAAAATAACAATTGGAGTTTGTATGATTATCAATTCAATTTGATATTATTTGAAGAACGATACAATATTTTGTCTTTCATTGGTGGTAATTGTGGTATGATGTATGCGCGCTAATACAGAAACCCAAGGTTTCTGTACGACTTCCTGGGTAACGAGGACACCACCACTACGTGGCGGCGCCCTCATAAGGTTTCTTAGCTGATTAGTTGTATAGGATCCTATACAACCAATTTGATAAAACGGTTTCAAGGAAACCTTATGAGGGCGCCGACCGAAGGTCGGTGTCCTCGTTACTTAAGGGAGGTTTTACTGGAACCGTAGGTTCCAATACCAATATGTGTTTAGATTATATAAGTATAGGGTAATACAAACAAATGTGTAAAACAAAATGGAAAGGCAAGCAAAAAAGTCCCTTTACGAATCATAGAAATGATTCTTTGGGGGTAATTCCTTCCAATTTTACGCAAAATCCATTGAGTATATTATCTAAAAAATCAACGGTTCAAGAAGGATTCCAAGAAGGATTATTAACCGATCAATTAGGTCAAGGACTTGCAAGTGGTTTTGGTGGTCTTGGTAAAGGGTTTGAAACGGCAGGACAGGCGGGTGGACCAGGCATACAAAAAGGAATGTCCGGTCAAATACCCGGTACGAACCGTCATGTGGCAGGCAGTCCGGGTTATAATGGTGATGAAGGTACATCTTCGTTTAAAGACTCTTTACAACAATATTTTGATTCCACTCAAGCCGCTGCAGAAGAAATGGACGGCTGTCAGATAACTGCCATTGCTGAAGGTGTTTATGGCAGTTCTATGTGGTCATCCACCACCAGTGGATTACAACCTACCTATAATCTCAATGATTATCAAGTCAAATCACTGGATGTAAATTCCACATTGGGAAACATCAATGACCCTAACGGAATGCTAAACGAGTTCAACATTGATGATATGTCGGGAAACATGGAGAAAATTTCCAAAACGATTGTGAGCACAATCAAAACGGTCATCAATGCCGTAGCTTTTCCGTTTTTATTTACCAACCAAGCTATTTTGAAATTTTCCAATATGATGTGTAGTTCCTTTTCATCTATTGGATTTTATGAAACGGTAGAACCATCTTGTTCGGACAAATTCTTTGTATTTAGTGGAGTACAAATGATTGTATGGTTTTTCATTTGTATTTGGTTTTTTTTCAATTGGTATTATATTCTGTTTTTTCGTGAAAATGGTTTGCCAGTAAAAACCTATGATATTTCTTGGATAGGATTCAGAAACACGAGTTTTATATTGAGTTTGTTGTTCAAATATCTGATTTGTCAATTGTCCTTTATCAATGCTATACTGATGTTTATTCAACGTTATGCGAATTTTATCTTAGGCAATGTATGGGCGCCTAAAGTCAATGCTATCTTGTTGTTTATCATCATTCTGGTTTTGGTTTGTTTTTTTCATGTAACGTCCGCGGTTGGACAATTGTTTTTTAATTCCATTACCAACAATTTACCCATGATATATGTTGCAATTTTCATTATGATGGCATTGGTTTTCGCGTTGTATTCGTTTATGATTGAAGACAAAATATTGATGGCGTTACGTTTTGCAAGTATTATTTTGGCGATTTTTCATATTATATTGTTCGTTATACGATTCATTTGTTCAATCATTTGTATTTGTATTGCAGGAATTTTCATTTCCCTTTATTTTTTTATTTATTCCTTCTTTGGAATGGCACTCTATTCAAGTCGTTCTATTCCGGAAACCATCAAAGAAATTCATCTATATATGGCTCACGGATTTGAACCCCCATCTCCCTTCCGATATAGTCTATGTAGACCAAGAACGTGGACCGAATGGTTGTCCGAAACGATTAAATTCATAATACGTATTTTTATCGTATATTTGTTTGAAATCATGTTGATTATCATGTTGTTGTACAATATTTATGTGTATCTTATCACGTTGGGTGACAATCCCAATTTACGTAATACCATGATCGTAATCACTGCATTTGTGATTTTTGGTGTATTTGGATATATTTACCGAAAAGCATTCCCAAATACGGTGCGTTCTCCACCCGACGAAATCAAAGAAGTACAAAAAGCATTGGGAGTATACAATCCTATGGACGAAAAAACCAATGATACCGATTTGTTTCCTACCATGAGCGGCATTGCCTCTTATTTTACCAATTTGTATTTACCTACCAAAGGATCAGGTGGCGCACCACCACCACCACCTGGACCTGCACCGCCTGGACCTGCACCGCCTGGACCTGCACCAGAACCTGCACCAGAACCACCAAAACCCCCACCACCACCGCCACCCCCACCACCTCCTATACCTAGAATAGGACCACCGCCAGGTGGATTTGGTGGATTTAGACCAGGTTGTAGTGGTAGTGGCTGATCACGTTAAGGTAGTATCATACAGATAATATGATGGTACTGCCGAAAAATCCTCCTACGTATACCACAACCAATAAATATTTTTACGCCAATATGGGATGACTTTTCAACATGAAATATTGTGTTTGAAAACGATATATATCGGTTTAAAAATATACCGCGAAATTCATGTATAAAAATCTTATACATGAAATTTTATGAAACTCATTTTGAAGATTATTGCAAATCTTGGGACAAATTGCACGAAAATGAACCCGAGGCAGAAAAAATGTTAGAATTCCCCGCAAAAACCCCCCAAGATATCATTGTGTATGGTTCTTCTGGGGTGGGTAAATATACCCATGTATTGTCCATGTTACGTCCCTATAGTCCCAGTGGATTAAAACATGACAAAAAAATAAAAGCTACTACGGACAAACAATCCTATACTTATCGTATCAGTGATATCCATTATGAAGTAGATATGTCACTCTTGGGATGCAATTCCAAAATCATTTGGCACGAAATCTATAGTCAAATTGTGGACATTGTCACGATCAAACCCGAAAAAATGGGATTCATTGTATGTAAAAATTTCCATGCTATACACAACGAATTGTTGGAAATCTTTTATAGTTATATGCAGCAACATTGTTACGGTTACGAAGGAAAAAGCAGAGAAGTACAAATTTATTTCGTGTTAATTACTGAACACGTCAGTTTCTTACCCAATCCATTGTTAGAACATTGTCATATTGTACGTATACCAAGACCTTCTAGACAAGTCATTTCTTCGTTTGCGCATATTCATAAATCCAAAGATGGAGTTGATCCTATATTAAATACCATTGAAACTGAACATATCATCAATATCAAAGAAGTATATTCCTTTTCTTTGATTTCTTCTTTGGACAAATTACCTACGGATCATTTTAATATGGTATGCGACACATTAATACAAGAAATGATTCTTATTATGCGTCCTTCTTCCGAAAAAAAAGAACCTGTCAATGAATATGACGAAACCGCTTCGCCGGCTTTGTCAAACAAAATTCTGGTATCATCACCTCCGACCGACCAAATAGTTGAAGGACTTCGTCCTTCTGACCAAATGGTTGAAGACCGTCGGTCTTCTGACCGAAGGTCGGTCAAGGTTGCACCCGAAGGGAGCATACCCCATGAAGAAGTAGTGGGTAACAATATGGTACGTTTCCGTGATTGTTTGTATGATATTTTGATTTATAATTTGGATGGTTTGGAATGTATATGGTATATTTTGCAATATTTTGTTCATCATGAAATTATGGACGATTCCCCAAGAATGTCTCATTTGTTGTACAAATTGTCCGTGATTTTTAAACAGTTTGGAAACAATTATCGTTCTATTTTCCATTTGGAAAATGCTATTTTTTCTATGATGTCTAGCAAAAAACAAAAAATATAAGATTAGATGTTGTGAGGACGTGCACCATACAATCTTTCATCAGGCATACAAACGGATTGATTCATGTTGTTTTTGGTACAATGATAATTGACTGCACATTCCGGATTACATACTAATCCACTGATAGTAGGGGTAGGAGTCGGTAACATGGTAGGAGTCAGTGTGATTGTTTCCAAATTGTCACATCGGTCCATGAGTGGATACTGTTGATTGTATAAGATTTTACGGTCACTTGTGGTATTGTATATCGGATTCAATGGATTATAATCATTCGGTGATTTTGTACCGGTTGATGCCGGTAGACTTCTCTGGCTTCGCCAATCATCTGACCACATCGTAGAAGCATGTTCAGGAACATCGGGAGGATTTACTTTGTTGTACATGTTTCCAGTAGTCAAGATTCCTGCGGAAGATGAAGTATAGGAGCTATTATTGACTAAATTGGACAATTGTATTGGATCGGGTTTTTTGTACGTGGGGTTCCATCCAGAACATTCGCCATAACATTTTCCATCTCGGTAATAATAAGACAAATCGGATTGTGGTAATGTTTTTGTTTCAAAGTTGTTGTACATTCGTGCATCCGTCGTATTCGGAAAGGCACTTTTGCAAGTATCTCCATTGACCAAAATACAATATTGAGAAGATTGACAATCCGTTTGGCTCAATGCATTACATGCACGGTCCAAGGTATCCGGCCAGGTTCCTTCTAAATGATGTGGTTCTGGACTACCAAAATCGTCATAGGGTTTACTTAATGAGATGGAGTAATCGCTCAATATACCTTGTCCTGTGGGAGGGGCGATCCTGTCCGGACGTGTAATCCCCTGACCAGGAAACGGACCCGTATCCATGGGTGGATCCGTCATGGGTTGGAGATCCAGTCCATTGACCGGTATATCTCGGGTGACGAAAGATTCCGGGATATCTCGGTAATACAAATACAATACATAAATCAAACATATTATCAATAATACAAATAAAAATAATATTCCACTCATAAAAAACGACTCATATACAAGTTATATAGAAGATAAATTGTATATATTACAAGTAAAAAGTGCATGATGAATGAACAAGAAGCCTGTCGTATCTTGGAATGTACCCTAGAAATAGGAATGGACAAGGACCAATTAAAACGACAATATCGCAAAATGTGTTTGAAATATCATCCGGACAAAAATCCGGATCCGGCGACAAATTCTCATTTTCATCAAATTCTCTCCGCTTACGAATATTTATACGCAGAATTGGAAAACGATGAAACCTTTCTACCAGAACCGACGGAAAAATCAACAACAGAAACAATTTCAGAAAAATACATATTTCTATGGAATTGGATTGTACAGTATACGACCGATGCCTTTCTACCCAAAATAATGCAATGGCTGGATCGTATTGACAAAGATACATTGTTAGAAATGTACGAATGGTTGTGCAAAAAACGCAAGGATGTCTCTGAGGAAACTTCGTTGATTTCAAAAACCGACCTTATTTTGCAACATATTCGTTCCTTGTTACAATCTTCCTTGAAAAAACGAATCCAACATGACAAATTTGTGATCCTATATCCATCTTTAGCAGATGTGTTCGCTGCCAATGTCTATTGTCACGTAGAAAATGATCATTCGTACATGATCCCCACCTGGATGGAAGAATCCATTTTTGATTTGTTGCCTGAAACCGATTCCACGATGGGGGAATTGATTGTACAATGTATTCCCAAATGTCCGGAAGGGGTTTACATTGATTCCAAACATCATGTCCACAAACATATCACACTGGATTTTTCGGAACTATGGGATCAAGACGATTCTTACGAAATTTCCACAGAAATTGTAGGAAATTTGTTTACATTTACCAAGGGCGAATTGTTACTACGAAAAACACAAACCATAGTGATTCCTAGACGTGGTATTCCCTGTGGAAATCCACAGGAAATCTTTGATATATCCAAACGAAGCAATGTGGTGTTACATATTAACATTAAAACATGACGGGATCAATCGGTGGGGTAGGTTTGACTTTTTCGTTCGCAATGGCAATGGCTTCATTCAAAATATTGATAAAATCTTCGTTAATACCCTCTTTGATGGGTTTGTTATTGGCTTGAATTTTTATATTTTTAACGATTCTCTTTTTCTCTTCCTCCCTCACTTTATCATATTTCACTCTATCAGGACCATTAAAAAGTTCAAATGTCCATAGTTTATGTTCACTACGTTTATAATAATACAAATGTGTATCATTATGAGTACTTACCACCGGTTTTTGTTTTTGTCCACTGGAAATATTGTACATCACCACATCCGCATCATTTGCATAAAATTCTACTAAATTGGCTGTATTAGGTGCATATTTTGTAGGTTCTTTTGGATTAAAACCGTTTATACTTAAAAATATATGGGAAAATTTGTAATTTTTATCTCCTAAAACCACCGCTTCTTGGAAAGATGGCATATGATTTACTTTACATTATCGTTTGACTAAAAAATCAATCGTTTTACGTTTTTCCAAGGTAAGTGTTTTCGTAAAATATAATAAATGGACAAACCTCATAATTTGGATGTGAAAACCTATAGTTTCCAAGAAATTTTGTCCTTGTTTCATTTAGAAACATGTACCCAAATTACCCTAGAAGATATGAAACAGGCTAAAAAAATTGTGTTAGGTATGCATCCCGACAAATCCAGACTACCTCCTGAATATTTCTTGTTTTACAAACGTGCTTTGGACATTGTGGTTGATTTTTACCAAGAACAAACACGTACACAGCAAACGGTGCCTACGACCAATCCCGTCTATGTACCTCAAGGTTCTAAATCCGGTCCGGATGCAGAAACTCAACAGGAAATACAAAAAAAAATCGCCAAAACGGATACCAAGGAATTTCAAAAAAAATTCAACAAATTGTTTGATGAAAACATGCTAAATACGGAAAAACGGAAAAAGGACCAAGAACGAAATCAATGGTTTTCCCAAGAAACATCCGATATTCCTATAGATACACATCTTCAGGGGGATGTTCATCATAAAATAGAAAAAATCAAACAAGCAAATCTGTCACAAAATATGATCAAATATCAAGGTGTGCAACCGTTGAATATGGCTTCTGGAGGTCCCATCGGAAATTTGTATGACGAAGACATGGACAATGTATACGTGTCCACCGACCCCTTTAGTAAATTAAAATACGATGATTTGCGTAAAGTACACAAAGATGAAACTGTATTTTCGGTCAGTGAAAGTGATTTACAACATATAACACAATATCAGTCCACGGACCATTTGCGACGTGTGCGAGGTTCTCAATCACTGACACCTTTAGACAAAAATGGAGCCATGCGATTGTTGGCAAAAAAACAATCCATGGAACAAGAACAAATATTGAAACAAGAGTATCTGGCAAAACTTTCCAATATGCAATATGAAGAAAAAAACAACCAAGTCCTTTCCCAATTTTTGTTGCTAAAATCTATTGGAACCTACGATATTGGAACCTACGGTTCCAGTAAAACCTCCCTTAAGTAACGAGGACACCGACCATCGGTCGGCGCCCTCATAAGGTGTTCTTATTAGGAGTCTTGGTTAATTAGTTGTATAGGATCCTATACAAATAATATGAAAATGGTCCCTAGAAACCTTATGAGGGCGCCGACCGAAGGTCGGTGTCCTCGTTACTTAAGGGAGGTTTTACTGGAACCGTAGGTTCCAATATCGTAGGTTCCAATATCGTAGGTTCCAATATCGTAGGTTCCAATATCGTAGGTTCCAATATCGTAGGTTCCAATAGGTCCATAATCTTGTCTATTTTTTCTTCAAGTTGTTGTATTCTGGTGAATATTTGTTCATATATCACACTATGTTGTGTATGTGATTCGGAGTCGTCTAATGCCGGTAAATCAAATATTACTTTTTTTTTGGAAAGATCCAATACATTGATTTGTACATTTTCCGGATGAATAGAAAGTAGACCGTTCGGCGCACGAGCTTGCTCGGAAGCAGAAATTTTTTCCGACGTTTGTTTTACAGGTTCCATTTGAAGAGGAACATAAGACGGTTGTAAAGAACCGGAAGGATCCATGGTAGGAATATCCAACTCTCGTTGTCGTAACTGTCTTTGCACAAGTTCTTCCATATTCGTAATCGGTTCATCTATTTCTGTAATTTTGAATTCAACATTTTTGGGTGGTTGTAAATGCAACAACGACTCCATTTCTTGTTTTTTTTCTTGGAAAAGTTGATGCGTATCTATCACCTGTTCCTTACGGATCTGTGGAACAATGGTAGGCGGAATTCCCAACATGTTTATGGTTCCTTTCCTCTGCTCCGCCTCGTAGAGTTGGTCAGGTATGGGAACATTAGACGAAAACTCGTGCGACCGAAGGTCGGGAGAGTTTCGTAGGGATGCCGTGAACGTAGTGGAGGCATCCGTATGGTTATGAAGAAAGTTTTGCTGTAAATCTTGCATCATTTGTCGCAAAGTAGTTTGGTTCAATTCGTTCAAATTTTCGGTTGAAAGTGGTGATTGGAACCAAGTAGTAGGTATTTTTTCATACATGGTTCGTATGTGATTTTTGAACCAATGGGTACGTTCATGGACAGGAATGACGCTGATATGTGGATGTTTTTGTATGGTTTCCCATAGAATGGTTTGATTGTCAAAATGTACAAATAAGCTCATATCGTTTATTGGTACTGATACGTTGTTTTTACACTGTTTTATTTCACTTTGATCGTTTTCGTCCAGACTCTTGGTGGTTCTTGGGATGTGATACTTCTGAATAAATTTTCTACATTTTCTATTTGGAACAAATCATTGGGGTTTTTATTTTTGACTTCTAAGTAGGACATGGCGGATTCTTTGTTGACTTGATTCGGATAACCAAATATGTAAAAACTGACCTCATTCGCGCCGATTTTTCCGCCAGATATGCGCCGGGTTTTTGTAGCGGAACGTTGTTTTTTTTGTTTGGTTTTACGTAGGTTATTTTGAAAATGTTCCGCGATTATCTTGGGTTTTCCAACAATACGCACAGATGAAAATACCATTACTGGATTTTCTGTATGTTTGGGGGATGTATATACATGTTTTGCCTTGAAAATACGACATATTTTCTTTCTCAATTTTTCTATTTCTATTTCTTGGTTCATTCTTGTTATATTACTGGGCGATTAAAATAGTAATTTCTAAATTTTTCAACCACCTTGTCATGAATACGATGATTACTTATTTTTTGTAAACATTGTGGAACCGTCGTGCGTTTTCCATTTCCTCCCCATTTTTCGGTAATTAATGTAATCAAAAAGAAGAGAGCATACATACCACATTCAGTATTGCTAAATTGATGTTGTATTTTGTTCTGTTTGTACGTATATGTTTCTTGAATATTGGTAGCTTGTTTCAAAATACGTTGCGCCAATACATCAATTTCGGGAGGTATATCGTTCAACGCACTATCAAAATAAAATACGATTTTGTGAGATATATCTATATACAATGACACCCAATGAGAACCGGCTTCGTCGTGATCATCTAGATTAAATATCATACCAATCTTCTTGGTACCTTTTTTGATATAATTGGACAATTGGAAATTACATACTTCCGAACATACACATTTTTGACCACCTAGTCTTTTGTCAAAATCTATGGGGCACGGACCCAGAAATTCAAATTCCGGGTAGGATTGTTCGTATTGCTTTAATACTTTTAATATATCAAAATTAGACAACCATTCTCTCGGATTGTCGTTCCATTCTTTGGGATGAAAAGGACGAAATACACGTTGTTCCAAAAAAGTTCTTTGGGATGGAGGTAGTAGTTTTAACCAGCAATTTTCACTTGCACATTCATCCTTTAATCGGGTTTTCAATTCATCCAAGATGGTCAATGGATTGGAGGTTTTGATTTTGTCCGGATGAGATTGATTGTACGCCATTTTGATTTTTTGCAATATTTTCTTGGTATAACAGGTTCCACCATTGGCATTTTTTCCATCTACCATAGGACCACAATTCAATTTATGATGGATATTTTTCTTTGTACGTTTCATGGAAAAAAAATCCATAAATCCATTTCCATGATATTTTCGTGTATTACGCATATGCGAATACGGTATAAAATAATGCCTGTATTATAATATATTATAATATTAAATTCACCTTTTTGTATTCCTAATATGGGTTCATTATATTATAAATTCATCGTATTTCTTCCTTGTATGACCGCGTTTCATTCATTTCATATACCGGAATTTTTACGACAAAAGCCGTCGTCTCTTTCCCCCCTACATGCTTTACCAGAACCATTGTCGGTAAAACAATTGATTCAGGGAATCAAAAACCATGATTTTCAATCCATCTATTTTAAAAATTATCAAGTAATAACTACCACGGAAGACAAGGAACAATCCTATGTGACAAATATTTCGCCTTTAATTACCGACAAATTGGTGGATTTATCGCTCACCTACAATATGGACCCCGAATTTGCGCCTACCATAATTTCACAACCCCCACCGGATATCTTGGGTTGGGCATTCAATGTCGTAATCTTTTCCATCATTGTACAAAGTGTCATCTCGTTTTACAGAAACACCGTCAATGGAAATCGCGTTGGTACTAACAATTCACAATTTATGAATATGCCTTTTTCCAATCGCGAACCTGGAAATATCAAAAACAACAATGTTACCTTGCAAGATTGGGCAGGTTCTCCGGAAGTGTTGGAAGAATGCACCGAAATTGTCACGTATCTGAATCATCCCGACAATTATCTTCGTGCCGGAGCAACGATACCCAAAGGTATTTTGATGGATGGACCTCCGGGTACCGGAAAAACACTTTTGGCAAAAGCCATTGCTAGCGAAGCTAAAGCCCATTTTATTGAGATGTCAGGTTCCGAATTCATTGAAATGTATGTTGGATTAGGAGCGCTACGTGTACGTAATTTATTCGCCGATGCACGTAGACACACGCCCTGTGTTATTTTTATTGACGAAATTGATGCTATTGGAAAAAAACGTAATGGCGCCGATAGTCCCGTATCTGGAGGTAATGATGAAAAAGACCAAACCCTGAATCAATTGTTGGCGGAAATGGATGGATTCAAATCCAATTCGGGTATTCTTATTTTGGCGGCAACCAACCGTAAGGATGTATTGGATCCGGCACTGTTACGTCCTGGTAGATTTGACCGTATTGTTTCTATACCTTTGCCCGATTTACGTTCGCGTGTGCAAATATTTGATTTGTATTTGAAAAATCGCAATGTCAGTAGGGAAATCAATTCACAGGAATTGGCCAAAATGTCGGGGGGGTTTTCAGGCGCCGATATTCAAAATATCATGAACGAAGCCGCTGTATGGATCGCACGAAAAAACGAAACTGTCATTACCCAACCCGCAATTATGGAAGCATTTGAAAAACGTATCATTGGTATTAAAAAAAAGGTGGACGACCGTAGTCCAGAAGTCAAACGTCGTGTTGCCATCCATGAACTTGGACATGCATTTATGGTCACACAATTTTATGAACATTTTGATTTGCACAAAGTTTCTATACAAGCCTCATATTCAGGTATCGGTGGTTTCACTCTTTTCAATGAGAAAGACCATATTCGTGAAGGTGGATTGTATACCAAAGAAATTCTAAAACAACGTATTATGATTGCATTGGGCGGCAAAGCCGCCGAAGAAGTGTTTTATGGAGAAGAAAACATTTCAGTAGGAGCTACCATGGATTTAAATCAGGCCAATGCACTTGCCACGGATATGATTGAAAAATACGGCATGGGTACCGAATTGAATGTATTCTATAAGAGCAATTCCCCATCGTTGTACAGTACTTATTCTGAATATACACGTAAAATGATTGACCAAGAAGTCGCCATATTGGTCAAAGATGCTTACAAAAATGCCTTGATACTTTTGCAGGAAAAAAAAGAGTATATCCATCATATTGCTGACCGATTGATGTATTCGGTAGTAATGTCTCATGAAGAATTAGTGAATTTTCGGGTTGAACCTAAACCAAAAATGATTAGTTCATGGGAACATGAATGGAGAATCCGAAATGGTTTGAGAGTTCCATCTAAAACGCATGATATTACAGGAAATATATCGGATCCTGTGGATAATAATAATGAATCTATACCCAGTGACTGTGAAACTGGGTGCGAAATTGAGTAACAAAAAATTGAAATACATTGATATGTACAGTACATGAAGTACGTATCAATTACAATATGCACGATTTCTTTCACCGTTTACCACCATTTCTTGGAAAGGAAATCTTTTCCTATTTGATTCCTAAAGATGTGATATTTATCAATCATCGTTGTTTATCCTCGGAAGACCGCCACGGTTACAAATATCAAAATGCAGTCATCGGAGGACAATATTACAAAAATGAACAAGGGTTATCTTTATCCAGAATATGGAAAGAAAAAGGAAAACATCGGTATTATCTAACCCAACATTTTACAGATGAAGCTACTATAGAATATTTTGACCGCAATATTGTCATATATTGTTATGATTATTCGTCCATATATATTGGTAAAAATTTGGAAAGTGCCTTATTACAGCTCCTATACAATGCTTAAAACAAAATAGACAACATTGCATACGTTTCAGGGGACATCATACTCATCCTTTTTTTATCAGACATAATACCTTCGGTCTTCTGACCAATAGGTTGAATACCTTCGGTCTTCTGACCAATAGGTTGAATACCTTCGGTCTTCTGACCACCGTGACGTAATACCAATTCCAACAATATGTTCAAATTTCCCTGATTATATTTGGATACCGAAAAATTCTCTTTTTGAACCAATTCATTTTCCGGATATATATCTGCCAAAGCCAATTTCAACAATTCCACTTCACGTATTTTTCCCGCTTTTTTCATATTCTCTCCCTTGGCATTTCGGGAAGTGGTTTTCTTGGTAAAATCCTTGATTTTGAATATAGGAGCCTGTGTCATACGTTCTTTGGTCATCTCATACAAATATATACCAAGAACTTTTCCCGTATGTTCTTTCAATGGGGTCATAGAAACGCGAAAAGGTTCAATGATGGTACGTTGTACCATTTGAATATCTGTATATTGTGCGGCATTCCATGTGTTTCCTTCACCTGATTTTTTAAATATTTCTACTTGGTTCTTTTCATTGGCAAGTACCAAGTATTCACGACCCGACTTTTCCTCACGATGTATACATGTATTCAAATATTTATATACTTCGGTTTCTACCACGGAATCACCTGAACTTTGTACCAAGAAATGGTTCAGTAGAATCAGTTTCATAGACATGGACATGGAATCAATGGCATGATGGATCATATATTTTTGTATTGTTGACAAATCCATTCCAAAAATGTCTCGCAACGTACTGAACAAATCACCTGCATGCATATAATCATCCCATGATTGTTTGTTCGTTTTACTACGTGCTTTGGAAGAAACGGTTTCTATGGTCTCAATGTCCGTTTGGATTTGTGCCAATATGGTTTCATAAGACATGGGTGTTTCAACTTCCTCAGGAACCGTAGGAAACGTAGGAAACGTAGGAAACGTAGGAACCGTAGGAATGGTGGCTTCTTCTTGTACCGTTTGTTTTGGTGGTAGGGTACCTTCGTTTCCTACGACGGGTGCAAACGTAGGTGACAAAGTAATATGAATTTTAGGTATCTTGTATTCCACGGGAAAGGTACGATCAAATACCGAAATTCGTTCATCGGTAATTTCAATGGGTTGAAACGCATAAATATCCCCACGATTGATTAAATGTCCCAATCTTCCATATTTATCCAACAAATATTCGTTTTTATTTTGGATCAAATACGTCAAACTATAATAAATTTGTTCTATAGGATAATTTCGTTCTTTTTGTATTTCTTGTACCAAGACATCCACCGGATAATAAATCTGTTTGGAAAACAAGGAACGAACGATTTCTATGATACGTCCTTGGTTGGCTTTTAAAAACGTAGTAGAATAGGTAAATTGATTGGTTCCAAGGGTCTTTTCCAATGTTTCTTCCGGTACATTGGATTGGCATTGTAAGTCACATTTGTCACTATAATCACATATTGCCGTATAAGATTGGTCACCAACTTGATAATCTATGTCTCCTTCGGAAGTAGACGTATGAATACGTAAGGATTGATTCATTTTTTCCACCGTAAAATTGGCTTGTCCACGATTCAACACACAATCTACGGATGTTTCTTTCAATACACGACTTACACGTCCGATTTGTATCGCTTTTTTAAATGACAATTGATACAAATACATATCCGCCGCAGATATTCCTTCTTCCATTTCACTCGCATGCATATAAATTTCCACATTTCGTTCTTTGATCGGTAAATTGCAATGACTTAGGTTACGTACTCCGCGTCCAATAATTTGTTCAATACGACTCATATTGTACCACGGTTCCATAATATGGACTTGGCGTATATTTTTAAAATCCAATCCTTCAGCACCTGCACGTGAAATAATGACTACTTTTACATATTCTCCATTGCGATTGTCCGGATGATTGATTTTCGCCAAATCTTCTACATTGTTTGGTGAATAATCTTTGTCTCCCGTAATCAAAGTATAATACATTCCAGGAATGGGAGGGGTCGGTGGTTCCAAGAACAAAGAAGTACTTGGCTTCCCTTGACTACGAGATGCGCGTGCAAATCCGGATTCTTCCAATGCCAATGCCATGGGTATGACACCACCATAAATAAATTCAGAATAAATCATCACAATTCCGGTAGAACCATGTATATGATCCAATATGGTTGATATTTTTTGACTATAAGGACGGAGTTTTTGTTTCTCAAAAAAATGGGAATGATTGGATTGATATTTGTAACGTTTTTCCGGTGTTATTTGTACGACTTGTTCTAATCCCAATTTTCCTACGAAAAAATCCATATTCCTCTGGACTCCAAGCTTCGCAGAGTCGTCCTTCAGAATATGCGTTGCCACATCCATATTCTGTTGAGTATCCATTTTTTCGGCGGGAATGTCTTGGTAGACAATATTGAGTGTTTGAATAGGAACACGTAATTGTTCATACCCCACGTTGTCCAAGGTCTCCAAATAGGTCATCATATTCTTCTGGACTTCTACGTCGTCCTTCAGAATATGCGTTGCCACATTCATATTCGTGGATCCCACATCCATCTCGGACGTGGGCGTTGATGCATCTACTGCCGGAAAACCGGAAGCGCTAGCGGAAGGTTTTGATTGCACAGTGGTTCTACGTTGTTGTATTTGTTTCAACGCCATTTGGTAGACACGTTTTTGAATATCACCGATTTTAGACATAAATAATGGTGGGTATATTGGGGGTTCATTACCGGATGGTTTAGGTAGGTTACTTTGATAAATACGAAATGGAAAGGTATAGGGATTTTCTCCACGAACGTACGATACATAACCCATGAGTTTTTTACGTAACAATGCTTCACCTACCAATTCATTACTGGATACTGGTGTACGGAATTCGCCGGTCTTGGTAAAAATTTGTTCATTGGTGATTTCTGTCCGACGGTCATTGACATTCATCAAATTGGTAAGCCATATGATTTCTTTGTAGGAATTGTACATGGGGGTTGCGGATAATAGAACAAACCGAACATTTTTAGCATACTTTGCGATCATATACAAATAATTGGCGGTGGTTAAATCATCATTGTCTCGGGTTAACCGAATATTATGTACTTCGTCTATCACGAACAAATGATTATTAAACATGGATTGTATTTTACGTATTCTACGGGGGTCGCCTTCGGGAAATGGTTTTAAAGCGTTGGATATTTCGTTGGAAAATTTTACATATCCTTTGAAATCATAGTATGTTTTGATCAATGCTTGCACATTTGCCAAAATTCGTGATTTACTCATGTCTTTTAAATGTGTTGGATTGATTTCATCTAAAATGGCTTGCGCAATACTGGAATTGATGGTCCAAATTCCATTTTCCAATCGTAGTTTGGATTCGTCAAACAATTGTAAACGGAAATTATTCACTACATTGGGTGACGCTAACACGACAATACGTTTATGCACACCGACTTGTTTCATATATGTTCGCATTTCTTCAGATACACCGATGGCAGTCAAACTTTTTCCACTACCTAAACCATTGTATAGGAGCAAACTATTGTAAGGTGTCTGCATGGACATGAAATTTTTCACAAATAATTGGTGTGGCATCAATTCAAAAGGTGCATTGCACCTTTTTTCCGATTCTTCTTCAATGTCCAATATTCTACCATCATATCTAGTGTCCGCGAATTCCTTTTTTTGGGCAATTTTGTATTGAAAATCCTGGTCGTCAATGTTAGGATATAGTACATTTTCTGGAACATTTCTTGATTTAGGCAAAATACGCCCGATTCCTACGTCATTGTCCGTATTTTGCCGGAGAAATTCTCCACTACTTTCGTGCCGACCCGAATTTTCCGGCAATTCAGGACTGGACTCTTGGGTGGACCCCGGAGCGGATTCTTGAACTGTATTTGAAATGGGTTTTGGTGATGTATTTGGAACGGGTTCTTGAACGGGTTCTGGTGCTGTATTTGGAATGGGTTCTTGGGTGGACTCTGGAATGGGTTCTTGGGTGGACTCTGGAATGGGTTCTTGGGTGGACTCTGGAATGGGTTCTTTCTTTCTTCGTTGTGTTTTTCTAGGTGACTTGACCGTTTGTGGTTGATCCTGATTTGTTTTTTTTTGTGTTTTTTTTGTCTTAATTGTTTTGACTGATGGTTGTGTTTCCATAAATGTATATTACAGTCTATACATTTATGATACGATAATAAGGATGTGTCCACTACTTTATCGTCATCCCTACCATATTCCTCTGGACTCCTACGTCGTCCTTCAGAATATGCGTGGTTATCCTCAAAAGTCCCCAGCAAGCGAAGCTTGCTCCGGACTTAGTTGTTGATGACCTACGGTCATCTGACCGCTACGCTACGGATACCACATTCAAACCCGTACGCCCTTAGCGATGCGAATATGTTTTTGGTAGTCCAGTCGCTGTATGGAAATAGTTAGACAAGGTAATTTCAATATTTTTGATTAGTCGTTTTTTTTCTAAATTATAAGGTCGTATGGATAACAAACATTCTTCGTAGGTTTTCCATCGCATCATACTTACTTCACTTCTGTCATATCTGTCGGTAATGAGTGAATCTTCGTAATTCATATACATCAAATAATAACGATGTTTGTAAGATTTGTAATTTGAACCTAGAAATATTTCATCAAAAGGTAATATATTTTTCATGTTTTTCATCAAATGCAATGGATATCCGGTTTCTTCAGTCATTTCACGCAAAGCACAATCGTAATCTTTTTCTTGAAAATTACGTCGTCCTTTAGGAAATCCCCATTCTGGTTCTGTCCAAATATTTGAACGTTCATCACGTATCCCATGCGATGGTAGTTCTTCATTGAGATCTTGTATAGGATCTTGTTCTTCGTTTGTTGAATTTTGAATACTTAATTCAATTAAATAATGTAAAATAGATATAGCACCTTTGTCTTCTCTAGATTCCCAAATTTCTCCGGTAACGAAGTTATCTTTGAAATTAGTTGTATTAGGTGGGCGTAGCTCACTGTGCGAAGGACGAAGTCTTTCTGACCAATCCGTAACGGGAGTCTCATGATCTTGATCATGTTTACAAGACATTTTTTGTAAATAGGGTAATAAATTGGATTGATGTGGTATATCTTTAATATATTTGGTAGTTAAATAAATAAACTTGTCACGTGAATTCATTTCTTCTTGTTTGTATGTTTGATAAATCGTAGATGTATCTATGATCGTCTCTTCGCTTAGTAGAGGCTTCATCATATTCTGAAGGACTCCTACGTCGTCCTTCAGAATATGCGTTGCCACATCCATATTCCTCTGGACTCCTACGTCGTCCTTCAGAATATGCGTTGCCACATCCATATCGTCCAAATCTTCGGTCAATGCATCTCCTGACAGACAAGTTTCCTCATCATGCATCAGGACTCCTACGTCGTCCTTGCGCATGATTTTATTTCCACCTACGGTGGAAATATAGGAGAAACCTTCAGCTAGCGCTTCAGGTTTTCCGGCAGTGTCAACTACGTGGGCACAAGGTTGCGACTTTCGTTCCGTATGGTCGCCGACCGGAGATGGCTCCGTACATCCAACCCTCCGGGTAATGTCCCTTGTCGGTACGTCGTCTCTATCAAGAACTAACTCGTCTGCTGCTTCACAAAAACGTGGCAATGAAGTTTTTCGGGACGAAGAACGAGTTTGGTCAGGTGGCTGTAGTACATCTTCCGTTGAAAGTAATGAATGTTCTTCAATCCATAAATCATGCCATAATTCATCAAACGTGTATTTTTTCAGTTTGTATTTTTCTTGTATAGTCATTTGTTCAATCATATTAAAAATATATTTTTGATTGGATGCGGAATATTTCCCACGCATAAAATCAATATAACCTAATGTGTCCTTTCGCCGTATCATCAAATATTCTCTTTGTTGTAACGGATTGATACGAAACACGATCACGCCAAAACTTGTGATGGGATTTTTACACTGTTTAAACGTATGACCTTGTTTGCCACAATTATTACAAACATCAAAGTATTTTTTTTTTTCATATTTTACACCAAAATCATCCGAGTCAGCGCAGCAACTTGGAACCCGCTTTGCGGGTTCTGAGCGCGAAGCGCTCTTCTGATTTAGTTGTTGAAGGCTAGGCTGCGCAAAAGCCCTCTGACCAAACTTTTCATCTCCGCCAACCCTCCGGGTAACGTCCCTTGTAGGTACGTCGTCTTTATCAATGTTCTTTGGGCGTTCGCCCATACTAAATGGATATGAGGCTACTTCTGATGTTTGGTTTTGGTTAACGTCCATTGTCGGTACGTCGTCTTTGTTCTCATTTATCATATCAATTATCTAATGATAATTGATATCATTTATTTATGTAGATTTATTATATGAATGGAACAAACACAAGAAGAAATGAACCAAACAAAAAAACGAAAAGTTTTACATAAACGCACTGAGGAACCAAAATTTATCAATGAAGGTACTTATGGATGTATTCACCGACCCCCTTTGCGTTGTGAAGAACCATCCAATATTCATTCTTACCGAAATAAAATTTCCAAATTATTGACAAAAACACATGCAGAAAAAGAGATACAAGAATATGAAAATATACAAAGAGCAGACCCACATAATTTGTATCATTTAGGAGAACCCGAAACATGCAAATTGGGAATGCAATCTACCAATAAAAACCCTATAGAAAAATGTACGATGGCACCCGATGTTGAAAATTCACCTCAAGATTTTCAACTAATTCTTTTGAAAGATGGTGGAAACGACTTGGATCATTTCATAAAAAATATACATAGTAGTACGAACAAACCCCAAATGTTGGAAAAATGTTGGATTGAAATGCACCGTATGTTGAGAGGTATACGTATGTTTTTGATGAATGATTTGGTGCATCACGATGTGAAATACACCAACATTTTGTACGATACCCAGAAAAATCGCATGAATTATATTGATTTTGGTATGATGGAAAATATCAAAGACTCCATCACCCAGTGTAAACATAATGATTACGATTGGACCAACAATTGGTGGTATTTTCCCTACGAAACAAACTTTTTGGATGTGCAAAGTTTCCATCAAGGACAACGAATGAACCGGCGTGAAATAAATACCTATGTGAACGGAAATTTGAACAAAGATGTGTGGTTTCCGACGTTGATACGAATGACAAAATTGACCAAAGCGGAATCCGAAAGGTTGTTATATGATTATAAACAATATTTGAATACAGATTTCAAAACGATTTCTCATCATGGTTTTTTGATTCGTTATTTTTCTACCCTAGATATTTATGGATTGGGCATTTTGTTTTTGCAAATATTGCAAAATTCTGTCAACGCAATGAGTCCTACGTTCAATGAACGTATGAAGGTCTTGGCATTACGAATGATTTCGTTCAATTTGAAACGTCGCATTTTGATTGAAGAATGTATGACTATTTTTGAACAAATATTGGAAAGTACCGGAATCATGGAAAAATATAATCTACGGTTTCAATCCCATAGAATCGTTCAAAATACAGCTTCACGCAACAACATTACCAAGAAAAAACGAAATATACTCGCATAAAAAAATTGAACACAGAACATGTATGATACATTTGTATATCATACATATCATGACAAACACATTCGTAGGATTCGCCGGGTCAGTGAGGAACGTAGTGAAGACATTACATTCCGTATTTCCAGAAGATATTTGCAATCACATTTACGAATTTTACCATCCGTACAAAAATGTATTTACAAACAATATTATCAAAAAAAATGAAATATGGAAACGCGCATGGATACGATTTCATCAACAACAAATAGACCCAAAAATCAAATTTGTTATGGAATATATGTTGAAAGAAATCAATATATACCCGTCGGATCTTTGCGATTCCATGGATTCACAAATCTCCTTATTTCCGGATACATGTTGTATAGGATACTACCCAAACAAAAACATTTGTTCCATTGTCATTGTGCAAATGGGGTATGATCACGAAATATTCAAAGAATTTGAATTGTTTACTACCAAACAATACAAACAATGGGGGGTAGAAGAATGTTCTTCTACAAATCATAAAATAACCGTTCATTGGAATGAACAATTTTGGCTAGTTCAAACCATCTGATTGCCGGAAAATTCGGGTCGGCACGAACGTAGTGGAGAATTTCTCCGGCAAAATACGGACGATGACGTAGGAATCGGGCGTATTTTCAAAGATTCATAGATTCATACAACCATATCATATTGTTTCGTGCAGGTAAAGATACTTGAGTCAATGCCGCCAAAATATACAATACAGCCAACTTTCGGTCTTCAATGTCATATGCAGTATATGCCAAACGTTCCATGACTGTGATACAATTGAAACGTAATTGTTCTTCGGTAATTTCGTTCATCCTCATTTGTATATGTGTGATACCTAAAAACGGATCTCCCAAAGGACAAATACGTTTTTTTACTGCATTGGACAATTGACCACGGTATCTCCAATGGTTGTGTAAAAATTGGAAAAACACGAAACAATCGCGTTTATTTAATTGATGAAACCAATCTACATTGGTATAATTTCCTAATTGGTCAATTTCCATAAATAATTCTTGTGTACGTACAAGAATAGGTTGTTGTATAATTTCTCGCATTCTATTTTCCATGGTTTGAATATGCATAGTTTCCTCGGATGTCTCCATGGAAACGATGGGTTGTACAGGATTATGTGTCCTACCAAAGACCTGAGATCGCCGACCAGAGGTTGCTACTGGAGATCGCTGACCAGAGGTTGCTACTGGAGATCGCTGACCAGAGGTTGCTACCGGAGATCGCTGACCAGAGGTTGCTACCGGAGATCGCTGACCAGAGGTTGCTACCGGAGATCGCCGACCAGAGGTTGCTACCGGAGATCGCCGACCAGAAGTTGCTACCAATGAATGTTGATCCGTCCTTATTTCCAAGTTATCTAATACTCTATCTACGCCAAACCTACTGTTCACGTCCCTTGTCGGTACATCGTCTCTTAGTGGATTTTCCGGCAATTCGTCTTCAAGTTCCTCAAATGGTGGTACATCTTCATCAGTAAACCGAATATGGGTATTTACTCGCAAAATACGTCCGATTCCAGGCGTCGCAAAGTCATCGTTCGTATTTTGCGCTTGGATTATTGGATTTACAAACCATGCTTCGCTACCAGAAATGTCTACTGAATTGGTCAAAGTAGTATTCTGATCCCAAACTCGTTCTTCGTCACGAAAAATGAAATTATCATGCGGCTCAGCACGACCGCCCTCTGACCATCCTACAGGCAAGTAGTTTCGGCTCGGTGCCAACATTTCATTTAACCACGTATTTGTAGGAGTATTCAATATACGATTGATCCATTCTTCGGATGATGTATCCACTACGTTCCTCGGTACGACCGAAGGTCGTATAAGGTTGCGACCTTCGGTCACTGACCCGAAATCCCTACCAACCCTTCGGTTAACGTCCCTTGTCGGTACGTCGTCTCTGTCTGATTCTGTATTTGTGACGGTTTCCACATTTTGGACATCCAATATGTTATCAATCATGTCACCAATACGTGTATCTTCTTCTTCTGGAGAATTATCAAGCATTCGTGGGAACATTCCTACTCTTCTTCGTCGTGAAATTCTGGTTCCACGTGGGGTATCGTGTGTAACAGAATTCTGGTCAGAGGGCAGAATGCCTTCAACAACTAACTCGGCAGGTAACGAAGATTCTGCGAAGCGAGAACGAGTTTGGTCAGAGGGCAGGATGCCTTCAACAACTAACTCGGCAGGTAACGAAGATTCTGCGAAGCGAGAACGAGTTTGGTCAGGGATGACGGTCTCCGTTCTATTTCTTGACAAAGAATTCAGATATCTTTGACTACATTGAAATCCATAATAATAACCGCGCGCTATTAAGATTGGATTTGGCGACTGAATATATACGTTTCGCGTGCGTACACATTTGTCTTCATCGTTGATATGTTCCGGAAAGAAAATAACGGAATATACGTACAAACGTATCATATCACCAACCACCTTTTCTGGTATTTTGGCACGATTGTATGGATTCAAAATAGAACGTCCTTTACGTACCAACAATGCCATCAAAGAACATACATTGAACCCATAGACAAAGGATTGTTCATCCTTGTAGGAAAAAAATTCTTGAAAAGGAATTTCTGACAAAGGTTCCAGGGAATAAAAATCCGTGTCATTCACACAAAGACTACGGTCATGATATCCCGGTCCACGTAATTGAAAAGATCGTTTTACAAAAAAAAGTCGCAAATTGGATTGTATTTTTAGTGCTGACATGTTCCTCTGGAAATATGTGGAAATACGTTCAATCAACACCGTCTTGTTTCCGGAAATACGTAACCGATTATGTGAGGCCACCGATTTCAAATCCACAATTTTATAGGATTTTAAATCTACACCGGTGCGATAATATTCCAAAAACTTTAATGTTTTATTTACCGTTTTTGGATTTTCTTTTCGTATGATTTTACGTTTTTTGATGGTAGGTTCCACCGGGGTTATCGTGTTGGATATTTCGGAATCATTTTCCTCAATAAAGGAAGGATTTTCACAGGACAATGATATAGGATCATCATCACTATCTATAAGCATATTTAATTAAGAAAAACGATACGTATAAGTCTAAAGTATATATATCTTGGACAATATTTCTATATGTTTTTATGAATAATCGGCTTGTAATACAGTTGTATTTTTTTTGAAATATAACGCATTCTACGCGCACAATCACCAGTCTTCCTTCAATAATTCCGTTGAATCTATTTGTATCATACAACCCTTTGGCACGGTGTTATTGTCGTCTTCCATATAAGACCCCAATGTGGACGTTCGTAGAACGGTAGCATTGGGGGATGATGCCGTGAACGTAGTGGAGGCATCCGGTTTGTGATCCACATTCTTGGGCTCATATACGATTTTCCAATGGGTTCGGTCTTCACTGGTAGAAGCATGAATACGGAATCCACATTTTTTATAATATGCCCGTCGTTTTCGCCACTGATTTTGAAATACATCGTGTTGGTCTACCACATCCACAATCAAGGGACGGTCATGTTTTTTACGGAAAATACGCCCCACGGATTGAATGATGTCGGTTTTGGGAGTCACCATGACCAAAACCGACAAATTTTTATGGTCAAATCCCTCGGATGCCATGGCATAGGTAGCCAAAATAATCTGTTTTTCCGTGGAATCTTCCAAGGCTTTGGCTTTCATTCCTCCCAAATAATACCCCACTGTCGCAATTTCTTTCCCCACAATCGCATCATTCAATTCCACCAACAAACTCCGGTTATGTCCTAATACGAGTATTTGAGCCTCCGGAGTCTCTTCTACCAAATCCGCCAAAATTTGTACCAAGAACCGAATACGGGGTCCATGATTGCATAATTTGGTAATCATGGTACTGAACATGGTATTTCCACGATAATCGGTAGCTACATCGTTGAATTCCGCATCTTTGGACACAAACGTCATAGAACGTACCAAGACGGAACCGTCTTCATTTTTCAGTCCTTGGGTATCTGAATACACGGTCGGTCCCATAAAATGGTGAATGACTTTGGTCAATCCATCTTTTCGTTCCAATGTGGCGGTCACTCCCAACATCAAAGGTATTTGTATTCTCAAAAGTGCTTTGGAAAATTGACAGGATCCGATACGATGTACTTCATCTACAATCATCAAACCAAAATCATCAAAGGAGTTTTCTGGGAAATCACGATCGTACAACGTTTGCAACATACCGATCACAATGTCCTTTCCTTTGGATTCAAAGATGGGTCCTTGGATACGTCCGATCTTGGCGGTGGGTAGAAATTCTTGAATACGTTCTATCCACTGATTCAACAGAAATTCTTTGTGGACCACAATCAAGGTCTTTTTTGCGATCATTGAAATGATTTTGATTGCCATGACCGTGTTGTGGGTTACGGTAAAATCACCCAATACAAACCGACGATTCCCATCAATTTCAAACCCATAATAATCGTCTTCAGGTAATTTTTCCAAATGAATACGATATTTGAGAACATCTTTGATTTGTTGAACCGATACTTCGCATGCTTTTTTTGTTGGATCATGTACCGGAATTTTGTCTAATCCTGTACCATAAATGATAATATGCCAATGTATCCCCATGAAATATCTATATTTGTCTTCCATTGGTTTTTCGTAACTAGCGAATCCGAGAGAACGGACCAAGAACATAATATCATCCAATACCTTTTTATTTTTTTGTCTAATTTCGTAACAATTGTTTGTTTTATCATAATATCCAATAGAATCAATCAAACCTGCTAATAGTTCCAGCTGATTTTTACGCGAATTGCATTTGTAATGCAACGGAATATGTTCGTATGTTTTGGGTTTCAATAATCCTTTTATGGAATCTTCTCCTATATTACATCCCATCAAATATGGATCCATTTCTTGGTATGTTTCGGGGAAAAGAATCGGAACACGGTATCCGTATAAATGTTCTACAAGTTCTTTGTCATTGCTTTGTAATAGAGACAAATAATCCAATACGGATATATCCAATACTGAATTTGTTATATTGTGTTTTAACGACAATATATGACTTTCATTGACGGTATATCCTTCCCCTCTCTTGGTACACACTTTGTACATGGTTTCACGACCGCGTGCCAAAGTTAATACATTACGAGGTCCGGAATCGTCTCCCATCAATTGGTCACCCACCACAATGTCCTGTACAGGTTTGATAGTTCCATCAAACATGAGTATTTTTGTGTCTTTACTTAAGCACTTACCTGCACCACATTTGATGGTGATAATTCCTCCACTCACATGATGCAGTGGATTTTTTTGAACATGAGATAGATACGAATCCACTACCACTTCTTGATAATCTCGCAAGGATTTGTCAAAAGAACAAGATATAGGAGCCACACGTTCCAAGTTCAGATCACGTTCTTGTGGGTATCCGTAACGGGCGATTCCGTAGAATCTTGGTAGATAGATTTTGTTGGCATTTTCCCTGTATATGGGAAATGCGGTATTGTCGTCGGTAGGTGCACCATAACTCGGACCCTGTTTGGCAGGGACCATATGCAAATCTTGGTAGAGGAATTTCAAATCTTGGGGGTCCAAGATGGTTTTGGGGATGGTGTATCCTTTTTTACCTAGATAAGAACCTTGTCGTATTTGTTCTTGGTACGTTTCGGTAGGTACAAATAAAGTTCGTGAATTGGTTACTTTGGATTTGGAAGAAGACATGTTTGATCAGATACTTTCGTCTTCTGAAACGGTAGAAAAAATCAATTTTCTCAGTACACCTTATACTACAAAATAGGATGAAGATGAAGAAAATGGATATGAAAATTTTTGCAATGAAAAATCCATTGGAAATTATTCTCTTGGTTCTCATTGTGATCTATTTGTTTTACCCTGCACCTACACCCCAATATATTTCTTCTGCATTGGATACACCTTTAGGAGTGGTGGTGTTGATTACCGTCGTTCTCTTTTTGTTTATGTATTGTCATATTCTACTGGGTATTTTATTTATTTTGGTGGCGTACAAACTCATGATCAGTTCTGCCCCGGGGAAAGTGGCTGTCATTGAATATACACCCATTCGTAATGAGGAAGCCAAAGACCAAGATACCATTATATTACCCAATGTCTTGGTAGATGCAAACAAAACGGATTTACGATTTCAACAAAGAGGATACGGAAATCAAATGGCGGTTCGTACCCCAAGTCCACCGACGGATACCCATGATTCTTTGGAATTGAACGTAGTCCACCAAATGGCGGCACCTAAACCGGTTCGCCAGGATTATTTAGATTCTGAATACAAACCAGTATCGGAATCTATTCATAATGCTATTGATATTGGAACCCAAGGTTCCAATAAAACCTCCTAGGTAACGAGGACACCTTCGCACGCTCGGTGCCCTCATAAGGTTTCTTATAAGGGATTCTTAGTTAATTAGTTGTATAGGATCCTATACAAATAATTTGATATTAGGGTTCCAATAGTAGGTTCCAATACCAATTATTTGGGTACACATCCATTGGGTCCACATTCCCATTGTATTTCAGGTTCAGTGGAAGGATGTACATGAGGTTTGGGCATTGTCACGGGATTCATTGGAGGGTTCATTGGTATTGCTCGCATTTGTTTTGGTTGAACGTTTTTTCGTTGTTGTAGTTGTCTCTGTCGTTGTAATTGTAGTTGTTGTAGATTATACCTAGTTCTGGTTCTTACTGGTGGGTTTGCACCACCACGTCGTTGATGTACACTACGTGTCCTGTTTTTTTTGGTACGACGATTCCGGAATGAATGGGATTTCATGAGGATACCTATATATCTATTTTGATAAAAAATTTTAATAGAAGCAACTATCAGGTGGTTGATTGTTTTTCACTCCAATATAACCAATGACCCAGAAGATAATCATCAAAATAATCAAGGTATTCAATTGTTTAAGATTCACACCAGGAATGAAAGTCACCATATAAATAATGAAGACAGTGACCCAATACAATGCGTTGAAAATAAACGAAAGACCACGAGATTTGCCAAAAATTCCGGATTGCGGTTTACGTAAATATTCGCCCAAAGTAGAAGTACCTGTATAATTGTAACCGTGTTTTAATACGATACACATCATGAAATAATACAAAAAAGGAGTACCGAAATAGACCATCAAAAAAATGATGAAATAAAATACAATACCTATCAACGAATTGTTCATATTAAAAAATTGTTGTTGTGATGTGTAATAAACGGGTTCTACCGTGGTTTCATCCCCAGGAATCATAGAACATTCTTGGTAAGTATATTCAGGGTCATCAATGATAGGTACTTCTATGGTCATGGTAGGACCTTTGGTGGATGAACAATTGGTACCTTGTCCAGTCAACCAATCCATGGCTTTTTGTGCGGAAGATGCCGCAGTATTTGCTGCACTACTTATGTCTAAAAATACCGCGTCTTTGATATCCGCCAAGGCATTAATCCCGTATTTTTCGGCACGTCCAATATTAAAAGCAACTGTAGTGGTGTCGTAACATTGTCCATTCAAATTGTAAAAAATACTGGCAGGATTGAATCCATAATTGGTAGTAGGACCCAATTCGGCATTCCAATAGTTGTAATAAGGAGGTGCTGTAACACCGGATTGAATCAAATAATTCGTAAAATTGGTTTCATTTCCCCAGAAATTTTTGACATATTCATGATAACAATCTATTCCGGTACCTCCTGTTTCTGGATTGGTACCACTACCCCCAATGAATGGATTCAAACCATCATTGTTTTGACGATAATCAAAAATTCCTTGTAATATATTTTCTACACCCGACGGACCTTTGGACAGAACGTTGTTGAGATTGGTTTGCATGGCTTCATCAAATACTTTGCATGTGGCATCGGAATTGATTTTTGCCCCTGCAATGGGACTAATTTTTCTTCCCGAATAAGTAGTGGGGGTTTTTGGAATATTGGATCTATCAAAATTGGCGGGTGCTTTTTTATCACAACTAGAGGCAACCTGTCCATAATTTTTAGAATTTCCGTTTTGAACCAAATTTGGAAATACATTCTTTGCTTGGGAAGATTGAACACCACCAATTTTGCTACCACCAGTTTTAAGATTATCAGTAACTTTGCGAATCGCGCCACTACCTACTGCACCAATATTACTACCATTCGGTACACAAATACTAGGAGCACCAGAAAGTATATATCCCTCATTACACGAACCGCATCTTGCTGCACCTGTCATATCGGCTTGTCCATTTTCACAATGATACGAGTTATTATTTGAACCAATACCATTCGGTACACAACGACTTGGAATACCAGAAAGCATATATCCCGAATTACATTCACCACATCTTTCTGCACCGGTCATATCGGCTTTTCCATTTTCACAATGATACGAGTTATTATTGTTATGTGTTGTACCCGCAAGTTCTTTACAATGAGCTGGAATATTTCCGTCAAGCACATAACCACCGTTGCATTCCAAACAGGATTCTTTCCCCATCCAATCAATTGTTTTTTTGCAATTGTCCATTCCTTCTATGATAGATGGGGAACCAAAACCAAAACCTTCTTGCATATTGCAAGAACAACCTTTGCTAGAATTTGCTACATCTTGTAATAATCTAGGGGTTGGTGTCGGATTCATAAGATGTGGAAACCGAATGACAATGGGCGTTTTGTAAAAAAGCACGGTTAAATTGGTATGATTTAATGTAGTTTCACTAATAATAGGAATATCTTGAATAAAATCATTCATAGTGACATAATTCGGTTCCGATTGATTCATTTCTTTCATGGAATCATGAACATCAAACAGGCGTTCTATTTGTGCGGCATCGGGTGACAATGGTCCTTGATTGGTTAAAAAGAAGCAACTATACAATTTGGGAGCATTGGTTAAAGAACGGTGTGAAATCACGATGGCGCCGTGGATAGAGGAGGTATCTTCGGATTGTTGGTGTAAAAAAGAGGAAAGAAACGGAAATTCTTTCATGGTTTCTAGGGTAGGACATAAATACAGTTCCATGGCTTGGTACATGTATTTTTGATTTTTGAAATGATAAATGATGTTGGGTTCGTTGATGTACCCTTGAAAATTGTATTTGACAGATTGATTACGATTGGATTCTGTACATAATATGGAATAATAATTTTGTTCAATTCCTGATGTATGTTTTTGATATTTGTTGGAAGAAGGTACCAAGACGATGGGTGATTGATCATATCCATAAATAGTTCCTCCTTCTAACATAGAAAATTGTTCCTCTTTTATTTTGTTCATCATCCTATATTCTATCATATCATTTCTTCTTTGTGTAAACTATATAAAATTCTTTTGTTGTATATGTTCAAGTACCCCCGAATGAGCATCCAATATGAAATCAAAAACATGACCGAATTTCAAGATTTATTGAATACCAATCCCGGGTGTATCTTTATTAAATTTGGTGCAGAATGGTGTGTACCCTGTAATAAAATCAAAGAATATGTCCTAGAACGGTTTGAGGAAATTTCTTCCGATACTGTCAAATGCATTGTGATTGATGTGGATGAAAGTTTTGAAGTATATGCCCATTTGAAAAATAAGCGTATGATTAACGGTATTCCTGCCATTTTGAAATATTGCCAAGGGAATACAAGTTTTATCCCTGATAAAATTTGTAGTGGTACCAATCGTACCGAAATTGCGAATATACTACACATTTGACGATTTATACCTATTATATACGCTAAAATTAGACCGTTCAGCGTACGAGCTTTGCACGGAAGCAGAACGGGATGATGTCGGGAACGTAGTGTAGACATCGTGTATGAATGCATGTCCATGTCTTCGTAATTGTTTGTTTAATACCCCCCCAATACCAAATGCTGGAAAGATTCTGGATACTCTTGCCATCAGTGTTTTCAAATACTCTTGTTTTATGAACATGAGACGTTCGGAAAATTTCACATTACTACCTGATTTGTTGTATAGGTCAAGTCCGAAAATATGCAATGGGGTTGATAAAATTTGCATGGATACGGGGGCAAGTAATTGTGCGGTTATGTCGGCATGTTTGGGTGTAAATGCCATTTTGTTGACCAATTCTCCGGCAATTATGGGAGGAAGAGTAAATGACGCCAGAATCGTCATGGAATCTCTGGTCGCAAATATACCTAATGATGTGCTTGACATCGGTTTCATAGTTCCCTTGCCAAACATTCTGGCAAAGGCATAATCTTTGGCAACAGACAAAGTCACATTGGTAGCAGCAGAACATACGAATTTGGGATACAATGGATCTATTTGATTACGTCCACACAATGCTTCTACATTGTTGGCTACAGCATATGTACTAGAAAATACACCCCAAATCAATAGAAACGACGGTTGTTTCAAAAAATAAATAGGTCGGAACAACAATGTTTTCAATCCATTTTTCACTGCAGGCACCAATGGTTCTACTCCACTAGCATTTGTGGTAATCGCTTTGTCAATGATAGAAACGAATGGTGATACGACGAATGCAGCAGTAATGCCTGCCATCGTTTCCACTGTTAAACGAACTGATAATGGAGAATTATCTGGTATAACTTCATATTCACCATCTATAGTTCCCACTAAAAGACCCATTTATATAGGTTATGAAAAGAATAATGTATACCTAATTTACCGTTACCATCTTAAATTCTTTATATTTTTACAAATAAGACCCGAAGGGTGGAGGGGATGATGCCGAGAACATAGTGGAGGCATCAAAAATGAAAGTCAAAATTCCGGTGTATCAAAATCTTTCATCAATCCCCCGGCGAGAATATTCTGTGAAGAAAATACGGGTGTTGGAAACGCCTTTTCGTACGCTTTGATTTTATGACCGGGACTTATTGGTTGTTGAAGAAAATCCAATAGTTGTTTTTTTTGTATGTTGTCGCGTATTTTTTCTAAAATGTTGTCAGGAGGAGCAACTTCTCGGGGTCGTTGATCATTTCCAAAATATTTTCGTTTTTTCATTATTTTGTATTTTCTTGGATTCATATACAATTCTTCGTATTGGGTTGGAAAAGGTACCACGACGGATGGGGTGTCGTCCCTATCCGATACGTCTACAATGTTATTGGTCTCTATTACCGATACGAGGTCTTGCAGTAGATGATTAGATTCCTCTAATTCGTTCTCGGTATCTCTACGAAATTTTTCTGACATTTGATCCGAAAACTGATCTTGTAATAACTGAGTCCAGGTAAGGTATTCTTGTGGTAAGGGGGCGTTCATGCCTCCTACTAGAGGACTCGGATATTCGTCAAATAGGTAGTCGTCATAAAAATAATCAGTATACATGCGACAGTATAAATGAGAATCATCGTCATTGGTTTCTTCAGTAAATTCTATCAAAGACATCATATGTTTGGGTGCTTCCACATGAAAACGATCAAATAATAGATTTGTATAACGACGATTTTTTGAATATCTAAAACAAGAATATGTACATAATCCCGTAATAAATGTATATAATAAAAACATTGGCGGTTGTTATTATAATAAGACATATTTTTATGTGGTTTGATTTTTTAGGCGGTTTCTCTGTGTTGCAACTCCAACATACGTTTCATCCAATTTTCTTTCATTGATTGCGGAACAGTCGTATAAAAATGTCGTTCATATTCTTCGGGAGATGTATAAAAAAGTGTTCCGTACGGGTCCTGACCAATATCATGAACTGCCAAAGATACTTTAAAAAACAATCCTTCTTCTTTTTTGCCTACTAAACATTTGTTTTCACGAATTCCACTGATCGCATTACGAATATGTGTACCAGGAGTGTGTTTGGACATATAAAACTCAACAGGAACACGTTTTCCTTTGACAGCACGAAAAATACGCATATGGCCACGGTCATTTCCAATAAAGGCACCATCATTGTATTTATGATGATATTTACTCGTACCATGACGCCCATAATTACGCATACTTCTATGACTTTGATTTCCATCGGTATACAAAGATTCATTGTCATCATAGTCATTATGTGTAAAGGACATATTGCTTAAAGTGTCGTCAAAATAAGGTCCTCGTCCTTCAGAATATGCGTTGACACATCCATAATCATCAATGATATTTTCGGATGATTGTACGTAGTCTCTGTCTTGATTCGTCGTCAACACATCAGCGCAAGACATAATAATGAATTAGGTTTTGAAAGGGGGTTTTTTAAACCGATAAATGCAGATAATACAACGAGTTGTTATAAGATTATAATAACAAATCTTTATATCATCTTATAATAAAAATGTTTGGTGCAAGAACGAATCACAAAGAGACAACGCCTATATTTGCCCTTGTTGGTCATCTTTTAGGATCTATTTTGTATGTTACAGAGTATCTGGGGTCCATCGGTATGAAAGTCTTGGACAGAATCATCAATCTTTTCGGGGGTAGTTACGGATTTATTTTACAAAGTATGAATTCTTCATCATCCAGCATGTTTATTTTTTTCATGATGTTGTTCATTGTACGCGCAATTATGGGTCATATTTTTCTCTCATACTTGATGCACCAGACCTTTGTGGATTCCATCTATGGTGACAAAAGTATGAAAATATTACCTTTGTACGAATTTGATTATGAACCGTTCAATTGGAAAGTAAGATATCCCAACGATGCTTGTGAAAATTTTGCCAATTCCATTCTATGGTGGTTTATTTTTGTGTATATATTTTCCTTGATCATGGTTATGACCAAGGGATAGAGACTACGTACCGACAAGGGACGTTACCCGGAGGTTGGTGGAGATGAATATGGCATAAAATTGAAAAATATTTATAAACTATTTATAAGCATATCATATTATTGAAGATAATGCAAGAAATGAATAGTTTTATCCAATGGCACGATCATGAAATGTTCCCTGTAGTGGTTGAAAACCGAAGGTCTTCTGACCAAGAGGTTGAAACCCGAAGGTCTTCTGACCAAGAGGTTGAAAACCGAAGGTCTTCTGACCAAGAGAAATTTGGAATATTACATATTGACATTCCGCAGGTACCTATGTACAAGGGAACCATTGTGATATTGTTTGATATTGACAAGTCCGGATCTATGAATGACATGTGTTCCGATTCTTCTACAAAAATACAACACATTCGTCACGCTTTGAAGAATTTTCTTTCTGTATTGATTCAAACCACCAAAAATCATCCTGATATCACAGTTCGTATTGGACTATGTGTATTTTCACATGATGCGCATAATTTGTTTCATCTAATCACCGATACAAATAGCGCATTATCATGCGATGAATTCGGTTTTATTACCATTCATTCGGACAACATTCATGCAATTTATACAAAAATAGATGATATTGAACCTTGGGGTCTTACCAACATTGAAAAATCATTGATATATACACAAAGATGTTTGCGAGAATACCATGATGTAAATCCGGATCAGCGTTTAATACATATCCAATTTACTGACGGAGATGCTACTGTCGGAAAAAAAAAATACCAAGAATTGATGGAATTTGTGGATGACAAATACAAACATATTTTCATCGGAGTGGGCGATGAACATGATAGTTATCTTTTGACCAATATTTCACAAAATACATCTTTAGGAGAATACCGATTCATTGACCAGTTGGACCATGCCGGATTGATTTGTGGTGAAATATTGTACGATATTCTATTTCCTTACGCTTTTTGCGATGATCCTATACATTTAATTGCAGGTGATGGTGTAAAAATATATGATTGGCGTATCAATCAATGGACATCCACCTTACTTATTCCACCCTTTTCTGGAAATCGTAGCAAAGATTTTCAATTACGGTTTGAATCGGAATCGGGTCAAGATAGAGACGACATCATGATAGATATTTATAGCAAAACAACACGATTAGACACTGCCATGGTATTACCACAATTGATGAATCATGTAGACAATACTCTTTTACCGAACGATCTTACACAATTCATTTTAAAACAATATACCCAAGAATATTTGTACGAAGCCATTCAATATGAACTCACGTTTCGCGCAGATATGCCCGTGTTACTCAGAGACGATTTCGTAGGTACCCGGTTACAACGTTCCACCGCTATGGATATGGATATGGATATGGAACCCGTAGGAATCGGGCGTATTTTGGAAAAACACATACGTGACAAACTTACACATTTCCATACTATTTTACAAAGATATCAAGAAAGATACCTAGATGACGAATCTTTCAAAAAATTTGTTCAAGTGTTGAAAGATGATATTCGTATTACCTTGAAGAATTTAGGAACACAATTCGGATATTTGTATTCAACTACACGGCAGACGTCACAAGGACATCAATATTCCTATACTCCAACTGGCGAAGAAAACATTTCATTGGATGAAACAGCCGACTACCCAGGTAATTTAGAAAGAAATATTACTTCATACACCAATCCAGATATTTTGGATATGATGACACAAGTTCAAGACACGGTCAGATATGGTGATGATATGTCACCATCTCCGCCAAACCTACGGTTAACGTCCCTATCAGAATATGTGGTATATGACGACGATGCCTCCACTACTCTGGCTTCGCCAACCTCGGCATCATCCTCGGATGCTACCGTTCTACGAACGTCCGCCTCCCAGTCTAATTTACCTACACCTATACGACGTAATTCATCTATGAATACTTTTGGGTTTTAGATCTGACTTAGGTGTGTAAGTGTAAGGACAAAACCCACATAAAATTTACATATATTATCCTATACATGCCTTCTAAAAATCAAAAAAAAGCAAAGAAGGCGGCGGCTGCAGGTGCAACACCCATTTTAAAAATCACGCCTCCAGAAAATTTTCAAAAAGTAATCGGCGACATGTGCACCGAATTAACCGTCACCTTTCCCGAATATGCACATCTTTGGAAAATTTGGACCAACGAATCATTTCAATCTATGGAGGAGGAAGCGCGAACCCAAGAAGTACAAAAATTGTTTGATTTTTGTATCACCGTGTATCCTGAACGGTTTTTTGATATTTTGTACAAAAATACCGAAATGTTTGATACCTCCAAAAATAACGATATCAACACCTTTTTTTTACCATCCGTGGATTTTACCACTTTGTTCACATGTGAAGGTGTCAGTGAAAATACATGTAATGTATTATGGAATTATTTGCAATTGATTTTGTTTACTATCATCGGTAGTGTCCAGGACAAATCCAAATTCGGCGATTCTAAAAATTTGTTTGATGGCATTGACGAATCTGATTTGTTGGAAAAATTGTCGGAAACCATGAAAAATATGTCTTCCTTTTTTCAAGAAGACCATGAAGACGACGATGATCATGATGCAGAAGAAAATCGTGAACAAACAAAACCTTCAGAAAAGGATGACGATGATAGCGAGGATGACGACGAAGACAATGATGGATGTGGCAACAAAGAAAAAGAACCCAAGAAGAAACCAAAACCATTCAGTATGCCCAATTTAGACGATTTGCATAAACATCTCAAAGGTCTGTTTGACGGCAAAATTGGAACCTTGGCGAAAGAATTGGCGGAAGAAATTTCCGGAGATTTGTCGGGTCTTTTAGGAGAAGATATGAAGGACATTCGTTCTACCAAAGATATGTTTCAAAAAATCATGAAAAATCCGGCGAAAATCAGTGAACTTATCAAAACGATTGGTGATAAAATCAAAAAAAAAATGAGTAGTGGTGAAATCTCCCAAGAAGAATTGATGAAAGAAGCCACGGAACTTATGAACAAAATGAAAGACATGGGTGGAGGTATGGACGCATTCAAAGACATGTTTAAAAATATGGGGATGAATATCCCTAAAAATGCCCGTATGGACACCAATGCCCTGAATCGTATGACTCAACACCAAAGTACTCGGGAACGTCTTAAAGCCCGTATGATGAAAAAACAGGCGGCACAGACGGAAGCATTCTTAAAAACCGCCGAAGCCATGAAAGCTATGCAAGAAATGCACGAAAGACAGGGTACCGCCCAAGCCGATTTGGAAACCATCGCACAAAAAATGGGACTGGATTTGAATGAAATGTGTAATACTCATGTTCCACCAGTTTCAACGAGTTCAAAAAAGAAAAAATCTATTGGAACCTACGGTTCCAGTAAAACCTCCCTTAAGTAACGAGGACACCGACCTTCGGTCAGTGCCCTCATAAGGTTACCAAGAACCATATTCTAGATACCACCTTTATATTATTTGTATAGGATCCTATACAACTAATTAACCAAGAGTCTTTGAATGAAACCTTATGAGGGCACCACCACGTAGTGGGGGTGTCCTCGTTACCTAGGAAGTCGTACAGAAACCTTGGGTTTCTGTAGGTTAGGCTTGTATAGGTATTTTACTAATTTCGTCTGGGTTTGTAGGACAAGCCACTTCTTTTTGTTTAAATTCAAAGCACGTTTCCGTATTGTCTTTGTATTGGATTTTTTCTAAATTTTCTGGTGTAGGATATACATAAATTTTACGCATTTCCCCTTGTCCTACGATATATACGGCAATCAATCCTAACAAAAAACTCAATGCAAATATCGGTATACTGATGTATTTTGTGATTCTCATCTTCTATACAATATCTTTATACACTATTATTTGAACCATCCGGATAATCATATTCCACGGTATAACTAATGTCTAAATCTATATTTGGAAATTGATTGGGTTGATTATGTAGAAAAGACGAAATCCAATTACGAATGGTGGTTTCTGCGATGGATTCTAAATTCGTGTCTACATTAGAAGTGTCTATTATACCATCTCTAAACTCATTCGGTAATGAAGTTACCTGCTGAGTTTGGGACAAAAGACTGGTAATGACGGAACTGGTAGATAATGGAATATCCAAGATTCTTTGTGAAATTTGAGATGTCGGCAAAGACAATAAGGTGGGTTCCATTCCTAACAATCTGTCTTGGTCTATCATGGAATTTGCGCGACTACGGTCAGGGGGCTGAAAGCCTCCAACAACTAACTCGGCAGGTGACAAGGTCACTCTGAACCCGCTTTGCGGGTTCTCAGTTGCTTCGCTGACCGAACGAGTTCGGGTTGTTCTATTGGGTTCTGCTGCGGATATATCCCATAGATTGTATCTACATACGGGGCAACAACAGCTTCTACGAAACCAACGTTCCAAAGAGGTAGACAGAAATTGATGTCCACAATGGACAATTTGACGAATATTATTTCCTACCTGAAATTCTTCCAGCATAATGGGACATACGGGTATCGTATTCAATACATTTCTATCACTTTCTTGAAATATATATTCTCTCGTGGCAAGTGCGATTTGTGCGGGTGTCAACAAATGATTTGCATGTTGTGGTGTGATGACGTTTCTTGGTACAACATTCGGATAAAAGGTAAACCCATATTCAATCGGTCGTGACATGTTGAAAATTTCGGGAATAATATTGCGATTCCTTGCATCTCCGCCAACCCTCCGGTTAACGTCCCTTGTCGGTACGTCGTCTCTTTCGGAATTCGTAGGACGGTAAGTCGGTACTCGGGTATTGGCGAAGCCATCCGGTCGGGTAAAACGTAATGCGTTCATATTTTGCAATACATCTAAACAACGTAAGGTTACCTGATTGTATTCTTGCATATTTCGGTGATAAGGGTACACAAAATTATCTAACAATGTATTTTGTTGTCGGGTATTACGTCTATGATTCAGTTCAATACGTTCGGTCATTTCTTGCACAGTATATTGGTATTCTTGGACATTGCGATGATACAAATACATCAATTCATCAAATTCAGGAAAATTCAATGAAGATCTTGGTATATGATTTTCGGAATGACCATGTATCGTGTCAGATCTATTGTTTTGTTGTGAGAAAAATGTATTTTCGGGATTAGAATACGGATGGTTTGTGTAGTCATGATGAGGTGTGGAAAAATGAACATTAGACCCTGATAGAGACGACGTACCGGCAAACCGCAGGTTTGGAGGTTCGGAGCCATCTCCGGAAAACCGTAGGTTTGGTGGAGATGGAGACGTTCGTAGAACGGTAGCGTTGGGGGATGATGCAGAGAACATAGTGGAGGCATCTGTACGACGTGACGGATCAACGGGTGTATGTATTTGGTCAGAGGGACGAAGTCCTTCAACAAGAGAACGAATGATTTCCGGCAATACATCTCCACCAAACCTACGGTTAACGTCCCTTGTCGGTACGTCGTCTCTATGTCTATCCTGTGATTCTGTATTTGGGTTTCTTTCCAAATGTTGGCGTAACATTTCAACAATCATTTGTTCTGACATAATTCCTATATACTGATACCTCCACTACGTTCCCGGTATCCCTACGAAACTCTACCGTCTATTTCGTCACTGAAAATACTTCTTTACATTCTCCGTCTAAATTGGAAAGTATCATATCCAATTCTGGTGCATTTTTGATTTCTGTAATTAGTTGTATAATACGACTATCTATATGTTCTCGTACAATAGGGTCATCAATCGTATCCTTCAAGGTTTCAACAATACGATGAATGATTAAAGGGGAAGTAGATGTAAATATTTCAGCAAAACCGTCACATAAACATCGTTTCAAATCAGAAAACAATGGGTCAACGTTGGTATTTATGGATGCAGCGATGGGTGCAAAATTCAAATCCCGTTCTCTAAACAGTCCGGTTCCTTGTGGTAGCAATCCTTCGTCCAAACTTTTTCGCCGATTGGATTGTCCCGTGGCGGGTACACCTTTCGGTATATTTATGGGTGGTTTTGATGATGGTGGTGGTTTTGATGATGATGATGGTGGTTTTGATGGTGGTGGTTTTGATGATGGTGGTGGTTTTGGTGATGGTTCTGGATTGGATTGAATATAGGCTGAAATATCATCAAATCCACCAATCATTTTGCCCTGTAGAAAATTGACCGGAAATGTGAATTGTCCCGATTTTTTTGTGTATAATGGATTGGTGGCAAAGGTAACACCAAAAGCCTTGGGGTCCGCAATTTTTACGGTGACCAAGGAATATTTGGGGGTTTTAGAAATCAACTCTGCGGTTTTGTCACAAAAGATGCATTTATCCATGGACAACATCACCACGACATTGGGTTTGTCTCTGTTGGCTTCAATCGCTTGTGTTGCTCTTTCTATATCGTCAGACATGCTCTCTTGTATATCTTATATGGATTTTTTGTATGATTTTTTTTGAGTGTATATTTTCTGGTGTTTCGTATGCTGTTTGTATGTACGACTACCTCCTACAATGGCAGTAGGTTTACCACGGGTAATACTCGCTTGATGGTGTTCTTGGGAAATATTACATCCGCCTGACAAATTTTTGCGAATATCTATTTTTATTTGGGGGTCGGGATTGGTCATAATAAATTTCATAATTTTTTCTACTTGATCTCCTACAATTGTTTCGTAATCTGGATTCAATAAGGAAGCAATACCTCCTTTATGTTTGTCTACCACATCTACATACAATGCTTTGGTCAGTGCTTCATATACATGTTCGGTGGATGGTACAAATGCTTCGTAAAACAAATTCGCCATTCCTTGACAAAAACATTGTTTGATTTCGGTGTATGCGTTGTCATACAATGCCTGAAATTCCACTTTGATTGTGCCACTATCTGAACCTACACTCGGTGGTGCAGATGAAGATCCAGATACAGATGGTCTTGGTGTAGGTGTTTGTGTAGATGTTGGTGTTGGCGTAGGTGTATTTGCTGCATCTCCTGGACCTCCTGGTGTGGTTTTGGCTGCGTCTTTGTCTTTTGCGTCTTTGTCTTTTGCGTCTTTGTCTTTTGCGTCTTTTGCGTCTTTTGCGTCTGTTCCTTTTTCGTCTGCGTCTGTTTCTTTTTCGTCAGTGCCTGTTCCTTTTTTGACTATGCCTTTTAATTTGTCTGCGGCTCCGGCTTTTAATTTGGCTGCGGCTTCGGCTGCGGTTTTTTCGGCTAAGGCTTTGGCTTTGGCTTTGGCTTTGGCTATTTCGGTTGCGTTTTGTAATATGGTTTCGGTTGCATTCGTCATATTTGATTCAATGTTAGTACCTTATTATATCATATACATAGATCCTGCACTCCGTAAACTCGGTACCGAAGACACTAGACCGGGATGATGCCGAGAACGAATGTTGAATGTGGTATCCGTAGCGGAGCGGTCAGATGACCGTAGGTCATCAACAACTAAGTCCGGAGCAAGCTTCGCTTGCTGGGGACTTTTGAGGATATCCACGCATATTCTGAAGGACGACTCTGCTGCTCCGCAATAGCGTGGAGTCCAGAGGAATATGGAGGCATCAATACTTGCGATATGTAATTCGTGCATTGGACACTTTCTGGTGTTTAAAGGTATGTGAATTTCCATATTCCTCTGGACTCCTACGTCGTCCTTCAGAATATGCGTTGCCACATCCACCACCACCTCCTTTAGTGACAGGAAATTGACGGTCTTTTAATTTATCCAATAGGAACAATGGATTACGCTCCGCCTGTAATTCCCTCTTTTTTTGTTCTTCTTTTGACACTGCTCGTTCCTGAAAGATATAAGAGTCGGGATTTCTTGGTATTGCACATCCGCCACTCAGATGAAGTAAAAATTCATATTTGGTCTTGGGAGAATCAAATATTTCATCTATGATTTTGATCGTAAGTTCGCGATTTTTTTTTTTCAATTCTTCACTTTTTTGAATCAATGTTTCTAAATTGGTCAAAATCAATGATTTAATACTGACAATACGGTCAGTAAACATTCGTTGGAAAGAATCACATATAAATGATTTCAAACGGTCCGGAGTATCTAAATAAGATATTTCAAGTAAAGGAACACCGGGTGGACCTTGAGGTTTGGAAGCTACTGCATTTGTCACGGAATTTAAAGCCGATGTTGCACTATTTGCTATAGGAACAGTAAAATTTTTTACTTTATCTGCAACCGATGACACTTTGTTTGACATTGATGTGACAATCGGAGTGGTGGATTTCAATTTATTAAATGCCGTTGAAATAGTACCCTTACCGCCTTTCATAATGGTAATGGGTGTATCCTTTTCTATTACAGATTCCAAACAATCGCCACGGAATATGTTGACTATTTTTTCTTTGGTACGTTCATCGGACAACATTTGAAAAATCACAGATTTAATTCCTGGTTCCAGATAATCTTTGATAATAATGGTTTGTTTTGACATTTTTTGAACCGTTTTGATGATCAAATCTTTCAATTGTTCCCCACTTTCTGCAAACAATTTGGCAAAAAAGTTACAAAAATATCGTTTCACCTCATCAGTCAATTTTATGAACAAATTGAGGGTTTGTTTGGCTTTACCATCTATCAAATTGTCCGTGGGATGCAATCGGTCCAACAATTGATAATGAAATCGTTCGTAGGAGGCAGCCACACGTAACGTATTTGCGACCAAACCGTCTCCAGAACCCGCTGCCTCTGTTAATTTTTGTGGAATCGCTTTTGCCATATCTTCGGGTCTGGATTTTTTCAACAATTCGGTTCCGAGGTCAAATCCAGCAGACACTGATTTTTCGGCAGAAATCGTTACGGCTTTGGCGACTTGTGCAACTTTTACTGCGGCTTGTCCTGCAGCCATTGCGGCGTTTCCTGTAGCCACTGCTGCTGCCGGTACTGCTGCGAGTGGTGCAAATTGTGCCATAAATACAGATAGATATTGTATAGGTAGATAAAAAATTGATTTATAATGCGTTTATTTGTTAGGGAAAATATACGTTAGGACAATAAATGAATATTGAAAATAGAGCCGATATCGGGCGTATTTTGAAGATATGGTGTTTACGTGGTATTCGTGATAAAAATGATCCCAAAAATCCACAAAAATACAAAATATTTTCAAAAATATCCCATAGAGACGACGTACAGGTGACAACCGGTACGTCGTCTCTGTATAGTGCCATTTATAATAAAAAACAAAAGACACACAAGCAAAATCCGGATACAACCAAAAAAACAAAAAAAAATCAACGTTATATGACAACGACGGATAAAAACAAACTATGGGATCTATTTGACCAAGAAAAAAATATGACTGAAGAACCTGAAATTACAAATGACAAAGAGAATTCGGGCAAAGTCACATTTCATACATGTGAATCGTGTCATTCCATTCTTATGTTAATGGAAGATGGGTTTCCCACATGTACGAATTCATCCTGTAGTATCATATACAAACATATCTTGGATTATTCACCGGAATGGCGGTTTTATGGTGCCAATGACAAAAATACCGTAGATCCTACCCGTTGCGGAAATCCAATCAATCCATTATTAGTAGAATCCTCTTTCGGATGTAAAATTTTAGGCGATAGCAAATCTTCGTATGAAATGAAAAAAATACGGAAGTGGACCGAGTGGCAATCTACCCCTCATCGTGAAAAGTCATTGTATGAAGAATTTCAATTTATTACCATTATGGCTCAAAATGCTGGTATTCCCAAGATATTCATTGATTATGCCATGATTGTACACAAGGATATTTCGGAACAAAAAATGTTTCGTGGAATGAATCGTGATGGTATCAAAGCTGCATCTATTTACATTTCATGTAGGTTAAATCAATGCCCACGTACAGCTCACGAAATTGCCGAAATATTTAAATTAGATAAACAAAGTACTACGTATGGTTGTTCCATGGCAGTGAATATTTTCCACAATATTGAACGTAGTATGAATTCTTCGCAAAAAACCGAACTAGGAACCACCACTCCCAGTGCCTTCATTGAACGTTATGCTAGTCGTCTGAACATTCCCAATGAATTGGCGGTTTTAGCCAAATTCATTTCCAAAAAAATAGAAAATAATAGCATCGTTTGTGATAATACTCCCCAATCCTCTGCTGCTGGAATTGTATTCTTTGTATCACAAGTATGTAATTTATCCATTTCCAAAACCGAAATCAAAAATATTTGTGGAGTCAGCGAAGTGACTATCAATAAATGTTTTCGTAAATTGGACTCTATACGTAATCAATTGATACCTCCGTGTATTTTGGAAAAATACATACAATAGCCCTCTGACCAAATGGTTGAAGACCTTCGGTCTTCAGACCAAACATCACTCTCCCGTAGAAAAACTTGTTTTTTTTTCTGTAACTATTACATGACTTATGGAAAACCCGATTTCCTACGACATCTGTGATGATACATCTGATGATGTTACGAATAGTCTAAGTGTAGTGAAACAGAGGAGTGATGAAATTATACTTCAATTTGACCCTATGGGTGGTTTCATAATTACAGAATCACCAACCAACCAACCAAATACAGAAGTATACGAATCAGATTTCCAAGAAGAATCCGAACCAGAACAAGAGGAAGATGAACCAGAACAAGAGGAAGAACCTGAACCTGAAGAACCAGAACAAGAAGAACAAGAAGAAGATGAACCCGAACCAGAACAAGAAGAAGAAGCCGAACCAGAACAAGAAGAAGAAGCCGAACCAGAACAAGAAGAACCCGAAATTATACTACAATTTCACCCGACTGATGGAACCATGATTGTACAAGAAACAGAAGAACCAGAAGAACCAGAAGAACCAGAAGAACCAGAAGAACCAACGCCCACCATTGTATTTATTGTACCCTATAGAAATCGTCAAGTACATAAAGATATTTTTGACACCAAGATGACCAATGTGATTTTGTCTGACAAACCCCCAGAATATTACAAAATATGTTACATTCATCAGGCAGATAATAATAATTTTAATCGCGGGGCAATGAAAAATATAGGATTTTTAATTGTAAAAAAAATGTATCCAAATTCCTACCAAAATATTACCTTGGTTTTCAATGACATAGATACTACACCGAATCACAATGAAACCATACCGAATTATGACACCACCCCAGGTGTAGTAAAACATTTTTTTGGGTATAAACAAGCATTAGGAGGAATTGTATCCATCAAAGCAGGTGATTTTGAAAAAATCAACGGATTTCCCAATTATTGGTCTTGGGGATTTGAAGACAATATGTTGAACAAGCGTGTACTTCGCGCGGGTTATGAAATCGATCGTTCCATATTTTATAATGTAGGCGATATCAACAATATACAACAATTACCTACCACCAACATGCGCGTAGTAAATTCCGGAGAATTTGACAGATATGCGCGTAACATTGATGAAGGTATCCAATCCATTCATGGTATTAATTATTCGTACGACGAAACCACCAATTTGTTCAATATTTACAAATTCAGTACTGAATATGTGATAAATCCAAAATTGAACAAAGATTTTGATATCTCAAAAAGTAATACTCCCTTTCATGTAGGATATTCTGCAAAACGTAATAGTCGTATGAATATGATTATGTAAAAAATGTATTAGAAATGTATACAAATGACAAAAAACAGAACACGACGAAAAAAACATTTAGGTAAACCCAAAAAAACATATGCAAATACTACCCAAAAAGAATTTAATAAATTTTTACACAATTCACATGCAAGACGTCGCAACAGTATTTTGTACAATGCAGGTATCCAATTGCTTTACAATGAATTGCCCGAATCTCATAAAAAGAAAATTAGAACTATGATACAACAAAGAACTCCCCTAAAATAATTGGAACCTACGTCTAGTTTCGCCGTAGGCGAAACTAACCCAGTAAAACCTCCCTTGAGTAACGAGGACACCACGCACTGCTTCGCAAGCGCGGTGCCCTCATAAGGTGTCTTAGCTGATTGATTGTATAGGATCCTATACAATCAAAACCCTTCCGTTAACGCTTCAGGTTTTCCGGAAATTATGCTTCGTTCACGGTTGGTATGTCAACAATTTGTTTGAAATTTTGAAATGCATAATACAAACGCATAGACAAAGCGACAACATCAATACCCAAGGACAATCCATAATTCACAATGATGGATACATTTCCTAATTGTAATGCGTACGAAAATGCCAAAATGGAACCAAGTAACAACAGTACCTTTTCTGGAATATTGTACAAATTTGCATTTTTATTTTTGTAATTTGCATACAATTCAGGTACATAACACACGAAATAAAACCCAGTAGCCGTATACATTAAAATTTCGTAATCCATTCGTACATATTGTTTTCTTTTGGATATTTTCAATGATTAATCTTTATGTCGGTTACATTTGAAATTTAAACGTCACGCCTACATTCATTTCGTTTTCCCAAACACCTGAAATTTTGATGATCAAGGATTTCACCATTTCGTGTTTTTGTTCAAGGGTTCCTTGTATGTTATTTACCGGAGACGTTTGATGTGAGATATCGTATTCACTACGTTGAATTACCCGAATGTTTCCACTTTTAAGTTGATTACGTAACGAATAGACATTGACCTTGTTAATTTTGAAAAAATCTTTGTAAAATTCAATAATTTCATGTTCAATACGATTCAACTCTTTGATAAAATGAATATTGTTCGGATTGGTCAATGAAAACAAAAACGGTATTTTTTTCGTGACAATGGTACGTCCATTTTCTTGGTATGAAGAAACTATTTGATTTCGTGTTTGGGCATTTGAAACTCCCGCAAACCTATGTTGACTATTGGAAGAAGAAATCGGAAAATTAGGAATGGAGACAGATTCCAAGGGGCAGTGCAAATACAATCCGTTCAAAGAAACCGTTGCATCCGAATAAATAATTTTGGTAAAAACCCCGTCAATTACCATGTTTTTCTTGGTATCCAAAAAATTAAGAGAATTAGATTGAAACATATTTACATCACATATCAAATTCATGATTTATCTAAGATTAAATTTTGTAAAATTGCGTTGCTAATACACATGCTATAATTTTATATGATTATATACAAAGAAAACATCTATGATTCATTCTTCCAATTTATCCAAATACAGATTTGATACCAAGATAGGCACCAGTATGGAATCCCATTTTCCTTGGAAAAAATCCGTACTGAAATACCAAATTGCTTCTACTCAAAAAAATATGTCACGTATGGATATTAGTGCCAATACGTACCAAGATGATACTGTACTTCATACCGGAATTCGTGACAATATTTTTTTACCGCAACCACTCAAAATATATCGCAAAGAACACGGCAATTTTGTAGTAAATCAACCCACCAGTCATCAAAAAGGTGTTACGATTGAATCCATAGAAATGCCCGGTTCTACCAATCCTATCTTCTTATCTGATGAGGGTAATTTAGATATAATTGTATTGGATCGTAAACAATTGGGAGATTCCAACAATAGTACCAATCATCCCGGTTGTGCATCTTTTACTACCAATGGAATTTGTATGGATCCTGCTACCAATGCATTGAAACGCATTCGTACAAGTGGTATTATGAAACCTTCCTACAGTACCACCGGTGGACAATATTTACATTCTCGTAACAAAACTTTCCAACAAAATCAATTCCAGTATCTTCAAAGTGGAAATACTTCCGCACAAGCGGGAACCAATGCCGCCGTAAACAATGTATACGGAACACAAGGTTCTCCTTCATCGTGGGCAATGTACGATATTTCTGGCACGTTGTCTGCATGTACTGGAACTACCCGACCCTATACTCAAGTATATTACAAACCGAACAATCCAGGGTTTGCACAGCAAGGTGCAGTGGACGCCGGTTCCTATATTCTACGTCGCAAATTTGATACGATTACCAACAATTCTTTGTTATACAAAAAAATATATGGTAATTCGGTTGCCAACGCCATGGGTTATGGTATTTCCAACTCGGTATACACTCTCAAACAAAAAATAGGATATCCTATGAAGAAAACCCCCGTGATTTCGCCTTACAAACCCAACAATAATTGTTGTAATTCTGCACAATCACGTGTCCAATTGACAAGTACCTAGATGTTTTTTGTATAGGATATTTTATATTAACAATGCAAATCATTCACGATTTGGAAAATGCTTTGTTTAGTGATACATATTGTGTTCATTTGACAAAAAAAGAACATGCATTTATGCATGATTTGTTGCAAGACCATCCCGAAGTATTTGGAAAAATACAAGCCACTGTGGAAGAAATCATTTCCGATGACAAGGTGGATTTGCACGACATACCCAAAATTGTCTTGTTATGTTCGGAAATTTATCATCAACATTTGATCCTATTCCTTGCCCAAGAGATAGGTGTGATCAATTTGTTGCGTTTTACCTTGGATGCGTTGATTGATTCCGGACTCATTCCGGTTCCTGCGTTGTTGACATGTGTGGTAAAAGGCATTGTGGATGTTAGTTTGAATCTGTTGGCTGCCAATGTACATATCCATTCTCGCCCTATTCTACCACCTCCTTCTACCGGAACGCCACCTCTACCTTCTACCGGAACTCAAATGTACAGAATCTCTACTAGCAAACCCAAGTGTGGGTGTACGGTTTCATAAAAAAATTGAATTGCTTTTTTTTTTGACAGTTGGTCATGGTACTAAACCGAACATAATCATGTTTACTACCAACACCACCAGTCAACGCGCAGACCAATCAGGATTGATCATGGATCAGATCATCAATCTTGACATGACCATTTACCAAAATTTACAAAAAGAAACGTTCACGAAACGCGAACGTTCTTTGTCCAACTTGTCTGACATGAGTGAAGAAATCTCTCATGTCTTACCACAAAAAGAGGAAGAAGAAGAAGACACTTGTTGTATTTGTTTTGAAATTTTGAATACCAAAAAAAATTATTGTGTTACCCCTTGTGGACATCCGTTTTGTTTCATGTGTATTGTAAAAACCATGGCGAAACAAAACTCGTGTCCTTGTTGCCGTGCTTCGCTGTACCAAGAGGTTGAAGAAGAAACATTCCATGCCAACGTTGTTGAAGAATACGATGATCAATCTATCATGAATGCGTCCATGACGAGTAATTTGATGATTGCACAAAATGAACATCAACAATACCAGTACGACCATCATCCTCATGATTTAGTTGTTGAAGGCGTTCAGCCCTCTGACCAAAACCAGGTGGATAATTCAGACGTATTTCCCAATCTTCCACGAGATTTGGATGACTTGCAACCTAGAAATCTCCAAAGTATGTTTGATGATGTCGGAGACGATGCATCACAACATGATCGTTCGTTGAATGATTTGTTCATCAGCGCATTGATGCCTGACGATATGGAAATTGACACAGATATGTCTGTTTCACTTCCTACCTATATTTCACAAGAAGACGAAAATTCGGATGACCGTAGGTCAGGAGAATTTCATAGGGATGCCGAGAACGTAGTGGAGGCATCATCTCCATATTCCTCTGGACTCCACGCTTCGCAGAGTCGTCCTTCAGAATATGCGTGGATATCCTCCGCTCCGCTACGGATACCACATTCAAATCATCGTTTAGAACAATGGCCTCCTCAGACAGAAAGTGAACGTCAACGTTATCCAAACGCTTCAGAAGCCGAGGAAGAGGAAGAACATATCAATGTGTCTGACATCCTCCCCCCTTCCATGGACAACATTCCGAAATTTGGAGATAATATGATATTATCTCTACATGCTCGTATGAGATCCGAAGGATATACCATGTTGGATGTGCTGATGATTACATTGATGAAAATATATCCGGAAGAAATCCGTCAAGATTTAGCTAGTTATCGTTGTGCAAAAGGGTTGAATACCATCATTCAAGAATTACAAAATGAAACCAAAGAAAAAGAATTGTTTGCCATGGAAGATAGAGATGTTATTATGTTATAATTTGTGTGTGCTGTAAAATATAAGTAAACTTGAAAAAAAATGTACATAATGTATATTTTTTTTGTGATTCATACACCCTACCATCATATAATCCTTGGAAATTCTTATTTTTTACCTGCGGATTTCTTTTTGGTACTACTAGTACCAGTAGATGTATTTGATACCGACACATATTCCTGTGAACGTTTGCTCACATACAATTGATATTGGGTTTCAAATGTAGACAATTCTCGTAACCACATCTGTTCCTCCCTCGTATTGCGCAATTCCGTCAATTCCGCTAAAGTATTCGCGTGTTCTTTCTGTAATTTTTCTACTTGTTCTACCGAGACGGATATCATGGGCATTTTAATTAAATAATCGTAAGAGTCTTCTACATGATTCAATCCGACCTGATTCAACATGGTTTCAATTTCCGTCGCCGTTTTGCGACGTAAATCCACGGTTCCTTTCAATACATATTCAATATAACGTACTTTGTTGGACAATTTGACGAGAATTTTCTCCAATACATTCATTTGATGTATTTTACGTTTGGTATACGTCGCCAAACGTACCAAAGAAAATGCGTCTATGATTTCATGTACATGATTGTATTTTTTCAATTTGCATTGGTCATCAAATAGATGCATGTTGGTGGTAGATACTGTGGTGGTCAATTTCAACAACTTTTCCAATCCATTGACACCGGACTGTCCACCACTCATAGATTCCAATTCAGCTAAACGACCTTTGGTGAAGGTTACCACAATGTCTACGATTTTTTCCGTAGAATTGGAAACGAAATCTTTGATACTGGGTGCCACACGTTTTCCTTGTTTATCTACCCCCCCATCCGCAAGATTCTCCAATACAGTAATATAGGGCATCGTCCAGGTTCCCACGGGTAATTCGGTAATACGTATTTGGTCAGCCACCGACGTACATTCGTATACCCCTTTGATAAGGAATTTCTGGGTTTCTCCTTCTACACGATTCACGGTTCCGCGGAAATTTTCGTAATAAGGTACGAAATCATCAGGATCAGAGGAAATGTGGGTGTTCAACCGATTGCGCAAATATTCCACCAATTTCATGGGATGAAACGGAGGAATAGACGACGAAAATCCGGTACCAATCCCGGAAATTCCATTGACCAATACCATGGGCAAGATCGGTACATAATATTCGGGTTCAATGGATGTGCCATCTTCATTCAAATAGTGAAGTATAGGATCATCCAATTCCGGAAACAAACATCGGGTCAATGGATTCAATTGAGTAAAGATATATCTTTCCGATGCACTATCATCACTATTTAATCTGGTACCAAATTGTCCATTCGGCATCAACAAATTGATATTATTGGATCCTACAAAATTTTGAGCTAACCCAATGATTGCACCGTTTAGACTAGCCTCTCCGTGATGATATTCACTATGCTCCGATACATATCCTGAAAATTGAGCCACTTTGACTTCCGTCGTTAATTTACGTTTGAATGCACAATACAAGATTTTACGCAACGAAGTTTTCAATCCATCTACCAAATTCGGAATACTACGTTCACAATCATATACACTAAAATGAATGAGTTCCTTGTCCACGAAATGGTCATAGGATATGTTGGTTTCATTTGTATTCAAATGGATATTTTTGTCAAATTGTTCCAACCAGGTCTTACGCTCATCGGCACGTTTTTTGTTGAAAATTTTATCAATAACGTCATCACTCGTCGTGGAATGATAGGTGAAATCTACAATACGTTTGTTGGCGAAATATTCTTTGAATTCTACGGCGGTAGATGTACCAAGTCCTTTGAAATATTTGATCGTCCAACCTTGGGGTTGTCCCTCTGGAAATCCTTGTTTCCAGGTTTCATATTCTCCTTCATGGTAAAATATATGACTTTGTGAACCTTTTTTCGCACGTAAAATAGGAGTATTCATAAACGAAATAAACCCGTTCAAACGAAACAAAGATGCCCATTCACTGTGAAACAAATTCACACACAGACCTTTGATATGAGATCCGTCCGTATTATGGACAATCATTTGTCCAACACCCGCTTGAAAGTGATGATTTTCTGTTTCTAAATCATATACATATTGTTCAGTGGTACCCAAATCAATTATTTTTTTAATTTTATTAGGGTTTCTTTGTTGATATTGCTTTGTAAGCGTAAAAGTATATATTTTTAGTTTCTTAGGATTAACATTGATGGATACTTCGTAACCCAAACTTTTAGATAGCATATACATTCCATGTGAACCAATTTGTCCGTTAATATCAAACGTTCTGGAATTATTGCTAATCAATCGTGTTTTACATCCATCTCCATCATAATATCCGTCAAAGAATTGTTGTCGTACAGAAACTGTAGAATTAAGAATTTCTAATGGAATACGCTTATTCTTATTTTTGTCGTAAAACATGGTTCGGTATTTATTAATAATCGGAGCGGTTTTAATACCACCATTAAGTATTAATTTATAGCATATTTGAGATTTTGCAAATTTACATTTGGACATATCACATTCAAGGATTTTAAATTCATGGTTGTCGTAGATACGTTCAATATATTCTTTTGCTTTTTCCAAATAGGCTTTATTGGTATTTACAATACACCAACTATAGGAGGTTCGTGTGAACATATATGCTTTGGGACGATCTGCATGTTTTTTAACTGTTTGCCATTGATAAATTCCACATGTACCATCCGCCCAAAACAATCCCATAACAAACGCCTCTTCATCACTAATACCAAAATTATGATCACATGAAATATATTCAATAGACATTTTAGTACGTATTGCCTCCATCAATTCGGCACGTTTCATTGTACTGAAATTATAAACGTATATTTTTTTTGCAATATCTCGTAGTTGTTCAATATCCATAACATGCAGTTCAGAAGTCTGAATGGATGATGATGTCGGTGTTGGTGCGGAGGCTGTAGAAGTGGAGAAATCTGAAATAAAATTCGGAAAACTATGCAAGAGTTCTTCACCAATTTCTAAGTCTTTGGGGGCGATTTCTTCTAAATTTGTTCTTACTAATGAATGATCCTCCGTAACATCTACACATCCAGTATGCGTTAAAACGCGATAAATCTTTTTATTAACTTTGTGGCGAATTACGTGTTGAATGTTAGTCCATCCACGTTCTGTCCATACCTGATAATTTGTATCAGATAATTCTTTACCATTAGGTTGTACAATCCAATCTTTTTGGTGAATTTCATCAATTGTTTTACTTTCAATAAATCCCTCTTTGTTTTTAACCAGTAGTGGAGTATCCCCTACTACAGAATCCTGATCACATAGCAACATGACTTTACCGTATCTTAAATTACGATGCACGTCGTCGTAGTTTGTGTATTCACGACCGGTTTCCAATCCGAGAATTTTCTTGAGATCAGTAATCTCTTTGTTTTCGGAGATTTTCTTGATATTTTCCCCGCGTACATTGAGTAATTTTCCCTTGAGAGGATAAATACCGTAATGATTACGATCCGTACTGGACAAACCACTCACTACACCGGACATGGCGGACAATCCCTCACATAGAATCAATACACAATCTTTGGATTGGGCGGTACCCGCCTGATTGGCATCTATGAAATTGGCAATACCCCGAATGGTACGTGTTTTGGAACCGTCTGTTTTTTTCGCGGCAATACTACGTTCTTTGATTTCGGTCAAAGAACACGCCGCGTCCATCACCCCCATTTTGGCTATTTTTTCAATGAAAGAATCACTGACTGTACAAGAGGAACCAAAACGGTTGGAAGGGGTATTCATATAATCTTTGGTTTGACTATCAAACGCCGGATTTTCAATATCACACCGTAAGAACAAGATGAGTTGTTCTTTGATGGTATTGGGATTTACCGTGATTTTCTTCTTTTTTTCAATATAAGCGGACAATTTACGTGTAATTTGTCCTAAAACATAATCCACGTGTTTGCCACCTTTGTGAGTACAAATGCCATTGACAAAGGAAATTTGTTCAAATTGATGTGTAGGTGACAATGCCACCGCATATTCCCAACGGTCAGAATCGGCTTCATACACACGTTTCACACTACTTGTGGCAGAAACACCGTCATCGGAACCACCTTCGTTTGTTGTACGTGAAACCGTACGAGGACAAGAAGGTGTGGACACCCTCGGACCTAAATACAAATCAACGTATTGTTGAAAATTACGCACAGGAATCACTTCACCATTGAAACTTACTTTGATTTTTTTATGACTATGATCGGTTACGCCGGCAATATCACATACACGTTTACGAAAGAGAGCAATCATATCTGGTGTTAGTCCGTTGGTGAGACCCAGACGAGCATAATCTGGTTTGAACGAAACACGTGTATATGGTTTGGCAGATTTGACCGATTTTATGACAGGTTCACTCATTTGTTCCAAATTGTTGTGAAATTCTTGGGTATATTTTAAACCACGAATATGGTCCACGGTTTCTACTTTACCATAAGTAGACCAAATCAACACCAATTTAAAACCAAATCCATTTTTTCCACCTACAATTCGTTTTTCTTCTTGGTTATAATTCGTAGAAGTACGTAAATGTCCAAAGATCATTTCAGGAATCCATATTTGATATTCCGGATGTTTGGCAACGTCAATACCATCACCATCATTTTCCATAACGATGGTGCCATCATCCGTGATAGAAATATCAATATAAGAGACACAACGATGGTCAGGAACCGTATTGGAAATTGATTTTTGAATCATACGAATGGCATGATCACGGCAATTGACAATGCCTTCATCAAACAATTTATAAAGTCCAGGAATATATTCAAGTTGTTTTAGCCCAATTTTCTTCGGTGAATCGGCATCATCATTACTTGTCCATAAATTGGCATCCACCAATTCAACCGAACCAATATAGGTATCCGGATTTTCCAAAATATGTTGTTTGTCTGTTTTTTGTTGATATTGTTGTGCAAGAGCGGAAGATGCTGCTGCGGTTTTGGTAGTAGATTTTACGGAAGACATGTTCGTGAGTTATGATACTGTAATAGGTTGTTTTTACACTGTTTAATCTTTTTTTAAAATCAATTTTTTTCGGCTTTACAATGATGAAGACTTTCTATCATATAAAAAATCTGGTCTTATGGGTTTTCGTCTAGTGTTCATATATAGGGGTTTTAAGTTTCATCATAAAAAAATTGTTGGATTATGTTTAGTTTATCATCCAATCAATCCAGCCCAAATTATAATCCATTTGTAACAGGAGGAAATGATCCATCCATCACAAATGTACAAAAATATGCTCAAATGATTCAAAATAGCAAAGGCTCAACGTATAACAGAGGTATTCCGAATCTCGCAAATACATCTTATACTGCAACGAATCCTATTTTTTCAGGTGATATATTGATACATGGCAACATACATTTACAATCCAATATTAGTGGTATCCATTCTGGATACCCGGGGTATTTGAATGTTGATCAAAACGTTTCTGTGGGGGGAACCATTTATACCACCAATTTGTGTATATCCGGAAATTTGTTATTACAACCCAATACCTATTTTAATTCCTTAAATGTGGGTTATCTAAAAATAAAATCCTATTCTTCCACCTATGGATACGTAAATATACTCAATGTTGTAAAAAACAGTTCATTACCCCTATTGATTATGCTAGGTGACGGTTCACAAATGCCCATGTATTATTCCAAAGATAGAGGAATCACTTGGACTGTTTGTAATTTTGCACCATATGTTACGCAAATTACAAATGTCATTATTAATAATTATTTTCTTACTTTAGCACGTGAAGCATATTTCAATGGTATTTATTGGATTGTAGTAGGGTTCAATTCAACAAAAACATTATCTATTATGTATTCGGGCGATGGTATAACTTGGGTACCGGTAGATAATAACAATTTTTTCAATATTTCAGGTGGATATGGCATCGCGTACGATGGAACACGATGGATTGCGTGTGGTAATGGAATTGATGACGTGAATTTAGTTACGTCTACCGATGGAATCAATTGGACCGCGATTTCTACCAGTATATTTGCTGGTGGAGATTTTCCGAAATCCATTGTGAATAATGGTATTTTATGGGTAGCAGGTGGAGGCACGTATGACACTACCTTGGCGTATTCTTACGATGGGTATACTTGGATCGCTTTGGATGATTCTGTAAAACAATTGTTGTATGGTGGTTGTACATGTGTAAAATGGAATGGTACATTGTTGTTAGCATGTGGTGGTGGTATTGATGGTGGTAATAATTTTGCCTATGCGTCTATGGATGATAGCATATTTTGGACATCATATTATTGTCCTTTGTTTGTTCACCCGGTGAAAGGAATACGTTGGAGTAGTTATTTGTATCAATGGATTGCGATAGGGACTGGAAGTACTGGAAGTACTGGAAGTACTGGAAGTAATGGAAGTACTGGAAATAATGGAAATACTGGCATTACCGAAAGTATTTTAGCTCGTTCTAATGATGGTATTACATGGACAGACATTGATGGCTTACAAAACATAGAACCTAATATTACCAATGTGACAGATGTATTTTGGGACGAAAGTTCCAAATTATGGTTTGCCACTTGTAAAGTAACCACCTCTACCACATCTTCCATCAACAAAATATTTACTTCCTCCGACGGTATTTCTTGGTCCAATTATTTTGATAACACCGGAAGTATCACCCATATGATGACAGCTTTAACATGCAATACAATCGTTTCTAATTTTTCCAATACCGGTATTTTAAATGTAACCGGTAAGGCAAATTTTTTGGAAAATGTAGATGTTATAAAATCGGTGATCATACGAGGAAATGTTCCTACAACCTCACAAAATACAGGTACATTGGTAGTACAAGGTGGGGTTGGCATCAATCAAACCATGTATGTAGGTGGTAATGCGTATGTTACGGGTAGTGTTTTTTACAAAAACACACCTACAGATATTTCGTGGGTACAACTCGTAAATCAAAATCAGTCTGGACAGTTCAATATGCCTATTTATATCAATTCTATTGATAATTTTAATGGCATCGGTAGTAATGCATTGAATGTAAACGGAGGTATTGGTGTACAAAAAAACATATTTATTGGTGGCACCAATGATAGTTTCAATGTTGGAACCGGTGCAATTGTGGTTTCAGGGGGCGCCGGTATTATGGGAAATGTCAATATAGGTAAAAATGTGAACGTAAACGGAAACATTGCTGCGAATGGTCAATTCAACCTGAATGGCAGTGCAAATATCACCAACAATTTGTTGGTAAATGGCACGACGCGTATCATCAATGATGTTTCTATGGGAGGAAATGTCAATGTTCAAAAAAATATGTATATTCAAAGTAATGAAGATAGCTCAGATTATAGTTCTGGTGCCCTGGTAGTTGTCGGTGGTATGGGAGTAGGTGGAAATTTCAATTTGGACGGTAAAGTATTCATTTCTAGTCTCAATCATGCCACAGATACCAATACAGGTTCTTTGGTAGTATCAGGAGGCGCCGGTTTCGGTCAAGATATATTTGTCGGAGGGCTTGGACATTTTATCAATACCCAAGATAGTACTTCTATTTATGACGGTACACTTATCGTAGATGGAGGGGTAGGAATACAAAAATCACTCAATGTAGGCACCGGATTTCAGGTAGGTCCGAATTGGTTGAATGTACAAAATGGCGTGGTAGCTATCAATTCTAATTTGACCAATTCACTTCAAGTCAAAGGAGGTATTCAAACTACCGGTAACATTACCATGACCTCGGGAAATATTTTTGGGTATGTCAATGGCGTGATTTCTCAACTTACTAATTTTGATGTCTGTTCCAATATTTTTGGTACCACTGCCTTTCAAAATAATGTAATCATTAACAATACTTCTTCTACTGCTCTTATTATCGCCGGAGGGGTAGATATTTCAGGGGGGATATCCATTGCAAATGGTGCGAGTATTGGTGGTGATGTGAATATAGGAGGAAATACTACCATTGGAAACAAACAAATCACCGATCCCAATTCACCTTTATACCAAGATTTGAGATTGTATTATCCATTATCCACAGCGGCTTTGGTAGATTGCTCCTCCGGACTCACCAATACCCATATATCCTATACCAACAATGGTGGATGTTATTTGCGTCCCAATGTTGTCCCTCCACCCCCGGTAGGTTCCGCCAACAATTCCAATGGGGATGGTAACGATTATGCACTGTATATTCCTACGACTCATTCTTCCATAAGTACCAACATCTATGTACCTGTGACCAACGGATTTACCATGACCTTTTGGTCCAAATATAATTATTCTAGTACATTAGCTACTCCGCTCATCACACTCTATGACAATTTGGGAAATCACCTTAAATTAAAATCCTATACATCTTCTTCAGGTTCGGGAAGGCAAATGATTGATATGAAAATGGGATCAGTCAATTCTTGGAATTTATGTGATGTGAGTACCAATGCATTTTTTCCGATGAATACATGGATTTTCAATATGGTTTCTGTATCATTGACCTCTTCCAATAGTACCGTATTTTGGCAATCGTATGGTTCCAACGGATCCAATTATCAAATTGCATCTACCTTACCCGTTGTATTCAATCCTACATTGACCCAAATGACCATTGGTAGTTATACCATCAGTGATATTAGTTATTATACGTACAACACTTTACATTCATACACGACGATAGATGTGAGTAGTTTGATCGTAGTAGATGTCAGTAACTATGTTTTGGTGCCCAATCCTAGTGGTACACCGATGTTAATTGATACCAGTTATTCCAATTATGTGTTGATACCCGATCCAACTACCCAATATGTCTTTCCCGATGTCAGTTATACTGTAATACGAAATATCCATTCACTTCCTACCAATACCACCGTCATTGTAGATGTGAGTTATTTTCAAATCACAAATTCAAGATATATTTCCAATCATGGCGCAGAATATACCACGTATACGAGTGACACATCATATAATTATTTTTCCATCATTGATACCACGGGATGTATTATGTATTATAAATATGATACGATTGATAGTAGCCTATCGTTGTTAACCAATACGGGTCATTATACTTTGACAGATTCTAGTTATATTGTATTTACCGATTTGAGTTATGCGGTATTGACAGATTTGAGTTATATGGTATTGAGTAATTTGAGTTATGCGGTGTTGACCTATATGAGTCATGTATATATCCGTGTTGGTGGTGGTGGTGGTGGGACGATGACAACCACCAATTATGATATTTCCAGTTCGTATTTGACCATTGTTGATACAAATGGATGTGTCATGTATTATACATTTAATTATGAAACGAATATGTTTGTTAATGATACATCTTTTACTTGTTATTCTATCATTGATACCACCGAATGTATCATGTATTACAATTATAATTATGTTCTTACGAATTCGTCGTCTTCGTCGTCGTCGTTCACCAATACGGGAAATTCTGGGAATGCCTTTATGTACAATGATATCAGTGGTACTATATGGAAAGATTTGAATGGTAATGTCTTGACTACCATTGATCGTTCTATATGGCAAGAGATCAGCAGTAGTGTGTTGATGGATGTGAGTAATTCTTGGACCAATATCCAAGGAACCGCATGGAAGGATTCCAATAATCAAGTTTGGACCAATGTGAATAATACCGTGATGCAAATTAACGGTGGTACCGAATTGTTCAATACGGTTTGGAAAGATGTACAAGGTGCAGTATGGAGAGATATATGTGGAAATATATGGTCCAATATAAATAATTCCATATGGCAAGATATTAGTGCGACAGAATTGTCTTTTCTCACGAATACCACATGGAAAGACATCAGTGGCACCGTATGGAGGGACTCTAGTGGATATATTTGGTCCAATGTAGATAGTACCATTTGGAAAGACATCAGTGCAACTGAATTGTATTACCTACCTAGTAATGTATGGAAATACACAAACTATTCGGAAGTGATATACACAAGTATTATAGATATAAGTGTCAATACCTATGTAGGCGACATAAGTTATATTATACAAACCTATGTGAACTATACACCTGATAATAAAAAAATATATGTGCTTTCAAATCGGTATGATTCCAGTCATAATGTTTCCGTTGATATAAGTTATGCCATCTTAACCGACATGAGTTATGCAGTGCTGACCAATTTGAGTTATGTACACAATACAGGTACTACAACGGTCACCAATTATGATATTTCCAATTCGTATTTGACCATTGTTGATACGAATGAATGTATCATGTATTATACATTTAATTATGAAATGAATATGTTTGTTAGTGATACATCTTTTACTTGTTATTCTATCATTGATACCACCGAATGTATCATGTATTACAATTATAATTATGTTCTTACGAATTCGTCGTCGTCGTTCATTAATACGGGAAATTCTGATATCAGTGGTACTATATGGAAAGATTTGAATGGAAATGTCTTGACTACCATTGATCGTTCCATATGGCAAGACATCAGTAGTAGTGTGTTGATGGATGTTAGTAATTCTTGGACCAATATCCAAGGAACTGTATGGAAGGACCCGAGTGGACACATATGGTCCAACATCAATAATGCCATTTGGAAAGATATCAGTGGAACCGAATTATTGAATGTTGTATGGACCAATGTACAAGGAAATGTGTGGAACGATCTTTGTGGAAACATTTTGTCCGATATCAATAGTGCTATATGGAATGATATTAGTGATTCTATTGTGAATTATCTCAATCATACCTTATGGATGAACGCATATCAGGGTATTTGGGCGCTACAAGATGTAAGTTCCTATTACGTAACTTCTACCGTATATTCCACGAGTTCAACCATTTATATCTTACAAGATGTCAGTTATACCGAATGGATAACTACCACTCAAACCATAGACACGCCTTATACAATTTCCGTTTTGTACGATCCAAGTACGAATTATTATGCAGCAACCAATCCATTCTATTTGAGTGATTTACGTATTTATAGCGCAGATATATCCAATACATTGTCTAGTTGGTTCTGTAATTTAGACTCCGATGGTGTATTACTAGGGAGTGCTTTTGACAACAATATAGGTGGATTGGTATGTACCTACGGACTGAATGCCATTGGATCGGTGAATTCTGCAGTAATGAATACCGGAATCCTTTCGGCTGACACTGTATCAACATCCAATTTGTCGGTGAATGGAATATCTATCACCAATCCAAATCCTACAGGTAGTATAGTCGCCTATGCGGGAACCACGGATCCTACCGGATGGGTAATATGCAATGGTATAAAACGAACCAACAACAGTGATAGTAAATACAATACTGTGGCTTCTATGGGTATTGGAACCCTAGATGTAAGTAACAATTATACCCCTCCGAATATGAGCAATCCGATAGCAAACATGTCCACGATTTCTTGGATAATTAAACTCTAATAAAATCGCATGATAAAATATACAATTCGTACCTTATCATGCCATACACCATTCGTAAAATGCCCAAGCGTTCTTGTTTCCGTTTGTACAATACCAAGACCCGGCGGATTTTTTCCAAATGTACAACCAAGAAACGCGCACAGAGTCAATTACGTCTATTACAAGCGCTGAAATACAACAAAAATTTTGTACCAAGAAAACCTTCGTCTCTTTCTAGGTAAGATTTTTTATCAGTTGACTGAATGAATAATTACGGCTACATTTTCGTGATCATAACCGGACATACCAGTGGGGGTTCCGTTCATTCCAATCCATTCATAATCTACTTTGTTTTCTGTAATAAATTCATAAAACGCTTTAAGTTCTCCTTTGTCGCCATCAAACCCCGGATAATTTACGAGTTCATCAAACACAACAATACATTCTGTATCAATATAATCTTTCAATACATCAAATATGTATTTTGTAGAACTATACAAGTCGGCATCCATATGAATGAAGGAAACTTTTTCATTTTTCGTTTGTATAAATGTGAGTAATGTTTCATTAAACCATCCCTTTATCAATTCCACATTGCGATTCACTGGTGGTAAATCACCATTTCTATCAAATGCACCTTTATCAAATCCATCACGCCATTTTTCGGGTAATCCTTCAAAACTATCAAATCCGTATACTTTCTCCTTTGTAAATTGTGAAATGTAGTTAATCGTAGTTCCACTTGCTACACCAAATTCTAACCATAACGTATTGGGTTTATGTTGTAATTTCATATGTTCAAATACATAGGTGAGAGGGTATGTCTTCACATTCGGAATGTTTTGAATAATACTTAACATAATATGATATAATTTACGTAATTATATTATTATATTATTTTTAACGAGTTTGGTCAGAGGGCTTTTGCGAAGCGTAGCCTTCAACAACTAACTTCGGAGGGTGCTTTGCACTTAGAACCCGCTTTGCGGGTTCCCAGTTGCCATGCCGACCCAGAGAAGTTTGGGAAAGCATATAGAAATTGTGTGTTTGAATGTTCAAAGGTTGTATGTCAAAAAGGAAAAAATCCGTGAAATCGTTGTCTTGGGTTCCGTCCGAAGAACAACAACATATTTGCGATTGTATCAAACAAGGACACAATGTGGTGGTAGACGCCTGTGCCGGTTCGGGAAAATCCACGACCATTTTGTCCGTGGCGTGTGAAATTCCTACCAAGAAAATATTGCAAATTACCTACAATGCATCTTTACGTAAAGAGTTCAAAGAAAAGGTGATGGAATATGGGATAAAAAACATTGATGTACACACGTATCATAGTCTAGCTGTACAATATTTTGCTCCAGACGCTTATACAGATTCCGGTATTCGGCGTATCTTGCACGAATCCGACGATTCTGATAAAACCGAAAAAACCGAAAAAACCGACAAAACCGACAAAACAGAAAAAACCGACAAAACAGAAAAAACATTGCCCAAGTACGATTTGATCGTATTGGACGAAGCCCAAGACATGAGTTTGTTGTATTATCGTTTCGTGTTGTATTTTATGCGTATATGCGCAAAACCCCCTGAAAAAAAAAAATGGAAATGTCAATTGTTGATCTTGGGCGATTACATGCAAGGATTGTACGAATTCAAAGGCGCCGATATTCGTTTTTTGACGATGGCAACGGAAATATGGTCGTCATGTCCTTATTTGAAAAAACCTCAGTTTGATTTGTGCAATTTACATACGTCGTATCGTATTACCAAACCAATGGCATCATTTGTGAATCATGTGATGATCGGTAATGAACGATTACAAGCATGTCGTGAAGGTGTTCCTGTCACTTATTTACGAAATTCCCGAGCCAATTTGGAACGTATTGTCGTATATCATATACTCAAAATATTGGAAGAAGGTGATTTACCGGAAGATATTTTTGTATTGAGCGCATCCGTGAAAGGAATCAATAGCAATGTACGAAAAATGGAAAATGCCTTGGTAGAACGTGGTATTCCTTGTCATATTCCCATGTTAGAACATGACAAATTGGATGAACGTGTGATGCGTGGAAAGGTGGTGTTTTCTACCTTTCATACGGTCAAAGGACGACAACGAAAATATGTGATTGTGGTGGGATTTGACCAATCCTATTTTACCTATTTTGCCAAGAATTTACCGATAGAATCATGCCCCAATACGTTGTATGTGGGATGTACGCGGGCAACCCATCGTATGTTTTTGTTGGAAAACAATGATCATTCCACGGATCAACCTTTGCGATTTCTCAAAATGGATCACCATCAACTACGTGACCAAGAATACGTAGATTTCAAAGGTTTGCCCCAGACATTGTTTTATGAAAAAGAGCCGATTGCAGAATCATTGACCAAATCCAATATACATTATGTAACACCGACCGAACTGATCAAATTTATTCCGGAACATGTGTTGGAAATGATTACTCCTTGGGTAGACGAAATATTTGTCACGGTGACGAAAGTAGGTGATGTCATAGAAATGCCGAATGTAGTTCATTGTACAAAAACGGGTTTGTACGAAGATGTCGCGGATTTGAATGGTATTGCGTTGCCATGTTTGTTTTGGGATCAGACACAGCCAGATACCGCGTCCACCTTGTATACATTGATTGGTACCATGTTGAATGATATGAAGCCCCAAGAACATTACTTTTTAAAACAGAAATACCGAGAGATAGACCCCCATGCACGTACCCCTTCAGATTATTTGTATTTAGCCAATTTGTATTTGGCAGTTCAAGAAAAATTGTATTTCAAAATGACACAAATTTCTAGGGACGAATATTCTTGGTTAACGGATGACATGGTTTCTGCATGTATACAACGTTTGAAAACCATGATTACCGATGTAATTGCCCATGAACACGTATTAATTCATCCCAAAATGGAAGAAGAACATGCTCCGATAGATGCCATATTACGTACATTTTTTGGTGATAAAACCCGGTATCGTTTTTCGGCACGTTTGGATTTGATATCCAAAACCCACGTTTGGGAAATCAAATGTACCCAACAATTGTCTATGGATCATCGTTTGCAAGTCATCATTTATGCATGGTTATGGCGTTTGGTTCCTGGATGTGACCAAGAAAAAACAGTGCGAATCATGAACATCAAAGGAGGAGAAGTCTTGGAAATACAGGCAACGACGGAAGAATTGACGCGTGTTGTGGTGGAATTGTTACGCGGCAAATATGTGGCTTCTGTCTCTTTGTCCGATACAGAATTTTTACATCAAATACACCTTTGATCTACATCGGTGTATACGGTTGTAACAATACGATAACGTATTGAAGTAGGGAATATAAATAATGATGTGTTGCACGATTTTGAATCGCAATGATGATGGTTTGTAACATGGAAACAATTTGTTTGGAAACCGGTATTTGTGATGCCATTGCATAATTTCGGATAGAACGTACTTGGTACAACAAATAATATGTGGGTTTCTTGGTTTGAATACTGTATATTACACCACGTATCATTCCTATCATGTTTTGGGATTGCATATGTATAAGATTCAGTACACCCAAAGGCAAAGTAAATGGTGTCGTTGCGGAAGATATATCGGGTGTGGAGGGTGAAATATAGGGCAAAGGTAAAGGCAAAGGTATCAATACATTGGATGAATCTGTGATATGTGGTAATACATTTTGTGGAAATAGCCCTTCCATATTTCCGGGTGGACTCGTATTCATGGTAACAATCGCTTTGCTCGTGGCGGGGTCAATATCAATGGCGATGCCGTATTCTGTACTAGAAAGCCATACCAAACAAGTAAAATGTCCTGTTGCACTTGAAAATCCTGGATGAGAAAAATTGTACAAACTGATTTCGCTGTACCAATTGTCCACGGATTTTTTCAACAAAGTAAGTTTGTCGACGCCCATTCCTTGAAATGATGCCAAATTTTCACCATACAATGTGGTATTGCTATGTTGGAACAAATGATCGGTCATCAAATGATGGGACCATTGTTGTGAAAAATCAGCAATGGTATTGTTCCATAGGAGAGGTGGCGCTTGGTTTTTTGCACGATATGTATTGATATACAAGGTAATTTTATTGATTTCATCCGTGGTCAATGTATTAGACGACATGACAATCCTATATACATCTTAGTACATTACCTTACATTACCTAGATTTGTCGTCATGCAATAGGTACAGTGTACCACTACAATGGAAGTAGTGTAGATTTTGTAAAAAAAATATAACTATATTTTTTTTATGGATGTGGTATCCGTAGTGGAGCAGTCAGATGCCCGTAGGTCATCAACAACTGGGGACTTTTGAGGATATCCACGCATTTTGTTTGATAAGGTCAGGAGCAGAGAAATTCTTCATTCACAGAATTGTTGTCCGAATCTCAAGGAATTCTTCATACTTGGTAACGAACCGGTGAACGACGCATACGTTTTGGACGTTCCACTACAGGTTCGTTCACCAAATAGGTGTAACAACCATTCCCAATGGAGCGTTTGTTGGAATTCCATGCACGTGTGGATTCATCAAAGTCCAAATGAACTTCATGTTCTTTGGGTGTGGATGAACGTAAATCATACGTATATTTGGGTGTTTGTATGGTATTTGAGGGTTTTGCGTGGTTATCCTCCGCTACTCTACGGATACCACATTCAATTGGGGAATCGGTGAGTGTTGCCTTTTGAGTTAGGCTACGAGTTTGAATGTAAGAGGTCATTTTGAATACGATAGATAGACGAAACTGGGGGTGTAATATGAATGTAATATATGATCATTCAAAATCAATTTTTTTGGACAGATAATATAATAGTAATGTTGCAAAAAAAATACGTTTTATTTCTTACAAGTATTTGTATCTTGTTGGTGGTATGGTTGATTACGGCGATTCATTGTCATCCCTCTGATCTTAGAGAAGGATGGGCGACCAAGGAAGAAAAAAATGCATCAATGTATGCTTGTTTTGATGATAGAACTGGAAATATGTTGCAATCATGCAAAGACTCTATCAATGATTTCGCAACGAATCTTGGAAAAATCAACAAAATACATATTGAAACTTTATACAATTCCATCGTCTCTGAAGATGGGTGTTTTGATAAAAATTCTGGAGAAATGATACAGCCGTGCAGAGATGCTATCTACAATTATGCATCTAATTTTACCCAAATGACCAAATCCGATATTGAAAATGGTGTTTCAGAAGCATGTCCAACCATATGAATGATTTTTATCATGATATATAAATTATGTCACAAACCAAAAAACGGACGAAACCAATTTTGAAAAACAACAGAGGATCTGTACGTAAAAGAATACCCATTTACGCTGACAAATATGATTGTATCGTGATTGGAGGTGGATCTGGTGGACTCACGTTTGCGAATCGTGCATTTTCATACCATAAATCTGTACTGGTCATAGAAAAAAGCGGGCGTATGGGTGGTACTTGTATGAATACAGGGTGTATTCCTAAAAAAATGATGTATCATGCCGCTCATGTAGCTCATACCATCAAAGATGCCAAGGAATTCGGGTTTTCACATCCGGCATTTTCACAACCCAAAATAGATTGGAAAGCCATGAAATCATACCGTGATAAGTATATTTCACGTATCAGTGAAAATGTCCAAAAATCGTTGGATGACACTAAACTTGAATATATATATGGAAACGCACATTTTGTCGCTCAAATACCGGCAAAATACAAAGGATATCATTCAGTTCAAATCGCATGTAACAATGGTGAGACCAAAATCGTACATGGAAAACATGTTGTCATCGCCATCGGTGGCGTTCCCAAACCATTAGGGGTTCCCGGTGATGAATATACCATCAATTCCGACGGATTTTTTTTGTTAGAAAAGCAGCCGAAAAAAATGGCGATGATCGGTGGTGGATATATTGCCGTAGAAATCGCCGGATTAATGAACGAAATAGGCACCGATACAACTATTTTTATTAGAAGTCAACGTATATTGCGTTCCTTTGATGACATGTTGGCTGCCCATTTAGATGAAACTATGCAAAAAAATGGGATTCATTTTGTCAAAGATGCCATCATTGAAAAAATTACCAAAGACAAGCATGGAAAATATACCATACATCTATCAGATCATACACAACATACGGGGTTTGATTCTGTCGTAGAAGCTACCGGACGGTTCTCTTTACCCTATACATCCACATTAGGTCTAGAACATGTAAAGGTGAAATATCAGACGGAAGAAGGCATCATCCCGGTAGACAAATATCAAAACACCAATGTTCCCGGTATTTACGCACTTGGCGACGTATGCGGTCAGAGGGCTGAAAGCCTTCAACGACTAACTTCAAAGGTGACAAAGTCACCGGAGAAGTTGTGTAGGTTAGAACTCGCTACCACGGCAATTGCTGCCGCACGATGCTTAGCGGATCGTTTGTTTCTTAGTGGTCAGACCAAGAAACATATTTCGTACGAAAATGTACCTACCGTGGTATTTTCTCATCCTCCCATCGGTACGGTAGGACTCACGGAAACCCAAGCCATGGAAAAATATGGCAAAAAAAACATTCGTGTATACAACAAGTATTATATTGATTTATGGTATGCGTCGTTCAATCAAGGTAATGGCGGTGAAAAACCCATCTCCAAAAACAAAATAATCTGTGCCGGTAAAAACCAAAAAATTGTGGGAATTCATATCATCGGAATGCATTCCGATGAAATCATGCAAGGTTTTGCTGTGGCAATGAATATGGGAGTTACAAAGAGTGATATGGAGGCGTCTATTACCATTCATCCAACCACTTCGGAAGGATTGGTATCATTAACCTAATTTTCTTATCATATTCCTCTGGACTCCAAGCTTCGCAGAGTCGTCCTTCGGAATATGACACCGAAACTCAAGCTTCGCTTCCATTTCGGTTTGCATCTCCACCAACCCTCCGGGTAACGTTCCTTGTCGGAGATGGACGACGTAGGAGTCCTGGTGCATGATGGTTATATAAATAATAATAATATATATATGGATGATTCGTGTAAAATATTGGGAAGTATAAAACAGAATTATACACCGATCGTTCCCTACAATAAATTAAGAGAAGGTCAAATTTATATTTATAATTTGACCAGTATGGGGGTGAAAGGGGGTTATTGGATTGGACGTTTGTTAGAAAAAAAATTAATAGTAAGACGAACAAACACAGCAGGAGGCATAGATTATTTTGAATTTATTTTTCAGATTTTATGGCATCGCGATGCAAGATCAATGGTTGATCAAAGTGTAGGAACATGGGAAACTGGTGCACATATAGTAAATTATGGACCTGCGTCCAGAGTAGATGTATTCCGTAAAAGAAATGAAAAAGGTTCCGGTTTTATTTTCTATGGTGATTGTAAATTTTATGACATAAAAGAACATGACTATATGGATAGTTTTACGAACAATTTAGATACAAAATCGCCCCAAGAGATTTGTGAAATGATAAAAAAGAAAAAAGCCGCCATGGAAAAGATTGATCCTTTTTTATCTGAGACGGCACTACCTTTTTTGTATAGACCGCCGGAAGACCCGGTACAAGAAGGTAGTAAGATATATCAAAAAATGAAAGAAAATTTTGAAAAAAATGCTGAAGAACAGAAAAAACAAACAAGAATACTAACAAAAAAAAGAGAAGGAAAGATTAACGAATCCACCAGCGCCAAAAATGGTGGAAACAGAAATAAGCGCAAACAAAAAACCCAAAAACAAAAAAGAACGAATCGTATAGGTAGGACTGTAGATTGGTTACATAAATAGAGACAACGTACCGAACTCTTCCGGTGACGAAGCACCCTTTGAAGTTTGAATGTGGTATCCGTAGAGTAGCGGTCAGATGACCGTAGGTCATCAACAACTAAGTCCGGAGCAAGCTTCGCTTGCTGGGGACTTTTGAGGATAACCACGCATATTCTGAAGGACGACTCTGCGAAGCGTGGAGTCCAGAAGAATATGGAGTCATCATGCACAAGGGCGACGTAGGTTCCTTTATCCTGAACACATTTCACAAATTTCTTCTTCGTCTTCTTGGTGTGTTTGTGCTTTTTCCGGTTCAATGGTGAATTGTTGTGCGGCGTGACGTGCACGTCTTCTCAAATAATAAATACCCGTTTTCAATCCCTTGGACCAACTATAAAAATGCATACTCGTCAATGTACTATAGGTAGGTTCTTCCAACCATAAATTCAAACTCTGACTTTGGTCTACGTAGACCCCGCGTTCAGCTGCCATATCAATCAAGGTACGCATCGGAATCTCCCATACCGTTTTGTATTTTTCCCGTATTTCTACCGGAATAATATCAATGTTTTGAATACTTCCAAAATTTGCCACAATGTTGTTTTTGATTTTTTCATTCCATAATCCGAGAGATATCAGGTCTTTCATCAAATATTTGTTCGTAATAATGAATTCTCCTGCCAAGGTACGACGCGCATAAATATTACTGGTAATGGGTTCTATACATTCATTGTATCCTAGAATTTGCGAGGTGGATGCAGTGGGCATAGGAGCCAATAACAGAGAATTGCGCAATCCGTAGGTTTGAATCTGAATTTTGAGACTCGTCCAGTCGTAACGGTGCGGTGATTGGGGGTCATTCGGATCTTCATGCAAAGGATCGGTAGAATCCCATAGATCAAATTGCAATTGACCTTTGGATGCCGGACTACCTTCAAAGGTTTCGTAGGCACCCTCTTTTTGCGCAATCTCACAAGATTCTACTAATGCACCATGATACATGGTTTCAAATATTTCTTGGTTCAATCTGCGTGATTCGGGGGAACCGAACGTATACCCCATCATCATGAAAGTATCCGCCAATCCTTGTACTCCGATACCAATGGGTCTATGACGCATATTACTTCGTCGGGTTTTTTCCGTAGGATAATAATTGATGTCTATGACGCGGTTCAAATTGTAGGTTGCCATTCTGGAAATTTGGTGGAGTTTTTCAAAATCATACGTGGGAGGATTTACTCCTGATGGATCTGTGACCACAAATGCAGGCAACGCAATGGAGGCCAGGTTACACACCGCTGTTTCATGTTCGTCACTATACTCAATGATTTCGGCACATAAATTTGAGCTTTTGATCGTGCCCAGATTTTGTTGATTGGATTTGCGATTGGCGGCGTCCTTATAGATCAAATAGGGGGTGCCGGTTTCCATCTGGGCATCCATGATTTTGAACCACAAATCACGTGCATTCAGTGTCGCTTTTCCTTTGCCCGATTCTTCGTAGGTGGTATACAGGGTTTCAAAGGCTTCGTTATGGACATCCGCCAATCCGGGACATTCGTGTGGACAAAACAGCGTCCATTTACCGGCTTCTTTGACACGTTTCATGAACAAATCCGGAATCCATAGTGCATAAAACAAATCCCGGGCTTTCAATTCTTCTTCACCGTGATTTTTACGCAATTGTAAAAACAATTCAATGTCAGCATGCCATGGTTCCAAATAAATCGCAATACTACCGTTGCGTTTACCACCACCATTATGTACCAGAGCATTACTTAACAAATAATCGTGTTGTTTTTCCATTTGCAAATCATACAATACTCCTTTGTATTCATTACTTAAAATGTATCGTATGGGAGAAAACAAGAAATTTTCGTGACGAACAAAGGGAGATTCACGTCCATCGTATTCCAAATGAAACAATTCACATGTTTCTTGGGTAACTGGAATGGTAAGATAATAACCAGAAGATGAACAACGTACATGCGTCAATATACCCATTTTCAAACACAAAAATCGGCAACATTCTATGATTTGTTTGGACATGTGTTGTAACTGAATTTGTTTTCCAATGGTTCCATGTTGGGAATCCATCATCCCTTTCAAAATAAATTGGGATTTTTGAATGGGTAAATTCAACCATCGGTTTGCAATAAACCCCGACAAGTCGCGATATCTAAATGGCAAATGCGCCGGACGTTTCCAGACGAATGTATACACATCCTCGTGTTTGCTAATAGAATAATCCACACAATGTAATTTCAAATAGCCACATACAAATTCATACGTATATGGTGTATGAGTGGTCAATGTACAAAACGCCCCCCTTTCATCATTAAATTCACCATCACACAACAACAATCCATAGAGATAGCAATCTTCCTCATGAATGTTGGATACGTCTTTTTCGTAATTGGGTATGGGAAACGCCAACAAATCTGTCGTATCCAATTCACCCGCTTCTATCCAGATCGGTTCCAACATTTGTTTTTCCAACATTTGTTTCAATGTATAATTGCTATGAGGTTCCGTTCCATTACCACGTAATACAAATACCGGATGTTCCGGAGTAATATTCAAATCGTCCATAGAAAATTCACTTTGAATATGTAACATGGGTCCATCGTAGGAATGCTCCAATACATTCTGTACGATTTCGGTTTCGCCCAATTGATTGTAGATTTCGGTTTCGCCCTGAATTACATTCCGTATATTCATCGGACCTTGTGTGGTATAAATGGTGGACAATGGGTGCAAACATTGGTCTACGTATTTGGCAGTATTGTTGAATACCCGAAGCATAGGTACGATACCATTGGACGTACCATTGGTTCCCGCAATATGAGAACCGGTGGCACGAATGTTATGAATATGTAGACCGATTCCTCCCGCATATTTGGAAATCAATGCGCAATCTTTCAAGGTATTGTAAATACCATCAATACTATCGGATTCCATTGCAATCAAATAGCAATTCTTCGCAACGACACCCGCAACGGAATAAGAATGGTCATTCTCTACCCCCAATGTATATACGGGGGTATTTTCATCCATATCCATTTCGTTACCCGAAACGTCCAACGGATGATATTCGTCTTTGTTCAAAAACTGAACAAATAGATTGTCCTCATGTTCAATGATTTCATCACATTCTACATAATTCAATGGTAAAAAAGTGATATGATCCAAGTGATTGATTCTACACAAGGTATAAATGGTATCGGGTACTTGTCCTTCCATCAATGGACATTCGGTTACATTCCAACCTGATAAAAACGCGCGTACCCAATGCGTCGGATATTGGTACATGGATTGTGGTATGTGTTTTTCCAGTCCAAACCAACTGATGAAATCAGTTGCCATTTGTTTCAATTCGTAACGTAATACGGTGACACCATTGTCATATTCGGCTTGTTCCAGGCGAACCCCGCCAAAAAGCTGTTTCATTTTAAAACAAAATGTAATGGCTTCTAAACAGTCGGTAGGTAACACAATTTGTATTCCCACTGGTTCGGTAATGGTACCACCAAACTTCTCCGGATGCTTCGCATCCTCAGAAGTTAGTTGTTGAAGGCTACGCTTCGCAAAAGCCCTCTGACCACTTGTATCCGCATAATACAAAAATTCACCATATCGGTGCCAAATTCCGAAAAATTTTTGGATATCAGAATCTACTACCAATTTGGAAACATCATGTTCTTGGTTGAATTCGTATTTATGTAACTTGTTTTTCGGTATCATCACATAGTCGTCCTTGGTCAATTCTTCCACCGTTTTCCATACAATGGTTTCGTTCAATTTATCATATACATACAATGGATGGTCTTCTGTCACCACAAAGGAGCGGGTACGATGAAATTGTACCGTATATAATTTGCGGTTTCCTAAACAATTGGTATGTATTTGTGTTACGGTTTGTACCTCACCCGTATGAGTAACGACTTTGTATCCTTCTTTTACATTTTGAATGGGTACGGGTCCACCGATGGTATGAACCGATGTATCACGTAAAAAACACGAAGACATTTGTTCTCGTCGTGTCCCAGCATTGTACAAACTCGGTGTACCATGAATCATTTGTTTGTTGGAAAGAGCATGATATGTTTCCTGAATTTTTTGAAAATCCGTGCCGTGAATCGCGACGGCTAAACGTAAAAACATCATTTGGGGACGTTCCTGTACACGTTTTTTAATAGACATTAAATACGAACGTTCCAAGGTTTTAAACCCGAAATAATCAATCAAATAGTCACGATTGTAATCAATCAGTGCATCCAATTGTTTGGCATTGGCGGTTACATAATGCATAAAATCATCCGAAAGCATTTGTTCTGTATACAATCTTTTCATGGTTTTGGAAAAAGAAATGGAGGTGTTTTTATGGTGATTAGAAATGATCAAACGACTGGCAAGTGTGCCATAATCGTAATGGATGGACGACATGGTGGCACACTGTTCCGCAGAAATTTCGTCTATTTTGTCAGTAGGAATACCATCAAACAATTGGTCAATGATTTTGATGACCAAAGAAGTATAATTGATTTTGATATTGGCATCTTTGCCCGTTTTTTTGATTCTTTGTAAAATTTTATCAAATGAAATAATCTCCTTGTTACCGTTCCGTTTTGTCACATACATTTCCGACGTATTTTCAAAGGTAGACATTTCGGAGGTACAACTGATGAATGTATTGTATATTATCTATGTAAAAAATTTTATATAGTTTTTTACATATTCCTCTGGACTCCACGCTATTGCGAAGCAGCAGAGTCGTCCTTCGTAATATGCGTTGCCAGAAGGCTATGCTTTTGCTGCTTCGCAATAGCAGCAAAAGCCCTCAGACCACATTCATATCATGATCCAACAAAGACACCAACAATGCTTGATTAGGTTTGGATGAACGTGTCTCGCGTTTTTTGGGCATTCTATGTCCATAACCGTGAATGCGTTCATATTCTACGATATCCCAGAGTTGTTTGAATTTTGGCAATGCTGCTTGAAACCAGTCACGATTTCTTGGTATAATCACACACGAAACGTGATTCAATACCCAATACAAGGTTTCAAACAACAAATATTCTTCGCCATATACAGACATTTGAACATTGGTCCAACTTTGAACTATTTGTGGAGTGATTTCAGGAAAATCCAGTGGCATATATAAATATTTGTAATTCGCAGCACCTTCTGTCCTTGAAATCAAATACAAAATGATACCTTTGTATTCTGCCATATTGTCCTCATAAAATATATCACGTTCCACTTCTTGGATATTGGTTTGAATATAGTCGCAATAATCCAATCCGCAGGTTTCCATTTGGACTTGACATTGTATCCAATGATATGGAACGGGAATATCACAGATTTCACGTGAAACCGTATTTTTGATTTCCAACATATGTCCAATTCTTGGTCCCGATACGACAATTCCGTCGGGAGATGCTCCTATAAAAGAATATTGAGGATGACGAATACAACCGAATTCTGTATCCACGCGATTTCCTGGATATTTGGCTTCATAAATCGCCGTAGTTACTGGTTCGTATTTTACCCCCCAATGAGTAGGAGAGGAGGTATTCGGGGCGGATGCCATACCACCGTTTGTGGTTGTCAATGGTAAACATTTTTCATAAATCAATTGATTCATCTGTGCCGGTGAACCCAAGGCTTTGTAGATATTACTTGCGGTAATACAATCATGTCGCATTTCATACCATTCCGTCGTACGTTGAGCCGGTTGTGGTTGGGATTTTAGTTCTTGTATTTTGTTTTGAATATAGGCGGTAGAATGAGGATGTATAAGATCCGAAACAGATACATCGGGAGAGTAGGAACGTACTGGATAAATTTGGGCACTATGAAAATAGCAATCTATGACATGTTGTACCAACATCGTAATCTCACGTCTATTTGCACATGTATCTACACATAACCCCGCATGCATCGTGGCTTCAATCATCGTATTGGTAACATGTTCCTTTAATTTTTCTGAAAATTGTGGGGAAGAATAATCCAACAAATTGGATTTTGTATAATCGTCTACTTCGGTATAAATTTCGGATTCCAAATCCAACAATATGTTTTCGTCTATGGTTGTATCATATTCCAAAGATGTAATCAATTCCTGACTGGTATTCGTGTCAAACGTAGTAATACTGGAATCATCGTGTTCTATGGATGTATCTGACATAATATGTTATTATCACCATCTTATTATATGTTTTTTTTATTCAATTTTTCTACCTAAAAATATTGGAATGTTCCATATCCGGCATAGGAAAAAAATGAGTATTGGGATCTTTCCATACTTGCGGTACCAAGAGACTACTCAACGACACTACTTTGTCTCCCGGACCATATACGGATTGTATGTTCCATGAAGACGTTTTTTTTTTCGTGGTCCATGAGGAAGAAACCACCGCCAATTGTTCCAATGTTTGATTCGGTGGACAGGTCGTCGCGTACATGATATAAGTTTGACTTCCAGTCGGAGATTTGAATGAATCAATAATGGGTTGATTTTCTTGGTATCTCCTATACAAATCCTTGATTTGAAAAAAATCAAAATAATCTTTCACAGTTTCACCATTATATGTAACTACCGGATGATGTAAGTAACGCGTATCTGGTAAATTCCATATGGTAGCACCCATCGCTGAAAATACACCGCGTCCAAGATAACGATTCATTACGGTGTCATCTCGTACACAATGTTCTAATACCGTTACCACACCGCCAAACGGTACATTGACATGCGTTACCGTGTCTATCCATTGTTTTCGCCATGCTTCGCTTTGTCTATGTAAAAACCAATGGGCAACCAATCCACCACTACTATGACATAGAAAATGGACCGGACGTGGAAATGATTCTATGTATTTTCGTAAAATATCATAGAAATTCGTCAGATAGGGTTCATTGTCCAATTGACGAAAATCATACGGAATGGTATATACCTGTGGATCTTGTACCAGTTTGGTATAATAGTTCACATTGTTATGAAAATAGGGAATACACAAGTCCAATGCCCTACGATCCCCTAGAGGATATGTTTCCAATTTTCGTTCTTCGGTCATCATTTTTTTCCAATGTTGATAATGCAACGCATATTCATTCAACGTAGGTGGATAAATATCTTTTCCTTTCAATAAAAGTCGCGATGCGCCTAATCCAGGAAAAAGCAATACGGGATTGGTCGGTTCTTGAATCATGTTTCTATATTTCGGCAAAAAGGTTTGTACTTGTTTTTTCATCATGATCATATACAAAATACCAAGATACCAAGAAACATACATATAATTCATATATAGGATCAAAAACTTATATGTTATATCATATCCCTGGAAAGTGTTATATTGGGTGGTAATGCCGAAACATTCACCAACGAAACTACATCATCCGCTAAATACAAGGTGAATTGTTGGTCATAATTGCTATGGGTGCATTGTTGTGTCCATTTTTCCAATTGCAAAATGTCATTCAACGCCACAATACGTCCTTTCATTCCGCAATGTTCGGGGGGTCGTTTGCCGGGTTTCCCATTGGTATGTTTCATACGCCATTCACATGAGAGGGCATTTTTATGATCCGGAAACCCCGACAAGAGTGCATAGATCTCCCATCCCCCTCCTCTTCCGTGGGTATATCGTGCTCCCCCGCTGATTTCTTCATTGTGTTGTCGTAGACGACGTATCGGATGGTTGGTTGAACCATTGTACGTCAAATGGGCATAACGGGACTGTTTGTTACGCAAAATATAACAATACCACTTATTGGAACCTACGTCTAGTTTCGCCGTAGGCGAAACTAACCCTGTAAAACCTCCCTTTTGTAATGAGGACACCTTACTACTCTTGCTTCGCAAACCGGTGCCCTCATAAGTTTCTTGTATAAAATTACAGGAGTTGATATCTCTACGTTCACTCATGGCATCAAATCCTGGCACGGTATCACATATATTATCGTCTTCGTGTGACATTATTCTTCTTGGTATAGTTTGACGGTTTATTTTTCTTGGTTGTATGTAGCGAACTTGAACATATATCTGGACGAAAATATCCAAACATTCGGTAATCGGTTTGAAACGACGCCCATTTGGTCAAACGAATCAGGTCTTGAAACCAGGGACTTTGAATACAACGTACGATTTGTTCCCCTTCTTTCTTGGTACGTATGGGAATGCCAAACGACAATTGTGACATTCCGTATTTTCCTTGCCAATCGTTCACGGGATACTGTTTTTCATTCACATTTAATATGACCTTGGGAACAAATTGGACGGGGTCGCGCTCCGATGCATATAGTAATCCCATACCGCGTTGATTCAAGGTATGAACAATCGGGTATGTGAAACGTGCAGTGGGTTTCTTGGTCAATTTCCGTGCATCGTACAAGGAGGAATGGTAAATGACCCGAATACCCTGTTCTTTGGGTACCAAGAAACGTTGAATGCTCTTATACATGCCATTGGGTAAAAATGCCCATTGTTTTGCCATGATTTCTCGTTCGTGGCGATTTCCGTCTTCGTCTATCAACAGGGGAATCGGTCCTTGATGTGGTTCTTGGGAAAACACATAAATATCAAACCGAGTTTGCACATGGAAATGTTCCATCCCTGCGGCTTTTCCATAAATATGTAAATATAGGAGCCTTTCGCGTAACAGTGTCCAGAGTTCGTGTTCCGGACGACGCCAATTGGAAGGAGTAATGAACCCCAAAATTCCGGTTTTGGGGGTGGACATTTCTAGGGCACGTTTGACAAACAGATCCCAGAGGGTGCGTTTTCCCGATGAACCTTTGTAGGTGAGGTTTTTGGGCGATTGGTAGGGCGGATTCGCCACAATGACATCAAAGGTTTTGGATTTATGAATGTCAGACGGTTGGTATTTCAAATAATCGGCGGAAATAATTTGGGCTTTTGACCCATATTTTGCGCGTAATACGCGTACATTGGCAGGATTGAATTCTATATGAGTAATCATACGTTCTAAAATATGACGACGACGGACAGTTTCATTCGGCATGGTTGTTACCAATCCTTCCATCAGTCTTGGAACAATTTCGTCGGTAAAATTTCCCTGACCGGCACATGGATCCAACCAGCGGGCGTTTGAATCTGTCCAAACATGTTTAGGTAAATGATCCAATAATTCTTGTATTAATATGGGAGGTGTAAATACTTCTCCGTATTTATCTTTTCTGTTTGACATGGCTACTCTATGTGTAGATTTTTTTGAACATATATATTATAGATAGTTATGCAAAAACATCAGAATCGTCGCAAAACACAAAGAAAACAAGGTGGTAAAACCAAAAAATCTTCGGCATCAAAAACGGGTAAAAAAGGAACCAGATACAACAGATTAAAAAAATTATTTAGTACTAGTACTTACGAGTCATCCCCTGCATCTGATGCTATCAAAATAAAAAGAGCTGCCGCATTGCCTTTTTTCAACACATACAAAGCCATGGCGATCAAAGAAGGTAGATTAATGCCTTCTATGGTTACACCCGTGAGAATTTAAATTCATAAAAGTATATATAAAGGTATAAAAAATGTTTGCATATTCTTTTGGATTTGACGCAGATATGACAAATACGGCATATCCGTCCTATATCAAAGAAACCTTGCCCGCATCTCATTTAGGCTATGGTACCAACAATCGCTATCCGTCGGCATTTCCACCAAAAATGCATGATGGACGTTCGGTCATTTCTTCTTGGGTACCCGAATCCGTCATAGACCAAGAATACTGGAAAGAACACGATTTTCAACAACGCAATCCATTCAACCCCAATTGGATGTATCGTCGTTATTTACAAAAGAATGCCTACGAAGTCATGGCAAAAAATTTTGTAGAAAGTGCCAACGATACGGGTGCACAGATTCCTCGTGAAAATCAAATGCCGGTGGATATGGCAGAACAGACCAAGAAAGCTGCCAATGCTCCCTTTATTTATGCGGCATTGAATGACCCCAGCACTCCCCAGGGATACGAATCGACGGACCTCAAATCCTTGTATTTGTCACGTGAACAATTGCAAGCACGCAAATCCGCGCCCACAATTGGAACCTACGTCTAGTTTCGCCGTAGGCGAAACTAACCCAGTAAAACCTCCCTAGGGTAGAAGATTTCCTTCAAGAAAAAATTGGTTAATTAGTTGTATAGGACCTATACAACTAATTTTGAATATAGTATTTCTTACCTAGAAGTATATATATTGTCATAACAAATGAACAATCCTTTATGTAAATACAAAGATACACTTGGAAAACCCAATCAAGGAATTCATAGTTATCGTTTCATGGGGGTAGCGATTGTGGACGTTATTTTTACGATTCTTGGTGCATGGTTGATTTCGTATGCATGGGAATTGAATATTTGGTATTGTTTGTTGGGATTGTTTTTGTTAGGTATTTTTATGCATCGTCTTTTTTGCGTAAAAACTAAAGTAGACACGTTGCTGTTCCCTTAAAGGAACTATTGGAACCCAAGGTTCCAGTAAAACCTCCTGAGTAACGAGGACACCCCCCACTACGTGGTGGTGCCCTCATAAGGTGTCTTAGCTGATTAGTTGTATAGGATCCTATACAACCAATTTTATAGAACGGTTTCAATGAAACCTTATGAGGGCACCGCGCGTAGCGTGGTGTCCTCGTTACTCAAGGGAGGTTTTACTGGAACCGTAGGTTCCAATAGAGGGAGGTTTTACTGGAACCGTAGGTTCCAATAGAGGGAGGTTTTACTGGAACCGTAGGTTCCAATA